>Ga0065711_1050228_pt1 | contig 10927 bp, 11 predicted proteins | sample Hoacrofraction12_FD_59098 | JGI IMG/M metagenome (GOLD analysis project Ga0065711, IMG submission 59098) | Hoatzin crop microbial communities from Cojedes, Venezuela - Epithelial fraction 12 v2 (version 2) | ecosystem: Host-associated > Birds > Digestive system > Esophagus > Crop | place... | reverse complement strand
AAAAAAAAAAAAAAAAAAAAAAAAAAATCATATGCTAGCTCTGAACTGAAGCAAGCATCCAGTAAATTGTTTCTGAGTGGCAGACACAACAAGTGTCTTTCCCCTGCTCTCTCCAACAGCTTCCTACCCAGAGGATGCTACAGGTATGCAGCTCCCATGTGTTACAGAAATACTCTCATTGTAGACAATGGGGTGGCAGCGCCGCCTGTACACACTGACAGGGCGAGGGCTGTGCTATGGGTCGTCTGGCTGGGGAGCATCGCGGCCGCTGTGGAACTGCAAATTCTCTCAGGCATTTCAGAGTGAATCAGGCTCTAGAGCAAGGTATCCAGTGCATTCTGGCCATGTTCCTTCCCTTGCTAGAGACAGAACCTCCATTACTTGCCTAGTTTCCCGGTGCTTACTTTCAAAAGCCTCCATAGGAGAACTTTGCTTTGTTAGTCTGTTTCTAGCATTGCCCTCTCATTTTGAATTTCCTATGGTACTTACACAGACAGAAGGTTGAGCAGAAGGTGAGAAAATAGGTTGCTCGCTCACATTTATTTGTGAAACAGGAAGTCTGACCTCAGCTGGAGAGCAAAGACTCCTGTAGAGGGATAGTATGAACACACTTCAGAAACCTCAGATTATTTTTAGTTTTCTGTCCCAAGAACAGGAATCCCATGGTGCAGGTAGAGGCTGTCTCTGAAGATGCTGGATGACCCAGAATTGGCACACACATTTATGATGAAGAATTTTTGATCAGTGCTAAATAAAGCTGGATTCTGCTCTCAGTTACAGCAGCAAAAACTGGAATAGGCACTCTGATGCCAGTGGTATAATTTTGGATTTGTTCCTGAACACTGAGCTAGTCTTGGGCCCTCAGCCCTCCTTCCTTTATGTTCACATGAACCTTCTACTGAGCATATGCGTTAGTTTGTATTTCTCTTTTCATCTTCCTTTCACTGTGTAAAATACCAGCCTCAAAGTAGAACTTAGAAGTAGTAGTCAAGAAGCAGTGGATCCAAAGGAGATACAGAACTCATAGGCTGATTTTGTGCATACAGATCTCAGCATGCAAATGCTACTGAACTTGGTGAATGTCCTTTTCAAGTTTACTTCAAAGGCTTCCAGTAGTCTGCAGAAAGCTGGCTTTGGCCATCTCTTCCTTCTTGCATTGTCTTCCATTGCTATCCTTTGAAATCTTTCACTGCTTCATGGAGCTTTTCTCAGCCTAAGACATTGTCTTTGCGTTTTTGAACAAAGCATGGACAAAGTAGAAACAATTGCCACTTCTTTCAGTGTCAGAATGAAACTTACTTTCCAAGAAACTGCACTTCTCTAGCCAGGCTGTGGGTTTGACAGTCCTGAGGAGCAGAGTTTCCTGGGGAGCAGATTTCTGTGTTAAAAAGTAGTAACTCTTCAGAAACCGGGAAAGAAAGCTTCCCCAGAGACGCTTTCTCTTGCCGCATCTCATCTTTCAGGGAAATCCAGCTATTTTATCTTTCACTCTTTCTCGATCCTTTTTTTTTTTGGATTGCAGAGAACAACTGCTTTGGAGGAAGCATCTACTTCTTTATGTTTTAGTCTAGTTTAAGTCAACTCCCTGATCACAATACACCAATGATACCATGTTTGGTGTATGCTCATTTCAAACTGTTTTCAAAGACTTCCAATATTTTGAGAAACTTCTGTTTTAGCCATATCTTCTTTCCTATTCTTTTCCTTTATGCTTTATTTCTATTGTTTCTTTATAATCCCAAAATGCCATGTTAGGGTCTTCTTTGCATTGTCCCTGTCTGTAATAGCACCTTGAAGACCGCTGTTGCCAAATCCCATATTCATCTTGGTTTTATTTTTAACCTCTCTGGAGATTCTGAACCTCAGCATCTCTGGCCCTATTTAAATGACTTTAATAAAGCCATTCACATACGAAAATGTGCTAAATGATTCATCTCAGTAGCACTATGCAGCTGCAGCAGTTCCTCCCTTCCCTCGACAGAGTCCCCAGCCAACAATCCCAAGGGGGCTACCGAGAGTCAAAAAACTAAACCCAGATTCTGGGGATTGTGAACGAACGGAATTTTATGAGCTTGTTCCTCATGGGGAATGTCGTTGAGACTTTGGGATCTATCTGTCTTTTAATTAAAATGGTTGTCCTACATTCTCTTCTGGGAGAAGGGCAAAAGAAAGCAATTTTAATGAGATCCCATAGGTTTTTGCCAGGTAAGTGATAATAGCCAAAGACAAAATTCAATGAATTAAGTCAAAGGTATCAAGAAAATGTCTGGTTAATGGCTCTGGTTTTATGTAACAGGGGGCACAGTTACAGCTGATATATTTGGAGAAACTGTGGTAGAGCCTTAAAGCTAGAACACTGCTTTTTTTCTGGATTGAAAGGCACTCTGGCAGTAGTGGGAAAGAGGAAATAGGTATCAATATGAGATTAGGAGATGCATGTGAGAGGAAATGTAAGAGAGTTTTCAATCATGAGGCCAAGAAGATAGGAAGTCATGGAAGGAGAATGGTGATCCTTCTTGAACAAACTTGCATTAAGCTCTGAAGATGAGGAAAACAGGAGTGAAGCTGATGTAAAGAAGGACAATTAAGGTTGATGAAAAGTACCATCTGTTTTTTTGTATATCAGTTTATTTAAAGCACATATTTTCACATAGTTTTTCGTTTATGTTTTCCTCTGAGTTTCTACGGTAAAATATTTTTCAATAGAAATTTGAACAGAATGATACTCTTTAAAAAATATACACCTTCTTAGATGAATAAAAAAACATTTTTGTAAACTTGTCGCTGAAAACAATATGGACATAATTTCCCAATGGAGAAGAAGGTCTTTAAATCCAGAAATAATTAAATCTTCTCAAGGAGTGAAGAAGAGTCCCTTAGCTATACAAGGGAAGAGAGGAATTGGAGCACTAGGAATGGGAGTATAGACTGCATATTGGGCATATATATATATATATATATATATGGTCCTCTTGCTGACTGGAATCAGACATTCAAAAGTCCTTGTTCCCCAGTGGCACAAGGACAGAGGTGACTTTGTTGCAGTGTTAATAAAGGAAGACTTATTCTGTAGTTCACTTTGGAGAAACTTGATTTTGAACCAAATGTCTGTCTGGGTATGCTTTAGTTACCAAAGGGGTTAACCTGCCTCACAAACAGGATCGGTAAACCTAAAGACAGACCATAGCACCTGCAGTTTGCAATGGGAAGTTCAAAACTGGCATGCATAAAGTATTATTACCAAGCAGCTGCTTACTGATGTGGCTAAATATTTGACTTATTGAGTTCTTCTATTCTAACAGCAAAGCACAGAGATAAGACGTAGGAGATGGGAGGATCCCAGTGGCAAAGTGATAAATTATCCAGATAAGTTAGTTGGGTCTACGTGAAGAATCAAGATCATAATTCATGTATCAATTTGTTGGGTCTCTTTCAAAAATTATCCTATTTTAAGGAGTGTCTCTATTCACTTTACAAACGGAAAGGCAATGGCTGCAAAGTGCAAGGTGTTCAGAGCCTTGGGAGTGAAGATGAGTGTCTGCTGTTCCAGAGACCAACCAAGGAACATGGAAGCCTCCCTCCCTGTTTTCTTCCCTTCCCCTCTACCTGTCTTCCTAATATTAAACCAGAGTTTCAGGATTTTACAAAAATTAAATGGTCAGGCATAATGTTTCTGAAGCAAACTGTGGTTGACTGGAAGATTCGCAGTGCCACCGAATTCAAGCCCATAACATATGTATTCTTACGAAGCTTTTTCCACAAATGACACAAAGCATTTGAAAGGTCAAAATCTTCAGAACTTAAATGTTGTTGCTCATTTCTTGCTTTGCTTCTGAATAGACCAATTTTTTAATTTCCCCTTTCTGACCTTCATTCCTCCATCTGCTTCTACAATTTCTACAGCTGTTGTGATTTTTTTTATAACCTGCTTCTGCTTCTGTCCTGAATGCATTTTGCTTGGGGTTGATGTGCTGCCTAAAACGTTCCCTGTTCTTTGATGATATTAACAAATCGAGTTGCCTCACTGGATTGACTTTTCCCCTCATTTATTTCAGAGAGCCTTTTGAATTGAAATCTCCAAACCCATCACAACTGCCATCGTAAATCAAGCTGACAGTAAATTACAAGATGGACTATGTATTTAAACAAGCCCATCTTTGAAAGATCAGCCATTTCTAATATACTTAGAGACCTTCAAATGCTCTTCATTTGCAGGACACAGGGATGCCCTCTGCACGTGAACAGCTTGTGCTGGGGTGGGGTGTAAAAATCAGAAGAATGGTAAGAAAAGTCAGAGAAGTTTAGTCAAAACGATATGAAAAGCATTATCTGCCTCCCAAGGAATAAGCCTTAGTTCGTGGGGGTGATATTTTTTGTGAAGCTTTACTGTATCTGACACATTAACACTTGAATTGCTGACAGATAGCAGCCAGGTTCTGATGTACCAACAGGCATTTCAGAAACAACAGGGCACATATTACCAATACTAAGGTGTCGGAATACGTCAGAAGCTTGTAATCCATGAAGAAATGCACAATAATGCATCTTGCACCGCTTTTAGTTTTAGTGGAAAAATATTGCAGTGAGACAGTTTGTGATATGGGCGTATGTGTCTGTGAGTAAATTCCAGATAGCACTTGGCACAGTTTAATTCCTCTCCATTTGGCAAATCATCTGGTGTTCTCCCTTCTGTTGCACATCCCAGAATAAAATAGAAGAAGCTGTCTTCAACTGTACAAAAAGAGTTAGCTTAGGCTGCGCAATGACCATGTTTCTGATGCATCAGAAATTAAGGTAGTTCTGTTTGATGTACCATTCTGTTAGTTCCATCAAAAATCTGCAGAGATGTGGAAAAGCACCAGCTGGGTAATTGCTGCAGAAAGCATGCCATAGTATTCAGTGTGGGCTTTCCTCATGAGAGCTGCTCCAGCGGGGTGGTGTGTATATAACTTCATATAACCTTGCACTGAAAAAGCTATGGCAAAAGGAAGAAAAACAGCTCTTACTTCTGGGAGGATGCAGTCAGTCCAGCCCAAGCATGACAGAACATATGAAATGCATACTCTGTGCGAGTCTCTCTGCCAGTCTTCCAGTTTTCGGTGCCAGTAAATCTGTGCCTTGATTGGAACAGTAATAAGAATAATACAAAAGTCTAGAGACTGAATTTGTGAGCTGATGGAAGAAAGAGAAGATTTATTTTTTAAAAATGTGACTGTTCAAGCAGTTGAGGAATATCTTCTTGCTTTGAGAATAAACACATATTCCATGACTCAGCGACCTGGACTAGAAATAAAGACAGAAGTCACAGCTCACATGCTATGCTTGTGTTACAAGCCATCCTCTCTCCCTTGCCTGCAGGAATTTCAACAGCACAAGGCAAGGCACAGGAAACGACGTTACGAGGAGCGTAGCAAGCCCAGCGAGGAACAGGCCTGTCCGCATCTGCTTCTCTGGCCCCTGCTGCTTTGCAGGAACATCCTGTCTCTGCTCTGGTTTAGACTGGGGCAGAACAAAAAGGAAGGAAAACCACAATGTCACAACTTCATCAACTACAGTAGCTGCAAATAGTGAAATGGCCAAGTTACTTCTCCTATTTCATTAGCATTTCCACACTACGTTCAATCTATCTGTTTGAGTATGTTATGTTATGTGGCAGTGGACTTTAGAGAGCTCAGTTGTACTTTCTTGTTCCACTTTGTCTCTTCTGCTTTTCCCTTCATGTTCCATCTTGCTCCTAAACCCACTGCTTTCCTTCTGTGCTTTCATGAAGTGGTAAGTAGTTCCTTTCCTACATGAATGTTCTTTTGTGTGGCAGCCAAACCCACTCTGTCTTCACTTACATCTTTAAGACAAACTTAGAGAATGTCTGATGTTACTTGATTGTTTTAAAGGGACCTAATTCTTTAACTGTGCCAGTGCTAGACAGACACAGCAAAGGAATGGGCTGAGAATTACCCGTGTGCCATGTGTACACATTTGTTCCTGTGTACTTCAACTGTTTCTTCTCCCAGCGGGCGTGAGGCTGGGAGGCTCCTGCCTCTGCCTTCTTGGCTGCTAGCTGCTTGTCTGTTGATCACATCAGTCTGAAGTGAGAATGACATGTTTGCTGCTGCCAGAGTCACAAGAGGCACGGTAACAAGCTGTCCCTGCCAGCTCGTCAGCGTAACCCATCTATTGGGTGTAGCTCTTCGTCTTTCACTCAGCTGTAACTTGGACTTAGCACATACTCTCTGCCGTGTGAATGGAAGGAAGACTCCTCTCCACTGTTCTTAGGCTGGCAGTGGTTATTCCAAACTTGTCATAGGTTGAAGCTGTACCTGACGCATTATATTCTGACATGGTTATCGCAGGCTGTGCAGTCTGACTGCCAGAGTCAATTCCTAGGACGGGTGTCTAGTCCACGCTTTGGTTGTGTTAGCAGCTCACCTAAAACTCCACAGTGAGTTGTGGCAGGGCTAGGGAGGGCATCCATGAATTCTCCCATAGAGAGAATACAAAGAGCAGTAGCGGTCCTAGGTCTGTCTCTGGTGTTGAAATATTTCTAGTGAAGAAATGTCCATCGCTCCAGAGGCTATGCAATATGCTTTAAGAAGCTGCAAGGACTCTTCTTTAGACACCTTTTTAAAAAAGACACATCCGACCTGCAAACAAAGCCCTCTGCCCTATGTGCTGCAAACTGCTTACGTGCTTGTTCTGAGACTCACACAACAAACAGCAGCTATCCAAGTAGAGCTGAAGGCACAATTTTTTAAGAGAGCGTGCACAGAAGGAGCTCTGGAAATACTTCTTTCACTGTTTGACATCCCAGAAGGAAAGGATGCCAATAAACTAGAGTGAGACCAGATAATAAAGGGATGAAGAAAACAAGTTATTTATGAAGAAGGAAGTAAATGTTTACAGAATCATTCTGGAATCTTTCTGCAATGGTAGGTTATTGTAGTTAAAAATAAGGAATGTAAGAAATACAGGTGTCTTTATGTGGAGATCACGGTATTTGTACCTGTTGCCACAAACTTTTTTGCTGCCATACAGGTTTTAAGTACAGCTTTTGAATTTCACTTTTTCCTTATCTGAGTATTTTGTGGCTCCAGCACTGTTCTCCACCTTCACCTTACATTTAAGTGAGTTTTTTCTTCCTTTCTTTGGTCATTTGCATAAAATCATAGATATGGTGTTCCGTAGCAATTAATGCTCACCAGTCCTTTAACCCTTGTTCTGACATTTTGTTCTGGTGCTTTCATATACCCACATTTCCATTCATATCTCATTCATACCAGTATTAATATTTCAAGTATTAATATTTCTGTTACAAATTTCTCAGATGAGTGGTAAAATCAGTCACTGTAAAACTATACAGTACCAATGACTGAAATTTATTCTTTTGCAGAGAGCCTCTGCAAGCTTTACGTACCACTCAAGTCCCAACTGACACAGCTGAAGAATTAGCTGAGACTTAAGCAGAGAGAAAATTGAAATTCATCCAATAGCCCTTTTTTGGCTGTCAGATCTCAGGCTGCAGGAGTGAGGGCTACACAGTACCTGTAAGCATGACTCAGAATTGAGAAAGAAAAGAGCTTTCGCATTTAGCTGACACCACTCCTGGTGTTCGCTGCAGTGTGGCTGTGACAAGACTGCTGCAAACTGGGTTGTCAGGTGGGATACAAGGACGGTGCATTCATGCTTCATGCCAGCTTCTAAGCTATTTGAGTCCTCCTTCTGAACTACCTCTGTATTACTTCCTTCACTCCAACTGCATCACTGGTTTTAATGAATGTCACTTAATATCATGCTGGAGAGGAGTAGTCTGTGAAAACAGTGATACGTTTGCAAATTTGATCTAAGGTTTCAGTCAGTTTATAACATGGACCATCTGATATGCATGCCAGGGGACTACCATATGTGCTTTTGATTTATAGACCTCTTAGGTGTCTAAATACTGTTTTAGTTAAGCTCCCTTAAACAGAAGGGGGCATTTACAACTACGTAGAGCTCAAAATGGGCTGCCTGTTCTGGGTCATTTTCTCTAAATCCCACTGTCTTTTTCATATTAGTATAACATTCAAGGCAAAACCATCATCCTTTCAGAAATCACGATATTTTCGAGTGACCTTTGTGGAACAGTAACTTCAAATTCATACTAAATTCTACTCCTCCCTTCTATTTATGTGCAGAACCTTGTTTTGTGGGAGAAGCATTTCTGGAGGGTAAAGCACTGGTGCTGCACATGATGCTGGGGTTGGGGAGTAGGTGGTAAATTGTGTGGTGAAGAGAAGGTGGACTCAGAAGTCTGTCCCTTTCACTGTATGGGAATACATCTTTTGGAGAGAAGATGAGATGTTGGCCTTCTCCAATAACCTTTTGACCTTTACCTGTTCTTGAAGAGATACTCCAACACTGCTGCCACTGTTTTTCAGTAGGCATTTCTCTTTTCACACTCAGCAAGTAGAAATGGATTGTAACTCCTGATAGTGCACCTACTATTCCCCCACTGTCTTTCAAGAATATGAGACTCAGGACCTGGTAAGAATTACTTTCAAATCTACATTTAAATCTTATATTGATTTTTAATCCCTTAATCTCTACCAGTCTCATCGGTATTTGTCATACCTCTAATGGATCATTTGGTTTTAGACAAGGCTCACTACTTAGAGTGAACAAGTGTACACTTGGCCAGCTCAAGGCCTCTACAGCATTTTCATACTCTTTGTAAGACTTAAGCAGTGCAAAGACATTGAGCTCAATTTCTGAACAAGAATCCCACTGTAAATAATTACACACAAGTTGTAAGCTATGTATCCTGCAAGCTATTCCACTCGTTTTCACCTAGGGATCCCATATCCACTGAGGCTGTTCTGGCGGGTAGGCACATTTTCGTCACTGTTAACTTTATCTGAAACATCAGAATGGACGTAAAGAGAAGGAAGGGGGAAAAAAGGAAAAACAAAAATCATATTCCAACTGAAAACTGATGGACAATTTCTTGATGAAGTTGTTCTCTTTCTGTATAATTATTCCATTTCAGAGGTATGGGAGGATTGAAAATTTCTGTTGTAGTCTTCAGCTTTCATGCTTAATAGCAGTAAGGCCCGTTTTTCTTTTATACTTTGTGCAGAGCCATTTCAGCTGAAAGAAGTGAGATATGCTATGCTTTGATATTAAGTATCCCTTGAAGGACTTGGCTGCTCTAAAGATCAGGAAGTTAATGATATTTTGTCTCACAGCAGGGTGACTTTTTAATGTATATTTTAGATAATACAGCAGTTCAGTGATAATATTGTAGATTATTGCATTTCCTTCCTGAGGCTTTATATTAAAAGCATAAATGTTTCTGGGCAAAGCCTTCTTCAGTTTCAAAGTGTTTTTCTCCTTTATGACAATATATTTCTCTTAGAAGGGCTTTTGTGATTGTGTTTTTTCTTCTGGCTTTTGTGGGAGTGATTCTTCCCTGTGGAGATAGCTTGCATAAGGCCTTTGTGCCCCGTACTGGAAAATGAAGTAGGACACAGACCTTGAGCTCTGCATATGGAGCCATGGGAGCATGAACTCTCTCTCCCATTTACCAGAACAACAACATCTCAACTTTATCAGTTGAGTCAACAGCCTTGTAAGCCTGAACATGGTAGTTGCTTTGGCAAATCTCTCCATTTAGAGCAGGGCAGCAATAAGCAGAGTGGCAGACACTTTCTATCAACCCCCACTCCCCCCACCACGGGAAGGGAAAAAGGACGAAAAGGAAGACAGACATAAATTGAATATTAAAACAGCTTTAATAATAATCCTAATAATATTAATAATAAGAGAAATAAAACAAAATATACAAAACTGATACTGATTTCCCTGGAGTTGGTTGCCACGATTTCTGCATGGCCACTAAGTGGGCTGGTAGGTACGGGTAGGGCAGTAGCTCTGCCTGGAGGTAGCAGCTTTTGTCCTGCAGCATGATCAGCTTAGCAAGAAGCTCTGCGTGAGTTGTAGCTAATTCTCTCTGGATCTGTGCTGGACTGTACTGCCTGGGGAGCTCTTTGCATGTGTGTGCTCTAATGTATGGTGCAATACAGTCATGATGACAAGCAGTTGTATAAATGAACAAAATCTTTCACACTGTGCTCAGAGATAATTTGATCAATTACAGAGACAGTTTGCTTGTGAAATACCTGATATTTTTTTCTGAAATTCTGAAGTGTTGTGCTGGATGTCTTACTCATATATGTGACAGAGAAGTTAGGTGCTACCTGGTATATAAAGACCAAAGCTCGTGATGAGCAGGATGTTTTAGAGATGGGGATCCTGTGCTGTCATCTGGGGTTTTGAACCTGCACACAGCCTGGCACACCTCCAGCCCCAGTGCAGACAGGGATCTGAGGAGAAACAAGGGTGTTCTTGCTGTATTACACACCTGCCATACTTCCTCATAAAAGACCACAGAAATTATCCTGTGCTTTGAAAGGATACATGCTGACAGTCTGCACTAAAGAAAATGATTTACCTATCTGAACAGATAACAGTAAATGCCTGGCACAGAGCCATACAGCTGCAGGTCTAAAGATACTGCAGCTGTAATAGAGGGATGAAAATGCATGAGGTATGTTAATTGAGCAATAACTGAAATGTATGATTAAATGAAGAGGTAACCTTTCTAAAGTAGTCCATCCTAATATATATTACTCTGCATTATGCCTTTGGGCTTTTCTATGCTAGAAAAATGAGCAGAAGTAAGGTCCCGTTGGGTTCAGTTAACTCTGACCTAAAGATGACTGCTTTGCTACAATAGTTGTGTGGCAACGTTTTTTTACGTCGAATGAGCAGGTCAAGAGGTCACCTCACAGAATCACAGAATCACAGAATCACAGAATAGTAGGGGTTGGAAGGGACCTCTGTGGGTCATCTAGTCCAACCCCCCTGCCGAAGCAGGGTCACCTACAGTAGG
>Ga0065711_1015829_pt1 | contig 10927 bp, 7 predicted proteins | sample Hoacrofraction12_FD_59098 | JGI IMG/M metagenome (GOLD analysis project Ga0065711, IMG submission 59098) | Hoatzin crop microbial communities from Cojedes, Venezuela - Epithelial fraction 12 v2 (version 2) | ecosystem: Host-associated > Birds > Digestive system > Esophagus > Crop | place... | reverse complement strand
CGGCTGTTGTCCTGGGTTCGGCTGGGATCGGGTTAATTTTCACAAGAAGTCAGTTGGGCCAACCCAAACCAGCCAATGAAACGGGATATTCAATACCATGTGATGCCACGCGTGGTATTTAAGCAGTGGAGCTGGCTGGAGCAGGGGGATTTGCTACTCGGGAGCAAGATGAGCATGGGGCGGTGAGGAAATCACACTCTGTACACTCTTTTTATCAGTATTGTTGTTGTTATTTTCTTCTCCCTTTGCCGTTCTGTTAAACTGGTTTTATCCCAACCCACAAGTTTTGCCTTTTCCTTCTGATTCTCCTCCCCATCGCAATGGGGGGAGGAGCGAGGCAGCGACCACCTGGTTCTTTGTTGCCAGCTGGGGCTAAACCATGCCAGATGTCAACCAAAGACATCATCTCCCAGAAAGCATCAGCTGCCGGTGAAGGCTCTACATCCCTCCTAGTTTCTAGCGTTAATAAAAGAGCATACTTTTTTTTTAAATTTATTTTTTTTTCCCCTCTTGGAAACCTGCTCCGTTTTTTATATTTTTAGTTACAAAGCAGGAAAAAAACTTGAGAAAGAAGCGCCAAGCCAACCTGCCTGACATGGTTGTCTATGACAGATGAGATCAACCAGAGCAAGATTCCAAAGCGGGAGAAACAGAGGAGCCTCGCAGCCACTAAGTGTATGTGAAAGGGTATCATTCAGTGCATGAACAGGCCTGAATGGCTCCAGCATTTTCTCTTTTGGATCAGGGGGTTTTTTTGACACAGCTTTTCCCCCTCCCCCAAGTAGCTGTGACAACAAGGCTTAAGGGAGTAACATCCAAACTCAAGTCACACACAACGCTTTAGTGGGTCTGCTGACTTCTCCCATAGAAATTCCTGCAACGGGGAAGGCAGAAAATTCAATTCAGACCTTGGTTTGTACAATTCCAGTAGCTGTTATCGCTGTACAGGTATCCTAAGTCCAAGAGGTGCCATCCACACACAGCCTCTATGGGAAAAAACTGAAGCAACTGAAGCTGGAACAAGGCAGCATCCTCTGGGCTCTGATGGTGAGGCCCCAGCTCTGGCCTGGGAGGAGAACATCAACCAGCACTGGAGGGCAAAACTGTGGGTTTCATATTCGATTACAAAAACATTGAAAAATTATTAAAATGCTGTGGAGTACTACTGAGAAAAGAGAATGAAGCTACCTCAAACCTACCGCCACACTTTCGAGTAATGCCCACGGACCATCTCAAGCCTCCAGGACCACTTCGAGCCAGACTGGATGTGGCTTTCTAAAGAGATCTAAACCAGTACAGATACTGAAAATCTCAAGAGAAGGATTATATGGAGAAAATTCAGACATTTGAAGGGTTCTTTTTTTTTAGAATTTTTTGTCTGTCTTATTAAATAGGCAGCAATGACAAACCCAACACCTGCAGCAAGCTCATTTATTCACTCTGAATTCTTCCTAATGTTTCCTACAGTAAGTTTGAAAATACAATAAGTACCTAGAAGGATTTCAAAGCAATCTGCTGTCTTACACATTAGCTGCTATCCAGTACATCCAGGTATAGCAACCATTCACCTTGCTGCCCAGTACAGAAATTTGTACATCATCTACTCATTTACGACAAGAGGAAGTTCCTCTGCAGAGAAACTGCGGAACGACAGCCACGTTCCTTCAAAAGATAAGCCCGAGTTTCTGTACGTGTGCTAATTACCAATTAAACCCCTCCTCACGTGATCTGGAGTACAAAAGTCAAAGCTCTTAACTCCTCAAAAGGTAAAGTATGCCTTAGTCTTAGTAATACGTCTCCCTCACCCCTCCAGAAAGCTAATTTCACAGGTGTTTTTTAAAGTACTGCTTGATGACAAAAGTCATCCATTTCAGCCATAAAACAAAAGCAAGACAAATGACTAAGATACTATGGAAATACTCCAGAGAGAGATTTACCGCAGCAGTAAATCTAATGCCATCCTCAAAGGAATAAAATAAATAACTTCAGTTCATCGGTTAACAAAGCAGGCTACTGACCAGTCAACCTACAGCTGCTTCTTGTTTGTCCCCAAGTCGGGGACCCACCCTCAAAGTCTACAATCTCTTCCTGCTCCCGTCAGGCCACAGTAACCTTCTGTATCCTTTGGGCTGAGAAACAAACCCAACATTCTGTCCAGACCACGGGGAATGAACTCATGGAAAGTTGCTTTTCGAGGCAGGTACCTCAATTTATTTTCCTGACACCCCAGGGGTTAGCTAGCTGCTGAGTCAGAGGGAAGACTTCATTTCACCCGGAATTTTTTTTGTATTCCAAGCCCACTGGAAGGTTGTGTTTGCCGGGCTGCAGTTGTTTTGCCACGTGGGATTTCTGCACCAAGCCAGGTGACTCCCGTTCGACGCTGGAACGGTCGCATTCAGAGCTCTCCAGCACCTTCCCCAAGCCCCACAGACGCTGCTGTTTCTGTGCTGTGTCTGCCGTCCTCCTGCTCTTACAGTTAACGCTGCAGCATCGCAATAAAGCAATATATTTTCAAGAGAGAAGTACTTTACCTAACTCCTTACCTTTCTTCCTTGAAAGATTCTACTTCTACTACAAGTGGAGCAATGTGATTTTCAAGAAAGTCATCTGCGACCTACTAAAGCACACCTTACCTCTTTCTAATACTCCAGTATAGGTATTTTACAAATAAATACTTGTACAGGGCCCCTCCTCTGTAAACCCCAGAGCATTTTATAAGGCAAAGGAAGAAAAATTATTGAAATTCTATGGCTGAAGCAGAAGTTGCATTAATTGCCAAAGGCTTCTGTTTAAAAAAAATAAAAAAAACCAAACCCAAAACGTAACTCGAAAGACCGGGGATCTATTTCCCATTCTATCAAAAGGACCCATACTATATGGGCTAAAATTGACTCAATTTCTCTAACTCCTTATTAGGAAAATGCTATCACCTACCCATTCTTCACAGTTCAAGGATAAATGAGTTCACATTTGCAAAGCGTTGGACTCCATGGTAAAAAACAGCAAAGTAAAAAAATTAGCCACAGCATAAGTTAGTAAAACATGGGGGGGAAATTCTGATTTTAACCCTCAGAGTTTTAATCGACTGAAAGGCTGCTAAATAGGCCTCTATCTCTTAAGTAAAGCAGCCTAGCATCCTTGTCAGGAGATGGTAAAAGAAACAGACAGCTTCTACCTTCTGATCTTAATGGAAAACCAGCAGAGTAAGGAAAAAAAATAATCAGCTAACTCTTCAGGCACTGCAGCCCATTAATATTATTTAGATATACAAAATAAATTATGCATTATATTTTTATATAAAGCATATATATAAATATACAATGTGTAATACATAATGTATAACACACATGTTGTATATACACAGAAATTGCTATTGGAACTTTGTACCTTTTCATCACTTTTCTAGAAAACAGGTATTCACATATTCCCACGTCTTGACAGCAGTGTTTTCCCAAGTCTGGCAAGACTCTCGCGGGTGAGGAGAAGCTGAAAAGGGCAGTCATGCCACCTGCTCGCTTCCACCTTTCTCTTGCCTTGGCTGCTGCTTTCTCCCTCCTCTCTCCCCTCCTCCTCCTCCTCTCCCGTCAGCAGCCGCTCTCACAGGCTGCTCTTTGCTTTGGCATTCGCCTCATCTTAAGGCTCCGCTCCTGATTATTATTGGTATGAACAACCCCAAAGGGTGCCCTCGCACTTCACTCGCAGCTGCCAACAGGAACGGGTGGACACAAACTACACCACTTTTTCTTTTCTCCATATTTTAAAATGTTTGCAGTGTATCAAGTTCCTCATTGCGACAGAAGCGGCAATCAACACCAGGTGACCCGACCGCTCTCTCCAGATCACAGATAAGATCCCTGTTTTTACTGAGCACCCACATCTCTTCAACGTTAATCTGACCTCCAGAAAAAACAGACGGGGGGAAAAAAATCATAACAACTACTGCCTTTTTTTTAATCTGAACAGAAACTTCTGCTTTGCAACTCGGTTCAAACTCACAGAATGGACTTTCCTACCTTTCTTCTACATTACTGATGCCTTCAGTGTAGGTACTACCGTCAGCCCCCGGATTAGCACGCACTGAAACGAGCAGCACATTTCACAGCTCAAGCTCTTTGAGGTTACTCGCAAAGCGAACCAGACGCGCCACGCTGACTGCCTGGAGTCCCGCTTTATTCCGAAACAACGATCCACAGACCCAGCAAAACCAAAGCGGGACCAAACACGACGTGGAAGGTCGTCTCTGTGTTCCCAGCATGGGACACCAATTGGGAAAGGCTGCTGTCAAGCTGAAAGTGTTGAATAATAATACGTAGCACAGCGGAGATGGAACTATAATCTCTTTTCTTTTTTTCCCCACCATTTTACCTATTTCTTAAGCTAGATAAAACATTTTTTTTACTAGGTAGCAGCAAAAACACACGTTCACCAAGCTCTACTTCCACCTGATGAACAAGTATTCTTAGCCACTGATTTCAGCTAGCTTATTAATCAAGGAGAATAGCTAATAATAATAGCCATACCAAATTGCAATTTAAATGCTATTACTAGGGATACTGTTAATCGGAAACAAGAGCCTTTCTCTACTCTCAGTTCTGAATATTAAGGTAAGCCTTTAAGCGTATATTTAATAACACAGTACTGAAAGCAGAAGTGAAACGCTTAGCGTATATTCACAACAGATCTAGAAAGGACTGCAGAACTGTAGTACTAGGGCTGACACATTGAATACTTCTCCCATTTACACCACAGCACAACCCAGAAAAGCCAGTAAAGAACCCACTGGAGGCAGACGATAAGCAGAAAAAAACAGCTCAGAAAAGCTTTAACAGCAACAGGTACAATAGGGTGAGAAGAGTCAGTCAAGAAATCCCTTGATAACGTAAGACGCAGGGCAACTTACACACAGATCCTGTAATTCAGCACAAGCCACTTAACATGTAATTAGGGATAAATTATAAACACTGACCCATGGTGTTTCACTAGCATTTGTACAGGTTCTCCTTCCCCAAACAAAAGCACTCTGTATAGAAACTTGGCACCCACGTGCAGTTCATCAGCAGACAAGTTTTTTAAACCAACAAAGCATTCAGTTCTGAGAAACTTATTTGCACTGTCCACTCTTCCACTTTTTTTTTTTTTTTTTAAGCTTGCCAAAAAAGTCATAAGTTGGACTATTCCAAGTTCCCTAAGGTGACAAAAGGCATTTGGACAGAATCTGAGAAAAGACGTAGAAATCTTGCTTCAGAAATTAACTACTGAGAATTTCCAATTCCCTTTAAAACTGTTTAGAAGGAGTCTCCCGCCGTTGATGAATACGACTTCACGTTTATTTTGATCACAATTTCTCTCACCAATAGCCTTTATGTGAAATTTTATTACCATCTCAAAAACAGCAATCCTTTTACAGGCCCAAGAAGCAACATCCAACATTGTTCTTGAACTGTACACTTATCAGCAAGCCAAGGAAGCCACCCCACAAGACTTCATTCATAGCAGCAGCCATTCAACGAATCTCAAATGATGCAGCTGTATTGCTGGAAAGTCGGGGTTTTTTTAAATGCAAGTATCTGAAAGCCTCAGTTGTTAAGACTGAGCCTTCCGAATCCAAGAATGTAATTATTTTTCCAGCTTCGCAAGATGATTCCCTAAATGCAGCAACTGCTAGAATTGCCTCTCCTCTGCAGATGAAAAACATTCCTACTGTAGAATGGATAAATGTATATGTATAGATAAATGATAATTGATCTTCAATTCTCCACAATGTCATTACAAAAATCACTAAAGAATACATACTCTTAATGAAAGTTCCAGTAGGCATCTATCAATTCTGTCATTGAAAAATTGCTGTATTTAATCAAATTAAGTGCAACTGCCGATGTAATTAACGTATGCTAATGTAAACCCAGGTACAGGGGAAGAATTGGAGCACCAGTAACTGCAGACCCTTATAGCACCATTGTGAGCGTTCAGATTAAATTCGGTACCAATTTCATTTGCTTTACAAATCATTTTCAGCTGAGTTTTGGGCTGAGACCACACGCAGAAATTCCAGGACTAGAAAATGCGTACATCGCAGACACAGAAATCCTCTTTCAGAACCCGTCAGGAAAGCCTAGCCCACAGAAAACATTTCTTCCATATATACTCGTGGGTGATGCAGCACCGATGACTAAAGGGATGCTTAACACAACAGCCTACAAACGACGTTTGGAAACATCCTAGCGACAGCTTGTGTTTTCACATTTCACTGCTGTCACTGCCCCAACATCAACAGTTGTAATGTCAGGCACATCTCCAGTTGTATTTATTGTATATTGAGCTCCACAAGCTCCCTCATTTGTATTTTATTCTACTTTAATCTATTTCCAAATAAATTAATGTATTTTTAATCTGTTGTACCTGGACTTAAGCTCCAAGAGCCATTACTGTAAATTAAGCAGGCAGCTGCCCCTTATTAGATGCTTTCTAATTTTGGAACAAGGGAGACTAATCAATCCCCCCTCCTTTCTCACAAACAAATCAAAATTCATTCCACTCCCTATCACAAGCACGAGGCCAAATCTGGCTGCTTTTCTTTCAGCTGAATGGGAAGCTGCTCTCACTAAAGCAGGTGAATGTAAATTTATTTTGGACTGAGTATGCCAGAACACGTTTCCTCTCCTCTAATTGATCTGGTTTTACTTTTTACTCAAGTTTTGCACTAACTTCTGAGAAAACCTCAAAGAGCTGACGAACTTCATAACAATTTGAAAAAAAATGTTAAAAATGTCTTCTGTACCCAAGACCTTCCTCAAGTCAGCATGTCCACGAAAACACAGAACGGGCTTAAGTCCTGCATAGGCCAAACCTTCTCACTCAGAATTTCCACCACGTACTTTCATACTAAGCAAATTACGGAAAGGATAAACGAAAAAACACACACTGTGGAAAATTTGCTAATGAATAAATTACCTCAAGAGAACAATGCTATAGACATTAAAATGATTCCAGAACCTACCTGTGCATATTCTTTCTCTATTGCAGCTCTTTTCTGACTGAACGCTCTGAAAGAGAGAAAAAAAAAAATAATCTATTAATATACACAGCAAAACATTATAAATTCAGTAATTTACTTAAAAGGATCTTCTGCTAGGCAGTCTTTCTAGTTAAATGAGCAACAAAAAAACTAAATTGTTTGACAACTGTATACCAGTAGCCTAGCAACTGGTGCATGTGGACTTCACATATGCCGTGTTCAGATTTCCAGGTTTTATTGGACAAATTCAGTTCCCAGGACTACCGGTGTAAATACCGTTTTTACTTCATTAAAGGCTCATCAGTTTTCCACTGGTACAGTCTAGGCAAGAATTTGGTAACACAGAAAAGAACTTGGCTTTATGCATCTAGACAGACTTACGTCTTTTTTCTTTTTTTTTTTTTTTTGAAGAAAAAGAAAAAAGATCCCATTTCCTCAACAGCAAGTGAACGCACCAGGTTCGTAGTTGTAATCACAAGACTAACGGCCTCTCTTTAAACCCACGCTGTCCCACAGCAATATCCCAATTCAACCACTAACGTAGCTATACCACACCAGAACCACTTAAACGGTGCCAGTCGTAGCATGTCATTCCACACCAACTTCAGTGCTGTATGCTCATGTAGTGGCTCAAGATGTACCATCACCGTGTGTTTTCAAAACAGAGGGTTTCAACATCGTCACCGGTGTAACAGGAAGAAGGTTCAAACACCTAGATGTGTCAAGGCTCTCTCTTCGACAGCTTAAGCTATTCCCTCTTTATCCCTTGAACAGCCAAAGCAGAGGAATTTTCTTCGAGCTATACCAAAAACTACCAAACTTAAGGCTACGCCATCAGCAAGAACTTCTTCATTTTGAGGGTGACGGAGCCCTGGCCCAGGCTGCCCAGAGGGGCTGTGGAGTCTCCTTCTCTGGAGATATTCAAATCCCGGCTGGACGCGGTGCTGTGCAGCCTGCTCTGGGTGACTCTGCTTTGGCAGGGGGTTGGACTGGGTGACCCACAGAGGTCCCTTCCAACCCCAACCATTCTGTGATTCTGTGAAAAGAAAATCTAATTCCATTTAAATTACTTACACAATACTGACGGTGACACCTTAATAAAAAAATCCTCAGGAACAGCCTACAACCACGTTACCTCAATAAACACAAACGGAGCTCTGAACAGGCTCTTTCTACTCCTGCCTACTCCATTTCACCCATGAAGAGCACCCACACGCTGACAGGGCGTTACACGCTCAGTCTCCCCACCGGGAAGTCCAAACGCATGGCGATTGCTTCAAATTCTTTCCAGATTAATGACAGCCCTGGAGAGCTGGCCATATTCCAACTCCAATAATTACACCCCTTCTTCCTCAGTGCCCCTCGTGTAGCTCAGGTGGGTACGAAGGGCTGCACAACGGTGCCATGCGGAACTCCCCTATATTAACAGGTAAAGTTGTCCGAGACGCCTGTAAATGAGTCCACTTTGTAAAGCGTTCACAAAGGTTCCTCTAACATTACAAAACAATTTGTTCTCCCGCTCCAAAGTCCAGAACCTCAGTCAGTTTAGCAAACATCTAAAAACCACAATACCCTTCTAAACGAACTTACTTTTCTGCTTAAGAGTATAAATAACTGCAGAAATAAGTACTAGGAATAACCAAAATGTGTTATCAATATTGAAAAGGTACAAGAAAACAAACAGCTGTCCTCAAATAGTAAATCTGGGGAGACTTCAGGCAAAGGCAGTTATTTTCCAATTCTCAGCTAATCTTATTTGAAAACATATAATCAGAGCTAAATGTTGAGGATAGTCAGTTTACACGAAACCTGGATATGAAGCTTTCTGTTTCACCATGAGGTTTTCCCCCCCACACAAAACAAATTCCACTTCAACTAACTACAGAACAATAATCGTGACCTAAGATATCCCCTAAAAACCTTCTACATTAAAAGGTTTACACTAGAGAAGAACACCAAAAGCATTCAACCAGCCCTAGTGTAGAATTACAAAATACCACGCAAATCAAATTTACTCGCACAACCGACAGAAATCTTGGACTTTGAACAACCGCAAGCTCCAGCACGAAGGAAACGTATGTACGGTAGCACCTCCATCAATCAGGAACATTTTAGAGTAGTTTTAGATTTTGTTCTGTATTTTGGATGGGATTTTACAAGAAAGTGGGCAAGACAGCACATAATTCTATGTACACAATACTTAAATTTGGCTTTGATCTATGTTTTGGTGAACGAAGAAAACGGTAAGTACTGAAAGACTGGGAGAATCAGCCATCCGCATTCCTTGAAGGTGGTGTTCTCTGCTGCTTTGTGACTGCATTTCCCTCGATTAGTCAAACACAAAGCTGTTTTTAACCTCGGGACAGTTTATACAGGAATTCTTTTATGACAACCAGAAATATATTACAAAACACAACAAAATATGAGACTGAAGTAGACACATTTCCCAGGAGAAAATTACTTTGAGCAGGGGTAAAACAAAAAGTCTGACTAATAAATGCATCATAGTTTCTTAACCTGGGAAAGCTGAAAACTTTCATGTGTATCTTGATTTTATGTACAAAGTTGGGATATTCTTAACCTTATTGTCATTCAGGATGGAATTTCAAGTTCATTCATGTAAGGATACATTTAGTTCCATAAGCTAATACAATGTTCTCTAACTGTTACTGATAAGAAATGAGTTAGCGGGTCTGCAAGAAAGCAGGAACATTATTCATGGTTTCTTTCAACAAGGGTGTATTAATACCTCCTATTACACCTTTTTCTCAAATTAACCATTAATTAAGTGCAAGAAATACCAGAATTGCACACTCAAAAAAGTGTCTTAGGTTTGTTTCTGGACAGTAATTCCTAAGTATCATCTCTATCCTGCAAACATTAATTCATGCGATAGGCTTATTCCTTTTGCCACCCTAAAAATCGTTCAAAAGCATTTGAAGTCTTTGACAGTTTAAAAAGAGGGTGAGAAAGAATAAATACAAAGAAAATCAACAATATTTGGTGTATACAGTCAAGCTTAAGACCATTTTTAACTTAAGTATGATACTTGCCATAATTCTCACATTGCAGGAAAATCCTGACTTGGTCTCCAAAAAAAGAAAACCACTAAAATACAAAAAATTACACTCACCATCACGACAAGAAGCTGCCGTTCGAAAGAAATGTTATTCTGTTACACGTCTGGAGCGTGACCAGGCGCCTGCCTTTAAAAGAGCCTGCTGCTAGGAAAGACTCCTACAAGCCCAAAGGCAAAGGCAAGCTCAGGAAAGTTATTTCAATGGTTTCAACATACAGGATTTCACGTCGAGAGGCAATGCCAGCCACCCACAGCATTTCCTCACACGCTGCTGCCTACAGCCCCTTCCGTGGTTTATGGTTCCATAGGACTAGAATGAACTTCATCCTGGAGGGATTACAAAGGAATGTTCTTTCCGAAGCACAGCCAGTAAGAGAAGCTCTGCAGAGAAGGGCTGTCTTCCTTCAAAATGTCAGCAACTGGGCAAGTCTGGTCCAGAACAGAGCAGCAGGGTTAGAGAACAGTCGCTCCCATTGCCATCAGGACACTATGGACTAAACGTGCGGTCGGAAAGAACTTCTCTTCCAGAATAAAAACTAATGAGAATATCTGAAGAGGAGGAGATTTTTCTGTGGCATAGCAGGACTTCGCCCACCTACATCTTCTCGTTAGAGTCCTCGCCAGGCTTCTGACCTGGGATAACACCAAGGTGCATCACGAGGCTGAGCTGGCTGCTTCGTCCCCTGAGGACAGAAGTTCTTGGTCTAACCTTAATTTACAGGACTTTACATGACGAAAAATATCTGGATGAAAAGTACTGATCTGTGGTATTAAAGAAATTAGGTTATGCAATCTAACTTTCCCTTGGGCTCCGTGAAACAAGAGAAGGCTGC
>Ga0065711_1050226_pt1 | contig 10928 bp, 3 predicted proteins | sample Hoacrofraction12_FD_59098 | JGI IMG/M metagenome (GOLD analysis project Ga0065711, IMG submission 59098) | Hoatzin crop microbial communities from Cojedes, Venezuela - Epithelial fraction 12 v2 (version 2) | ecosystem: Host-associated > Birds > Digestive system > Esophagus > Crop | place... | reverse complement strand
CAAGATCCTGTGCAGCCTGCTGTAGGTGACCCTGCTTCGGCAGGGGGGTTGGACTAGATGACCCACAGAGGTCCCTTCCAACCCCTACTATTCTGTGATTCTGTGATTCTGTGATTCGAGATTGACTGTGGAAAATAGCAGAAGGGACATACAGGTATATTCATACTACTAAATGAAACAGAATCAGGAACTGTTTTCCAGCCCTGACCCAAATGGTACACATTATATAGTGCTTTGCATTTAATCTCCCTAAAACATGTGAGCTGTTTTGTTTCTTTTTTTAATTTATATTCAAAGTGAATACAAAAATATGAGGGCAGTGTTACTCTCATTAAGAGTAACATGTCTCCAGCAAGAAACTGGATACTTGTTGTACACCCTGCATCTGGCTTGAAGGTAGATATGGATGTTGCAGAGTAAAAAGTCTGCATTATATACTCCTGGAAAAGTATGTGGAATAGAGGGAGTCAAAACTAGAGCATTCTCACCCAGCACATGCAGTCTCCAAACCATGAAAGAGCATTGGTTTAGAGACTACTATTTGCACTAGTTGGCAGGGACCAAAATCATATCAGAAGACATGCTGGCAGTTAATTTGTCAGTGTGGTGCTCCCTGACACTCTCCCAGACAATACCTGGTTATAATTTGGAAGGGAAAGCAATAGATCAGGGATGCCATGTGCTATCAACCAGAAAACATATGCTCTGAAGACTGTAAGGAGAAGGCCACCCTGTTTGGGTTTTGTTTGTTTGTTTGTTTGTTTGTTTTTCATTTGTTTTTTTAATTTGTTTGTTTGTTTTGTAGAAAAAGACCTTTGTCCTATTTTCACAAGCAATGCCACTTGCCTTCAGGGACAAGTGGTCATATTTGAACTAGTGCGTGTTCTAGCACAGATGCTAATCCTAGTGGCACAAGTTCTTGAAAGCATTTTGTAGCCCTGATTCGTTTATTAGGACAAATCCAGAAGGGCTAAGTGACTAGGCAAAGAAATAGTGAAATGCAGTATCAGCAAATTTAAAGGGAGGAGCACGGGAGAAGGAAAGGTCCTAACTTTATGTACAGAAGAATGAGCAGTGAACTGACTAATAATTACGAAGTTATGAGAACCTGATCTTACAGACCCAGGGCAAACTCACTGTAGTGTTCAGTAGTAGTTGGGGGGAAGAAAAAAAAAAGGAAAATTAGGAATTTTTAGAAAGGCTCTGAGCAGCATGAATAGCACTTTCAAAGACAAGGAGCAGCTTCTATACAGGGCTGGAAAAGAGACTAAGATATGACATGAGTCTGTAAAACCACAAGTGATAGAGGAGGATGTATAGGATAGGCACAGCTAGCTCTTCTAGTACCAAATTTACAGGTCATCAAATGAAACTAGCAGTTGGTAACTTCAAAACAAATGAAACAAAATGATTCTACATGCACTGTGGTTTTAAACTGCCAAAAAACCCTTGCTCCACAGCCCTCACTGTAGATAGGTTCAGGGAGCAGCTGGGCGACTTCACAGAAGAGAAATCTCCAAAGTAAATCTTGGCTCTGAGCCACCAATTACTGGTTGGTAGGAGAGTACACAGGGAGGTATCAAATACACTTGTTCTGTTCTTAATCTCTTTTGCAGGCCTCTGGTTCTGGCCACCATCAGACACTGTGGCAGATGGACCTCTGGTCCAGCTTGGAACAACTATCACTACGTTCTTGTGCTCTGACTGGTTTTTCCTGCTGTGTTCAGAGGAACAGGATTTTCCCCAGATTCTTTTCAAATAAATAGGACTGGTTTGCATAAACACCAAAGGCTGATGTTTACAATTGGTTTCAGAGCATCCTGTCAAAGCTTAAAATGTTCACCAACTCCTTGCAGCCAAGCAATTGCACAACCTTACCTTACACATACACACAGATATACATAGGCATGCACAAACTAACACACCGTAAGCCATGTATCTTTGCTACTATGCAGGTCAGCTAACACAAAACCCAAATACTGGCATAGACTTTCTACCAATAAGTTTCAAAACATTTCACTGGTTTAAGTATCCTATGAACTTTTCCACAAATATCAAAGCAAGGGGGTTTAGCTAAAGGGACTGTGTTTTTATCAGAGGTAGTGCTTCAAACCAGAACATCTGCCAGTATGGCAATCTGATAGTTGGACAATTTTCATCAACTGAATGTGTGTGAAGTGAATTCGAAATGTACAAATTCAGACCCTGGCTAGAGTTTGAAGTCATGTAACTGTCACCACTTCCAGTAAAACCTGAGCTGCTTCACACTTGGTTGCTAGACCCTTTGAAGCAGCCACTGCCAGACAACCAGCTATCTATCTCAGACAGCTTTCCATGCAAACACTGGATCAGAGATTGCTAAAACAACAGGATAATTCCTGAGTCTCAGCAACTTCAAGATAAGAAATATGGAACAAAACATCTATCACATCAGAAATAAAGCAGCTCCAGATAGCAATGATGGCAGAAGAAGCTAACACCTTGCATTAGATTCAGCTCTGATTTAACGCCTCTTAGGCGTGTTGTAATACTGTCTGTCTGGAGGCAGAGTTCACTTGCTTGTTTATTTATGATACCTTTCAGTTCAAAGCTTGTTTGCTAAAGATGTTTTCACTACTTCTCATGTATTGTAGATATGAGAAAAACTCACTGAGAAATAAAAAGGGAGTTCAGACAGTGCCAGTAACAGCCAGTAGCTGGTAGGTACCACAGCTCAGCATTCTAAGTGTATCTTCAAAAGACCTCCATGCTTGAGCGGGTGGAAGAAAGAATTTCAGGAATACTGAATACTTCATGTTTTACCACAATATCATGACGACATAAAGACCTGTGACAAATAACTTCGTGCTCTTCTAATGTAGAGTCACTGGGATTAACAGCCTTTAAAACCTTTCATTTCTCTTACATTTGATAGGGTTACCCTAAGGGGTTGGTATTAGGTTAAACCATAGAGTGACACTGACTCATTCAAGGTCTCTTAATGCCTGTCTAGGAACTGTTAGGTCTGGAGCACCTGCTGCTAATGCTTAATGTGCTTTGCGTTAGCACATCATGTCAGGAGAACCTGACATGGACAAATAAATGGTAGTTTTACAGTGCAATGTTCCTTTCTGCTTCTTAACTAATCAGCAATAGCAGAAAAGCAATAGAGGGGATTTGATGAGGTTTAACCACAATTTTATTTTGAAACAAAGAAGTATAACTTGAAACCTCGCTGGTATCTTTTTTACAATAACTTCTAAGCCTCCTAGCCTATGGAAAGCAAAACAAGGCAATTCATAACAAATAAACTGTAATAATGATAGACTAGCTGGCATGTGAAGATTACAGAACACTTCACAACATTACTGACAATATTTTGTTGAAGTGGGAGTCATCTCTGCTTTAGATATAAGGAAACTGAGGCATTGTGAAAGTGGAATCATGTTTTGAAAGGAGCCTTTCAGTGCTAAAGTGCATAAAATCATGCACAACTGTAGCGGGTAAGTAGCATACTGAAGGTAAAATTGTCTCTTGTCCGCTTTGCCTGTTCTCAACTGAGTAAAACTTAGAAGGTTTTCTTACAGTTTTTCTTTGGTCTACTGGCTATGTGCTTTGCTGATTACAGCCTAGAGAGACTGATGTCCTAAAAATGCATAAAGGGAAAGCATACAAAATGGTGTGTCACCTTCAGGGCACTCTAACATCACTGCCAAGCTGGGCGGCCCAGGTACTGGCTGGCAGAACCAAACTATGATTTGTTCAGAAGGTCATTTACGGATTGGATAGGGCTTTTAGGCTGTGTCCATTTTGGGATAGTTGCAGTGTTCAAACCTAGTGCTGTGACTTACATCAAGTCTCAACACAGTTTCTTGCTATAGAATTCTAATTTTCTGAGTATTACTTTTCCCCTTTGTCCTGTAGAATGACTTCCCATCCTTTGCCCTAGTCTAACAGAGGAAACAACTACAACAGAACGCGTAGCTTTAATGACAAGTGATTTTACTACTGGGGCACCACAGCTTTATCCACATTCAAAGACATACCAATGTCATACAAAAACTGTGACAAATAAGGTTATTGAGGTGGTATTACATATAAGTCAGGAAATAATGCTCTTATGGAGCTTTAATGTGATTCCTTTTGGTGTTGTAATTAGGATACAGCATTTACAAATGCAGTACAAAACCCTTTGCTTGCAATTTGTAGCAAGAGTGCTTGAGTGTACTTACATGAGTAACCTGAGACTATTTTCTAACTTTCAAGTATTTAACATCGTATTAAACTCTTATGGAGAAAATTACATTAAAATATTAATCAGTCAATTAATATGTTTTTCTGGCATTCTTGAAAGACAAAGGTAAAGAGTAAACTTGATAATGCACAACTTCAACCATCCACATACATATACAACATGGTTTTACCTCTGGGCTTGCAACACAGCAGCACAGACCATTCTTGTGTTAAATTACTAGATGGCAGCTACAGAACTGTATTATCCCAAAGGAGTGATGGAGAGATGGTTCACACACTGGATTAAAGAAGTAGTCATGGGGAAGAAGTCAGTCCAGCTCTTTCTCTCTCCTTTTGTACTCCACGAACCCAGAGAGCTTGGCTGTTATGTAAACAGTGTGTTTACCTTCAGACAGCAACAGAAGTACTCTTCTAAGTTCATGTGCATGGACCAAAGGGTACCTGCAAGGAGCAAAAGTTGAACGGAATTTCTTGCAACAGATAAAAGATATTTCTGTTGCCCTGAAGCATTCATTCCTCCTGCAAAATATTAAAGGTTTGTTGCAAACAAGGGAAACTTCTCAAGGAATTTTTCAATAACTTTATGTAATAGAAAGTATTGTACAGGCTAATTACAGTCAAAAACTACCAGTTTTCCCTATAGGGTAAGGCTGTTAGGATATTCCTTCTTATAGAGTTTCAGCTCCTCTTCAGCAAAGGAAAAAAGCCTCACCCAACTCAGTGTGGGAGTTTTAACTTATTACTAGTGACGCTTCTTGCATCTCCTCACAGGTTACAAATTTTTTCAGAAAGTTCAGAAAGCTGATGAAGTATGAAAATACCCAAATCAGCTTTTTGGAGACTGCTCTTCTCCCAGAAATGAACACATATATCAGGAGTTTTTATGAATAAACTGCCAGTTAGGGAGGTGTAAGGGGGAGAGGGAATTTCAGTTTGGTGGACTGTAGAACCATTTTCTAACTGAGGAGTTATGTGGTTTGCACTGCCTCCATCTCATTAAAAGTGAAATCAGTTTTGCAGGGGACAAGTTGACTAGACTAGTCATAATGGCATTAAACTTACAACAAAAGGGGAGATTAAAAAGGGGCAGAAAATAAACACTCATTTAGCACAGTGAAGTTGTCAAGAACAAAATTAATCAAGACAGCGAATGACACAAGGAAAATAAATTCTTTAATTGCCTGTTCATGAATGGCAGGAGCTTGTGTGGCAAACAGGAAGAATAGGAACTGCGTGTACTATGAGAATAAATTTGACCTGCTTGATATTACTGGAACTTAAAGGAAGATTTCTGTGATAGGAATGTTAAGCTCGCTTTTAAATAAACAATTTAGAAAAAAAACACAGTGGCAAGAGAAGAACACGACAGGCAGCATGTGGCAATAACTGATTTCAACCCACTGACAACTATAGTAAATGCTTTCAATGTTTACAGATCAACCTCCCAACACGGAGAGTATGACAAGGGCAATTAGTTGCAGGCAGCTATATGCCATCAAACTACACTACGGAGCAGGATGACCGGTCCCTTCAACCCCTACTTTCGATTATGGAGAGGAAGAAGAGAAAAGAGTTTCTGTACTGTATGAGCTTTCAAAAAAAGGCTTTTTCACTGGTGAATATCAGATTAAAAGACATAGCTCTCCAGGATTGACATTTTCAGTAATAAAGTACCTTTGAAATTCTGAACAATGATTGACAAAAATTTCCTAAATCAAAAAGTTTTGTGTCTCTCCTTAGAGAACTTTGTACTAGATGTCATCCTGACAGCTAAATCGAAATTATTTCCAGGGTTAAAAGTTAGCAGTTCCTTAAATGAAAGTGAGAACTTGATTATATTCTTTACATTAAAGTAGAGTGTAACTCAACCGGTAATTCTTACACCTGCTACTTTAAAATGGCCACTTTCAAAAAGATAAATACAAGTTTGTGCCTGATCAATAAAAGTAAGAAGTTAAAAGGGAAAAAATACATAAACAATAATAAAGGTATTTAAAAGCATTTTAGGGGATGTTCTAAGAACTGCGATCAAAACAAAGTCTATTCTAGATCAGTCTAGCTTAAAAAAGAAACAAAAAGTAATGTAAAACTTCGGGTATAAACAGATTGAGCAGGTAAACAAGGAAAAATTGAATAGATTAGATCACTTTAATTTAGAATACAAATGGATATAACAGAAAATTGCTACTGAAGACTAAAAGATATGGAAGGAATTCTGTGGATATCTGATTTTAGTACACTGAGAACAGTATTAAATATATCTGGAGCAAAAGAAGCCTTTAAGTAGTGTTTGTCCATAGTTAAATGGAAAGGATATATTTGTCAAAAATAATGCAGAAGAGACTGAAACATTGAAAAAAATTTTCAGCTCTGGGACTGGGAAAAAGGCAGATGTAGTCATATCATACGAAGACAGTGATGAAGTGCTACACTTAAAACAACGAAGACAGTATAGGCCAAATAACAGCTATTAAGGCTAAGTGCCTTTTATTAAAAAATGCTCCTAGGAATGTTAGAAGAAAAGCCTGATAAATTTTACTAGACCATTTATTAAAATTTGTAATAAAACTTGGATTGCTGAGCTAGATCCTGAGCATTGGCAGGAAGTAAGAGTTATGTCAGTACTTTCCTTTCAAAGTAAATGCTGTCGTCTAGGTAAATATAAGCCTGTCCACCTGATTTCAATCTTAGGAAATATAATCAAACATTAGATAGGGAAACTGATTAATAAAGAATAGAGGGTAGCATATTTAATGTCATCTAACATGGTTTATGGACAAAAGAATTTGTCAAATTAATGAGATATCCATTTTTTATAACAGAGGTGTGAGGTTAGTCGTAAGCTGCTAGATTTCAGTAGAGAATTTGATTTCATTCTCCATACCATTGAGATTAAGAAGTCAAACAACACAAAATCATGATGTCAGACATTAAATGAATTAAAAATTAGAAAATAGACAAGTCTCAAATATAACTTTAAACTGGGAAACATTAAGAGTATGTGTATTTTAGTTGATAGTTTTCCAAGGTTTAGTTTCAGATTCCATACTAGTATTTGTTGACAACAGCTGAGAAAAAAAATAAAATCAAAACTGATCAATTGTGCACACGAAAAATGCTGAGGAACTAATAAATAATAAAGGGAAAGACCACTCAAGCAAATCGGTTCTGAACAGCTTGGTAAACTTGGCAAGGATATTTTTACCTGGTAGTTAACAAGACAGGCTCTACTGAAGGCATATGACACTATTCCTCAAAGCCATTGCTGTGCATGAGACTTTGTAGTCAGCTGACTTTGGAATGTCTGTACAGTAATGGATAAAAGTGTATTTACTACTTGTAAGAAAATGAATCTGCTGGAGGTGGACTATATTAAAGATGTAAAAAAGCTGAAATTCCAGTTCACTAAACAGCTGAATTTAAATCCTTGCTCTTCTGCTGCTGAACATGTAGCCCAGACCTCCCAATATAATTCTTGGAGCAAGAGGAGAAAGGCTGCATCTACAATTAAATGGTTAATTTATTTCACTTCTTGGCCTACCATCATCCAAGCTGGGCACAAGTTAGAACATGCGCTGGTTTCCCTATGGATTTCTTTGTATAAATGTCCTCCCTGTGGAAACTCAGCAAAGGTCAGGGAAATGAAGAATGCAGGGAGAAGGAGAAAGACTGGGGAAGGGAAGGCTGTGCAGCTGTGCAGCAACCCCACATTTCCAGCACAGCCAGTGATACAGTGGTTAAGACCTTCCTCTGTAGTGAAGTGAATCTGTCTCAAATCCCTAATTTATTACAATTTTACCTACTTGGATTATTTATTTATTCATTGCATAGTTTATTGCAAATATTTAAATCTTGCTTTTCCACGTCTTCCCTGATTGTTGCTATCTATCTTTGCATTATGGTTGGCTCAAGTACAACAGCTGCATGAGGAAGAACTGAGGCAAAGAAAACATAATATTAAACTTTCAGGTTGATTAATAAAAAGTAAATTAATCATCTGGAGTTTTGCAGTTCTCTAGCACATGTAAAATTGGACGTTAAGTACGTCAGAATGTTCCTGCTATCATTAACTTAACTTGATTCTTCACTGTGGGTGTGGGTGTATTTATGTTTCTTTAATCCTCCCAAAATATGTATTTCCACAACAGAACTATGTTAGCATGCACAAGAAATGCAGGTAGTTTGTGGATCATTAATGGAACAGTCCTCAGAACCACCTCGGTGTATAGCACTATACATCCTTTTGTTATTACCATGAACAATTCACTTGTGATGCACTAGGTCATGTTGAATTACAGAGAACTCAGTGAACTATTTTCAGAAGTATATCTCTCCCACAAAAAAAAAGAAAATATCAGTATATTGCCTCTTTTCGTTTTTCCCTGTAAGTTCTCATCTGACTCCCCTTCTCTGCAGTAAAAATCTCTTAAATGTCTTCTGATCTTGGTCATACACAGCCACCACCTTGCACACACATAGGACCGAGGGGAACATGCTGGGCCTGTATGTCCAATTTTCTACTATTGAAAATCAGACATGACAGCTTGTAACTATAATATTATCAAATTTTATATTAAAATACTTCTGTTTTCTTTGTTTTCTCCCTGTAACTGCTGTTGAAAACCTGGTTTTGAACCTCGTGTATCAATTTTCTCTAACTTTTCTTTATCTGCCAGGATAAATGTATTCATGGTTATTTTATATCCATCTGTTCTTCTTCTTGCAGCATTCCCTGAGTTCAATAATGCTTATAGTCTGGAGTTTTACCTTGTGATATATTTATTGACAGGAACATGTCCTTTCTTCCCGGTCAGTTCACTACAGTCAGAAGGCTAAACAAACCTAGCTCCATTCATCTCCTTCCTTAAAACAAAGCCCCTACTTTAAATATATTCCTAGGATGTGTATGTTTCTGTGCCACTCTAAATGCACCTTTCTTGAAGGCAGGTGGTCAGAACTCTACACTGCTTTCCAAATGCTTACGTCCCCTAAGCACACAGCACCACGGCATTAGGTCTCTCTGGTCTCCGTTTCACTTACGTATCCCAGAACAGATTAAACTGTTTTAAAAAATACAGCAGACTAACAGCTCATATTTATACTGTTCAGCTAGTACACAAATATTTTTCTCATCTTATTCTACTTCTGACTTATGACATACTCCCCCCTTTCTTATTATTCCCTAAAATCAGGAGTTCATACTTTGTTCTATTAAATTTAATCTCATTTCTATTATTCCTGTTCTCAAGACATTGCAATTTTTCATTGCATAATATCCTAGTCCTTCGCTGTACTGAAAATGCCTCCCAACTTTGAGTTATCATTAAATTTTGTTAGAAAACTGCAACTTTATGTGACACCCACTCTTCCACAATAATTAAAGTGTTCTACTTTCTTTACAGCTAGTGTTGTTGTGTACTGAACTACAGCCTGTATGCCTTTCTGTAAGAAAAAGCACACTAACCAAAAAAATATCCAGGTACTTATTAACTCACATTTGGGTGAAATTCCTAGTTCCAGTGCATGAGCACAACTTAACCTTGCACTAGCATATTACTGCAAGTGTAAAACACACAATATAGTCTTGTTTCATTTCAGTTTCAGCACAAAAAATAGGTTTACAATGTTATAAATGTTGAACCTTTGAATGTTTTCATCCTACCCATGCATTGAAGCAAAAAATAGCCTTTTCAATAGCTTTCCTCACTGAAGGATACTGACTGCTCCAGGGAATTAACCCATCTAATGCATTCAGAAACTGTAGTTTCAAATTTTGTGTCATATAGTTTGCTTACATTTTGGACAATGCAAGTGAAGGAAAGATGGGGGAAGAATGGGAAGACATTTCCACCTGGGTGTCACGTGTAAGTTGCCTCTTTCTTTTCTCACTATGAGTTCACTTATCTCCCTCTTGAGGTTTAATACTTCTTATGAAATTTGTTGTGAATTTCCAAATGCATGTGACATCTGATTTAAGCTTGTTCTTTCTGCTGATAAAGAAAACACCCTTGAAGTTAGGGATGAATAGGATTTGAAGACCTTGTGCTATAGAACAAAACCTAAATAAAGGGATAGCTGTGGTGCAGCTTGACAGTGTGATACTGGGATCTAATCCTTATTCATCATAAGACAAAACATCTTTTAGTTATTCTTGTCTTTGACGCTACCTCTTGGACTATCTTATAATGGATGAAACATATCCTCCTCTTTATACTCAGCTATACAATAGGTGTCCTAGTTTAAAAGTGAACAGACAATGAACCAAGACAACTGGGAGGCTGACAGCACAAAAGCCCATCACCCTGAAGGCAAAACACACTGCTTTTTTATTAAAGTATGCCATGGACATGCTCAAAGGTATTTACAGCCCTTGGTCACAGTGTTTTAGAAACACCTGCTGTGTCAATTTTTCTGAAGAGACATGGACTACACTAAGACATGGAAAATCGATCTTCTGTTCCTCTTCCCTTTGTCTGTTCCTGTCAACCATAGGTTTCAGAAAGCAATTATGCTTATGATAGTAGAATAGATTTAACATTGCGGTCTTTGTGGGCATATGTTGTGACTGACAGTCACTGATGTGGGACTTCATATGCACAGATTTAAATATCTGAGTCATGTAGTACAATTTTTGTCTGCTGTTGCCACATTTCTAGATTGTCTTAGCATAACCAAGTAAAAATGGGGGGGGGGGG
>Ga0065711_1050225_pt1 | contig 10928 bp, 4 predicted proteins | sample Hoacrofraction12_FD_59098 | JGI IMG/M metagenome (GOLD analysis project Ga0065711, IMG submission 59098) | Hoatzin crop microbial communities from Cojedes, Venezuela - Epithelial fraction 12 v2 (version 2) | ecosystem: Host-associated > Birds > Digestive system > Esophagus > Crop | place... | reverse complement strand
CCGTCTGAACATGAGGAAGAACTTCTTCCCTCTGAGGGTGACAGAGCACTGGAACAGGCTGCCCAGGGAGGTTGTGGAGTCTCCTTCTCTGGAGATATTCAAGACCCACCTGTACAAGGTCCTGTGCAGCCTTCTGTAGGTGACCCTGCTTCGGCAGGAGGGTTGGACTAGATGACCCACAGATCCCTTCCAACCCCTACCATTCTGTGATTCTGTGAAAACTTCTAACAGAACACAGTACTTAGCTCATTGAAATCAATGACAATACTGCTCATTTCATTGGTGAAAGTTCAGCTGTACCACTAAACAATTCCAAAACTATGCTAACATTCTAACGTGTAAGATGGCCAGCACATCTATGTACATGTACATGCATGGCCACATGTGTGTGTATGACTATCTCAAATTTGAATAAATTACTTCTCTGGAGACTCATCATCAGATGTTTGATGATATCTACATTAAGAAAACAATACAAAATTACAGAATCACAGAATGGATGAGGTTGGAAGTGACTTCTGGGGGTCATCTGGTCACACTACCCTGCTCAAGCAGTGTTACCTAGAGCAGGTTGCACAGGACAGTCTCCAGATGGCTTCTGAATATCTCCAAGGAAGGAGACTCCACAACCTGCCTGGGCAACCTATTCCAATGTTCAGTGTCCCTCACAGTGAAAAAATGTTTCCTGATGTTCGGACAGAACCTCTTGTATTTCAGTCTGTGCCCATTGCCTCTGGTCCTGTCACTGGGCACCACTGAGAAGAGCCTGGCTCCTTCTTTACAACCTCCTCTTCAGGTATTTATAGACATTAATAAGATTCCCCCTGAGCCTTCTTTTTTCCAGGCTAAACAGTCCCAACTCTCTCTGCCCTTCCTCATACGAGAGATGGGCCTGTCCCTTCATCATCTTTGTGGCCCTTTTGTTGGACTCTCTCCAGCCTGTCCATGTCTCTCTTGTACTGGGGAGCCCAGAACGGGACACAGTACTCCAGGTGTGGCCTCACTAGTGCTGAGCAGAGGGCAAGAATCACCTCCTTTGACCCGCTGGCAATACCGTCTAATGGCAGCCCAGGATACCACTAGTCTTCATTGCTACAAGGGCACATTGATTTCTCAGGTTCAGCTTGGTGTCCACCAGGACCCCTAGGTCCATATCTGCAAAGCTGTTTTCCACCTGGTTGGCCACCAGCATATACTAAACATAGAAACATAGAATGGTTTGGGTTGGAAGGGACTTTGAGAGGTCATCTAGTCCAACCATCCTGCAACAAACAGGGACGTCTTCAACTGGATCAGGTTGCTCAAAGTCCCATCCATCCTGGCTTTGAACACTTCCAGGGAGGAGGCATCCTCAGTTTCTCTGGGCAACCTGTAGCAGTGCCTCACCACCCTCAGAGTAAAGAATTTCTTCCTTAGATCTAATTTAAATCTACCCTCTTTTAGTTTAAAGACATTATCTCTTGTCCTCTCATTACAGGCGCTGCTATAAAGTCTGTCCCCATCTTTCCTATCAGCCCCCTTTAAGTACTGGAAGGCGGCAACAAGGTCACGCCAGAGCCTTCTCTTCTCCAGGCTGAACAGCCCCAAATCTCTCAGCCTTTCAGAGCTGCAGCCCTCTGATCATTTTTGTGGCCTTACTCTGGATTTTCCATGACTTTTCTCTTAGGTTTCTAACTAAATATGGTTGAACATAGAGAACAGTGTGTTTCAATTTCCATCTACAACTCCACAAATAATTTTTCTGTCTTATTATATAAGTACAGCTTGTTTGAGCACAATAATGAATTAAAAGGATAATAAATAAATGATAATATAATAGAGAATGGTATTTGTTTTTCTGAACTTATCAAGACACTTACTATGGATCATTTTAACCAGTTTTTTTCCTGAAGAAACAGCTGCATGAACAATCTAAAACTCAGAACTGCAGCTAAGAATTTTTCCATTAATTGGAAAGCCAGAAGATTAGACCCCAAATCCAAGGATGAAGAGATTATGCATATAATACCTAATAATTTTAACGATAATTAAATGTAGGAATAATTCCAATGATCTGAATGTAAGCTGTTTAGACAATATAAAGATGACTCCCATTATTTCTACCAGTCATTAGATTATAACTTCCTCCAGTGTTCTACATGATAACAGAACAGCTGTGTACCACATATTAAACAGAAGATTTATTCTGCTTGGAGTATAGAATGGGTTACTAATATTTTATAGCTACTTTATACAAATGTTCATAGAAATACTTATTTCAAAGGTTTCTAATGTTTTTATGAATCAAACTTATTTTTGTCTTTTCACAACCATTTTTTCTCCCCATGTTTTCTCTACAAAAATGTTAGATGTTCTTGTTAAAAACATAAATAAAATAATAATATTTTCAATAATGTTAAGATACATCAATTGTTTTCCAAGAACCAAAATTTATCACTTCATCAATAAAGTTGCTAGTGCACAAACTAGCTGGCAGTAATACTCTCACAGTTACCATCCCAGATCTGAAATGCTGTAATGGGCAAGGTGACAGGTTTTGTTCTGTTTCAGTGCAAAGAAAAGCTTTAGTATAAAGAACTATGAGGATTTTTGTCTGTGGTAGTGTAAACTAAGGTCACTCACAGAGAGACTTAGTGAATTCCACAGAATACTGAAGTATGTTGGAGGGACAGTGATGGAACAGGTGAAAGGATTAAGGTCTTAAACTGCAACTAGCTAAGGAAAAACATATTCTTTTACTTCCCAAAATCTTTCACAGAAGAAAACCTAAAAGGTGGACATCAACAAATGTGAAAATCTTTGCCTTCTTCAGTGTAACAGACTACATTTAAGCTTTCTTGTGAGCTGTTTTTAAAAGCAGGGCTTGAACGGTTAGCATCACATACGTTTTCCTCCCACCTGCTCTTCTAACAGCTGTGATTTTTTTCCTCTGAAGATACAGAAAATTTCTTCTGAAGAAATGATAGCAGGTTTGCTGTCTTTACATTTTATTTTATAGCTAATTTGTTCACCAAAAAAACTAAAAGCAAATTTTAATTAATTCACAGTAACATTCACTTAGTTCCAGATTTGATTCAGTCCTTCAAATGATATACTTTGAATCCACTTCTTCCTGAGCTAAAGCAAGTGAATACATGGTGCATATTCAGGAATGGTTTCTCAATATTCTTTTTGGATACTTTTCTCTTCAATATACTAATTTGGAGCAGAATTTTAGGTGAATGTTTAACATTCTCTCCAGTGAATGTTACAAAAAAAATATAAAGAATCACTTTTTCTACTTAGGGGAATATTCAGAAAATGAGTGTAGCTCATATAACGTCAATTATTAAAAGGGACATGACATATCTAAAGCACTTTAAAGAATAAAATTTAAGGGATCATTCTGAAGAGTAAGCAATACTGGGAAAAAACCCAAAAAGGTAAATAGAACCTAGATCTCAAAATATGAGGGAATGCCTCAGTCATTGCAGAAAAAAGTGAGGCCACTGTGTCTAATGTTAAGTGGCTTAAATTGAGTTTATCTGTTTGTCTATTTCTACATTAAATAGCTGTCTTGACCATATGATTTGATTCATCATTAAATCTTTTTCTCTTTTTTTCTTCATAAATAGGAAGCTGTCTGCAATTTTTGGTTGAGTCATCCTTTATTTATTCATACAACTCAGCAGCTGTCTCAAAGCATATGCATGAATGTATCAGTATAGGTAGGGTACTCATGATTGTTTCTCTAAATAAGATATTTTAAAAGTAATTAAGAGGAAAAGCTATCAGCACTGTCTACAGGAAAGGATGATTGTAGCATTTAAGGAAATTGGAGGGCAGGGGGTAGACTAAAGCACCTCTGTCTGCAGGATCTTCTCCCATGGTATAGTGCTATTTTATCTTGAATATTCCAATCAGTTCTGATTATTTCAACTCCTACTCATCAGGCATCAGTGGTTCAGGGTACTATGGGAAAGCACAGAGCTAAAAACAAGGGACAGGACTAAGAAAACAACCAAGCTATTTCTTCGCTACAAGGAAAAAGTACTTACTCCACTGGAAGACACAGAAGTGCCTGTAAACAGATAAGTCCATTAAATCAGTTGGTCAGTAAGTTCCCTTTTGATAGAGCAACGTGGAAAACATCTTCTCAGGTTTTACTTAACTTTCTGTACAAAGGGTGGACGCTGAGCCTCAGGGATCAGCTGGTGACACGAAAATCTATCTTCCAAATCACTTGGGTGTTTTTCAGTAATGAGTTCCACTTCCCTATCCCTGAAAGGCATGGCAAATAGAGTCATAGATCAAAGCAGAACGTAGCCGAGTGAGTACGGCTATGGAAGATAAAATGGCAGGGCTGCTGCATGGTAATGAAAAGGGTCATCACTAAGGGTTTACTCTGGAATTCAAAACTGTCACTTACGATTTGAAACAAGGGACCCATTAGTTTAGTGCACTTTTTATTGTTATTGATTTGCAATCCTTTACTTTCATTTAATTTCAAACTGTCATTAAATGCTTAACTCTTTTTTACTTCACAGAATAAGCCTTGATGATTTTGCTTTCAAATAATTATTCTCAAACCACATTTTCTTCCTGCATCAGCTTCTCTATGAGTTTCATTAAAATAGGCTTTCGTTTGCCTTAATTATGTTTTTGGCAGATTTGCTTTTAGCCACATCTCACCTTACCACAATAACATTTTGTCACATCCCCTGGTTAAGTCAGTATGGCCCTGAACAATTACTTCTTTTCCTAAAGCAGTGTGTGTCAATAGAGGACTAAAGTGCATGGGCACATTTTTTCATACTTAATAAAAAAACCTGGACATTCTCTCACCTAACTTCAGTTGCAAGGAAATCAGGTACTTTTCCCCTTGTCTGCTAATGTAGGAACTAACCAAAACAGCACAACTAAAAGTGGCAGTGGGATTCCAGAGCTGCAAGCCCCAGATATCAAAACTATGTCAATAATCTGAGCCAAATATCAGGGTGAATTATATTTACACAGGACCCTACTATACAGCTGTAACACTGATATCTGCTTCACACCTTTGAATGGTTATTTTTTGCCTCAGTGCACTCAGTTCAGTTCAGCAAAGTAATGAGTATTTTTATCCCAATCCAGTGAAGCACTCGCATATACACCTAAATTTCAATATAAAACTAATACAAGGAGACTATTCATATAAATTAAATATATCCTTACACACTTTATTGGATCAGGGTCACAGTTCTCTGCAAGACTGAAGCCAATGTCACTAAACCTTAATCTGAGAAATCAGTTTAGCAATGCTGGAGATATGGGCTACTTTGCAAAGTTTCATTTCTGCTTCTGAATGGAAATTTGAGATTTCGCAGATACAAGCCCTGATCATGACACAAGCACATTTATATATGTATACGCACACCAAAAAAAGACCTCACATTTTTCAACTAGTATTGCTTTTGCATCCTTTCCCTCCTTTTCCCACATTCTTTCTTTGCCTTCTGCAGCTTTACCAAGTTACTCTTCTACTTTTTCATGGCATGGAATAGAGAATTAGATAGTCACTTACTGACATGATAGACACTAATTTAAAGTAAAAATTGCGTCATACAAGAACTGTACTTGTGAACCAGTCTCACTGGTATTAAACATGGTAGAAGTTTACACTGAAGTTTATACACCTTTGCTGAGCTATGACCCATCATTTTAAACAGATACCATGAATCTATCTTAACATTCTTACATTTTTGCAATATACAAAATGATTCAATTTTTTAAAGCACTAGTAGGGGATACTGCCATCTTAGATGGAGAATGACCATTCACTAGTGTTAATATTAGCATATTATTAATATAATATTATATTATGTTAACTTGACTTTTAAATATATTTTAAAATATAGTGGCACATGCACCTATTTTCTTTACAGCTAAACTAACAGACCAAAACCCAAAAGTATTTTGCTATATTGTAGCTCTCTCTGTGAAATATCATCAGAATACTCCTTCAACACCAGCTTTTAATTTGTCATTGCCAAACATCCACAGCTAACCAGAGGAGTCTAGTTTTGCTTCCTACGTTCTCTTGTACTGGGTTTCCATAGCTCAAAGTCCTTGGCTACGGAAATTCCTGCCATAAAAGATGCAAAATACTTTATCTGCAGCTAACTCGGCTGATCTCCTAATTCGGAAGTCCATGTACTTCCAAAACACAACTCTTATGTTGAGAACACAGATGCAACCGGAGACCTAAAAATGTCCTTAAACTTGGTGCTGGCCACAAAAGTTCACTATCCATTTACACAGAATTTCTGGATTCTTGGCCCTGAACAATACCTCAGTAAACTTCTCCATCCCTGGAAGTGTTCAAGGCCAAGTTGGATGGGACTTTGAGCAACCTTATTTAGTAGAAGATGCCCCTGCTATTTGCAGGGGGCTTGAACTAGATGACCTTTACAGGTCCCTTCCAACCCAAACCATTCTATGATTCTACGAAACTCATTGTAATACCACCTTCAGACTTTAAATACTTCCCTGTAGTCTTATGTTTTGCCTTATTTAGACACTTTACTGTGACATGAAAGTTCAGGCTCACTTTATAATCAACAAAAGAGAGATACTTCAGAACATCTCAAAATGTGGTTTTATAAAATTAATTCTCTCAAAGAAATATATCATTAAATGTTTTCCTGAAAAAAAAGGTAATAGTTCTTCTAAAGACTGCATGACTTCGTAAAAAAATATATGATTTTATCACAGAAGAACCTGGTTTTGTCAAATGAGTAGCATTTCTCTGCTCTAATATAATTCATGATTCTACAGTATACTTCTTATTTTCTAGTGGCAACCAACTTTGAATTATATTTAGGGCTCAGGATGACTGCATTATTCTAATTTCTTCAGCAGCCACAAAAAATAACTCTGTACAAACTCTAGCCAATTTTAGATCTTCAGACCATTCCAAACTATCCCTTTATGATGTTTTCTTTCAACAGGCTCTCTCTCACTTTATTGTAATAGGTATTATTACATGAGGAATTACATTTGGGTACAGATATTTTAATGACAAGAGGCAGCCACATAATTTTTCTATTTATTTGTTCTATGGTAAACCAGAATAAATGAGGCAGACAATCTTTCAACAAAATGTTCCAGTTAGGAGTTAAATGAGGACTATTGAATATTTCCACAATTTTCACATATGATTAATTTGCTGAATTATTTTTTCTGTCTTTCATTTTCAGCATTTCCTTTAAATCTATCTAAACCCCTAAAAAAAGGAAACCTAGATCAAAAACAATCACTAGGAATCATATTCTATAAACAACTGACCCAGTGAAGTGAAATGCATTACACAAAAAACTATGGTAGAAAAATATGCATATTACCCTCGGATTTACTAAAAAGCATGTGAAGAATAAAATAAATCCTGTCTCAGAGCATTTCCTGGTTTTCTTCAGAGTTGCAAATTGAATTCACCCACGTCAACATTGACAAGATAAAGGCGCAATAGAGTAAGGAAGATGCCTCAAATCCTCCTGAATTAACTTTTTTTTCTCTCAAGTATCAGTTTAAAACCCCCCACACAGGAAATATTTGGGATCTTAATTTGTCAGAGAACAGAAGGCCTATCAAATGACAAAGCTGGTAAAAATGTCAGGCCTCGATACTTCAGTTCAAATCCAATAGAGTTTAAAAAATAAGTAAATATTAACTGAGTAATTTATGCCTATGCATATTAAGGGCGCATCCCGATTTTGGCTGACTTACAGTTCATTTTCTTCCTGGTAGTTGGTGTAGTGCTGTGTTTTGGATTTGGGACCAAAATAATGTTGATAATATACTGATGTTTTCAGTTTTTGCCAAGTAATCAAGCACTTCCCAGCTTCTCATGCTGGTCTGCCAGGTGCATGGGAAGCTGTTAGGGGACACAGCTAGGACAGCTAACCCAAAGTGACTAAAGGGATATTCCATACCATACGACGTCATACTCAGTATGTAAGTTGGAGAAGTTGGCCAGTGGGCAGTGATTGCTTGGGGACAGGTTGGGTATCATTCATCAGGTGGGTGAGCAATTGCACTGTGCATCACTTGTTTTGTATATATTATTATTATTACCATCTCTTCTTCTGCTTTTCTACTAAACTGTCTTTATCCCAACACACAACATTTCTTTTTTTCCCTCCTCCCCATCCCACCAGGGAAGTAGGGGAAAGAAGTAAGCAAGTGGCTGCATGGTCCTAGTTGGTGGCTGGGGTTAAACTATGACAGAGTGTTTTCTTTTATATGGCAAAGATATTTTTTCACATGTTCCAGAGCATAAGACCTAGTTTTAAGAAGTTATGTGTTTATGTAAAATAGTACAGTTTGGCAATTTATTTGCTTTAACTGCTTATCAAACATATCCCTGTTGTTTCTCTGTAATGGTTTCCAGTGCACACAGTCTCTTCTGAATCTCCTCACACTTTCTGCCCTTAGTATCACAAACACATTTCCCAGACATACATTCTCTGCCAGTTATTAAATGGTATTCAGCAAATCTATTGACTGCATTCCAACATACTCTAGCAAATTAAAAATACTCTTTCCAAAATCTCAAATACTCAGGTAGCCTTGGGCTTACACAAAAACAGTTCAGCATGGACTGGAGACAGAATTTTTGCACCAGTTTTTAAAACATCATTACTCTTTCTTCAGTACAAAAACACCCCACATACATTTATCCTTCCCCCCAAAATAAGAGCGACTCATGTATTTGAACATTCGATCCTACAGCCAGGGGAAAACTATGAAACACTTTGCAAGACACAGGCCAGAAACTAGAATTCATACATCCACAAAATATGAAGATCATGGACTCATTAGAGAGATTAATTTTATGGCACATTATAGTGTCTGCTGCTTAGCTAACCACTTCGTGTACCCCAGCCTTCTCTACTACACAGATAACAACCACGTTTCCCTAGCAGATGGCCTAAAACAAGTCAAAGACCGTCTGTTTTCAACTTGTTTTTAACTTGTTACTTGCTGTTAATGCCCAGACTACTGTGTGTTTCGCTTCATTTAGACTTGATCCTGCAAACAAGTTGACACCAGGTGCTCAAGAAGATATGTACAGAACAGATTTTTAAAAGACATGTCAACAGTTGACCTGCCTGCTTTCCATGAAAATTTTACAGATTCCTAAATGTTGCCTTGGGTACCTAAACAGCTTTTAAAATACAGCTATAGTCAACTGCACTATACTCCCTTTTGGTACATGACCTAATCCATGTACATAATTGTGCCTTCGTGGAGTGTATTTGATCATCATAAATCTAATTTCCACAGCTGTAATTATCTGTCCTCCCAATTTACATTAAAATTTATCCATGCAATCTTATTTGAATTCACTGGAATAGCTCATTCCAAATTTTCAAAAAGCTTCTTTGTGGAGAAAAAGAGTGCAAAATGAGAAATATGTTAATGGGTACTGTAGACAGTGAACTCTAGACACCACTGAAAAATATTCTTTTCATCATGCAGGAAATGTCCACTACAAGCACATTGTTTGCTGCAGAGAGGAGTAACACAGAACTAACACAGACATACAAAACAAGCATTTTGACAGTTGCTTACATTTTCATGTTCCTTACTCAAATGAAGAACATCAGCACCAGCGAAAAACTAAGCAGCTTACATTTCCTCTGCCTTCCCCTTCTGGTGATAATTCTAGCAACTGTAACAGTTGTGCTGATGAACACAAAGAATGCAGCAATCACTGGTTTTAAGTCAAATTCACAGCTTGCATGCCTACTTTACAAAAAAAATACTAGTTCAGTAAAAGACTTACCACTCTAGGAAAGCCAGTCCGTGTATATGTATATGTACATGTATATATAAGAGAGGTACTGGTTTAATATGCTCATGTGTTTTCAGTTACCTCACTACTAATCAAATTTGTTCCTTAGGTACTGATCTGATAAAGAAAATAGTTATTTTAACAAGCAGCAATGTCAATGAGGATTCTTAGCAGCTGTTATGGCCTGCTCTTCAGTGGTTTGCACATAAAAGTAGCTGGCATGTACTTTAGGATCAGAAGTCTCTGCTGTATGCCTAATTAGTGCTCCTTGCTTGGTCCAAATTACCTTTAAAAATGTATTTTTAAAAAAGCACTTTTAACTAAACCTAGGGACTAGGCTTTGTCTACTTTCTTTAATGCATATATCCTTGCAAATTAATTTGTTTCAAATTTGGGAAGCTGTTACAAGTCTCCTTAATTTTTCTACTTTAAAATGTATACTGAATGTGCATATGTTTCTGTCATTCCACACTGCGGAATTAAGTTATAAGTAAAATTATGAGACCTTAATGTTTAAACTATAGTCACGCTCTCACTTCATCCTCTGCATCCTAGTTCTTTCAGCCTCCCAGATACATTCATCACTATTTTATGACATGGAGACTTTATTTCAAACATTTAGAGAAGTATGATGGATATATGAACATACATGAGTAACAACGTATGTTCATACATTGGCTCTAGGTAAAAATTTCCATATAAACCTCTCTTGATAGCCAAAATTTTCAGTTAAAAAATAACCTTGGTTTTGGGAGAAGTTTTTCATGTTTAAAATATTGTTAAAAATAATAAAAAAGTAGTCAGTCATACAAATTTTTAAACAAAATTCAATCCCTAGGTTTGACTTTAAACTATTTTACAGTATATTTAGAAAATGTTAATAACTTACTAAGTCTATTATTCAAAATCAGTAATGTTCACAGAATCACAGAATCATAGAATGGTAGGGGTTGGAAGGGACCTCTGTGGGTCATCTACTCCAACCCTCCTGCCGAAGCAGGGTCATGTACAGCAGGCTGCACAGGACCCTGTCCAGGCAGGTCTTGAATATCTCCAGAGAAGGAGACTCCACAACCTCCCTGGGCAGCCTGTTCCAGTGCTCCGTCACCATCAG
>Ga0065711_1050224_pt1 | contig 10928 bp, 19 predicted proteins | sample Hoacrofraction12_FD_59098 | JGI IMG/M metagenome (GOLD analysis project Ga0065711, IMG submission 59098) | Hoatzin crop microbial communities from Cojedes, Venezuela - Epithelial fraction 12 v2 (version 2) | ecosystem: Host-associated > Birds > Digestive system > Esophagus > Crop | place... | reverse complement strand
GGGGGGGGGGGGTAGGGGAGAGCAAAAATTATGCTGCAGCCTGGCCCCAGGATCTCCACCGGCTTCATGGTGGGGGGGAGGAGAGGCTTTGCTTCATGCAGATCTTCTGGGCCACAGTCCGCAGCTCGTCCTGACGTGCGGAAACAAACTCTACAACTCACGGAGAGTTATAAAGCAGGTATGTTTATTACAGCGCCGGGTGCAAGGGGGATCGCTCCTCCTAACTTGCACACTGAGTCACGAAGCATGCACCTATTTATTACAAAGCTTATCTAAGTAGGCAGGATTATTACAACTAGTTCTGGGAATAGGCATGATTATTATAATTATTTCTAAGGATTCATTATCATACTCCGCCCTTCTTTAGCATCTGCACAGTGTCATCTGGTGGTCGTCTGTGGGGATCTTCTGGATGAGGGCTCGTAGTCCTTCTTGCGAAGGCTCGTAGTCTTCCTCACTGTGTACCTTTTACCTTTGGCTCAAAATTCTGAAGTTGTTCTCTTTGGCTGAGTCCCAAACCACAGAACCGGTTTCAGCTAGAGGGATGCTTCTTATAGACAAGAAATTTCTGGTTATCAGTCCTTATCAGTCCCTGTTTCCCTTCATCTATCTTGCAGCAGTCTTTGTGATTTACATTTGAGATCATAGAAGTCCTTGTTAGCAAACGAAATGGCACTGGTTAACCCTTGCCTTGACATGGCTGCAAAACCATATAACAAAATAAATATAAAACTGTGGCAAAATCAAACCAAATGTCAATTTCCCACATTAGTCTCTCGCTCCTGCAAGGGAAGAGCGTGCTGTTAACAGGGTCTGGCCCTCCCTGGCTGGGCGTACGTGCTGACACAGCAGGGAAGCCTGGAAAGCAAAGGGAGACAGACGACAGCAGCACCTGGCCCTAAACCTTCCTATCTCTGGGTATTTTTAGGACACGTCCCATCCTAGCCAACTCCTTGGACAAGCTGAGAAAAAGCAGGATGAGCTTTTGGATTCTTCTGGGTTAAACCCGGTGCAGCATCTCCGTTGACGGAATCCACTCTTTAGGAAAGATAGGCCAACAAGGAGAGGTGGTGGAGTTGCTCTATATGTGAGGGAGAAACTGGAATGCATTGAGCTTTGCTTGGGTGCAGATGAGGAACAAGTCGAGAGCTTATGGGTAGGAATTAAGGGACAGGCTCATAAGGGTGACATTACGGTGGGTGTGTACTACAGGCCACCTGACCAGGAGGAGGAAATTGATGAGACCTTCTAGAGGCAGCTACAAGCAGCCTCACAGTCACAGGCCCTGGTTCTCATGGGGGACTTCAACCACCCTGACATCAACTGGGAAGACCACACAGCCAGGCACATGCCATCCAGGAGGTTCCTACAGAGCATCGATGATAACTTTCTGACGCAAGTGATGGAGGAACCAACAAGGAAAGGCGCTCTGCTGGACCTTGTACTAACGAAGAAGGAGGGATTGGTTGAGGATGTGAAGTTTGGAGGCAGACTCGGCTGCAGTGACCATGAAATGGTCGAGTTCAGGATCCTGCATGGAGGAAGCAGGGCAATAAGTAGTATCAAAACCTTGGACCTCAGGAAAGCTAACTCTGGCCTCTTCAAGGAGCTACTGGGAGGAATCCCGTGGGCCAGGGCTCTCGAAGACAGGGGCGTCCAAGAGTGCTGGTTACTATTTAGACGTCACTTCCTCCACGCTCAGGACTGGTGCATTCCTCTGAGAAAAAAAATCTAGCAAAGGAGGCAGGAGACCTGCATGGTGGAACAAGGAGATTCTAGCGGAACTCAGGTGGAAGAGAAAGGTCCATGGAATATGGAAAGAGGGACAGGCCACTTGGGAAAAGTACAGGAATGTTGTCAGAGCGTGCAGGGATGCAACGAGGAAGGCCAAAGCCCACCTGGAATTGAATCTGGCAAGGGATGTCAAGGACATCAAGAAGGGCTTCTTCAAGTACATCAGTAGTAAAAGGAAGGCTAGGGACAATGTGGGCAATGGCAAATGCAGGGTCCTGCACCTGGGGAGGAACAACCCCATGCATCAGTACAGGCTTGGGGTGGACATGCTGGAGAGCAGCTCTGTGGAGAGGGACCTGGGTGTCCTGGTGGACGACAGATTGACTGTGAGCCAGCAGTGTGCCCTGGCTGCCAAGAAAGGTAATGGGATCCTGGGATGCATTAGGAGGAGTGTGGGCAGCAGGTGGAGGGAGGTTCTCCTTCCCCTCTACACTGCCCTAATGAAGCCCCATCTGGAGTACTGTGTCCAGTTCTGGGCTCCCCAGTTCAAGAAAGATGAAGAGCTACTGGACAGAGTCCAGAGGAGGGCTACGAGGATGGTGAGGGGACTGGAGCATCTCCGCTACGAGAAGAGGCTGAGGGAGCTGGGCTTGTTCAGCCTGAAGAAGAGAAGGCTGCGAGGGGACCTAATATATACTTACAAATCTCTGAAGGGTGGGTGTTAGGAGGATGGGGCCAAGCTCTTTTCAGTGGTGCCCAGCGACAGGACAAGGGGCAATGGGCACAAACTGAAGCACAGGAAGTTCTGTCTGAAAACGAGTAAGAACTTCTTCCCTCTGAGGGTGACGAAGCCCTGGCACAGGCTGCCCAGGGAGCTGGTGGAGTCTCCTCCTCTGGAGACATTCAAGACCCGCCTGGACGTGGTGCTGAGCAGCCTGCTGTAGGTGACCCTGCTTCGGCAGGGGGTTGAACTGGGTGACCCACAGAGGTCCCTTCCAACCCATACAATTCTGTGATTCTGTGAAGAGGAATCCCAACTACTGTGGGTTTGTGGTGTGCATGAGAGGGAGGTGAGTCCTCTTCTAGCCCCAGGACTTCAAATCTAGGATAAATGCCTGAAATGACTAGGCTAAATCCCTTCCCTCAGCACGGACAAAGGACATCGCTCCCTATCACTTTCTGGTTGTCCTGTCTAATGATGGTGCAAGGAAAGGTGATATTTTTTTCTAACTCTTTCTCTGAGAGGAGGAATGCCACTGTAGGAAATAAGTATCTCTCCTCAGCTGAGGGAGGACACACCAGTGATGAGTTCAGCCCGTTTCGCAGCAAGCTGTCCTGGAGACAAAAAGACCTCGAGGGAGCCCAGAGTAGGGAGAAAAAGTGCTGCCTGGGGCTGTTCGCCTTATGCTGAGCTGGTCTGGGCTCCTGGGATTGAGGGAACTCATGGCAACAGGGAAACACTTCAGAGAGACAGCTGTGCTCAGGACCAGCTCCTCTGCAAAGCCCAGCAGGGCTGAGGGCACTGCCTGCAGGCACTGAGGAGAGACAGCGAGGAAGAGAGAGACGGCAGTTGGGAGTAGGAGAAAAGCTGAGTGTTCACTAGTGGAGAAATCTTGTCAGCCCTGAATACAGTAAGTCTCTGGGTGTAGGGCAGCACAGCTGCCGTTCCTGGAAAGGTCTCCCAAGCTGGCACATGCCACAGCTTCTGGAATCTGTCAGGAGGACTCTCAGTGTTTCTCTAGTGCAGAAGAGAAGGACGTGCTCCAGAGCAGGCATTCCCCACTGCACTGTCAGAGGACTGGGTGTGATGGCTGCCTTCTCCCAGGCATGACTCCAGGGGTGTGAAGCCAGGTGTGCAGCATGGGGTGCCCAGGACTGTTATTCTAAACAGGGTCCCTGCATCCCACAGGGGCTGTGTACCGGGGCAAGGAACCTGCTGCCTGCCAGGGTCAGCATTCAGCCTGCCCGAGGAGCTCCCTATGGCAGTGGGAGGACAAACTGTGGGTGGAAGGAATGACCCACGGCAGGGCGGGAAGGGTGCTTCTGCTGTTCAGAGGGTGCTGTGTGGGTCAGGGCTGCTCGGAGCTCCAGATGACCCCCACAGCAATTGCAGAGGGTGCTTTTGAAGAATGCCATGATAGCAGCATTTATCTGAAAGGGATATTTGAAAGTCTGTGCTTTCTGTTTTCCACTCTTGGTTGGCTGGGTGGGCAGTGGGAGATGGGAATGTATTTCTCTGTTCTTGAAAGTCATGAGACCCCCGTTCTCATCAGCACTTGTCTGAGCTGCTCCTTAGCCCCCGCACACACAGAGATGTCCCTGGGCAGTGCCCCGCTGCCAGGAGATATCTGCAGGGCAGAGCTGAGCACACAGCGGGTGGGATGGGCTCTATGAGAACAGACAGGGACAAGCTCCAGGCAGCAGAGACATGAGCAAGGATGAAGAAGCATTTACTCCCAGAAAAGCCATGGGAAGGGTGATTTGGGCACCTCCCTGCCATCACCTTCAGTGCAGATGCCTACCATGGAGCGAATCTGTAATCTCGTCACCCACGTCTGATTCTAAGTCTGTGGGTGTTCAGTCACCTTCTCAGCGTCCTCACCCCTTAAAAGGAGAAATCACCAAACTCTCATCTGTCTGTCTGTCTTTCTCCTGGCTCCATCTGCAGCAGCACTGTGACATTTCTCCCGTTTTCCTCTCCTGTTTTGGACCTTGTTCTTCTCACCGGACCAGAATGATCCTCTGGGTCCTGCCATGCGGATGTATCCATGACAGCAAAGTGTCCAAGTCCTTTCCTAATTAGCAGATTCAGGGCAATGGAAATGAGTGGATTCTCCTTTCAGGACACGCCAAATTTATGATATTTTACTCTTTCCCTGGAGGCTCCTGCTGGGCTCCACGCTACCCTGGAGAAGCAAACAGCTCTCCCCTGACATGCTTGAGTTATCTAGCAGTGCTATGGAGAAGAAACTTTGGTGCTAAGGGCATGGCAATGCATGTGCACAGGCATCTGCAGGTGGGCAGCTCTAATGGGCCCTCTGCTTCCATGGCTGAGAGGGGAGAGCCTAGATCCTCCTCAGGTGAGAGGTTCAGCCATCTGCACTTGCAAAGTGTATTCTTCTGCTCTCAGCAGTGTCCATTTTCTGCTCAGGGGAACATCTGGTGTCAATCGACCTCCTGCTGCAAGAGCTGCCAGCACAGGGCAGCTGAGATCAGGCCTGCCAGACAGACCGGCTGTCCTCACTCTGCACTAAGGGACAGTCCCTTTGCCTCTCAGGACCACAAAAGTTCACCTGGAAGGCAGCAGGAATGCCAAGCATTTGCTACCTTAAAACCACTCCTCAGGCGTGCTGAGGCAAGTAGAAGAAGAAACAAAACAAAATCCCCTCAGCTCTGCTCTGCAGTTGGGTGATCTGAGAGAAGCAATGCTGAAAAGCTCTTCAGTATCACAGGTGGATTTAATCCGAGATGACCCTGTGTTCCTGTTTGAGTATTGCTGCATGGCTAGACTCTTGACTGAATCCTGTAGAGCCCCCAGCAGAGCCCACTGCTCCAGTGACACCCTCAGCCAGCACCAACCAGAGCACGTGAAAGGGACCTGCCAAAAGTCTGCCTGAAAGGGGAGAGGTGGGTTGGGGATGTCTGTGGGAAACGGAACTTACTTTGCTAAGAGAAATCTGACCTAACTTAATTATACCTTTTCCTCCTTGGACAGTTCCCATGCCCAGAGACAACAAATGTCCAACAGCAGCTCCATCACCCAGTTCCTCCTCCTGGCATTCACAGACACCCGGGAGCTGCAGCTCTTGCACTTCTGGCTCTTCCTGGGCATCTACTTGGCTGCCCTCCTTGGAAATGCCCTCATCATCACAACTGTAGCCTGTGACAACCACCTCCACACTCCCATGTACTTCTTCCTTCTCAACCTTTCCCTCCTTGACATTGGCTCCATCTCCGCCACTGTGCCCAAATGTATAGCCAGTTCCCTATCTGACACCAGGGTCATCTCCTATGCAGGATGTGTTGCCCAGGTTTTCTTTGTATTTTTCTTGTTTGGAGCAGAGTATTCTCTTCTGACTGTCATGGCCTATGACCGCTACATTGCCATCTGCAGACCCCTTCACTACAGGACCCTCCTGGGCAGCAGAGCTTGTGTCCACATGGCAGCAGCTGCCTGGGGCTGTGCTTTGCTCAATTCTATCCTGCACACTGCCAATACATTTTCCATCCCCCTCTGCAAGGGCAATGCTGTGGATCAGTTCTTCTGTGATATTCCACAGATCCTCAAGTTCTCTTGCTCATATTCTTACCTCAGGGAAGTTGGGCTTCTTGCTTTTAGTGCTTTTCCTTCTTTAGGATGTTTTGTTTTCATTGTGGTGTCCTATGTGCAGATCTTCAGGGTCATGCTGAGGATCCCCTCTCAGCAGGGATGGCACAAAGCCTTTTCCACGTGCCTCCCTCACCTGGGTGTGGTCTCTGTGTTTATCAACACTGTCATGTTTTCCTACCTGAAGCCCCCCTCCATCTCTTCCTCATCCCTGGATGTGGTGATGTCTGTCCTGTACTCAGTGGTTCCTCCAGCAGTGAACCCCCTCATCTACAGCATGACGAACAAGGAGCTCAAGGGTGCTGTGAGGGAACTAATGACTGGATTTTTTCAGCAGCCATAGACTGCCTATTTTCATCTGCAAACAGCTCCCAGTGTGGGTAATGATAGGTCAAGTCTGTCTTTCCTTCTTTAAAATTTTTTATCTCTGCTTATGATTTTCTTGTCTTCAGAGAAATGGTATTATTCATCCCCTCCTACTTAGCTATCAACTTAACTTGGGTGACCCAGAGACTTTGTGTAAATGGGGAGTATCTTAATGTATCTAAGTGAAATAAATGTACAAGCAGCAATATTTTTGTCTCAGATCGATCCTCAGAGCACAAGCAGTGAATGGGAAATGAAAACACCTTTCAAGCTGCCCCAGCTCTTGGAAGGCTGGTCTGTGCCTGGAGCAGTCAGAGCTCTTGAGAACCAGAATAGCCAGGGCTTTTGTGCTGGCCTTGGGAGACAGGATGGCATGGAGGGGCTGCAAAGCTCTCAGGATCTCCAGGGGAGGAGAGCTGGGGACACAGAGTGCCTCCTGTTCTTTCTGCCATGCATGTTCCCTCGTCTGTGGGGCTCACCCCTCTCTGTCCCCCGAGAGCTGCTGTGCCTTTTGGAGGGGCTGAAGCTGTGGAGCGACTGCCCAGAGCACCCTGCGGTGGGCTCTGCTGTGGGGACAGCCCAGACTGGGCTGTGCTGGGCATTGGCAGTGGAAAGAGGGCAGGGGAGGTGGGAGGGCTTGGAAGGGGCTGGGCTGAACTGGGAAGTACCTGGGAGAGGAAACCATCAGTGTATAACTCATGATGTGTGACCAAGCAGGGTGAAGACTCACACCAGGGGGTTAGCTGTGCAGAGCCAGGGCTGATGGAAGGGCTGGAAGCCATGCTGGTACAGGAGGAGGAGGCTGTTCTGTGCTTTTGGTGGCATGGACAGACCAGGAAGGTGGCCCAGGGCCTTTGTCACCACCCAGCCATTGGCCATTTCTCACTGGATGGTTCTAGAACTGGGTGCTCACCCCAGGTTTCTGGGTAAATTTTGCTGTAAAGACATCTCCATCCTCCTGCTGGGCTCAGTGCCTGTATCAGGGAATGGCAAGCGCTGCCCAGACTCTGTTTTGGCCCAGACCTTGGCAGACCCTGGAGCAGGGCTGTCTGTGAAGCCCCACACGTGACATGGCCTCTCCAGGAGCTTGGAGTAGCTGCCTGACAGGAAGGCCATGGGAGCAGAAAGCACCAAGGACTGCTGTGGGCACCATGTCAGAGGCACCATTCGCCATCCTGAACACACCCTGTCCTGTGCTGTGCCCTCGCATTGGGGCAGTGGGACCACATGTGAGGCAGCGGGGCTGGGACGTTGCAGAAGAGTGCACAGACATGAAGCAGCTGCCAGGGGGTAACAGGAAGGACAGGCATAGACGAGGAATTTATGTACATTGCCTCTGTTGAGCAGGCATGACCTTGGGAAAGGCAAAGCACAACCGGAGTTGGTGGCTGCAAGATAAGTCAAGAGCAAAGAGAAGAGCTGCAATTGCTGTGTTAAAGGCCAATGTTGAATAAAGAAAGTGCAGGGCTGTTGCTGAATGGGCAATAGGATTTAATAGCAGCAGACACCAATTGGGCTGACGGACTCAATACCTTCTTTGCCTGAGTCTTTCTTGAAAAGGTCTCCCAGGCCTCTCTGCTCAAGGAAATAACTCAAGGAGGAAGAGAGCCCGTATTGGTGGGAACCTCATGAAACGCCAGCAGGACAAATGCCAGTGCCTGGCCCTGCAGGGGACTCACCCTGGCAATGGCACAGGCTGGGAGTCTACGTGACTGGGAGCAGCCCTGTGGGAAAGGTCTTGGTGGTCAGTGAGGTAGACAGAAGGCAGCCGTGTGCCCTGGCAGCAAGGGAGGCCACCAGCATCCTGGGCTGTGTGACCAGGAGCGTGACCAGGAGATCAAGGACAGGATTCTGTGAAATACTCCATCCAGATTTCAGATACTCACGTTAAAGGTACAGGCAAGCAGGTGTGGGTTTAGCAAAGGGCCCTGAGTACAGCCAGGGACTGGAGCACTTTGCCTGTGAGGAGAGGCTGAGAGAGCTGGGCTTGCTGAACCTCAAGAAGCGAAGACTGAGGGGGACCTCATCCCAGCCTGCCAGTACCTACGAGGACGTCCTGGAGAATACAGAGTCAGTCTCTTCACGGTGCACGGCAGGAGGACAAAAGACAATGGGAGAAAGGCGAAATGGGAGAGGTTCAATCAAGACTTAAGGACAACATTTTTCCCCAGGAGCTCAGCCAAGTGCTGGAACACCTCACACAGAGAGGTTGGGCAGTCTCTGTCCTTGGGGCTGCGTAAGCCAAAACAGCAGGATGCAGCTAACAACCACAAAACCACACATGAAATATAAAGAGTAGATTTAATTTAATTACGTCACAAACCAGGGGATCTCTGATACAGCCCCTGGGCAGAGGCACAGAAGCAAAGCAGGAATGCAGACACCACAGAGCTCAGGCCCTGCTAGAGAAAGAGTGCGAGCTACTGAGCTTGATTCTTTCACCAGGGTATATCAGGGATTCACCCAGACATCACTTTCCACTGTGCCTTGATCCTTCCTGCAGCAAGGCAGGAATCTCAAGCATGTTTGACAGATTGCCTTGGAGTCTATCACAGACCTATGTTATCTAAACACAGATGTTCTACTTGTTGAGCACACAAGGCTAAACAATGATTAGTATGCTATATGTGTTTTTTGAGAAACCAGCTGCAAGTCATTTGAGTGTGTTTACAATCCTCCTTGTCAGTCTTCCATTATCATCTCACATGCAGCATGTGACAATCCAACAGCATACACAATCTCTCCTGCCCTGAAAGATTGTTATTGACAGATGGAGCCCAAAGTCTTGGGCTACGTGAACTCAACGACCACTTTAGAGGGATGACCCACAGATTAAGGAATGCTATCTCTGTGTGTAAATCAGAAGGCAGGAAAAGTGGTGGCAATTTATTGGGAGGTGTGGGATCTGAGCGTGATGTAGATGGTATAAAATAAGGGGTGGATGCTGTCTTGGTTTCAGCTGTGTCTCACTCACAATTTCTTGCCCTTGACCATCCTTGTACCTTCCCATGCAAACAGCCCATCTCTATTTACCCTTTCCTCCCTTTCTTTAGTCTGGCTTCCTTTGCACCTTTGTTTCGTGTTTCCAAGCTTGTCACCATGGCAATTCCTCCCTTAGTCAGCAGTTTCATTGAACAGGTACCTCCTTAATTCACCAGTGGTGTCCTGCAACTCCTCATGCTGCTGTCTTGTCAGAGGCACCACAAATCTGGTACGTACACATCAAAAACTGTCGAAACAGAGCTTCAATACAGGGGAAACTTAGAGAAACTTTCAGATTTGGCAGTAGAAGCCTGAAGAAGCTTTACATGAATTTGTAAGTTATTTGGTGGGGAAGAATAACTCACAGAAATGTGGTCAGGTGAGGACCTGAACACCTCAGAAGTGCTCTTGAGGAGAAGGGCCTGGGCTTTCCAAAGGATGCCATATGAGAGAGTGATGCATGCTCCAAGTGAATAAGGCCAACAGCATACAGGGCTGCATTAGGAGGAGCGTGGCCGCCCAGGCAAAACAGTTATCACCCTCCTTGACTCAGCACTGGTGTAGTCACATCTGGACTGGTGTGTCTGCATGTGTGGCTCCTCATTCTGGAGGAATGGGGAGGAACCAGAAAGATTCTAGAGGACTTCTGCCAGGATGGGTTCTACGGCTTCTGTGGAGAGGCTGAGGGACCTGGACTTCTTTAGTCTTGTGGAGGCTGAGGGCACTAAAGTAGAAGCCTGCATCTGCTTGAAGGGTAGTTTTAGAGATGATGGAGCTTTTCTTGGTAGTGAAAAGGGAAGGAAACCTTTACAAAATGCTGCTTGGAAGGTTCAGAATAGAGGTGAAGAAAAGGAAGTTCCCTCAAAGGGTATCCTTGTTGTGCAACAGGTCACCCAGAGGGACTCTGGATCAGCCCATGGATTTGAATTTCAAGGGGAAATCAGTGAGCATGGGAAAAAATCAGTGAAGTTATGGAAATGTTGGTGTGAGTGCTGGGTAGGACGTAAAGATGTATGCCTACAGGCTGAAGGGAAAAAAAGTGCAGGCATGGGACAGTGTAGGACAGCCGGCAGTAGAGACAGCTAAGGACTCTGGCAGACACAAAAGTTTCAAGAAGACTGAGGACTTTGTACCCTTGGCCATGACAGTTGCCTCTACCACTGATTCCTTCCAGGAGAAACATGCTTCTGAGTCTCTGGACTGTGTTTCATCCTCGCTTCTTCTTTCGGAAGCTGAGAGGTTTTGCAGAATTCTTTGCAATTGTCGTTGTTCACCCACACTTTCAAGTGTCCCCAAGATGATCCCTGAGCCATGTGTGAGGCACCGGACCGGCCTTCCCAGGGCCTGGGGCTGATGGCTTGCCCTTTCTGCTTCATAAAGCAGACCAAAGGTTTTCTCAGCATTGCAGCCACCTGCACAGTGCCTCTGCCTACCTGCAATCATGGCCTCCAATTCTCTGCTCTAAGGAGTCCCTGGGGAGGCTTTGTCAGTAATGGCCCTCAGTGGGGCCAATCAATGC
>Ga0065711_1050223_pt1 | contig 10928 bp, 6 predicted proteins | sample Hoacrofraction12_FD_59098 | JGI IMG/M metagenome (GOLD analysis project Ga0065711, IMG submission 59098) | Hoatzin crop microbial communities from Cojedes, Venezuela - Epithelial fraction 12 v2 (version 2) | ecosystem: Host-associated > Birds > Digestive system > Esophagus > Crop | place... | reverse complement strand
GTGCTCCGTCACCCTCAGAGTGAAGAAGTTCTTCCTCATGTTCAGACGGAACTTCCTCTGCTTCAGTTTGTGCCCATTGCCCCTTGTCCTGTCACTGGGCACCACTGAAAAGAGTCTGGGATGCCTTGCCTGCACACCTAAGCACAGGCAGACAGGGCTTAAATGTAAGCTAAAAGCATTTCAGATTTTCAGAAATATTTCTGCAACTGCACACACTGGCGGTAAGCTGCTGCTTTTACACTCAAAGCTACAGTTACTGCCATTGCACTTAGAAATGGCTAATTGCACATCTAAATAGTTACATGCACGCATTTCTGAAAATTAAATCCATAACGTTCTATGGACAATAGAACAATCTGTTCCCCTGTCATACCTGACAGCTGTCACAATAAACCGCACTGACTCAGTCGAGACTGATTCTCTTCAACCTCAGGAAAATAATTATTGCAAATCTGCGATCTGATTAAATTGCCTTGATTTCAGTAGTCTTAATGAATAGCAGAAACTTCATGGATAATGTCAGAGAGTTTTAAGTGCAAAATTTACCCCGAATTCTCAAAGGTATGCAATGCTGGAGGTCAGAGGCACACAACTCTGAAATCATAATTGTGTCTGAACTGTTTGATTGTACCGCAGTTTGTCCTGGAACAGTTGATTACGTTTGTTAGTGGTGAGACAGCCTGAGCTCAGCTCTGACATTTGAACACAAAAGGAGACTTCAGACAAGATGGAAAATTCTTCAAACTGCTAGATTTCATCACAGCTCGGGAGAAGAATGGCTAAAATTAAGCATTTCCGAAAGCATTTAAGATTTGCTTATTTGGTTTGACATATTAAAATGAGCCTGAGTGGGCAGATTTGGACAGTTTCATTTTTTTGTCTTTCTGGTGATATGAAAAGGATTTTCTTCAAAGTCCATTATATTTGGGGGCATGAAAGGGCAGGTTATGGGGAAGGAGGAAGAATAGAAATCCTGGATGCTGGAAGCCAAAGTCAGGCTGTAATCACAGTTCCTTTAATTACCAAGAGTGAAGTCTGGCAAAGCATCAGATCCAGATTTGGAGGCTCAGCCTCTTATCTTGACATCACGACACTCAGGAGGAGCTGATAGAACAGAGAATCAAGGCTTTGAAGCCTGAATTTGAATCCTGTTACAGTACAGCTCTTAGTGCCAGGGGAACTTAATTTTAATTGGTGTCCTTTATCATTTGATTCAGTACAAGTGATAATACATAAAACTCCAATTTCTATTTTTCCTTAATAAATAAAAAACATACTGGACCATATTAATCAAAATATTTTTAAGTACCTGTTAAAAATCAGTTGTCTTAATGTATCCTTCAGGATAGTCTAGTTTCATTTACCTTTTTTGTAATAGCCCTTTCCTAAGTGTTCATTATTGGAATTTATATTTTTAATTGAAATTCTAAATGTATTTTTTCCTTTGAGTTTCTTCCATTATATTATAATGGTATTTATACGTAAAGTAATTATACTTTAAGTAATTATTTAATCTTTTTTATCTTTTTTTTCTTTTCTTGGTGTTTTAAGAGAGCAAACTCATACTGTTCTGTCTTGGTGCTTGCTCAACTACTACAACATTTCCCCCACAACTCTTGAGCATTTTAGATAGTTTCGAGCCACTTTGAAAGATGGGAAGGAATATCAGAGAGATCAAACTTCAAAGTTTAATCAAAATTTGTGGCTGGATAGACACAAGAGACTCAAACGACTGCCCACTATAAGCTGAAGATGAGGAGATACCAGCTCACATCGTTTCTGAGCAGCCACCAGTGAGGGTGTGTGCTAACTGGCGGGGCAGTGAAAAGATACCTACAGCTGAAGCACATGCTGTCTCTTGCCAGAACCGTGGGTGATTTGGGGACGTTCTGAGGAAAGGGGAATAGGGGACACATGGGCAGGTGCGGAGGAAGTAGTGGCAGGCGGAAACCATAGACCATGCAAGAATGCTGGGAGAGGACTGGAGTACAGTGGAAAAACATGGAGAGGTGGGGAGTCGATCGGGGAGTGGGAGGTGCTGAAAGGGGTGAGCCAGGAGGCCGTAGGAACGCAGGATGCATTAGTTCTGCAGAATGCCGGTGTGGTAATCTTAAATCAGAGAACCACTGTGGAACAATTCTATACTTTTCTGAGATAATCATCATGGGGTGATTAGGTGAATTCTGTAGAAACAGTAAGACAATAAATTTTCACTTCCTACCCTGAGATGCTGGATTTTATACATGACTTTTTTTTCCGTTGTGAAGGGCAATTAATTCCTGACTGAGAAAACTGAAGAAAAATACATTGTGATGGAGATGATGGGTTATTCAGTTCTTATTTGATGATTTTATAGGGTTTGTGTCACTCATCCCACATGCTGTTATATTATTTCATAAGGAGGAAAGGGATTTCTCAACAGCTTCTGTTTAGGTGTCAGCCCTGCCAAGTTGCTCCTTGCAGATCCTCGATGAATTCAGTGGACTTCATTAGAAGCCCATGTCTAGTGGCCAAGGATCAAGGCAGGGATGTAGTTAGTTCCTTTCTGAATGCCAGCTAGGGGGAAGAGTAGTGGGGTTGAGAAGAGTCACATAAAATAAGTTAAAATAATTAATTTACGTGGCAAAATTGCAGCAGATAAGTACATCACTGAAAAAGCTCTTTTGGCAAAAAATCATCAGGGGTGAGGAACTAAACTAGTATCTCTAACTAAAGAGACTGTTTAACACAGTTTTGGGGTTTTTAGGTGGAAGCAAGTTTGAGTATGCTGTTTAAATCAGAAATATCATTATACCTGGTGACTAGATAAAACTAGCTCCAGGTATTATTTATAGTACACGTACATTGTTTGGTTTTAATGCTTTGTATCCCCTGTTTGAGACAGCTTATATGTTGCAGCATTTCAGTTATAAGAAGCCTGTCAAAATGACATAAGGACACAGATGATAGCAACAAATAAATCTCCTTGTGTAAATTTTTGGAAGTGAGAGAGATGAGTGAAGATGCACATTTTTCTTTTCATTTTCTAAGTCTCTTAAAAGCCTGCACTTAATCAGATGGGATCTCCCTCTGGAGGTCTTCAAAGACATCAACGTCTTTTCCTCTGACTGTATAAGGAATTTATGTGCTTCATTTGACAGATTGCTTTTTCTATAATATGGAAACTGGATATGTTCCCTAACAACCAGATCCAGGTAATATTCTGCCGATATCTTAACTCCATGTTGAGGCAAGACCTGGTGTGCACCATCTCCTCTCCGACTCCCTCTTGTCTTCCTCCTACATCCCTAGTTTCTCTGGGAAGAAAACTGAACTGTGAGAGCAGCAAGCCTACTCCACCAGGCCTGGTGGATGATCAGGAACCACAGATATTTAAATACCTAAGTTTTAGATGAAAATTAATTGCCTAAAGTATAGAGATCAGATTTCACTCCTCCCTCCCTGACAAAACCGGCACAAGCTTTCAACCTGGAGAAGCATATAGCCTTCCAGGTAAAGTTTTGAACAGGCCACAGGCTCTACCAATGATACTTTTTGCAGATCAAGTGTTCCTGGGTTTTTTTTCACCACACTTTGGTAAACTGAGATACACGTTCCTGCTACCTGCCTATGCTAAAAGCCACAGTGTCAGGTGTGCTGTTGCTTAATACTCTGCTGCAGTTTATGCTCTTTCTTTTTCCTCTAAATGACAAGAAGACCCATGGCAAATGTCGAAACTAAGAAGCTGAAGGAATTAGGTGGAGTTTAAATACTGAATTTAAGATCATCACCTAATGCATAAAAACAGTCATCCGTCTGTGCATGCATACGTTCCTTAATCCCTTATTAATTTATGTAGTATGTATTTCATCTTATATTTTTAATCGTTAATGCTAGTTATCTACTTAAAGTTTTCGGAATTTTAACAATGTTTCTTGTTCCAGAGATCAGAAACAGACATAAGTGATCAAAACAACTTTCAGAAACTTAATTGTTCATGGTATTTGTAACTATTAATGGTATTTGTAAACAGCTGGAGCCCTGTCTTGCTAGAATTAAAAAAGTAATGGCAAAGTATTTGGAAATGTTGTGTTACCACTGCATAATACTGACTTGTATATTTTGCTCCCCTTTGACATCTTACTTTACAAAGACTCTTTCATGGCTTTTTTAATCATAAACAGAAACAGAATAGTGATTATAGATTTTAGCATGTCCTTTTTAGCTTGGGCAAAAGATAACTCTGTTAAAAACCATGAAACACATTCTGTTAAACAAATCAGTTTTATCTCAATTTTGAAGACAATTTGCTTTGATAAAGTAGCCTTAGGCATCATTCTTGGAGGAAAAGAATAATTTCTATATTCTCAGAGCATGTAAACATATTACTTAGATCATATAAATATTTTTGTATAACACAACAGTTGGAAAATGTGGCCTAAAGCTCAAAAAAATTCTGTCTTGCTGTAAGAGTATGATGGTTACTAAATAGCAATGCCTGCTGTTACCAGAACTTTGAGGTTCAGCCATGTTCCCTGTTCCTTGCTTCAGACATCTTCTGCTGGAATGAGGGGTTGAGAGAGAGGAGTGATCTGTAGCAGCTACTTTTATAAACCTACAGGAGCTTTGCAAAATCTTCAAGACGCTAAAGCACTGCAGATGTTCTGAGGCAGGTGAAGCTGTAAGCGTGAGCCTATCCCAGGGTTTCCCTTATCAAGCTGAGGTTTAGCCTAACTTCTGTTGACTTCTAGTTCTAATATACATTATATTTTTGAGTACTTCGGTGTTATTTGCACTTGCCTCGCTCTTTGTGAAGTAGCATAACTGAAAGCATTCAAAAATTCTGTTTGTCCATGTGAAAGTATTTGGTAAGCTTTATTTATATTTAGAAAAGTAATGTTTATTAAAAAGAACAGGAAAACATTATTGTTTGGAACTACTAAGAGAATTAGAGAAAAAAAAACCTGCTGTGGGATGATTATCAGCAATGATATTTTCTATCCACAAATATTTCAGTTCCATGTAATAGGAAATATTTTAGCAAAACCCCATCAACCACAATAATCCAAATAAAGGGATCTGTTGACATAACTCTGGCAAATAACTGGAAACAAAAAATTCGTAGCCTAATTCTAGGTGGCTAGGATTTCAGCTAGTTCCTCCAATTATGTACCTCAAACAAGGTTTAAAAAGTGTATTTTGGCAAGAGACTTAACTATAGCAATAAAAAGCAAAAACTGCCTAGCAAAAAAGCAACATAACATAGAATTGCAAGATCTGCAGGTTTAAGAGGTGTTTCTAGATACCTCCTTGCAGAGAAGGCTTATGTGCTGCATCAGGTCTTGGGCTGTATGCACACATTCCACGATAAAAGTTGGAAGGATCATAGCTGTATTTTAATAGTTTGTATTAATGTAACACTTAATGAACTTAAAACAGGGACACTGGCTCTCCAATCTTGCTCACCTCTGTATAGTCCTGTTGTGATATTGGCAGGTCTTTTTTTTTAAAAAAAAAAAAAACAAGGGGAAATGGGCTAGAGCACACTTCGAGTGAGAATGTGCATAAAGCGATCAGTAACTCGTTTAGCCCTGCTGGAAAAAACTGTGTAGACAATGTAGAAACCAGCCTAGTTGCAACCCACCCAATACACGTTTAAATTTAAAATTTAAAATGCCAAAGTGATGGCAATTTCCTTTGGAAGCTAAGTGGGTTTTTTTAAAAAAAATGAATTGATATTTGTCAATTCAGCAAACTTCAATTACTTTTCTAAGACAGCTTAATTCTGACAACCTTCCTCTGGGGAAAATACCTTTAGCTGCTAGTTAAGCTATGCAAGCTTCTTCGTAGCCTACCTAGGAAGCTGCTGGAGGCTGCGTACGTATCACACCCAGGCTGGAGGAATCATTCACTGTCATGGAGAATTTTGAATCTTTGGGAAAGTTTTTTTTGAACTGGAGTGAACCCCAATTTAAAAATAATTACTTCCTTTGCAAAAATGAGTTCTTTTATTTGCCATGCTATACTCAGAAGGTTCTTTTGGGTATATCCTGCCAGTTTTTCTTTGTTGCAAAAACTAAATTTTCCTTCTTAGTTTTGTCCAGTTTTCAACCTCACACTTGCAGCTTTTATTCATTTTAGCTTGCATTGGAATTAAATGCTAAGTGTCCTGAGCTGCTTGTGTGACTGCTGCTTAGCATTTGCAGCCATCTGAACAGAATTTCCGAATAATAAAAGAAATACTTGATGGGAAACACCCATCAGGAAGGTTTAGTCTTTTTTTAGCTTAGCTATCTGCATTCCACTTAATGCAGCTTTAACTCATCTTCTTCAGAACTTTAAACAAAATGGAAACATTGCACGGAAGAGAAGGTGATCTGAGATAAAAACTGTAAATGTATGCATTCCAACTTACAGGAATTCTTACTATTTTAGAGTTTGCTGTTATTGCTTGTATTCATGGTAAATTCTTTTATTTAAAAAAAGTTTTGTATGAGAACATTGAAGTGGCAATTTTAGAGTTTGCTGTCATTCACTTGCAAACTGCAGGCTTTGTCATGTCTGAAAAGTTTGGTTTCAAAAGCATTTTCTGAGCCTGTATAATGCACTTTTGCCTTTACTTCAGAAAGAATTAACTTCGTCCCTGCTTGCTAGGAATACTGGGGGTTTCCCACTAAAGCTTTTGAAACCCGTTTCTTTCTTTTAGCATTCCTTTTTTTTTTTTTTTTTTACCTCAATGGCATTATGTGTCCCCCAAGAGAAGGCTAAAACAGTTAAGCCCTCACATGTCTCAGACAACTCAAGATACACGTGATCTATACTATGCAAAACACAAAATGGAGGATTACCTTGATAACCCTCTTGCATAAGAGATACATGATAGTATTGCAATTTTTATTTAAAAAACAGCAGGGTTTGTGGAATATTTTTGTCTTCTAGGGGTAATATTTTTTAGTTAAATCATCTTTCATCTCCCAAACATGAGCTTTTTCCATATATCTGCACTTATTTGTAGTATCTTAGTAAACTCTGATAACACAGCAGATAAAAGTACAATTTGAGGTGAACTCTTGGAGTCTAGACCCTTAGTTGCACGAATACTTGGTACTCTGCTTTCTCTCAGTACAGGCACTGCTCTTGGTCAGGCCTGTTGTTCACAAAAAGGGGCCTGTTGCTGACTGCTAACTTTATACTGCTGTCTTGGCCAGTCTGAGTGTTCTTTCTTCTAGTTGTTGGCTTCGTGTACTTTTCTCTAGGTCTCGATAGATGATGTATGTGTTATAGAATGAAGTTAACACAGGTAGCAGTGTTATATTCTGTTGTTTCTTGGCAGGTTTAGCAGCTTTTTTGAACATTTTAATGTAAGTAAATCTGTCCCCTGCTAACTGCAAAGGCTTTTGCCACAGTGCAAAATCGTCATTACACAGCTACTGAAATTTCACCATTATACTATTTGAATAGGAACAATAAATACTAACTGCAAAACATAAAGTAGATTATACACCATATCACTAACTACTTCATCACAAAGATTAGATTAAGGCCAGACAACATTTTCTGAATATACAGTACAAATAAGCTGTTAAATTTTTTACACTAAAACATTACCTATTCCAGACCCTATTTTTGAAACATTGGATTAAAAATCTAAATGCCAGAGAATTTCAGAATCCGTAGAAAGCACAGATGAAGAGATCCAAAGTCTGTTGAGATTTTACTGAAGTTAATTTCTGGAAGAAAAATACTTCAAATGCAGGAGCTGGCCTCAATGTCCTGTCCATTTTATTTCTGGAGAACTCCAAGGCTCATTCGGAGATTTCCCTTCACTGCACTGCAAAAGTCTTAGCTCTGAGATAATTCAAAACACAAGACTTTTAGTTTGGACAAAACTACCTTGGGTAGGTAAGAGCACTCTATTTCCATTTTTACTAAAATTTAAAACACTTTGTAGTTAGTTAGAGTGATTGTTAAGAAGAGTCTTGAGGTGACAACATTCTCTGCTATGGAAAATAACCACACAAGAATGTCATAAAATGAAATCTCAGATCCATAATCCTGAAACTTGTATGAAGGTCATTACATTTTTAAAAAGTTTCTTTCTCCAAATTTGTTTCAAACATGGACCTCAATGTTTGCACAGATTCCTGGTTATATGATAGCTGGTGATACAGTGATCCTAGATCCCTGAGAATGTCAAATCATATGATCGAGTTTGTGGTCCCATAGTACTACCAAGGAAATATGTTCCTTACAATATCAAGCTAACATTATTTTATTGGAATTTCACACAACGAAAGACAGAGGGATCCTAGTTATATCACTAGAATCTGATTTTATTAAGTCACATATGTTATCTAGGAAGAATTTTCAAGAGCACCTAAATGCTTTATAAGAAATGCCACAAACTTTCAGTGGGATTTTTGTGTGTGTGAGGAAATTTGTAGCTCATTTTTCTTACTTCTGCTCAAGAACTTTGCCACATTATGAAATACACTTTGCAAGGTTGTCAATTCAGTAACATTCTGCTACTTTTTTTTTCTGCACTGCAGTTCTATTGCTGGACTTGAAAAACATACCAAATCCTCACCTACCAGCCAAGCAAGCTTGAAAATGTGACCCAACCCCATCTCCTCATACTTTGCACAAGTTTCCAGTCTCACAAGTTGTTCTGCTTACTGCCCATCCCACAGTTTATCCAGAATCTCCATCTGCACTTTGAAGAAATATCTTAATTTCAATGGTAAGCAGATTAACAGATTTCTACATGTTTCTTCTGGTTCCCCCCACCTAAGACCCAGTCTCCAGTTCTTGCAGGTGCCTATTCCTGTGCTCTGACAGAGGAATGTAGTTCATCAGAACCTTGACTTAAACAGGGCTTATTTTCTGATGACTTTTGCTCTGCTTCTGCAAAGATACATGAAACACTTGGATGGTCTCACATTGCACAGGTTCCAGATATTCTCAAATATTTGAAAAGAAGAACCTTGATATACCTCTTTTATTTTATGGGCTTAGTGTGACCATAAACATATAATCCTTTTTATGTTTTCTGGCAAGAGCAATAGCAATATTGCTGTTTCCTGAGGTGGCCGTATGATTCTGAAGTATGTAAATACACAACAAATAAAGAAGTCAACATCTGAAAAAATCATAACCGAAGTTGCATATGATGAATAAATGCTCTCTGCTTTTATATAATGCACCAATTACGTTAACTATTTACTCTCCTGAAGCTTTAAAGATAAATATGAAACACTCACTAATACTTATGAACAGCCTAAAGCAGGATTTCCCCAAATTTTGTTTGTGGGGCCTCTTAATGTGCACACGGGACCATGATTGGACTATCCAACAAAATTCATCAACAGCACAGTATCTTCTCAGTAGGATAGCTACAGCTAGGATGGGCAACATAAAACCTTTGTCACATACTAGTGGCAGATAGTCATGCTTTGGAAACTACTAGCCTTTCAGAATGTTATGACAACTACTTAAGGACCAAAGTTTTAAACATTAACTTGAACAGCCCAAGGGTTTCACACTGTGCAATAACTCAGTAATCTCACCTTCTGTAATTTCATATTACTCCATTCAGCGTCATGTTGAAATGTACTTTGCAAATTTTCTGAAGGACCTTGAAAGTCAAGGGGAGTTGTCTGTTTGACTAATTATCTAATTTTATTATTTTCTCCTGGCATTTAATTTTCTCAGAATCTCATTATAGAGGTAATATATACCATATGCTATACATTTTTGGAGAGTGATGGTATTCTGCAACACAAATTATTTCAAACTGCATGAAGGGTCAACTGCAAAAATGCCCTCTGAATTTTTTGAGTGCTAGTCCATCCATCACATGGAGGTTTCTTTATCAACTTGGCTTTTGAAAAAGGACAGATTTTGTCTCCTCATATTACAACTTTTCTTCAGGAGGCTTTTGGCAGAACCCGAACTGGGATTGCTGAAAACAGTTTATAGAATATTTTTTACAAAACCAGACTGCATGTGTTTTCTCCAAATTTGGTTTCAAATTCAATTCCACTGAAGTAAGATGCAGATTCGAACTTACTGCTCCTTCCGATCACAACAAGAAGTAGGACACAAAAAAATGCCATATCCTAATGGGAAATGGTTACGTTATTAAAAATAGTCAGATTAGAGAAAAATGTACTCTGTACGAAGTGCTATGTTCATCAGTAGTCCCTCAAATTTGTGACATAAAAGACTTTCTTTTAAATTAATAATTACAGCCCCTAAGCCAACATTTACCTGACTTCACAGAATCACAGAATCATAGAATAGTAGGGGTTGGAAGGGACCTCTGTGGGTCATCTAGTCCAACACTCCTGCAGAAGCAGGGTCACCTACAGCAGGATGCACAGGACCTTGTCCAGGCGGGTCTTGAATATCTCCAGAGAAGGAGACTCCACAACCTCCCTGGGCAGCCTCTTCCAGTGCTCCGTCCCCCTCAGAGGGAAGAAGTTCTTCCTCATGTTCAGACGGAACTTCTTGTGCTTCAGTTTGTGCCTATTGCCCCTTGTCCTGTCACTGGGCACCACTGAAAAGAGCTTGGCCCCATCCTCCTGACACCCATCCTTCAGATATTTGTAAGTATATATTAGGTCCCCTCGCAGCCTTCTCTTCTTCAGGCTGAACAAGCCCAGCTCCCTCAGCCTCTCCTGGTAGGGGAGATGTTCCAGTCCCCTCACCATCCTTGTAGCCCTCCGCTGGACTCTCTCCAGTAGCTCTTCATCTTTCTTGAACTGGGGAGTCCAGAACTGGACACAGTTCTCCAGATGAGGCCTCACCAGGGCAGTGTAGAGGGGAAGGAGAACCTCCCTCGACCTGCTGGCCACACTCTTCTTGATGCACCCCAGGATTCCACTGGCTTTCTTGGCAGCCAGGGCACACTGCTGGCTCATGGTTAACCTGTCGTCCACCAGCACACC
>Ga0065711_1010267_pt1 | contig 10928 bp, 13 predicted proteins | sample Hoacrofraction12_FD_59098 | JGI IMG/M metagenome (GOLD analysis project Ga0065711, IMG submission 59098) | Hoatzin crop microbial communities from Cojedes, Venezuela - Epithelial fraction 12 v2 (version 2) | ecosystem: Host-associated > Birds > Digestive system > Esophagus > Crop | place... | reverse complement strand
GGGGGGGGGGGGTGTAGAGGTTTTTTTTTCCCAGCTCTGTGTGTTTTTGGTTCAGGCTGTCCGAGTCAGGGAATGTACTGCAGTCGGTCCTGAATTAAACCATCTGGAAACAAAACAAAACCAAACCAAACCAGACTTGCTCAGACGCCCAGATACTGAAAACATAGATAACACTCGTGGCACCTAAAACTTTCCAAGCTGTTACAGCAGCAGACAGCGTGAACCAGCTTTGATACGACGCAGCTCGTTTAGAAATGGATGATGAAGTGGTTTGAAAACTTCCGTATGCAGATGCAATCTTTTCCAAGATTTGCGTGAAATCTCTCTGGTCAATCCTGTCTGTTCCACGAACAACTATTTATTAACTGGCATGGTAAACTTTGCCTTCGGTACAGCCTTAGGGTTTGCATAATGTTTCAGCCATCAGCCCCTACTCCTGTTTTTTACCTTGGAAGCTCCAAGACTCCGTTTTTCTGTAAATGTTCAGAGGTAGCTGCTGATCTGGCCTGTCCCCATTAGGAATATACCAGACTTAAGGCACTTGCAACGAAGGGTCCTTTGCTGGGACTTCTGCTGCTGGCTTTGTTTTCTGCTGGGAGCCGGACGCATGCGGTGGGACGAGCGACCTGTGGATGTTTCTTGTTTTTCAGTGGGCGAGTTCGTGAGCGATGTCCTCCTGGTGCCAGAGAAGTGCCGGTTCTTCCACAAGGAGCGGATGGGGGTGTGTGAAAGCCATCAGCACTGGCACACGGTGGCGAAAGAGGTAACAGGAACGTTTATGCTGGCTCTGTCTGCTTGGATGCTTGTAGTGTTGGAGCATAACAGTGTTTATTGCTGGGGTCTGTTATTGCTGTGTTGCAGCCTGCGGACTGAGGCAGAGAGCAATGAAATAAAAATGTAAAAGTACCCCAGCGACTGAAAAAACCTGTGTAGATAGCAGAGCTACTCTTCCCTCGTGAAAAGCTGTCCTAAGTACCTTGCCAAAGACCATCCTCTAGGAGGGAGCTGGGAGCTGAAATCAGGTCTTTAGGATATTACTTCAACCAGCGGCTCGTCCATCTTTCCAGGGTAGAGAGCTACAGCGCTCGGAGGATGCTTCCGATTTTTCTTGCACATTTTGCGTTAATGTACCTGCTGCTGCAGGGGATTTGGTTGGCAGTGCTTGCCTGGGGACAGTCTGAGTTCCGTGGTGACTGATTAGTGGAGGTTTTACATAAGAGATGGATTATCTTCTCAGAATAAATCTAGCCCGTGGGCTTTTTTGTGGTGGTGGTTTTTTTTTTTTAATCTGACTGGCAGAAATGTTGCAAATTCTCTGCACGCCCATTTGAGCTGGGGGTAATAAAAACAAGAGCGTATGCACAGATTTTACATTTTGTAGAAACAGCAACCCGATGTTTAGTTGTGATTCTGCTCGTAAAAATGAGGTTAAGGGTGCGCCAGTTAAACTTCCTATTTCTTTAAAATCCCAGGAGCAAAAACCCGTCTAAATAAAGCTGTGCTAGAGAAATAGCCTTTTCATTTTGGATAAACTTGTTAACGTCTAGCAAATATAAAAATCGCTTGCTTTCAGCATAGGTGGAGAACTTTTCCAGAAATACTTGGCTCATTTTACATCTGTCGTGGAACAAAGCAGAACACAAAGGGTTCTGATGTACATAATACAGCCTTTCTTACCTCATTCTTTTCTGGGGCACCTCAAAGCCATATATTTCCTTCGCTTAAGCGAAGGGTATAGACATAATGTCTAATCACAGTTTGCATTTGGCTTTTTCTTGAATTATCTGATTGATTTTCATCTACAGCATGTTAAAAGAATCTTGACACAAAGTCCATTTAAGCGATTATTCACTGACTCCAATGTAAAGTTTAATAGATAAAGCTTAATGAAATGGCCAGCCCAGAAAAGCAAACAGCAGTTCTGTTGCTTTCAAGTGCTCCCTCCCTTGAGTTGGCACGAAACTTCGAGCTGTTTTTCCTGAACGTAGCCAGGCTGACAGATTGTCAGGGGCTGGGGGGTGTTGGACACGTTAACACCAGGAAGCACTGCACGCCTCCGAATCCGGAACTTTTCTGGGGATTGTGCTTAAGCTCACGTTTCAAATCCATTTTCCTTTGATATTTAGACTGAAGTCGTGTGTTGCTGTTGTCTTTTTTGCTGTGAAATGTAGACCATTGGTGGCATCTTGGGACCTATGGTAGGCAAACTTTGATCCAAAGCAAGAGCGTGCTGCTAAACTGACGTGAATGGGCTCCTCTTCCAGGCCTGTCTGACAGAAGGGATGATCCTGCACAGTTACGGCATGCTGCTGCCCTGTGGAGTAGACCAGTTCCACGGAACAGAATATGTGTGTTGTCCTCAGACGAAGGTTGTGGATGAGGCGCTGTCCAAAGAGGAAGAGGATGAAGACGAGGATGAGGACTATGACCTTTATAAAAGGTAGGGTTCTTATTGGCGTAGATGTTAAAGAGGGCAGATTTAGAATAGATACCAGGAAGAAATTCTTCCCCATGAGGGTGGTGAGGCCCTGGCACAGGTTGCCCAGAGAAGCTGTGGCTGCCCCCTCCCTGGCAGTGTTCAAGGCCAGGTTGGATGGAGCTCTGAGCAACCTGGTCTAGTGGAAGATGTCCCTGTCCATGGCAGGGGGGTTGGAACCGGATGATCCTTAAGGTCCCTTCCAACCCAAACCATTCTATGATTCTATGTGAAGCTGCTGTATGTGAATATTTCACACAGTGACTCTTTTATGGGCGAGGATTGAAATGAGAATTTCCATGCTTTTGAGTTTCCCCAAGGAGTCTCCTGAGCCTGAAAAAGCCTTGCAGAAGGACAAATGGCTTTGCACAGCTCCTGTTACTGCAGGAGCTGAACAGCCCCCCTCCCTTCATCCGCAGACAGTCAGAAAGGCTGCCTGGTTGCTACAGTCCCCCAAATACGGTAGGCTTTTGCATATTGAAAAGCAGCTGATGAGAGAATACAAGGAAACTCCCAATAAGTCAGGGGCGTGGAGAAGCTCTGCCTCTCACAGCAGGCGTGTCTGTAAGGAGCGAAGTCCCGTTGCTGCCGTTGATGGGGCTGATCAATAGCCAGTACATTTATTCTTCCCATCTCCTGAGATTCTAGACCAAATGATAAGAGAATCATTATTCTGGTACGTCAGAGGTTGGCTGCGAAGTGATTAGCCTTAACTTTTACCCCCTAACTGAACTGTATCCCTTCAGCGAGTTCCCTACAGAGGCAGGTGTAGAAGACTTCACAGGAACAGCCGTGGAGGAAGATGAGGATGGAGAAGACGAAGGCGAAGAGGAGGAGGAGGAGGTGGTAGAAGATCGTGATTACTATTATGATAGCTACAAAGTTGACGATTACAATGAAGAGACCCCCACAGAGCCTAGCAGCGACAAGGCTGTTCCCGAAAAAGAAGTCAGCAGCGATATGAAATGTAAGACGCGTTCTAGCCTGGAGGCCTCTTGCTTCCCTGCGAGCGTTCTTGGTGGCTGTCAGTTGGTGACGGGTTTTCGATCAAGTCAATAAACACCACTTGGAAGTTTTATTTGCCAGAGAAGTTAGCAAACAGAGGAAAGCTGATGATGCTTATGTTTCAAGTGTGGAAATTAACTCTCGAGAGCACGGGCCATATGTTTCCAGATAAACAGCAGCTCTGCTGGCAGGAAGCCCGGTGTCTGGCGCGTTGCACGAGCACCTTCGTGAAGGTGCACTGTCGAGTCAGAAAACCGTACGTGCATAGGCTCATTTTGAAAAATCTTAGAGGAATTTGGGGTACACTGAGAATTTGAAATCATAGTTTTGGGTGGTTACCTTGGAATTTGTGTTTTATACCAGCTTAGGAAAAGGAAGCTTAAAATGGCGGGCCGTACTCTGCAGAGGGTGGCATAAAGGTGCCATCTGGCCTCTTAAAGCTGAGAAAGATACATGGTGCTGCCTTAATAGCCTTCACATAAACCCTTCTCTGATGAAAGAAAGTCAGCCAACGCAGTTGGCCCACTTTTATTATATGAGCAATATATACTTAGTGCAGTAGTAATCTATACTATACTTGTGGTAGCTTTTGTTAAGTGGTGGGTGCCATTGCAGAGGGCATCTGCTGATGGTGTGGTGCCTCAGCGTTCTACGGTGCCCTATACTTTACGTGTAGAAGTGTCTGCAGAGGAAGGAGGAGGGGAGAGGGAGTGAAATTCAATTAGCTACAGATCACTGAATCATTGCCAGCAGTTCTTGCATCGTTTTGGTACAACGCCAGCATGCTGCAGATAATTTTACTCACTGAAACAAGGCTTAGCTCCTATACGTACAGGGCTGTTAGAGATCTGCAGGTGTTGAAACAGGCTTGAAACAATGTGGTTGGGGTGTCTGTTTTGGGGGTACACAGCCTTTTTTCCCCCTGAAGTACCACAAACAGTTGCTAACTTACGCGCCGTAGCTGTTCTCTTGCCTCAGAATAGCCCAGCTGCTTGTATTCCCTGCTGCTTGTGAAGCAGTCCACGTGCCGTGGCTACCTGCAGTTTCAATATTTAGCATATAGATGTTGCAAAACCGAAAAACCTAGCAGCTGAGATTGCCATGGCGATCGTGTTCCTTTTGCTTAGCCTGCCTTTTCACTTGCTCGTACACCTCGCCTTTAAGATGTGAAGTGTCTGTCCAGGCAGAGTGCAGCGGAACGGGGCATCTTTGAACGCTTTAAGCGGCCCTGATGGGGTTTTCTTTCCATCATGTTGGTTTTATGCGGTGGAGGCCCTACCCCTGGGACACCCGAGGCGTAGCGCTGTGGCATCAGCAAGACAGATCCTTGCTGTTTCAGCCTCTAGCTGAGGAGGAATCGCTCTCAGAGATGAGCGCTCCGTGCTGGGACCACCGCTCGGGTAGCCCGCTGCTGCGCCTTGCGATGGATGCTTCGCAGTGTTAAACCCCCCTCCCAAAACTGACAGAAGCCCTTTGGTTGGTGAAGCAGCGATGCTGAGGCCGGCGCTGGTGCCCCAGAAGGAGGTGTGAACTAGAGGCACCGCTGCTCTGTGTAAGTCGGTCGGCGAGGCCTTGTGCTCCTCACTAGCTCATGTTCTAACCCGTCTCCACACAGCTGTCTGCTCCCAGGAGGCGATGACAGGGCCCTGCCGGGCTGTGATGCCTCGTTGGTACTTCGACCCTAACAAGAGAAAATGCATTCGCTTTATATATGGAGGCTGCGGAGGCAACAGGAACAATTTTGAGTCAGAGGAGTATTGTATGGCTGTGTGTAAAAAGATGAGTAAGTCCTGCCTCCCTCTGGCCCTTGTGCGGCTGGCCTCTGTCTGTCTGGCGTTTGGTGTCTCCTCCTCCTTGCCTAGGTCGAGGGAGGGTACGTGTGTAGCTCGTCCCTTTGGTTCTGGTGTCTGCAGCAGTTCTGTCTGTCCTTTTGCAGCAGTCTCCTCTTGTCTCCGCTTCTCTGGGTCTGCAGGGTGAGCTTTCCAGGGGAAGGTGGCTCTCGGCGTGTGCTGTCTGTGCTCACCGCTGGCTTGCAGCTCTTGCTGAGGGCTGGCTTGTCATCTTCCAGATCTATAGCAGGGACCGGGGGCTGTCTCTAACCTCTTGTGAAGACACAGAGCTTGCCTGTTTGCACAACTGGGTTTTTTTCCAAGTACATGGAAGCAAGCATTTGCTTTCCCCGGTCGTGTTACCGTGCGTATGTGTGACCAGCTGGTCCTGAAAAGCAGGCTGCTGCTCACCATTCTCCTGGTAGTGGGCGTCTTCTTGCTATTGTATTTTGGGGAAGATATCAGAGAAGTGGCACAGAAATCAGATTCCCACTTTCAGCTCGGTTTGAAGCACGAATCGTGACTCAATCCCTGCATTTTTGAGAGCTTGAGGTTTTTGGCACCAATTTCGACTGGCTTTTATGTCAGATGATGAAACTACCAAAAACATTTTAACCTTCTTATTAATCTTATTGTTGAACTCCAGCACTTCCACTTCAGCTACCATTAAAGCTTTTTTGAAAGGCTTTTTGTGTTATCTGGGGCTTGGCAGTCTGACTATGCAGCCATAATCCTGTTTACCAAATGGCCTTCATGCAAGTGCTTTAGATCGGGCTGATCTAACTGAAGTGGTGAAAGAAAAGATGCGGATGTCAGGAGCTTTTTGTACAAAAGTTTGTCCTGTTCCAGAGGGATGTGAGGCTGGAAAAGAGAGTCCTCTGTGTCCCAGCTTGGTTCAGAAATGCCACGAGCAGGCCCGGAATACCGTGCTGATCTGACATTGCCCCTTGCATGCCGTAGTTCTTTCCCCTTCTTCCCTCCTTCCCTAGTTAGGGTAAAGGTTCGTGGATTCAGGTGCGTGCCAGCCTGGGAGGTAGATTTTTTTTTTTTTCTGAAGCATGCTGTCTTTCAGTGACCTGTTGGAGGTTTTGTCCCCACTCATATTACTAAAAGGTTTGACAGGTTGCCTTAATTTTCCCTTTCTGCCCTCCCTCTGCTCAAGGGCAACAACGCAGTGCATCGTGTTTGCTGTAGATCCTTTCAGAAAGGGCTCTGGCATGTGCAGTTTCTAAAACTGTAGCACAGAAGCGTGGTTCAGCGTCTCCTAAACTGCCCTGTGTGGAGCACAGAGCCCCTGTTGTGGATTTTGCAGATGCTTGAAACTGTCGGTCCTGAAATTTTATTTCTCCCCATGTTGGATTTGAATGTCTTAAAGATACAAACCGTCCAGTTTATTGGACCAGTCAGTTTGTCACACTGAGCCTCCTTCTGTGGCTGTCTCGTCTGATATCATTGCCTGTTAGTCTTGCATGGTGCATCTGGTAGGGAAGGTAGGGTTGGAGTGTAAAATACCGGGTAGTGTTTTGTGCAGATTTATTGTCAGGCTCCCTAATCATATTAATGATGTCTGGAGCCAGCTTGTCAGCGAACAGCTAATGCACAAAATGGCATTTAAACTATCCAAAGCCACTGTGAAAGGGAAGAGAAAACAAGTCCTTTATTCTGCAATCCAAGTCATTCTCTTGCTGGAGCTGAATAATGCTCGTCTCAGAACTAATGCGAAGACCGACCAGGTGCTGGTTGCCGCAGTGCTTTCCTGTGTTTTGGGGATGATGTAACTAACTGGTGGTGTGCAGTAAATTGGCAGCTTAAAGATACCAAAATGGACTCCTGGTAGGTGGCGGGTTCACTAAACTCGACCTGCCAGATTGTTAATTATGCGGGCATGGAGATTCCTCTCCCTACCTGTCCTGTGCAATCCAGGATGACGGGTTTCCGAACCTCCACTCACCTTTACCCTCTCCTTGCAGTGCCGACTGACGATGTGGACGTCTACTTTGAAACCCCAGCCGATGACAACGAACATGCCCGCTTCCAGAAGGCGAAGGAGCAGCTGGAGGTCAGACACCACAACCGCATGGACCGGGTGAGCGTCTCGCTTTAGTGCTCCGCTGCATAGCTGCTGCCCGTGCTTTTCTGGACGGGTGGGTGGTGAACTGACTTCCTTGCCAGTCACCAGCCTTCTGCGTGATTCTTGCAATAGGACCACGCTGTGGCAGTTAGATTTTTATTTCTTCAAAGTGTTGGGACAGAGGGATCACTGGGAACACTTGGCTTGCTGCACACAGGGCAGTAGTGCTAGGTTTAAGCCCCACAGCAGCTCTTCTGTGCCTTCAAAACCTAGCCGGGCTGTACAAGGATCTGCCTGTGAAGGCAAATTAGCTCACGAAAATCAGATGTAAATTTGGGTCTTGTTGATGTGTTCTGTCCTTTTCTTGTGCAGGTGAAAAAGGAATGGGAGGAGGCAGAACACCAAGCCGTAAATCTGCCCAAGGCAGAAAGGCAGACTCTCATTCAGGTAAGAGCTGAAGGATCTGAAGAGGAAAGTTACTGGTGCTTGGCCTTTGTCTTCTCCCTAAATGAAACGAGCGGTGCTAATATTCAAAGCCAAAAGACGACTGAGCTGGAAGAACAGCTTTCCTGTTCTGTCAACAGCTGCCTTTCAGAGGAGATTGGATTCAATTGTGTGCTTTGTTCTTAAAGCTGGAGATGATCCGATACTGTGCCAGGTTCTTTCCTAAGCCCAGTACTAGGAAGCTATCTCACCCCTCAAGCATGGCGACAGCAGAGCCAAATTGTAACTTCAGACCTTTGGCCTGTTCTGCACTAACGAGTGGCCTCGCAGCCCGGTTCAGGTTGGCCCTGACTCTCTGGACGTGCGTTTCCTGTTTGGGCAGGCTTAGTGAAAACCACTTAGGCAGCAGATAAAGCTGGTTTGCTGCCAAAATGCCAATCTTCTGCCTTATGAGAAGAGTTCAGTTAGACTGTGAAGTTAATCAAGGATATTCTCAGCGTGGAATTGTTAGAGGCAGGCTCTTCTGGCAGGGACAGCTGTATGAAGGTCCCTCAAACCAATATACGACTAAGGGACTGACTCCAGCTTTTAAGCCCATTTTGGATTTTATCCTGGAACACAGTTTTCTCTCTACATTTTTTAACGTAAGCCACTGTGAGTCCAAAAGAGTTTTCCATCATCTCTGTTGAAATGTAACAAGGCTTAATGGACTTTTCTGGCTCATTTGGAGATGTTGAGTTATGACCTTTCTAATAGAACGTATAGAGATTTGATCTGAAAGAGCTGATGAGCAATCCCCTATGCAATACCTTTGTAAACTTTTGCTGGTTCAGGTTGATGGCTGTAGGCTGAGGGAGCTATCCTGTTCCCATATTTCAGGGGTGAGGGTAAGAGTTAATACAGTGACGTTCGTTCAGTACAGTCTGGGTCTCCCAGCGTCAACACGATCTTTGTCTGCAAGGCCACGTGCCCTCTTCAGACCTTTCAAACGGGTTGTGAAGGAACTTTGGAAGGCAGATTGTCTCTGTGGAGTTTGCAAAGATGAAATCTGCATCAGCATGTGTCCGTGCCCTTCTCTCTGACTGTAAATGCCGAGGACACGCAGTGTGACAGGCGCCATTTGCTCTAAAGAGTTACGTGAGTGAGAATAGGTGACCCTGATGCATACAGCGTATTTCATGCAGCCTCCTTTCTTTGTTCCAGCACTTCCAGGCAATGGTGAAATCTCTGGAGAAAGAGGCAGCAAGTGAGAAGCAGCAGCTTGTGGAAACTCACCTGGCTCGTGTGGAAGCCATGTTGAACGATCGCCGTCGCATTGCTCTGGAGAACTACCTGGCTGCCCTGCAGGCTGACCCGCCGCGGGTGAGTTTCTTTGCGATGAGTTTTTATAGCAGGGAAGCCCTGGGTTGGGTGAAAGGTGGGAATGGCTTGGTGAGAAGACTGCCTGTGACCTAGCGGGGCAGGTTCTGGGAGCAGGTTCCCAGTAAAGCCTTCACTCTCGCGGCAGTTTGGGCTGAAGACCTCGCAGTGGGTCTCCTAATTGACTCACTTAACTTTCTGCCTGGTTAAAAAAAACCTCCAAATGGTTTAGTGTCCATAAGGCGTAGTGTTCCGAGTCAAACAGACCTAATTTAAAAAGAAAATATCTTAAGAGGTTAGCGCAGGCGATTGATCTGTCCAGTAACAAAGCTGTGAGTTGTATTGGAATCAAACGGGTTTGAACTCTTCCCGTCCTCAAATCCTGCAGCCCCACCGCATCCTGCAAGCTCTGAAGCGCTACGTTCGTGCTGAGAACAAGGACCGTCTGCACACCATCCGCCATTACCAGCACGTCCTGGCAGTCGACCCAGAAAAGGCTGCGCAGATGAAATCTCAGGTAGGAGAATGTTGCTGTCAAGGGAGGCATTGTTAGCCAGCCCTGGCTGTTGGAGACTCTAGAAGCTACGCGTCAAGTCCTCACACTGATTTGCTGGGTGCTATAGCAACTTCTTGTGCTTGTGCAGAGATCTCCCATTCTGTGTGTGTGTTGCCTGTCCCCAGATAAGCTGTCCGTATGATTTTCCATGGTACTTAACTCTTAAAAATTGGGGATTGAGGCACCACCACGGAACATCTCATCTTAGCCATGAACTGTTGTTTGTTGCCATGACAAGGCTGGGGGTTTACAAGTAGTTCAGTATCATTTTAGTGTTTCTTTTTATCAAGCTCCCGTGGCGTTATTTGCTGGGGACTCGGTTAGCCTTGAATAGGCTTCTCATTTTTTCCTTTGGTGAGGCTTGTTCTTCATGATGCCTGTGCTTTGGGTTTGTGGGAATTCTCTTGTGCCTCTGCAGAGTCCCTGCCTTGATTCCAAAGTATAATACACAACCTTTGCCAACCGCTTGGTCATCATTGTTAGCTGTGTTAGAAAGTCTGTTTGGATGGGTTTATTTTGAGCTGTTGCAGTGTGTTTTACTCCTGAACAGCCAGAAAGTCATTTTTGCTTCAGCTGGGTAGTGTGTGTGACTGTGCTGCTTCAAGTGGGTGTCAGACCTGGCCAGGGCGCTTGTAAGAGTAGTTGCAGATATTCCACAACGATTTTGAACTATGTTGTGATTTTCTACAACCCGCTTTTAAAATGATTAAAGATGTGTTGAAAGACCTAACTAAGATTCAGATTTAGAACGGCCTGTTGAAAGATGTCTGTAAGTGTGTGTCCTTTCACGTGTTCAGAGAGGAGCAGAGAGAACTGACCGTCCAGGCACAGCTTTAGGAGCGCAGTCTGTGTTTTACCAGCCCCGGTTAGTGGCTGGCCTGCTGCTTTGAGACGTCTTTGAATTCTGTAATGCGTGAGAGAGACTCAAGAACAGAAAAGAAAGGAGAGCTGCAAAGAGACAGTGCGGTGGAGCACATCCAGTGCTGCCAGATGGAAGGAAATAGGCACTGAGGAAAAAAATGCTTTATTATTTGGTTGCGTAACCAGTAGGAGGAAGTATCACAGAATCACAGAATAGTAGGGGTTGGAAGGGACCTCTGTGGGTCATCTAGTCCAACCCCCCTGCCGAAGCAGGGTCACCTACAGCAGGCTGCACAGGACATTGTCCAGGCGGGTCTTGAATATCTC
>Ga0065711_1050222_pt1 | contig 10929 bp, 8 predicted proteins | sample Hoacrofraction12_FD_59098 | JGI IMG/M metagenome (GOLD analysis project Ga0065711, IMG submission 59098) | Hoatzin crop microbial communities from Cojedes, Venezuela - Epithelial fraction 12 v2 (version 2) | ecosystem: Host-associated > Birds > Digestive system > Esophagus > Crop | place... | reverse complement strand
CTGACTTGAAACTCTTTCTTTTTTTTTTTTTTTTTTTTGAGGTGACTTAACCATTTAAACCAAACTTTCTGCCAAATTTATCAGAGCAGCACTGTTTAGACTCCCCTTAGTTATAAACTTCCTGTATGCCGAATACTTACAGAACAAGGTGTTGTTTCAAAGCTGGTATTGTTTCACAGTTAGACAAAGTGACTTCAAATTGAAACCATGAATGACTGAACCATGCTTAAAATTCTGTTAGCTGAGCAGTAAATGCTTTTTTTTCTTTTTTTAATGTAGCACAGACTTCTATGTTTGACACTTAACACACAAACTAGGGACTGAGCGTATAGCACAACAAATTTCTTGATGCCCCCACTTCCAAGCTGGAGTTCGTGGGTGTTACAATGAGGAAAGCTTACAGTGATTCTGTGCAAGCTTTCCTGTTGTATGGACTTCATTTTTTAGTTATATTAATCACATATTGTAAAAATAATGAATTCTGATTTCACTTAAGAGTTATAGAGAAGTTTATTATCTGAAATTTACACAGCTCAAGGCAATGTTGAAATTGTAGAAGCTTATAAATGGTGGTGAATGGGTGAATGTCATTACTCAAAACGCAAAATATACCTAAAGCCTTACTTCCAGCTGCCCAACTCATATTTGCTAGTGGATTTAGCTGGAGCAGCTGAATTTATTATCCTTCCTATTGGGCTGTGTCTATGCCATTGAGATGGCTCTGCTCGTGGTACGCTCGCTGAAAGAGATGTGCCTCCAGTCCTTGGCAATTTACAACCATGCATGTTAAACTCTACTGCAGTTGGCAGTAGTTTGTGAGGTCAGTTTTCTGTTTCCTAAAACTGGTTGGGGAGAATGGAAAGCAGAATGCAAACTAAAATACTGTGGGTCCCTAAAACAAGGTGAATAAGCATATGATTTGTAAAGTTTCACCTTGACCATTACCTGCAATTCTTGTAATTGGCATGGAGATGAAGGAACTCTAGTTTAGAGCTAGTAGGACTCTTTATGGAATAACATTATTCATACTCATTAAATAATTGTGCTCTTGAAGAACAGACTCTAAACTTCAATTCCCATCACTGCGTAATGTTTCTTACAAATAAAGTGTAGTCGTGAAACTTGTGAGGATTTTTTTTTTTTTTAATCTGATTTCCCACAGTCAAGGTGACAACAGGGGAAACTGAGCAGATGTTGTCAAGGAAAGTGGCATCAAAACAATTTTGACAGCTTCGTTTTAATGAGGATCACGTTGGTACTGACAAAAGTAAAACTGGAACATTAGCATAGTTCCTTGAAGGGTTCAGGAAATCATTGAAACTAAATGGCGTGACAAAGTATAAGTGACAATTAGGCTTTGCATCAAAAGTGCTTGCTGTTTGGTAGGTCAAATGACTGCCACGCTTCCTAATGCCATGTAAAATATAACAGTGGTAGATCTGTAACGCGGAGACCTTTGGCCAATTTACTGTTGACGTCTGAATCGTTTTTTCCTCCTGCTTCTCAGACTGAATTTAGAATGTGGGACCCATGATATACAAAAGTCTTTATTTTAGACATAATTGCCCTCTTGACGCTCATCAGAGGTTTAGTGTCCAATGGTGAATGCCTTAAGTGAACGGCCTTTTTTTTGGGAAGACTGAGGAGAAAAAAAAGAAACAGAAAAACCTCCTTGTGTATTGAAACTTTATATCTTTCATTAGTTGTTTTAAAACTCAGACTCAGATTATGTATTCATAGTTCTAATTAATTCTTGACTTGAAATATGATCGTATTTGCAGATACTAAAAAACATGCAGCCGAAAAGCAGTGTGTGATCTGACACTTCATGTGTGTTTACATTTTTGGTAAGCTTTTGGGGGTTTTTACAACCACATTTTCAAAACTTTTTTTTTAAACATACACTTGTCTATTGTTGTATGATGTCCTTGGATAATAAAAGAAGCAGCAACAGAGTTGTGTGAAATCGATTGGCATCCTAGGTTTATACAAAATAAAAACCCAATGAGGCTTTACTGCATGACTATTTTTTCAGATGCAGAATTTGTCACCAGGACAACTTCACTCATAGGTCAAATGTAGCTAAACACTTTTACCGCCACTGGTATAGATGGGCTGTTTGCAAGCAGCTGCAGCATTTTGTTACTGATGCTTTCCTGGTGCTTGATGTAGTGCTTGCAGATTTATGGTACAGATTCATTTTCTCATCGAACCATTGGTATCTAGATAAAGTGAGTTATTTGGGAGTTGGACTGAAGATAGTACCAGCACCTAGCTTTCACCATTGCAGATGTTGACTTGTCTTGAGGCTCCTTTCACCAAGGTCACTTTGGTGTGATTTCTTCGTCAGTTTTCGAGTGTGCAGAGCATTATGAGGTTGGAGGTTGAGGGGTGGCTTCACTGTGCCTCGCTTTTCATTGCTGTTACTTTTCTTTTAATTGGACTTTATTGCTACCCATTCACCGAGGAAAAATGATAATCGTAGGCTGCAGCTCTTACTGTGTGCTTACATCACCTAACTTGTGGCCTGAAAAAAAAAAATGAAAAAGGACAAAGTGCAGCTGTAGAGATGGAGAGTCATTACTGGAAGAAGGCCAGTTGAGACCTGGTTCCCCATCCTCCCTGGTGGCGCATGTAGGCAGCCCGGCAGGCTGGCCATGGCCCCCCAGGAGGGAGCATCCCCTGGGAAAAGTCCACTCTAGTGTCCTTCTGTAGCAGCCAGCTGCCTCCTGTCCTCCTCCCCTGTGTGTCGTGCAGTCCTGGTATTGGGAATGCAAGCGTGGGATGCTCTGTGGGCCACTGTGACTCAGTCTGTGGTGAGTAGATGCCAGAAATGCTGCTGCTGCTAGTGGGTATGACTTCATTCACGTGTCAGAGCTGGACTTGAACTCCTGACGTAGGGGCCACTGGGAACCTGCAAGAGCAGTGATAGGATACTGTGCTTGCAAACTGGAGTCAGGGGAGTCTCAGGGCTACCAAGTTTACTGCTTTTTCTTGTTATCTGGTGTTTTTCTTAAGATCTCCTGGAAACCTGGAAAAATTCACCTTATGATTAAAAACAATGTCTCTGGAGAAGAAGCTACAAATGTGAGCCCTAAACTTTTACAAGACAAATAGAAGAAAATCACTGTATCTTGTTTTTTTAAACCTTAAGGTTTTTTTTAAGTCCTTCTCAAAATAGCTGGCTAATAACTTCTGAGTGGTAACCCTGGGCCCTTCTGTAAGTCAGACTTCAGCTGACATAGTGACTAATTGCACAGTGTCAGATAGTGTAGAGCTATTCAGAAGCCCAGAAAATCATCTAGATGTCTTTCATGCTGTATCTTTGCTCCTCTTGCACATGCACGCACAAAATCCAGTCCTTGATGAACTGGTAATACGTGGGCTTTGCTGCAGTTTTGAATGCTGCTTTGATTTTGAAGAACTTGCATGTGTCTTGACAGTCTGAAGGATGTTTGACTCAAAGCCATAAACCCAGGTAGTATTTTGGTTTCAGGATGAACCTATCCTTGCTCTGGAAGTCAAAGCTGGATTATTTTTTTTTTGACCTAAATAATTTATTTTATGACAGCTTTTTCATTGATAATTTAATTGAATTGTTGTTTGCATAGGGGTGTAAACATACACGTTGTGCTTTATGCTGTGTTTTATTTTATCATTCTCTGTACTGAAGTGAAATGGTGCATATGCTTTTGCTAAAGAACGAAATGTAGCTAAGTGGCTCACCCAGGACTATTCTCCCTGCCAAAACACAAGGATTTTGTACAAATATGCCACCCTTTTTCCTTCCATCAGTAGCCAAATTCAGCTGTGTCAAAGAAAGGTCCTTTTTTTTTTTTTTTTAATGGAACCCACACACCATGGAAGTTGTAGTCATATTTTCCACTAACCACAGAGCTGTGAGTGATGGCACGTGTGTTTTAAATAAAACTGGGAGGAGAACGGATGTAATGCTCTCTGGGATGTGTTTTTCTTTTTTCTTTTTCTTTCCACATCTTTCTCTTTTTCTTCCCCCCCATCTGTTGGCTGTTATATGGACTTTTTGTTTTGTTTAAGATTTATTTTTTTCCTTGCTGCAAGCCACAGTGAGGGAACTGTTGAGAAGGGCAGCTCTGACACCTTCAGCTCAAGTATGGATGGCTTTCTGTAAGGTCTTTAAAATTAGAGTCGTGCAATGTACCAGCGTGTATAGTCTTAATATTTTTTCCTTTCCTCTCTGGAGGATATAAGTGATTTTAACATGATACTGTGATGGAGCAGGAGCAATATGTGTCTGTCTAGTGGCACGTTGAACTGCAACTGTCTGTTTCTTCAGGGAGATCACAAAATGGTTATGGAAAAAAAAATGTATTTCAGTTTTAGTTTAATAAACTGTGGAGAGGCTTGTTCTGGAATGACAAGTGAAACCTGTTATTCCTCTGCTGCTTTCAGTGATTAAAATAGTTCAACTCTTGCTTATAATGGCCTGTTTGGGAACATTTAATCAAATTTTTGTATATTTTCATGGAGAATTTCTTGGAATGGCTCAATTTTAATTTTTTTTTTTTTCCTTTAAGGGAATAATTCTAAGTAAATTTCTGTACTTGTGAAGGTTTGAATGCAGCTTTAAAAAAAAAAAAAGTCAGCCAGAGTGCTTTGTCTCTGGGTATGTCTCTCACTTGAAGAGCTCCTTCTGTTACACCAGTACACAGCATCTCTGCTCTGTAGCCTCCCGAGGGAGGCTCCAGGGGATGGGTCTCAGTCACCTATTGAGAAGACTTAATAATTGGTATTCCTTAAATCCGAGATGTATTATGCAGTTATGTGACAGGTCACCTGGTCTCTTTGCACGCCGTTAGCAAATAGGAGATATCTCCAGTTAACTTGTAGGGACTGAAGGGTTAAACCTGGGCAGTTTAGATCTCAAGGTTAAGCCTGAACCCTGAAGGTTAGGATAGCTCAGGTTACCTTGTACTTGCTGTGGGCAAAGAGCACAGGCAGACTGCCTCAATGGCTGATCTGGCAACATAATTCACTAGCTGGAAGCACCTGGTTTGTGTCTGCCCCTGGCCACTCCTGACAATGACCCTTAAATTCATAGTCCCAGTTCTAAAATAACCCAAGGACACGGAGCCATCTCAGTTTGAGCTGATCTAACTCAGGGCTGACATGGCTCTTCCCCACTCACTCCTTCTTGCCCCAGGACGAGTGTGGAGCTGATTTAGCTCACTGAACCAGCTGAAAGCTATCTGCTTTTTTTATTTTGAGAGTTGCCTTTCTGCTAGTGAGGCTGCTTGGTGCAGCTCTATGTATGGTTAGGAGTGTGCCAGCTGTGGAAGAGGTGGAAGCGTGTAGGAGTGCAAGTCAATTTGAAATGTGGTTGCACAGCGGTTTAATCTAGTCTAAATGGTGTCAGACAGTCAATGTAAATAAACCTTTACTGTAGGGGAGGTGGCGGGAGATTTGCCTTACTTAAGCTGCTATAAGCAAGAGACAGCTGAGGAAGTGCAGAGCGCGATTATCGGTTCGCAGGTCTCTGCTGCAACACATGAAAAACACTACGAGGAGCTGTCGGAACTGAAGGTCATGCGCCGTGAAAAGTAACAGATCTCTCTTGGATGGTGCTGAAATGTGTAGGTTTTTTTTTTTGACAGCAGGTAAAGTGAGACAATGCAGGAAAAGAGAATGCTGAATAAGCCAGATTAAAGAAGTTTTGACATCACTGTGATGCTGAAGTTTTGTTCTCCCTCTCCAGAAGCTTGCCCCTAGAAAGAACTGAAATACTTAGGCACGGGTCCTTATTCTCATGGCCTAAGATCAGCCTGTATAGCAAGGAAAATTAAGAGAATACTTAATGTTAATGCATTGTAATAACTGTTTTGTTTAAACTTTTCTATTTTTCCCCACTGTGGAAAAATCTAGAAATATGTGGCATCTTTTTTTTTAAAAAAAAAAAAAAAAGGGCAAGCTTTGTTTAGAAAAGGAAAAAAGTGCTAATCTTCTTGGGCTTTAGCCTGTTACTAATTTTTTAAGTTTAAGGTTTTTTTCACCCTTATGCTGGGATGGTCTGCTACTGATGATAGACTAGGATTCGATCGTTTCTAGTAGCTATGTTGTGTTAATATTGAAATGATACATCTTCAAGAGAAAAGCAGACCTGTTCTTCCTGACTGCTGATAAGCATGCCATATACCTCCTGTGTAAGTTTTAGATGCTTTCTCAAGAAAAACGCAGACTCATCTGAAAAGACCTACATTTATTAATCGGAGACGTAGGAGGAACTAATTTCAGAAAAACATCTTTACCGCTTTCAGGGAAAGCAAGTTACATTCAGCCCAAAGGAGCTGCCAGGAAAGCATTTTTTGCAGACTTTTAATAATCCTTAATGCTTTCATTGTCAAAGTCAGCACCATCTACCACGTGCAGAGCAAAAGCCTAGGAGAAAAACACTCTGCGGGGAATGCGGCATAAGCTTGGCAGAAGTTTCTGCACAGGAACTCCTCAGTGCTGGCAGTTATAGACCACATTTTGATAAGAGCAGAAGAGTGTGGCTATAAAATATAACACTGAGACCAAAGCACTGCCATATCAGTCCAGCTCAAAACCCAGCACTTCATGACTGTTAACAGTACTTTGCCCTGCTCAGCGTGTGCTTTAAATATTAGTTAGACCTGACAGTAGGCTTGCAGGTTAGTGTACTATTCCTACAGCGTAAATGCTATTTATAATAAGTTATGACTATAATTTATTTACTGGAGGGAGGAGGAGGGGAGCAGACAAAGAGGCAGTCACTTCATCCTGCTAAAGTTGATGACCAAACAGGAATAAAATCCAGGTGCCTCTGAATCTAGTTCTTCCGCTTCCAGTTTTTCCACTAAGCTGTATTTAGCGTGACTGTGATGTTATATTTTTATAACTGCACCTCCTGGAGTGGCAGAGGTGGAAGCCACATGAATATTTCCCTCAGCAGAAGGGAAGACTTCTTACTTCTCTGTCCTGCTTCCAAGGAGAAGAGTAATACGTTTGACACTACCATTAGATGGGCTTGTGACTTGATAAATAAATGAACAATAATCACACATTCTTTTTATATGAGCCAGAAAGGCTCACTTTTTTCCCCTTGTAACACTGAATAATAAAAACAGAAGTCAGTAGTTATTTTGCCTCACTTAATTTGTTTTTATATAGCTGAAGATCAGTTTGGGGCCCTGTGTTGGTTTTTTCTTTGGTGGTAGTGGTTTTTGGGTGTGTTTTTTTATCTTTCCCAAGAGATAGCATATGTATTTCAACAGCCTCAAGACCTGCGGGATGCATAGATTATGCTCTGGCTTATCTTCCCCAGGGCAAACTGCAGCAAACTGCTCACTGGTACAGTGCAAAGTTATAACTGTATCACACATGAGCAAACAGTGGGGTCACAGTCCAATATCCAAAACATATATAAACTTTGGGGTTACTGGTGACTTCAAGAGCTTCCCTCTTAAATCGGCCAAAATATATACATGAAAGCAGAATAATTTTGATCTAGGAATGAAGGTGATTTGCAGTATTAAAAAAGTCATATATCTGTTCCTAAGTGCAACCTACTTAGCGTTAAATAGACTGGTTTAGTGACCACAATAAGCATGAACGTATTTCCTGTAGAAAAATATGTTGCGTGCAATGAATATTTTTGCTATACTAAAACAGGTTAGTTAACAAAAGCTTTCTGTCACTATCTGGGTTATACTTGTGCTGACAGGCAGATAGAAGACATAGCTATCATCTTGACAAGATGAATCCCAAGCTCTATTTCTTGCAAAACAACCTTTTAGAGGCTTGGTAACCTTTGTTTAGCTAAGCATGTACAGAGAAAAGAAAACATTTTTTGTAATCCTGTCAATAAGAACTCATTGTCCGGTTGCTTATTATGCCTGGCTTTGTGTGATGGCCTCTAGCCCTAGCTTGCCTTAACAGGAAAAAGTTAAAATTATGTGTGTGTATATGAATGAGAAGCAAAAGTCTCTTTGCAGACAGAATCCAAATAAAGAGAAAGACTTATGAGGTCAGGTTCTGGACAAGCTGTCATATATAAATACTGTCCTCGGGTCCTGATTCTGATCTCATTCCTCTGTAACTTCAGACAAACTCCAATAAAGCTGGCAGTGGCTGCTGTGAACTGCCATGAGGTCAGGCTTAATTACCATGATATTAATTATAAACAAATACTGTAAGGCTTCTGCAGCTTTCAGAAAGTGTTCTTCTCATATTTTTGTGGTGGCATTGTTGTAGCTGGGGTGGTTTAAGATGCAAGGGCTAATCTACACAAAAAAGAAATTCCATTTCACCATTTGCAATTTAATGGAGTACAAAGAGGCAGAGAAAACACTCTACATAAATACAGATGTCTCCACTTCTGAGGCTTTTCTGTGTTCCTACTGCTTAAATGGGGATCAAGAATCATATTGTTCTGTGGGCTTGCTCTTTGTTTACAATAACCTCTTTGAAACTCGATGTTGCAATGGGCTTCCTGGGTTGGTTATTTAATTCTGCAGGCTGAGAATCCACTGTGAGCACTGGAAACCTTTGGCTTTTTCCTTAAAAATAGCCCAGGTTTTGAGATTTGAAAAGGGGCTGTATTTTGCCACCACATGGACTTTGTGGAAAGGGCTTGTTTCTCTGCTTTGCTAGATTTCAAGCATAATATTTGTACCAGAGCAAAAAAGCCCCAGTAAAATTCTTCACCACTCAAACAGTAGAATTTTTACCCATCCTTTGCATGGCCATAAATGACCAGAGCGTGGGGATGAGCAAATAGGGCCCAATGGTCTTGTGGATTCCTGAGCTAGTGGTAGTGAAATATCGTACAGTTAATGTAAATTGTCAAGGATGACAGTTTAACTTCCTTAACATATACACAGAGACCCTCTTGTTCTTCCTTAAACTGTGCCACCTAAGTCAGCCTCGGCCAGGCACTGCACAATGTCACATACCTCACGCTGGCTTTCACCAACTATCCATGCAAAACCTCTGCTTTTCCTCGGAGTGTGCTTAAACAGATCAACTCTTTTGCCAAACTCTTCTGCTTATGGGGAGCAGAGTGCAACCCAGCGCATCTGCCAAGGACAGTGGAGCAAATGGGTCCAATTTTAGTGTCACCAAATTTGATGCTCTTCGTGACCCATTGTGCATGGGGACAGCAGGCGTTCCCATGTGCACAGTGTCATATATGGCTTCCTGTGCTTACTGTACGTGAGAAGAAGATGACTTAATGACAGACTTCTAGCCTCTGCCCCAAATGTTGTGGTTTTCTATTTTATTTTTCATTTTAGTCAGACCCCTGAAGTAATTAGCTCACCCTGTGGTTTTTTTGTGTGGTTTCTATCTGAATACCCATGAAGGAGTTAATTAGCTTGTTTGCAGTATCTCATTAATTCATTTTCGGCTGCGAACTTAATTGCTCCTTTATTACTGATGACTAAAATAGCTTTAGGCTCCCAATTAAAATGGACTTTGATGGATGTATAAGAGCTGGGCTTTCAGCTTGTTGAATGGGCTGTTCTGCGTCCCACTGCAGACCGGGCTCCTTCATGGTAACGCTTCTTGGGGACAAATTCTTCCCAGTGACAGACTTGGTCTTGGAGTTGGAGCCATTAATTTCCCCCATGGGAGGGAAAGCGCATGGGAGTTAGTGCCTGTAAACCTCCGTTGATAGGTGAAACTCAAAAAATTGTTGGAACTACTGAAAAAAAGCTTGTTACTGAGGCAGCTGAGAGATGTACAGAAACAGTGGTCCCCTCCGTTATGAAACAGCGACACTACTGAAGTCAAGTTCCCGATGGTGGAGGTGTGGATTTCTCCCTAGGGCACCCCGAGATGCACTGGAAGGCAAAAGCTCTTTGGGGGCATATCAAACACTTGTTCTTGAAATAATTTTGCTTCCTTCTGGTATATATTTGATGCGCTGGGGTGCATGTGAATCAACCTGTTTTTCTGGACTTTGAGTTCTTCTAGGACAGTAGTACCTCCTTTCTAATGTATTTTGACATTGCTGAATGTCAAGCATTATGGAAGAACCAGGAATATTGATGTTATAAAGAGAAATAGCCATATTAATTGTAAATAAGAAAAAGAAGGTGGTTGCAAACCTGTTTCCCTACCCACCCCTCATCCCCCTTTATGATTCAACATGAAGAATACACAGTTTATATTCCCAGTGGTGGCTGGCTAGGATCCAATGACCTTTACAAAAAATCCATTGCCTGCATAGAAAATGTAGTAAAACATTGCAAGCGTGCTTACTGTGGGCATGTATGTTTCTTAACACATTAGGGTCCTGAGACTATACTACCTGAAGTCTCTGGATTCTTCTGCAAGAAACAATCTCACGTGGGAGCTATTTTGAATCTCCTTCTGCGGGCTCTCAATTGGTCTATCAGACCTCGCTTGGGTATTGGTCCACAAACAGGAAAATAAGCAAATGAGACATGGTAATGTGAAGGGTTAGTACAGCGCAAAGCAGGGAAACTACGTCTCCACTTTGAATGGACAGGAACCAAAATCATCAAGAAAAAGACATCTACCTTCAGATAAGGTTGTTACAGATAGCAGGTGAAAGAGCAGAGTCAAGCATGGAAGACTTATATTCCATACCTTCAATTACATATCTTCTTAAAAGCTATTTTAAATTCTATGAGTACAATACACTTTCATGAGAAGGAAACACTATCAGTCAGTGGTTTCTATTCTACAAAAAGATCTTGAACTTCATAAGCTGAATTCCACAACACTTTTAATACTGTAACAGCTTATTTGCTTCACTCATAAAATCTGAACTCTTTCTGACTTTTCCTTAATTATGGGTTTGGGAAGAATTTCTGTTTCCTGGAATAGTGAATGGGGAAAATCCTGTTTACTTTTGAAATAACTTTTTTCTTTTTTTTTTTTTTTTTTGCTTCCCTCGAATCAGAG
>Ga0065711_1012122_pt1 | contig 10929 bp, 3 predicted proteins | sample Hoacrofraction12_FD_59098 | JGI IMG/M metagenome (GOLD analysis project Ga0065711, IMG submission 59098) | Hoatzin crop microbial communities from Cojedes, Venezuela - Epithelial fraction 12 v2 (version 2) | ecosystem: Host-associated > Birds > Digestive system > Esophagus > Crop | place... | reverse complement strand
CCCCCCCCCCCCAGTAGATAAACAAGCATCGTGTTTCCCCACTAACTGGGCAGCTACAAGCTGTTTTAAATGTCGCTTTTCCATATGCCCAAGATCAACAGCATTTTATGGATCAGAATTTTAGCATCTGGCATAAAGTTACAGATCAGGTACTTTCTGCCACAGCTTTTCTCACAAAAAGCAATTGAATGTAATTAATTCTGGACTGCAGGGTGCATGGGAGCAAGGCCTTGGGCACCCCAGCAGATATTTCTGTCTGCGCTGGCCTTACCATGAAAGAGGAAGAAAAGCCCCAGCTGCCAGCACTGCTCCCCAAACATGCCTGCAGAAGGACCACATCGAGATGCACATTTTGAATGGCAGTTTCTGCCATTACGAGCCATACTTTCCACTTTAAATATCCACACCCCAGAACCTCCCCTTATTTCACAATATTCACTCACTGCTTGTTGCATTCTAACACTGCATCAGTTATCTCCTTTTTTCCTCCTTTGACAGACTGGGAGCCGGGAAAGGTGAGGAATTTAACCTGGAGCCACCGAGCAGCTGCCAGATGTAGAGCACTCCACTTGTAAAGCCAAGACATCTGTTTGAAATACAGAGCAGAGAGGCCATAAGCCTGTTTGTATCCTCACAAGGAGGCAGCAGCAATCCTCTGCCTTTCCCAGAGTCTCTTCTGAATTACGCTTAAGTGTAAGAGCAGACCTCTCCCACCACCTTGCCACCCCCACCATTCTCAGTCTGTATTTTTCTGCTCACAGGCTGGTGATTCCACAGTTGATTTGGGGTCATTGACCCTAGTAGGTCCTTTTTTTGTTTGGGGGCTTTTGGGACAAAGGGGAAGAGGGTTTTGAACTTTTTGTTAGCCTCTTTGCAGAGCAGCAGAGATTTCTCTTAGCATCAGTGTTCATCACAGGATTTCACTACAGGCTGGTATGGCAGAGCAGTTTAAGGCAGAACAGCTAGAAAACAACACATGGTGAAGCACTGACCCGTAAATCCAATTAGCAGCCTTCCCCAGAAGCGTTTTTCAATACCCTAGGGCACCCAGAATTTGCTATTTGATTTGTGCTGTCCCAAATTCCTAACATTGCTTAAGCAAACCACAGGACCAGGAACTAAAAGATTTTTGCCTTCTGAACCTTTTTATAAGGCTGCTGCCTTTATTTTCTCAGAGCAAATTAATTCCTTTCCCCACCTCTATTTTCCTGGTCAGAGGAATGCAAGTTTAAATCTCAGATCCCAAGGGAGAGGGATTTGTTAATTTTACAGTGTGCTATCCAAATGCTAAGAGTTTTAACAAATAGTTGCTCCAAAGCAAGCACCCAGATTTTATGTCATTTACAATGATTCAATTAGCAGTCATCTAAGGAATTCTGAAAAACTGCCGGGTGTGAAAATAGTGGCTCACAGAGATTTGTTTTTCTTAATCCCACTGCAACCCTGGCGAGTGGAGATGTGCAAAAAGCCCCACACCCAGTCCAGCCAAGGGGAAGAGCACTGCTCGCCCAGCACTTGGCTGCACAACAGCCTGCATCCATCACCTGAGTAGACAAATGCTACTGCCATCCAGTCTCCTGAGCTCCATCCATCACTGCTCAGCCAGGTTGGCTTTTTTTCTTGGTGTTTTGGGGTTTGTTGGTTGGTTTTGGTTTTTTTTATTTTTAGAAAAGGTGGATGTTAAAACTCACCTACCAAACCACCTGACAGCAAGGATTATCAGACTTGCTACACCAAAGAAACCTTTTGATTTGATCCTAATGGAGCCTTGTGAATAGATTTGGTCTCTCCCAACAGTTGGTCCTACGAGGCATCCCAAAAGCATCCTCTACCCTGCACAGTCCCTCTGAGAGGTTCCGCAACACGCTGGCACCTCTGCACCGAGCCCAGCCTCAAGGCCACCACCTCCCTCCTCCCCTGCCTTCAGCTTTGCTGCCTGGGGAACAACAGTGTCTGATTTCCAGAAGATGCTGTCTTGGATATTACCCAGCTAGGGAGGCAGAACTCAAGGCAGCTATCAATGCATTTCTGAATCAAGGGAGGGAGGAGTAATTTTATAATTTCTTAGGGGTGATCTGGAAAATAGCATTGCCCATGCCTGGGAACAAAAGTGCCTTAAAAGCCCTCAGAGCATAGAATAAGTCTTATCGACGCGAAGGGCTGTGTAAGTACATAGCACTCTATTACTGTTTTATCAAATATTACTGCCTAGCTGTGGCTTGGCTGTCTGTAGGAAATAGGCACCAACTCATTTTGTTACAGTCCTGTGCCTCCTGAGTCACGAAGCTTTGACTGAAAGACTCACCGAGTTCGGTTTGTTTTCCTGTTTCTAACAACGCTCTTGGTTCCGGGTCAGTCTGCAATGACTAACAGATCTGCCACATCAGCTTCAGCACGGGGTTATCTCCAACCAGCCTTCAAACAAAGAGACAAGAGGCTTGTTGGAATACCCAGCATTTCACAGGTCACCACACAGACAAACATCTCAAGCTGGATGAGCGGACGAGGGTTTGAACAAACATTGCCCTGGAACAAGAACCGGCAGTAGCGCCTTTTGCTTTGTTCGCAGATTCTCTTTGCGCCGCTGTGTTTTTGTGCAGTTCTGTCCTGCAAAGTCTGCCTAACACCCAGTTAACATCCATCACTTTCTGTTTACAGATGTGGTTTGCCGTTCAGTTCATCTTCAGACAAAAGCGGTTGAACAGGACAGTGAAGTCGTGTCATTTTAGCAAATTTGACCAGCTACGCACTCAGTGCCAAACACCCCGTTCCTCTCTGTCCTACCATGACTTGCCATGTGCTGCGCTAAGCTACAGCTCCTCTCCAAACAGAGGGAGACAGACATCATGCCCTGTACAGGCAGTCAGTGAAGGTACAGAGGGCTCGAGTCAGTCACTGGAGAGGAGGCTCACAAACCGAAGCAGAACTCAGTACAGGAGATAAGATCCTGTGCTTTGCATACACGGCTCCACAGAGATGGACTGGGAGGTGCAAGGAAAGATTTGGTACCAGCTCTGCCCCGTACAGATAAGCAGGAGCTGGGGGAGGTGCAGGGAAGGACCACAGTGCAACCAGCAAAGAGCACCCTGGTCCCTTCCCGGTTTGGTGCCGATGAGGACCAGCCCTGGATCAGCAGGTTCGTTCCCATGCTGGGTGGGACGCTCACCCAGCTGCTGTACCCAGAGAGGCCGAGGAGACCTGGGCAAGACCTGCCCTGCACCGCTTACTAACACCATTACCAATATCTCCTTCATAGAGCAACTTTTTACCAAGACCGGTCCTCTAACTTGCCAGATTCTTTCCTGCCTGATTTCAGCAAGCTCTGGAAGAGGTTCTGCTGTCAGACCTCCGCTTGTACTTGACCTTATCTAACAAGTCCATTCCCCAAGCTCAAGAGTGGGACACTTAAAAATTTTACTCACCAGGGAAGTTTCACCAGAGGAAAGGCATAGGGACTGCTAGGCTTCGCAGAGGCTTTTATTGTCTCATTAAATTCTCATTAATGAGAACTTCCTCACCTGCTGCAGTCTCCCTCCCATTCATTTTCACCCACCATGATGCTGCTGGTACTTTCAAGGCTGTCTTAGCTCCCGCTCCTTCCTCCCTCTTTCCTCTCAGCTGTTCGGAGCCCAGTTTCTATTTCCGTGCCCTCATCCAGGTCCCAAGGAGAAAATACCTTCTCCTTTTGAGCCCCTCCTGGACACATCGTCCTCGGCTGGTTTCCTCCCTGCTATCCCTGCAGCTTCTCCCAGCTCCAGAGTCACCTGCCATACTCTCTCCTCCAAAGCAAGGCAGCGACAGCTCCTGTTGAGACCCCTGACTTACGTGCTTGCTAGAACAGTGTGAAATGCTGGGCATAGCAATAATCCGCGGCTGTCGAGGACCCACTGCGTGCTGCAATTCACCCCAGGCTTTGACTCCTTGAGATTCTTGATACATCCTCATGTAAGATCCTGTCTTCATTACAGAAGCAGCTGTGTCACAAGACCCCGTTACACCAGGGTTGTCCCTCAGCATGATTAGAACACCACAGTTATTTTCTCTTGCATTAAAGATACAAGAACATCTTACCGTCCTGCCAGACCCTAGTCTGACCAAAACTGTAACGCTGATCTGGAGCCGCTTAAGCCTGTGATTGAATCAGGACATGACACGACCAGGCTGTAACTGGATTCTGCCAGTTCTGTTTTCAGTATACAGAGGTCTGTCATCCCTCACCCAAACTGGCCCCATAGCATAATTCTGGCATCTATGCCGACTACTGAAGTGTCACCATCCCTTGCTACCTTGCTCAGAGTGCAGCTCTGGACCACAGCTCCAGCCAGCGCAGCTCCTGCACTCCGAAGGCACAGCCTGTGACAAAACCTCTAGCCAAAAATCACCTGCCAAGTCTTGCTGAGCTCTTCACCAACATGTTTTGGTGATTCTGTATTTACCTTGCCCAACTCCAAAGTATTAATGACCTCATCAGACTGCTCTCACCCTGGCCTGCTCTGACTACCAAAACTTGCTTATTCTCTCAGCTAAGGCTCCACCATGCACAGCCTGAACCCCGCATTCCCTGACGATGGCTCTGCCTGAAGCCCACACGCCCTGACGATGGCTCTGTGCGCCCCAGCCCTCTGTTTGTATGAGCAGAGCTGCCGGATCGGCCCCTCCACAGGACCAATGAGGGCCGCACGCCAGCAGGGCAGCGGGTTCAATGACTGCAAATACTGGTGGGGTTCAGGCTGTTCCACCCATCCGATCACATCTGAAAGAGCCTTGAGAGCAAAGCTACGTCAGAGAGGGGCACAGCTGCCAAAAGAGTTGTTCAACCTCTTTGCATTATTTGCACACCTTTGGAAAAAATTTTCCCTTTTTTTTTCATTCAGGCTTTTCTAGGTAAGGGCATGACAAACACAAGTATCAGAGAGAACGAACAGCCTGCCTCCTAGTTGGGACTGAGGGACTATCACGATTACCACTGTGATAATGAGATAGTCTGAACATGAGGGAACTCGATACAACGGGAGATTTATCTTGGAACCAGTCCCTTGGCACCTGACCCTGTATTGATGTCTGCATGGTTTCTTCTTGCACAGAGGCGAGGGATCAGACCTGGGATGACAGACCCATCGCTCCCTCGAGCGCATCCTGTAACACAGCAATGTCCATTACCAGCGATAAACATTCGCTTCCCACTTTTTTCTCCCAACAGTATTTTGGCAAATGTTCTCAGGAGTGGCTGTCTGAAAGCTTCCTCAGCCCCTTCCCCACCATACAGGGAGACGTCCAGCTTTGTAAAGACACGCTATTTTGCTTAGGCGTAATAACACGCCGCTTGGAGTGGAAGCAACTTCTGGGAGGGATATTGCAAGAGATGGAGAGAGCAGCTTGGTCTCGAGTGTGGAGTCGGACGGGGTTAGGCGATGAAACAGAGCTGCTGCGCAAGAGGCGTGCTGGACTTGGCTGGGATGCCAAGGAGGAGATGCTCTGCAGGTTAGTTACCTACCGGTATTCCAGTGGTATTCCTTAGATCACCCAGACACTCTGCTTCTTTTAAATCATGTTGTCCCATAGGAACCCTGTACCCACCTTGGATGTCCAAATGTTCCAGAAAATTGCTTTCTTTCCTACCACAAACCAGGTCAACACTTCAAGTCCTGACCTTCAAGGATGCCGGGGTGAGGAGAGAGGCATGACAGGAGTCCAAGGCGTTGGTCCAACACTCTCAGAAACTCTTGTCACAAGGAATTATGTGGGCTCTGCAAACAGATAAGGAAAACCAGAAAGAGCAAACGCCGGGCTGCACAACCTTGACACTGCAATCGATGCTGTAGTTTACCACCAGGAGCAAGCAAATAGCCCCGGAGTTGCACGCTGCATAGCAAACATTGCAGCTTTATCTGGATGACAGGCAGCAATTTGTGGCAAAGGGTAAATCTCTCTGTTCACTCATGCTTGACATATGGATGGTCTTGTTACATTCCCTGTTCTCTGCGGGTTTATGCATGAATTTAAGGTTAAGTACATGCATGCCTGTAGGATCACGACCTTCATTTAATATTGCATGGCCCAGCAGACCCATAATTAATCCCCAACATGTTCAAGTGACAGCTCTTGCTCAGTAATGTCATCCACACAGAATACTGAGGTACGTGTAAATTCATACACTCAGGCTGGGAGTCGGAGATTTGCCAGCCATCAGAGCAATGAGGCTCCAAGGCAGGTTTCTGGCAGGACAAACAGGACAAATGGCGGCTTGGGCAGGCCAGGGGATGGAGGTGCGATACTGTCCCTCGCTTGTTCAGCTGCCTGGGATGGGCTGGGAATGACAGCGCCTCAACAGTTCCCTTTTACGTGACCAACATTTTCTGCTTAGGAAAATTAAAGTGGCTCAGAGGCTGATCAAGCCTGGGAAGAAAACCCCCACCATCTTCATCCTGAGCTGTCTGCAAATGTGAAACTTAACCAGACCCAGCTCAGCCACGCTTGCGCTTCTTTCTTCTTTGAACCACTGGTTTTCAAATGTACCAGAAGGTCTGAAACCCACCAACCAGCCAGAACTGCGGGCTTGCAATCAGATCCACGTGGACAGAGTGCCCCAGGCAAGTCCTCACACCCAGGTCAGGTCCTGTCCCCTTCCGTCATGAGAGTTTCTGCTCGTGCAGTGGTTCCCACATTCGGGATATTTAATCTTTGTATCCAGTTGTTGCATTAGCGAAGATAAGCATGCTTGCTCAGGTTGGATCAAGTGTTTTATCACACAGGCCGCACAACAGGCTGCGTACATTTTACATAAGTTTATTGGGATTTAATATTCATTCACCAACAGTAGAAGTCAGATCTCTGCTATTTAAGGCCCAGAAACATGTCAAACACGAACACAGACAGGCACTGCTCAGAAATAGTGACGCTGTACATCAAACCTGAGTGACTGGAGCACAACGAATGATTTGTCCTGCCACATATCTGGGGAGAGAGAAGATGAGTGTCTTACTAGCTATTCTAGACCCTACAAAAATACATACAGCCATTTCATTTAAGCCTATTTCTTTAAAAGATGCATGTGTAAGAGTGTCTCTGGATGGATCCCACTGCACGTTCAACCTGCTTTTTGAAAACTATTTTCTCCTTTAGCTTTACCAGACCATGCGTCAGACTGGAATGATACATGGGAAAGAATCTTTCTGTTTTCTTCACTGATATAATTACAAGGGACTTATGGAATAGCTCTCCCCTCCCTCCTTGTCTCCTCTGGATGGCCGAAATGCCAGCGCAGCCACACACCTCCAGCGCAGCCACACACCTCCAGCGCAGCCACACACCTCCGGCACAACCATTCACCTCCAACACAGCTGTTCTCCACTGGTGCAGCTGCACCCCATTTTGTCCCCTGGTGGAACCCCAGCAAAGATGAGCTGCCAAGGAAGTCTGGCAAGGGCAGGGAACAAACTCTCCCCTTGGCTCGCCATGTGCAAATGCGCTGCAGGCAGGTGAACCCCACGGAGATGCCAACAGGGTTTGTCCCCAACTGCCTCCCCTGGGCGCGTACAAAGTGATGCTGGGCAGGGTGGCAGCGTGGAGAGCACCCAAGGGCTCCCTCCTTGGGAGCCAGGAGGAGAGGAAAGTAAAGGGAGCTCTGCCAGCAGAGTCACAAACCCATCGAACGTTGTAAAGGGTCCCCTGTTAAAAAATGGAAGATGTCACAGGTCAGCAGCGCTGGGGCAACCAAGACTGATGACTGGCAGCCACCACCCAGGCTGTGGTTGCCCTCTCGGCATGGCCAGCCAGAGAGACATTTTGCCGGGTATGATGGACCACAAGGGATGGAAAAGGTACAGGGAAACAAGGCAGACAAGGAAGTGGCACAAGCAGCAAAATATACTTTGACTTTCCTACCTTGCTGCAGCTCCAGACGGCTGTTTAATTTCCATATTATTAAATGCATATTTAAATTCCATACTATTAAGTCGCAGTAGGTTTGAGATACCTCCAAAACATCAAATCACACCTCGTTAGCAGGCAGAGCCCTTTGCAGCCCCCAGTCCTGCAGTTACAGCTCTGAAATGAAGGGAAACTGCAGAGTAAAGAACTGCCCCCCTCCACACCAGTGCCCGCTCAGACCCTTGGGACCTCCACTTCCGAAGCAGACCTGGACTTTCGCCTGCTGGTCAGGCTGCCCAGGACAGACTCCTCGCTGAAGGCCCCTTCGAAGGTCGACAGGATGGACTGGCGAAACTTCTCCTTGAAATCCGGCCCCACGAATACGTACAGGATGGGGTTGATGCAGCTGTTGAAGAAGGCAAGGCTGGAAACCAAGGGGATCCCTATGTAAAGGGCAATTTTCATCTCATGAGTGGAAGAGTTTTTGGATATTTCCAGCAAGGAGAAGATGTGATAGGGGAAATAACAGAGGAAAAAGGAGACCGTGACAGCAATGATAATTCTGTATGGCTTCGCAGAGTTGGCTAACTGCCTTCGTTTCAGCTTGACAGCAACGATGCTGTAGCAGATGAGAATCACCGTGAAAGGGATGAGGAACCCGCACAAGAATCGCGTGATGATCATCGCTTTATGCCGCATCCTCCACAGCCTCCGCGTTGCCTCGGACATGTAGTCATCGGACAGTGCGAAATTGTTATAGCAGCTGGTGATGTTCCTGGCAGTGACCACCGTGTCCCGAAAGACAAGGTACGGGGAGCTGAGGAGGAGAGCCAGGACCCACGTCCCCAGTGCGATCCTGGCCGCCAGCTCCGGACTCCGGCGGTTGTGAGACCAGACGGGAAAGGCCACAGAAACGCAGCGGTCCACGCTGATGACCGTCAGGAGAAAGACGCTGGCGAACATGTTGAGGAAGGCGATGGCGCTGTTCAGTTTGCACAGGAGCTTCCCAAACGGCCAGTGGAAGCCCAGGGCAGTGTAGGCGATGCTGAGGGGCAGGAAAAAGGTGAAGATGAAGTCAGCAATGGCCAGGTTGAGGAACCAGATGGAGTTCACTGTCTTCTTCATCTTGAAGCCTGCAATCCAGATGACAAGGCCGTTCCCTGTCACGCCCAGCAAACAGGCGATGCTGTACACCACCATGGAGAGGACGTGCATGCTCTTCTGGAGGCCGGAGTAGTAGTCCTGGGCAGTGGCGTTCTCAGACTGCACCGAGGGGGAGCTGGCGGAGAAGGGCGCAGGGGAAGACGAGACGCTCTCCATCACCAGCAAGCCAGAGCCCTGAAATCGTGACAGCACACACCGCTGTGATCTGCTGTTCCTGTGCCTCAGGGGAGGTCGCAGTCTTTGCCAGGGGCTGGACACAAAATGTACACCCAAAATCAGATTATATAACTTAATATGTAATGAATATAAATTCTTTCTCTGTAGCACCTGCAAGGCATCGGAACGGCAGATAAATGTTTGAGAGGCACAAGGAATTTAAGCCATTTGTGCAAGATCCCGGTGGACCAAGTGGCAGGGAGGGGGACAGTCTGTGCATGTCTTGGGTTGACCTGATCCTGAACATCTCCCAGAAGGGATGGTGCCGACGGGAGATGTTGGAGCAGAAGCTCAGCCACCACGGGGACAACGCAGAGTCCCACCGCTGCCAGAGGATCCCAGGGATCCATCAAGACAAAACCAGCTGGGCATCTCATGGGAGGCCCCTGGATCCCCACAAAGCTCGTCACCTGCCAGCCTGCTGCCCCGAGAGACATTTTAAGCCAGGAAATAAATCATAATAAGAATAAAGATTTTTTGCTGGCAGCTCCTTCGGTCCGCTGCAGCCCCGGGCGCTGCGGGGCAGAGGGCTGGCATCACCCAGCGCAGCGTTCCCCGCGCAGCGCTGCCCGGCGAGCGGCCGCATGACCCTGCCGCTGCTCCGCGCGTCGCAGAAACCGCCGCGACCGGAGAAACCCACCCAGGTTTCGCCGTTGGTGTCGGCGCCGTCGGAACAACGCCTCCACAAACGGCCTACGGCAGCGAGCCAGCACGGGCTGACGACAGCAGAACGGGGGAAATCCAACACCCCTCGGCTGTGACGAGTCCTTTTTGGACGACCGACGACAAATTAAGGTAGGAAAATCATCTGGGCTGATGAAAATTAAGCTAAAAGAACATTCCTTCAACCAGCGCCTTCCGGGGCGGTGCGTTCTGGGAGGCCCCTTGCCCACACGCCGAGCCCCCGCATCTCCTCGCCCCGGCGGGACTCACCGCCCTGCCGCCCTCCTTCGCCGCTCTCCACGCAGCCGGTGAGCCCCGGCCGCAATGCCGCCGCTCCTCTCCGCGGGGTGACTCATGTCGCCGCCGCCGCGTTCCGTTCTCCCGTGCCTTGGCGTCATGAGGGATTCAGCAGGATCCCTTTTTCCCCCCCCCAATCCTGTTCCTCAATCCGTGGTGCATCGATTTAACCCCCGAAGCGCCGGCGGCCACGGGCTCCCTGGTGCCGGTTGCCCCAGCCCACGTGCCAACTCGGCCTTGAAGCGCGGGGAAACCACGGCCCCCACCATCGCCTGCGCCCACCGCCCTGGGGCTGCCCCCGTCCTCCCGGGCACCCCGGAGCGGTGGGGAGACAGGGCCGGCTCTGCTCCCCGAGCCCTGCTGCGGTCTGGCACGCCCGCTCGCCTGGAGACGTGGCCCTGGTGTGGCGCGGGAGGCCCGGGGCTGGCTGGACGCACTCCCTGCCCGGTGCGGCGTGGCGGGGGGCTCCGGTCCCCCGGTTCGCTGTGGGGAACAGCCCCGGATGGCAGGGAATACCCCCCGGGGCTGGGGGGAGCCCTCCCCGGGGCGCCCGACAGGCGGCGCTGCGGGGTGACGCCAGCGCGGTGACGCCAGCGGAGCGGTGACGACACGGGGGTGGTGACGGCAGCGGGGCCGCCGCGGCCAAGGTCACCCGCGCTCCGGCCGCCACGTGCTGGCAGCGCCGCCGGCCCCGCCTCGGCACAGGCCAATAGGACGCGG
>Ga0065711_1050220_pt1 | contig 10930 bp, 11 predicted proteins | sample Hoacrofraction12_FD_59098 | JGI IMG/M metagenome (GOLD analysis project Ga0065711, IMG submission 59098) | Hoatzin crop microbial communities from Cojedes, Venezuela - Epithelial fraction 12 v2 (version 2) | ecosystem: Host-associated > Birds > Digestive system > Esophagus > Crop | place... | reverse complement strand
GACAAGGGGCAATGGGCACAAACTGAAGCACAGGAAGTTCCGTCTGAACATGAGGAAGAACTTCTTCCCTCTGAGGGTGACGGAGCACTGGAACAGGCTGCCCAGGGACGTTGTGGAGTCTCCTTCTCTGGAGATATTCAAGACCCGGCTGTACAAGGTCCTGTGCAGCCTGCTGTAGGTGACCCTGCTTCAGCAGAGAGCTGGACTAGATGACCCACAGAGGTCCCTTCCAACCCCTACCATTCTGTGATTCTGTAATAAATTTTTAAAAGAAGTTTTGGGAAAAGTCAATAAAAAAAAAGAAATGCAATAAAAAGTTACCAGGCTGTTGGAAGACAAGCCTTGAAACACATGCATACAATCCATAACTGATGTAGGCTGAGCTTAACTGACAGAAGTTCATGCGTAAATAGGGACTGAAGATTTCTGCAAAATGTATTCTCTTGTTCTTCAAGATACTCAGATTATCAGTGTACAAACCAGAGAAAGTGCACATTAGAAAACAGACAAGTAATAGGCTGCCATCTCCACAAGCAGCTGCAGGTGAAGGAGCATCACTGCATGCCGCTGCATCTGGCTCTGCAGGACTCATGTCTAGGCCTGGCACCACAGCGTACTTACTCTCACATCACTAATATTCTTCTGGATATTTCATTAGCAATGAATTTAAAGACAGGCAGAGGATACAGCATTAATATGGAAATGCTCTAGACTGGTAAGCCCATTCAACAAACATTATTTAAATTTTGCCTTTCGATACTCATCTAGCAAGGAGTGCCTCCCACAGGACAACCTCTCCCCCCCCCTCTCTCTCTCTCGTTTTTGCTGCTGTCTTTTTTTAGGGTGGCTAAAATTGGGCAGAGCAACCCAACAGGAACTCACCATGAACTGCTGGAGTAAACCAGACCACAATCATCTTTAGAGGAATTTGTCTGGAATACTCAGTTATGAAATGCATGAAAGCAAACTAACACACAACACAAATGTCCACAAGTGAATGCATTTGTGGGAGAGGTGCAGAGAACGATTTGAGGACTGAAGATAACAGAAAACTTAAAAATAGGTCACTGCTTTTCTTAAGAGAGACTGTGCATACTAAAAGGCCTTTTAAAAAGCTCTTAAAGAAGCGCCTGTGACTGAATCAGGAGCAAAGCTTTTAACATGCAGGGTAATAAACCACAGAATCAAGCTGGGAAGGGAAGCTGTAGATCCTCCATTTTTTTATTACACTCTAAAAAAGACATACAGTCTCATTTGGAAGATACCTCAGCTAAAGAAGTTGTGCTTTTGTTGAGTTCAGTGCTGCACAGCAGTAGGGTCAGCAGGCTGAAATTCAGCGGCCGGGATGGTAACGGCTACTGCCAGGCTCCCAAATGCCTTCTGCCAACAGCTCGGGCTATGAGCTCACCATCCCCCTTCAGAGGGTTGAATTCACCTGGGCTCATAGCCTTGTTTACATGTTAGAACACCATCTCAGTTATTTCACCTTAACCCGCTACCATCATGGAGGCAGCAATTTTTTCTGGCTTAAGCTGAATACATTGACTAATTTTCTTTCACCCCCCCCCAAAAAAAAGGCAAAAGAAAAAAGACTCCTAATTTATTATTTGCTTCATTTCTATCCACAAGATTAACAAAGCCAAATGAATGCTATTTCCACTGTCCTCACGCCTGAAGAAAGCATATTACAGGACCACATTTAATGTTAATTTAATATTCATAAAACTGATCCTATGTAAATTACAGAATATATTTATGCAGAGAAAAAATTTTTTGCTCTACTTTCATTATTACTCAGTTTTTCAAAGACAGCATTAAGAAACTTGCCAGAAACGACCTTATTTCACAACGCTAAGAAGAAGTGGAAGTGTATACCAAACCCCTTTCTGAGTACAGAGGAATCCTCATTATTGGTAGCACTGTGGTGAATCCTCCATTCAGAGCAACATTGTTCTATATCACCAGCAGCAGAAACAGTTCTCATAATCATTCATTTAAATGAACACTATTATTTTTCTATCCAGTTACGTAGGACATTATACTTGGCTATCTCAAGCGTAATTTACAACAGAAAGGTCCTACAAAAGGTTCAAATTAGATCTCCTCAATAAAGGCCTTCTTGCTGGACTTGCCAACAACTTAGCAAAGTCTCACCAAGTCTCCCCTCTCTCATATCTAAAATATGATCTATACTAAATATCTATATGCAAATATTTAAAAATTTACACTGTACTATCTCCTCCTAATTTTCTCCTGCTTCCCCAAGATGTCACAGTGATGTTTCAGAGAAGTAAGGCACTGTCACACAGAGGAAGCTGTTTCAATAAAAAAAGCTTCACTTCCGTGCTACAGCTCTTGATGCTGAACAACCGACCTTTTGTACAGCCTTGCTCAAAGCAATCACCAGCTTGCAGTCACCAACCGCCATATGCAGAGCCTCAGTTTGCAAACATCTTTTAAGTAAATGGGATCAAGGTACACGTATTAACCCATTAGTGACAGATCTCCAAGTAAGAGTCCATAAGCTTCTGACAAAAACTTTTCACCAATAACCAGCAACCTTTTCTTCCTTAGCCTGCCAGCAGCTCCTGCAAGCTACAGCAGGTTAAAGTCCTCCACTGCATGGCTGAGATCGGTTGGTGTTAGAATACCAGCAAGTAAAACTCGCAATCAGTGTCTATTTGCCACAGTAGAAGAAATATTTAACTACTGATTTTTAATTTAAAACTAACACTTCCTCAAAATAAAGCACATCTATATGCATTAAATAAGCACATACACACGAACTGTAGTAGAGTCTCAAAAGTCCATTTAGAAAAAAACCACCTTGAACCCAACAACTCGGCTTCCTGTGGGCACCACAAATAACATCACTCATCAGTAGATTTAAAAAAACAAAAAGACGCATCTTATCTTTTACTCTTGCAGGTAAACATCAGTCTGGGACAAATGAAATACTGTTTTTCACATCGAGAAACCTGTTCATCTGGTCCCAGATACCTGCTTGAATGCATCTATATTGAAGTCAACAGAGTTCCACAGCAGGTCTCTGTCAGCATAATCTGAAGACCAGAGGGTTGCCCAGATGCGACCTGGGACAAGGCTCATCTAAAGAATTTGTATTCCTGACGAAGAAGCACCAAATGCAGGAAGGAAACTTGACTTTGTGACCTCAGAATCAGACTGCAGCAAGATAAAACATCTCCCAACTAGCCTCAGCAAGAGAAAATCAAACAAAAGAAACAATGAACTCCATGTCCGGTTTATGGACATTTTTAAAACGGACCTGTAGTCGATTTTCATAGTATTTACATGTATTTAGAAAGCAGAAGTGAGTCTGAGAAAAACCCTTGACACTAAGTTCTAAAGGCAGCCTAGAACCTAACACCAAAGCATTTTGAGCACACAGAGAGCTATCTACAGCTTGAGCTTGCGTCGCCTCTTTTGCCAGAAGCATACCCACCTCAGACTCCCTAACACCAAAATCTGCCATTGCCCATTGGTTTTGTAAAACCTCAATTCCACGTGGCAGAGGTGGAAATCTGGGAAGTATTTCATGAAATTAGGAAAGAAGACGTGCTTGTGCACACCCGCTTCCTGCAACATGCTCCTTCCACTCGGCAGGTGAGAGCATGTCTCAGCCCTGCAGCTCGGCCACCAGGGCAGGTGGCCAACGCCACCAAAAAGCAGTTCGCCTTTGCATCATGGGCTGAGCAGGGAAACAGCCTCACCCCTGGCTCTTTGTGGAGCAGGGAAGAACAGCCCCATGAATTTAAAATGCAAAAGCTCTGGTTCGAGAGAGCAAGAATCCTTGCTTTTCGCATTAAATTACATCTTTCCTCAAAAATCTGCAAGTTGAATCCCCATTGAGCTCCAAGTCACAATGCCAACAGGTCATCTTAGGTGAAGGCAGCAACAGAAAAAAATGAATGCATGAGGGTTTTTTAAAATAAAACATATAAGCCCTTGCAAGATGGTTTTAGTTTGGAGAATTCATTTGAAGATGATATACCATACAGTAAGCATTCAAGTGTTCAGCTTTTTATTTATTTTTAAAAAGCCAAAATGAACAAAAACAATTCAAGAAGAATGACAGATTGCGTCTTTTTGTTTGCTTTCTTCTGCCTTTAAATTTGGGAATGGAGAGAAATATAGGTCACTTCCATATATTTCAGTGGCTTAAGGAGAATTTACTGTAGAAAAGATCAGAATGATGAGAAAGAGTCCTCAAAAAATATGAGAGCATTTAAGAAGACGAATCATTAAATGAGAGAGAAGTATTATTTTGGAATATACTGTAAATAACTTAGTCTAATCCTCCTGTTGTGACCTAGACAAAAATTCCTACTGCCTCAACATAAACTATTGCCTACTGCTGCACAATATGAGCAGCCTTGAACATTTACCGTGGATATTCATTTACATATTTATAAGAAATACAATTGACGGATATTTTGCCTATTGACTAACATCACTCAGTCACACACAGAAAAACAAAGTAAGAGGCGAGCAGTGACCACATGAGATCTATTTCTACAAAAGCCTTAGGAAGTTGAGAAGGCACAGGACAGCAGCAATGCTCTCCTCAGAGCTATGAAAATCTTTAAGCAGCACAAGTTTCAGTGTCGCTGTGCCAGCAAACATGCTTCAGAGATGCATGTTTAGCAGATCCAGGCCTATCCCCAAACACTACCCTGAAATTGCAGGGGTAATAGCTGCCCGCTACGAATTTTCTGCACACACTCAGGCTTGGCAGGGTGGTTACATAGCTTCTATACCAGTCAGTTACAGGAAACAAGTCCACGTTATCTACAATGGTAATTAATATGTTCTCTACCCCTTTAACATACTTAGGATTAGAATAAACCAAAGCTGCAACAGACATTTTCAAAGTCTTACAGCACCATTTACTTAGCCTTCCTCAGCGCTCCAACTCTGTCCCCAAAACACCTGGTCCCTGAAAAGCCCTTCAACTCCAGTGGTAAAGCACCAACCACTATCTTTTAAGCCAAGCAGGTATTTTACACATAAATACTTGTTTCAGATTTCAGAAGGGAGACTTTGCAAATAATGGATGACAAAGCAGGATGTTGTACAAATGTCAGTTTTTGCTTTGCGGCAACCTCTTAGGTTTCTGTTACAGTTTTCGTGGCAGAATTGCAAAAAAGTTTCTATACCTCTATGGCATTAACTCCTCCATTAAGTAAACCTCATCAAAAAAATAAAATTAAAATAAAATAAGTCAATACATTTCTGGCCAGTTTCCAAAGTTTTGCTTTGCTTGCGGTATAAAACTTTTAATGTGCTGAGCGCTGTATGGATTGTTTTAAGTTTCTCTTTCCACACACAAATAAACAACAATCTGTTCACAAATACTTTCCATGGATTTAATGCTCATTATAAATAAAGAAAACTACCTGTAAGCTCAAGCAAAAGACAAAAACACCAGAAATATTTTTTCCATGGAAAACATCCAAAGACAGCTTGCAGAAAAAAGCAACACAAGACAACCAAACGCCCTTCCTGGCCAGGAGACCAAGTCAGCTCCCATCATCCTGGGTCTGAATCCCCGTCTTTCCTTCAGCATTATTCTCCTTGCTCTCAACCCGAAGGCCCAGATCTTAACACTGAAAAGGGCACAAAGAAAGCTGCTGGGAAGTCCTACTCTAATGTAAAGGATGGCAACATTGGAATAGCAAGGACGAACAGCTGTAGATAGCTTAGGAGATGATGCACAGAAAAGCCGCAGACAGTATGGGGCCTTTATAGGATTTAATTGCTTAGCTTGATCTCAGCATTAGTTGTATTTGATAAAGGTCACAAACACCCTCCACATCCCATCCTTCCCAACATACACAATAACAGTCCTGTAGGACCATCTCTTTCAGATCCAAGTTATTGTATGTTACGGAGAACAAGGCCAAGCCGCTGCTTTAACTTTTTACACAGTACGTCGTTAATTGGAATTTAAGTGCTATGAGCAATAGCACTATTTGACATCCCCGCATATCTGGGCACCCAATTTCTAGCTCAATAAATATAATGCCCAATATGCAGAAAATTTATTGCAGGCCCCACCCTGGTTAAGATACCAGTTCTCACAGTATAATAATTAGTGGTCACGTATGAGCAAGCAAAATCAAGTCCAGTCCTGTAATCCACAGATAGTGCTTTAGCAGACGCAGTTCTGTAACTCTGAACAGTTCTGAGACAAAACTACTGAAGGAAAAAATTAGACGTGCAAATAGTAACTTAGAACTTTCATGAATACTCTATGTCGCATTGCAAAATTAGCAAGAAAAACAACTTCGTTAAGTGTAGCATTAAAAGCAGCTCCCAACTACACTTCTCACCCTGTTAAGTATGTGAAAAAATGGAAGCCAACAGAAAGTTTTATTAATTAGAAGTGTTAAAAGATAAGAAAGGCAAAGTACAAATAATTGTTACCATGAATAAAACAAAAAGGCTCATTTAACTTTAATGGAACAAGCAAAAAAGAGATACCAATAGCCATATTAAAATTGCGGAACTGCTGCTAATAGTGGAAAAAAAGAAAAAAAAAAAGGCAGAGACACAACAGATATTTTTGTTCTGTAAAAGAGTTAAACGATGTTAGACAACAGCTATTAACGTTTAACTCTTAAGATCACTATTTACAAATAACTCGTATCCAAAGCAAGACACACACACACACACACACACCCCCCTCCCCCGGAGATTTATCAAAGTTATTAACACTCCTTTTCAGGCAGCCCCAGAGCATCAGGGAAGTTCCAAAAGCCTAGAAGAAAACTAGGGTTGCTGCAATACTTAAAATGAGTAATTGGGGAGATTAACTTTATGATAGCCTGTCATCTAGATACTGAGCCATCCAAAATAACTAGAAGTTTGATTTAGGATGTTAAAGACTTTAATTAATAAGCATCAAGTAATTAAAGCAATTAATATCAAACAAGCTCATGGAAAGCAAGTCCTGTCTAATTAATTTTTTTTTGACAGAACTTTAGTTTTTGACTTGTTTTTAGCTGAAAAGTCAAGCATTGATGAGATTTGCTACTTCTCCATGGAACTTGACTCGGTCCCGCACAACATCTTGATTAAGAAACTATAAAGATAAAAAAAAACATTAGCAAACACTAAAGCAGACTGAGAGGCGATGGGCAAGCCTGTAAATGCAGCTTTAATAAAGACCAGCTTCAAGGCAGTCGGCTCCAACAGGGTCCCTGCAGAGCTGGTTGTTGACAGCATGGGAGGGAGAGTCACAGAGCTCGGTCTGTCCGACTTGGCCCAGAGCAGCCTCACCAGCCTCTGAGCACCCATGTGAGGAGCGAAAATTTGGTTACAGAAACATCATCTTTTACAAGCATAGTAAAAATTTAGTGTCTGGTGGAAAAAAAATCAGGGTAAAAGTGAAGCACGCTCTGCTTTCTTTCAACAAGCTTACGTAAAGTTGCTTCTCACGCACTGGCATAGATCATAACCCAGTGAAGCACTGCTTCAGCAGCTTTCTCTTTGCTTTTGTGGGTTTTCTGTATATATCCCAAGTATTTTTGAGGCACCATGCAGTAGCTAAGCATTTGTCTAGAAAACTCAATTTACAAAAAAAAGCTGAAAACAATGAGAACAATTCCCTTTCGCTTCTGCACCCACGTGCAATTGCCATTCTCACTTTCACAATATCCTCTAATATAGCTCAAAAGAAAATGTTGACTAAATTAAATAATAAATAACCAGCCAACTCATCAGAATAAAAAAAACTCAGCAGCTTCCATCTTTGCGCATCCTGTCTCACACTGTTTCCACATCGACTTAACAGAGAAGCTAAGTTAACTTTCCTAAAAAAGAAAGGTTGCTTACAGTTCAGAGTTCAATACAGTGACAGACACCATCCTGAAGTCTTGCTTTTGCAGTGATACGCAGGACCTCTTTCCTTTGTTTGGAAGCAGAGACACAATTTCTTCACTTAGCTATAAACCCTTCCTGCTCTCCTCCTCATTTAAAAAAAAAACAAATTGAAACCTAACACCTTGGAAACTAAACAAAGCCCCACGTGGACTTCTGGATTCCAACTAACTTGTGATTTTCAAGTGGCAAAATGGTGACTTTTAAGCAAGAAGATTAAACACTCAAAACTAGAACTGATAGGAGAGAAGCCAAGACAAACTGAAAAACTGAACAGTCAGAAATAAGGCAGAAATTGCACTGCAAAATTCAAAAGCCTGAGGAACTTGTATACCAAGCTACCGCGCAGAGGTTAAAACAAAGTAAATGAGACCCTCTGCAACTGGTTGAATATTCTGGTTTTCTAACTCTATGCTTGTTACCTGGTGGATAAGTATATGCCTGTCTTTCTCCTGCATTTTTTGAGTTCCAAAAGTGTGACTAAACACCAACATAAATAGTAGCAAATTACACATTGTCAGAGCGTCTAAGCAGTATAATAGAACCCCCGCTAAAATACAACCTCCTCAGACTTTTATTTTATTGTGCTTCCTCATTACACATATTTCTGAAGTTAAAGATCTCTGGAAATAACAGAATTGTTCTTAATACATATAAAACATGCATACTAGGTATACCAGTAACAGTTAAAGCAAAACTGTAACATTTTTCCAGCGCTAAAAGACATCTTGGAAAAGGAGTTCTAAGTACTCTTAAGTCATCTTTAAAACTACTGCCAGAGGTAAAAGGTATCAGCTTAATTAGTTTTTTTCCTACACAGTGAACAGTATACAGTGAAGCCTACTCAACCTTCTCACAATTTTATTTCAAGGTGGAAGTGAAACTGAATGAGAATGTCCAAAATAATTACAATTTCACAGACTTTTGCCAAACACACACGTGCTGTAGAAACCTACTGACATTACTATTTCAACAACTTTTCTGATATACTCGAAGAGTGTAACTAGAACACTAAGGACATACATGGGAAATTCCACATACCGGACAAGAAGGGATTTTGGATCTACTCTGACTACAAATTATATCAGTTGCTCTATCAAATAAGAAATTACCAACTCCTACAGACCTTATATAGAACAAAACCTTCCTGTTTCTCAAAGTCTCAAAGCAGCTAGAGAGAGAGTGTCTTGCAGTCAGCCTCCTGGATGCCTACAATCTTGATCCAAATTACCAGAGTTGAAAAAAGTTCAGCTAGTGTTCAGGCACAGGTTTCAACAACAGCAAAAAAATCCACTTTACTGCAGTTCTAGAAAGGGAAAAAAACTCCAAATGATGGGATACTGTTGAACAAGTATCAAAAAGACGCCATTCTACTTGCAAAGTTAAATGCATCGCAACAGTGGATGGATCTACAAGGACATCCATGCAAGGGTATTTTACAAAAACATCATTAAAACAGAATGGAAAACAACAAAATTCTTTAAATATGCACCTCTAGCTACTCTGAACATACAAACCCTATAGAAATTGTATCAGTTTAAAACAAAAAATAATTACAATTCAGGTATGGTCTAAACTCACTGTATTCAGGCCTTACAACATCCTCTGTAAATCTCCTTTAGCCAGAGCCCCTACAAATTAGGGCACAGTCAGAAGGACACATTCTGCTACCAAAATACTACTTTAGTAAGAAAAAATTAACAGATATCTTACTTAGAAGGGAGACAAGAAAACACAATTAAATTCAAGCAACTACAGTAACAGAATCCCTCCTTCTGACTAGCTAACAGCTTCTAACATGGAATATCCCTTCAAAAGAAAAAAAAAACCAATATGTCAATAGCATCCAAAGCCAGGTGTCTCCCTACCCCTCTTTTTATCACCATAATCCTGCTGGTCACATTGCCAGTTGGCATTTCTTGACTTGGTCCCTTCTGCTGAGCTGCTTCTATAATGTAAATGAAGATAGTATATATACAATAAAAACATCAATGCTTTAAAGGTATTTTCATAATATCAGTACTGCTTATACCATGTATTGCCACATGATTTTCCAGATTCATTTGGGTCAGGGATTAGTTCCCAAACAACTGTCACAAAAAAAACCAAAAGGGCTGGTTTTTGACCTTTCTTTCTTGCTTCACATTTTGCCTAGGCAACTATTTTTGAAGGAGAGTTAAGTCAAGAAATTAATGGTGACCTGATGAAGACCACTTCTTACTACCTTCTAAAGGGAAGAGCAGTGGATGTTGTCTACCCTGACTTCAGCAAGGCTTTTGACACTGTCTCCCCTAATATCCTCCTAGGGAAGCTCAGGAAGTGTGGGCTAGATGAGTGGTCAGTGAGGTGGATTGAGAACTGGCTGAATGGCAGAGCTCAGAGGGTTGTCATCAGTGGCTTTGAGTCTAGTTGGAGGCTGGTAACTAGTGGTGTCCCCCAGGGGTTAGTACTGGGCCCAGCCTTGTTTAACTTCTTCATCAATGACCTGGATGAAGAGTTAGAATGTACCCTCAGCAAGTTTGCTGATGACACAGAACTGGGAGGTGTGGTGGATACACCAGAAGGCTGTGCTGCCATTCAGCGTGACCTGGATAGGCTGGAAAGTTGGGCAGAGAGGAACCTGATGAAGTTCAACAAGGGCAAGGGCAGGGTCCTGCACCTGGGGAGGAACAACCCAATGAACCAATACAGACTCGGGGCAGACCTGCTGGAGAGCAGCTCTGCGGAGAAGGACCTGGGTGTCCTCGTGGATGACAAGTTGACCACGAGCCGGCAGTGTGCCCTGGTTACCAAGAAGGCCAATAGGATCCTGGGGTGCATTAAGAAAAGTGTGGCCAGCAGGACGAGGTAGGTTCTCCTCCCCATCTCCTCTGCCCTAGTGAGGCCCCGTCTGGAGTACTGCGTCCAGTTCTGGGCTCCCCACTTCAAGAAAGATGAAGAGCTACTGGAGAGAGTCCAGCGGAGGGCTATGAGGATGATGAGGGGACTGGAGCATCTCTCCTACAAGGAAAGGCTGAGGGAGCTGGGC
>Ga0065711_1050219_pt1 | contig 10930 bp, 6 predicted proteins | sample Hoacrofraction12_FD_59098 | JGI IMG/M metagenome (GOLD analysis project Ga0065711, IMG submission 59098) | Hoatzin crop microbial communities from Cojedes, Venezuela - Epithelial fraction 12 v2 (version 2) | ecosystem: Host-associated > Birds > Digestive system > Esophagus > Crop | place... | reverse complement strand
TTTTTTTTTTTTTTTTTTTTTTTTTTGTCTGAAACAGGCAATTTCATTAGCAGGCCTGAAGAAAGATTCTTGTTTTGTAAATGAGGGCAGTAATGCTCTCCTGCTCGTGATAGCTGGAAAATCCACGGGATGCTGTTGCTGGTGAACATGAAAGATGGTGCTTAAGACTTCATGCCAGGGCAAATAAGTTTTGTTTTGAGTATCGTTTTCAATTTGCCATCATTAAGTTTAGATACTGCTGGTGTTTTTCAGGGTAGCTAATATATTCAAAACCTAGTTGCAAAGCCATACTCCTAATGATATGCTGTAAATAACTAAGACCAAATTTTATCCAAAACTGGTATTTTGGTCTATTGTCTTCTAAGTGCTCTTTCTCTCCTTCTTTGATCACCCCATATGTATATATTTTAAAACAGACATTCAAATACTATTTTCGGGGGGGCAACAAAGCTGCCCAAAACTGATGGAGGGAGACAGTGTTTTATTCTGAGATTCAGTGCTATAAAAACAAATATGATTTTTTGATGCCTTTGAGGCATATGCAGTCTGTTCTATAAATACAGCATAATATTACGAATATTAATTGTGGCTACCACTTTGCAAATACAAAAATAAATGCAGCCCAGCTACATACCCTCTGAAAAAAAAGCCAGCCTTTTGTATGAGCAGGAAAATGCTACTTTTTTCAATGAAAATGTGTCATTGTTATTACAGCTTCAACTCTATAAAGGACATATAAGCATGAGAATCTGGAGTTTGTAAAAGAAATTAACAGTGGACTGGCTTTTCTTTGAGTTATGTTAATTTTCCATCACTGTAACTATATTTTATTTAATTAAATTACTTCTCATTTACATTGTATAACCAAGCAGAAAATGAGACCCCGGGTAAATAAGAAAGACCTTTTATTTGTGTAAATTAAAATCTATATTGAAAGTGACACAGGGTAAACACTAAACATCTAACAAAACCCTTGCCTTTGCCAAGTTATTGCCTCGGAAATCAAGACATTCTGCAGTCTATAATTAGGCACTTTACATGGCTGTAGCTCAGTAAAAAGGAATATAAGACAATGGTATTAGCACAGTACTCCAGTGAAAAGAACTAGTGACAAATTATAGTGCGAAGTGGGCTACAGGGCAAGTTAATGGAGAACAGTTTTGTAGGAGCCTCGGTCGAGAAGTCAATAAAGGTCTAGAAATTGAGATGTAAACATACACAATGCCGGCTGTTCGTATAATTTAAAAATAAAGGGGAGCTTTATCTAGTATTAATTTAGAGTGCTTTATGTTGTGGCATAGTTTTAAAAAGACAAAAATTAGCTGCTTTATCCGACCTAAGTCAGAGGGTATGTACTTCATGTTTACATAGGCTGGCAAAAAGAATGGAGAAGCCAGCTAAAGTAGTTCTGTGGGGGAATGTAAACAGCCTAAAAATTGTACACATACCACATCTGTTCCAGCTCCTACAAGCTGCTTGCACTTAGGAAAAGCAAAGAACAGGAGTAAAAAAAAAAAAAAAAAATAAAGGCAACACTAAAAAGGGTTGTGTTGATATGCCCACCTACATAGTCCTACAGGTTTCATCTTACTGAAAATATTTTTTTTAATATTTCTTGGGAATAAGAATAGTTCTTTGTGGAGGGAAGATATAGGTTTAGAAAATGTAGTTGTTGAGAAACTTGATTGTGTGCATGCATAAAGAGCTAACTACAAACAATCCTGTTGCCTTCACTCCTCTGGTTAGTTAGTTGGAGACCAGAACGACTAAGTGTAAGGCTAGCGAAATTTGACCTTCTGATCACACCAAGGCTTCTTGTAGGCCACCTCCCGATTTACAGGAAAATAAAATATTTCCTATGTAAAATAAAATGGGCTGCTCACTATAACAGGAAATCCTTGAGAAATATTTATGTGTGCACTGTGGGGAAGGACTTCACCAAAGGCAGTCTGAATGGAGCTGTTTTCCTCTTTCACTGCTGTCAGGACCAGCAGGCCTTGCAGTTGAAGTGATGGTGAGTTCTGGAGTCACCTGCAGGCTCTCCTCCCCTGAAAGCTTCCTCTCTCAGTATTTGCTTAACGTGGTGGCTATAAAGTTATGATTGAGGTATTTCTTCATTTGGCTCTCCAGATGCACCTAACACTTACGGTTGAATTCAAAGTACGTAACTTTAGCTTTGTAAGACTAATAAACCACTTGCTGAGGCTTCCAGTATCTCCTCAGCGAAGGACAACAGATCCCCCAGAGACTGTCTTTCAGAGGCAATCAAGGAGCGGAACGTGTGCCCATCTATCATGGGATGGGAGACTTGCCCTCCCGAAATGTCCATGCTAGGACCTATGCACTTTGCTTAAAGTAAGCCACTGTGTTTGAGATTTGGCTAAAGTTGGGTAGTGAATCCCATGGTAGATGCAGGTTTCTGTTTACATCAGGAATAGCGACCAGCAAGTGCTTATTGCATGCTTGAGAGCAGGTTGGTGCTAACAGGTCTACTTTCCTATGGCCCTCAAGTTCACCTGCAGAGGGAAAGGTATGATACAGACTGTGTAGTTGTTCATAAACATTTAACCTAGTCAGCATGGCAATCTTCTCTTTAGAAGAAATTCAGTTTATTAAGTCTTTAAATTTTCATTTAGCAAAGTTGTATTTAAAAGAAAGAGTTACTTTTAGAGACTGAAAGATACTATCTTTCACCACCACTCCAAAATACATTGAAATATGATTATAACAAATACCTAGCTGTCTGTGTATTTCTTAATTTAAAAACCGGAAGTCTGGAGTTTAGCATAAAGGATTCTGAAACAGAAATAGTATATTGGGTTTCCTTTGTGACTCCCACAGACATTGATTAATTGGGACAGTCAGCACGGCTTGCTTTTAGAATGAAAAAGCTTAATGACTAACTAAGTTCTTTTTCTGTGTCCACCCACCCCTCCTCCCCTACTGAGCATATAAAATGCTTATAAAAGAATGTAGAAATGAGGCGGTTGGAGGAGTTGTTGTTGAGCACAATAGAAACACAGCCAAATATTTTACAATATACTATATATAACAAGAAACATTAATTTCCATGTGATAGCTGTCAGGACCTGAATATGATAATATATGTTCCAAGTAATTCGGTGTTTTCTGGAGAGAAAAATGCTGTCATTCTCACTGGATTGTAGATAAAGTAACACCTATCTTGAATGATTTACCAACAGCTGGTTTTATGTGTGTTGCAGCACTGGAACTGAAAACCAGGAGTTTGAGAAATTGTTACCAGTTCTAAGCCAAATGACATTGCTCTGGCTTGTTGTTTCTAGATGCCTAGTGAAAAGTGATGAGACTCGAGATGTGCCCTCTGTGAAGTGTAAATGTTTTCATTGGTGTCACCTGGGGAAATGAGAAATTTCTTATGTGAACAAGGGAATGGTAAGGCACCCTGTCTAACAGAGTTGGCAATGCCTGTCACTTGTAGTTCCATGTTGTTGGTGACTGTAGCATGCACAAACGTGTCATTAAGTATCTGTTGAATGAAGCCTATGTAATATTCGGTATTTCTTTTGCATGGATCAAATTCAGCTCTTTTGAAATCACATTTTCAAACTAGTGCAATGTATAAAATCTGGGCATATGCTTTTGCAAAACATGTTCTTGAGATTAGTTATACAGAAATATTTATCTCATTATTTGTCTCTCTAAACTGGGATTTGATTTTTATCTAAAGGGATTGCGGGACAACAGCTGAGCTTCTGTTGTGCTTTAGGAAATTATTTGCTTTTACATAATACAAATCTCCCTGTTTAAGAATGCCTTCTTCGTTTGTGGGAGCCTGCAGAATAGGGCTGCACTCAGGAGGGAATGGGACAGCAAGAGGGTCAATCGATCTTGTGTGAATTGGATTCAACAGGAACAGCCCAACGTATATAATACATGCAGAACTTTGGGAGATACCGTGATCGGTGAGGCACCACAGATTTTGCTCCTGTTCAGTGACATTAGTTGCATTTCTCTGTTCTTAACCTCTCTTAAGACCTCTGGTTTACTTTCTGGAAACTTGAGTCTTTTGGGGAAGAGTTTTTGTTGTATTAGCTGATAGTGCTTTGTAAATTGCTGTGATCTTTTTTTTTTTTCTTCCCTTCACCTGAGTCATGTGAAGAAGAATAGTAGGATATAGCTATATGATTCACCACAACTTTTAAGATACTGAAGTTTATGTAGCATGGTAATCTTGAATCCATTTAACTGGTGTTATGTATAGACTTGTGTGAAAGTTGCAGCAGGGTAGTTTCAAAGTGATGACTTTATATGTTTTGAAAGATACACCCTTTGTATCTGTTTTCTTTAGAATCTTCTTGGTCCATGCCTGTCAGTAGCTTCCAGCTCAATGTTCTTGTCTTGTGAGTCCCTTAAAAGTCGTTTTCCCTCTAAGTTATTAAAGTCAACCAGTGATAGTTTTGTAAGTGCCAGCCTGCACACACCTAAGCATTTGAAATTTAGTTTTATCTTGATAGATGCTGGAATTAGGTCTCTTACAGCATGTGAATAGTGGTGTCAGAAAAATTTACAACTTAAAAGTCCAAGCCTAATATATACTTTGGAGGGACTGTTTATGTTACAGGCTGATAGGTTTTGACTAGCTCCCATGGCTTTGTAAAACATTGGTGGGATGATGGCATGGTGGTGTGATGGTCTGGTGGTCTCTCATCTCTTGGTGTGATGGTCTGGTGGTCTCTCATCTCCTGGATTTACTTTCTTTTGAGGAACATAAATTCTGCTCCAGGCTGATTTGTGTTTTTATCGTGACAGTGGGTTTATTTTGTGAAAGTGGCCTGCATTGGACATAAGTATCAAAGCTTTCAGTATGTTTGGAGTGGCTGGGCATCTCCTATGACTTGATTCCTTTCTTGCGTGCCTGTTTTGGGTGGGAAGGGGTATCTCTTTAAGGCTGGACTTTGCTTTCAATGGGAAGGGCCACCATACTGTATCCTTGACATACCTGGAGCCAGAGAGTAACCCTCTTTTCTTTAGAATCTTCTTGGTATTGAGCCTTTATTTTTTTTTTTCTAGTTTTGTATAAAATTGTTATATGTCCTTATATCTTTTTTTAATAGGGGCTTATGTTTTTCTTTATTGAACAGATAGGTGTGTTTATTTTTAAAAATGCATCTTTTCTGTTTAATAGCTATTATTTTGAAGCCAGAAATATTGTAGCGGTCAGGTTTTAACTGTCTTGCAACAAGTCTGCCAAAAAATAAGGGTGTTATCTAAGGATTTCGTAGTGCAACCACTGTCTCATTTCAAATGCAGACTGCCTGGGTGGATAATGAGATCCAGGAATGGGTGGAATGAAGGAATGCAGCTGGATCCCATAGCTCCCGGAGAAGTCAAGGTTGTCCACAGCCAGGGCTGCAGTGTTCACTGAGGATGAGCACTTGGCCGATTGCAACGTGATTTTCCCCAGATACGGAGGGCTCTTGGTTATTGAGTGCCCTGGCAGGAGAGCGGGATAAACACCCGTGTCCCTCTTGCAGAGTATAGAAAGCCCCACATAGAAGAGCTGGAGAGAGGCTGTTAGGACACGGTGTTAGAAAATGGGATGGTATATCATGTCTCCTTCCCTAGGGAAGGAGGTGTAGTGGAGCCCCTGATCCAACTAATCATCATTGCTCGCTCTGTTTATTATTTTTTTCCTGCCTTTGCCCTGGCTCCAAATCCTGTAGCCCTCATCTCCAAATCGTCATCTTGGGAGGGAAGTCAAGCAGGCCCTGAGCTCTCTGCGTGCATGTGTAGTGGTGCTACGGCGTGAGGGAGGCTTGCCCCAAGGGCTCCCACCATCGCATGCCCCTCGCTCCCGGTTTTGTGAACTACTTACTACAGTGGTTGCCCAGAATGAAGTCACTGCAAGGTGATTCTGTGTGTAAGAACTCGGGCCTTGACTCGAGAGGATCGCTTAAAAACAGGAAGTTTAACAAACATTTACTTTAGAAGAGAGGTGCTGGTTTTTTCTTGCTATTATACTGTAGTTTTTCTCTGTCATTGACGGCACCCATAGGTACTTTACTCCTCTGCTAATTGCCAAATGTTAATTATATATATGTGTGTGTTTATTTTAGTTGTGTAGTCATCTGTTTTGTCATTTATTGTTTTTATTTAACACTTCTTCCTGCTCTGCTACTGGCAGCAGTATTTGATTTATTTCTGTGATTAATTCTTATCCCTTTGAAATCCACGGAGCCTTTAAAAAAGAAGAAAGAAATCCTAATGATAATAGTAGCATTCAAGCTCCTTTATCTTCATTTTGTTCCAGTGCAGTGGTGGATATTCCAAATTCTCCATGGTAATAGAGAAGTATTTCAGAAGCAGATATCTTGCCAGATCTTTGCATTTTCATTACAATTATTGCTAAGGAGAAAGAGTACTTTATCAGCCATAGGCTTTGTAGCACTAGAACATGGATGTTTAAAGCTGATGCAAATGAGTGTTCTCTTTTCATTGTGAGTTTACTGCTGAAGTAGTGCGATTTTTTTTAAGAACCAAAGATCTTTTCTAAGTAAAACTTCACTGGCATCTCTTTGGTAAGCAAGTGGCGCAATGCATCCCTGCAGTTTCTTACAGGCAGAACAGAAAGATCTCCTTTACTCTGCCTATTTTGTTACTCACGGATTATGTGCATTAGCTGTTATCCCATTATATGGTACATTCATAACTGTTCTGTTCAAGGTCTGAAGTAACCAGGTTGGGATTGTGTACAGTCCTGCTGATGTGAAAAGAGCACAGACAAAAAAAAGACCTGAGTGTTTGGCTACTGCAAGGACAAGTAATTAACCAAAAATTTTTATTTATTTAAATCAGTTCAACATTTTTTTCTTCTTGTATGTTTACTTGTCGGACCGCTAGCCTTGGGCAGGCATCTCCCCTCTTTGGTTTCATGCATCACATCTGGCCTCGGCCGCTAATGGGGAAATAATTTGTTGCTCCTGAGGGTTCTGCCTGATCTTACAGTGGCACAAATAAGGGTAGTTCCTATGCGGTAAATCTTAAGAAAACAAGGATTGGAAGCTGCAGAGCTTCTCTGCATTAATCGAAGACACGGTCCCACTGCAGTAGCAAGTACGTTTCTTTTTCTAAAATAACGTTGTATTTTTATTTTGTTTCATTCTCTTAATTTAATCCCATAACTGAAGTCCTATTTCAGGTGGAATTTAGAATTAGCACTTGCAGGATTCAGCTGGTTTAATATCCATTTAATCTACTTTGAGGATTTATGGGACAAACACACTACTCTTTTGAAAGAAATAATTTTGGGTTTTTTTAATCTAAGCTGTTTTAGACCAAAAATAGTTGTTATTGAGTAAGTGGTAGGAGTGAATACAGCACGGTCCCTGACCAGACTAATTACCAAATACTTCAAATTATGGATATTCATCAAGTAAGCCCACAAAAAAGGTGATCTAATAAAAAAAGTATTTAAAGAGCCTTCATCTCCAGTGAGATTACTTGCACGAGTCAGTTGAAAAACATTCACCTTTGTTCACTGACATTTAAGAAATTAAGTAGCTTGGAGCTACTCGTTATGTTGTAGTTACTTAATATTTAACTACCAGTTGATGCATCTATAATACAGAAGATTAATTCTGGAGAAATTACATGTGATAGCTAATTTGATATTTAAGACTTCATTAATTGCTAAGCTAAATGATTATTAATAGTGAAACTTAAAAAAATAATTATAATAAGAATTAGCATAGTAAAACCATCTCCATTGCCTTTATGAATATGGTATAATAGCTTATTAAAAATTTGTGCACCTACCAAGTTTCGCCTGCAAGGCAATGACAATTTGTGAGACGTGGGCAGACACTGGATCGAGCCACTCAGTTATGGCTGGGACAGGTTTCATAATGCAAGAGTATAGTAGACACAGCAGCACACATTATGTACTATGTGGAGGACAGCCAAGAAATGAATGTAATCATCCTATTGTCACCTTTGAGAGATTTGTAGAGCTCTGCTGTTGGAGCTTGTCGCCACTGTTCTCCTGAAGACAATGACATACCTGTCTGTGGGTAACATACTGGTAACTCTTGAAGGTATTGCTGTCTATTCCTTATAACGTTATCCTGATCGCTTTTTGTCATAGGCCAGTAAAATTAACAAAGAAGCTAAAAAGGCTGCTACAGGGAAGGATGAACTTCTGGTTAAGGTCTACGGTGCTGGGCATCAATCCCAAGCCGGATGCTAAGGACATTACTCAGTCTGTGCAATGACAGCTCACCCGAAATGTGTCAGAAGTATTAGTCACCTGTTAGTTTAGATTAATGAACTTTACAAATTCTATTTGGCAGGCTTGGATAGATTTTGCAATTTTTTTCTCTGTAGCTTGAGAGGTAAGTCCCATAGCAGCATGCCCCATGGGACAGTTATCTATACCAGTACTTGAAACCTCTGCATCTACACTGTTAGCTAGGGCCCAGTCATTAAATGTCAGAGAGCCCCAGCACTCTGCCCATGGTCATGTCTAAAGGCAGTTTTCTCCCCTTCTGACTCTTAAATTGCTTTTCCCTGGTCATTCTTAATGCTTGAGCATATCCCTTTATTTTCATAGATCCTACCTTGCAGGTTCTCCACTTCTCTTTATTCACAGGCTCTCTTGGCATTAGGGAAACTAAACCATTTTTTTTTAATTTCAGTTCTTTACTTCTGATTGATTCCAGTTTTTATTGCTTTTAACTGAGGGAAATATTGGTACTAAAGGATTCCTAAATTTTAGAACTGTATCGGTTAGATATTGTGCTGCTTTGCTGCTTGGTATAGTTAAAGAGCTCACATCACTAGATTATAATCTCGCTACTGAAAAGGAAAGCACTGGTGTGATCAGTCTGTTTGTGCCACGCTACTTCTGACGCGTAATGATGAATTTTGAATAAACAAGCTAAATTGCTGCTACCTTCCAGATCTTCTTATTCAATACTGAAAGCTACCTGCTTGACACTGATGCATATTGTTAACTTTTAAAACTGTTAAATCCCTATTACAGGATGCTGTGCTCTTACTAGAGATTGTTTATAACGGGTAGGTCCTGTACCCAAAAGATTATAAACTGGTATAAAAGACATACCAAACAAAAGCAAAAGCCAGTAACGTGGATCGATGAGAACATGGTAAGTGCCATCAGCTGTAATGCCAGGGCTCTCTAATGCCTGGAGCGTAGACACCTTTTCAGAAGAAATCTTCAGGAAAGATGTAGTCCAATGGTAATAGTCACTGTTTTTTTTTTTGTAGGTTTTTCCAGCAGGAGTGAGATTTTATTTAGTCAGAAGCAAAATGGTGTTTGTTAGATGATTTTTATGAAGGGGGATGTTTGATTAGAGCGAGACACAGTATTTGTGGGTCCACAGCAGGTAAAGTCCTGAGTTAAGACTGCGCAGAAGTAAGTTCAAAACAGTGTGGAACAACAGATGGAAGTGTGAAAGTATTCATCGGTATACTCCTGCAATGCTGAATGCAACTAGATAGCTAACAGTGAAGTTAGTTCTTGCAGTGAAGACATGTAACTGCATCAGCTTCTGCATATCAAGAGCATCAGTCTAGTGGGATCTTAGCATGTGCCTGTCAACAGGAGCTGCCCATGTTCTCTTGTTTTCTGTACTAGCTGAATTTAAGTGTGCAAACAGATGTCTCCTCTGGCAATACACCTTCATTTTGCTATGCAGAGTTTTTTTTCTAAGGTATAAAACTTTGTTTGCTTCATTAAAAAAGATCCTCACACCTCCCCCCCAAAAAAAAGAAAACGCCAAAAACCCAGTTGAGAAACAATGGTTAAAAATATTCACTAGAAGCATTTAGAAAGACATGAATAAGGAAAACAGAAGGAAGATGTGGTAGTTAAGGTGCAAAAGGGATGGTGCCTTTGAGAGGAATCCTGGCTATAGGAACTGAGAGAACTGACCAGAGCTGCAGGGTATTGTGTTGGGAGGAACACAAAGTTTTAGGCATGGAGCACCTGGTGCAACTCTGGAGACAAAACTGAATCAGAGGTGATGCCTGCCTGACAGGAGTGGAGGTGCCTCAGGTGAAGAATATGTTCAGTGACCTGTGTTTCAGATAACTTTCTGATTAACAACCAAATACATCATGTAGATGTAACTTACTTTCAGTGATTTGTCAATGTCTACCTGTGCCCCAGCTCTTCTGATAGGGATAAACAGCATTTCTTAACGAGACTTGTTTGATATGCGTCATCATCCCCATGTTTCATTACATGCAGGGGTTATCTTCAAATTAATACTTCATAGATTTCATTTAAAGTTCATCTTAAACTGTCACAAATAAAAACAAGTGTTTGCTTGTCCTTGTAGTAGAATATTTAAAAGTTTTGAAGTTTTTTGTCTTACATGAGCCAACTCTTCCTGTTGCTCAGTTGTGTTCTTGCGAGCTGTATGGGATTACTCAAGGCAATCAAGTTTTTCTTATTTAACTTGCTGTCGACAAGTGGGTTTTTTATAAGTAATGCTCTTAGAAGGTCATTTGACTTTTGAGGGTTATTCACTTCGTTAGCCCAAACACTAAAACCCTATGTCCTTGGGTTCTGATTAGTGACACTTTAATAAAGTCATTTGAAGTTCAGTAGACTGAATTTTCCACCTTTTCTAATGTTTCTATGGTCACAGGGAAGCGACCTGTATTCAATCTTTTAAATGCAAATCTTTTAAAAGTTACTGTGCAATTTTGTATACCAGACTTCTTCATGGGTTACAAAAAGTGCCTTTTTCTTTTTTAAAGAGCTATAGCAGTGTCTTTTCTCTTTCCTTGCTGTTTTCCTCCTCTCTTTCTAGTGATGTGACAGCAATTGACTAAACTTAGGTCTTTTGGGATAACAAAAGGATTGAGAAAACTCTTAAAGGTTTTTATTGCTGCACTTTTTTTTTTTTTTTTTGGCTGGGCC
>Ga0065711_1050218_pt1 | contig 10931 bp, 4 predicted proteins | sample Hoacrofraction12_FD_59098 | JGI IMG/M metagenome (GOLD analysis project Ga0065711, IMG submission 59098) | Hoatzin crop microbial communities from Cojedes, Venezuela - Epithelial fraction 12 v2 (version 2) | ecosystem: Host-associated > Birds > Digestive system > Esophagus > Crop | place... | reverse complement strand
AAAAAAAAAAAAAAAAAAAAGGGAGAAAAAACTCTCAAGCTCTTAAATCACATCCTAGTTTTACACCTAGGGCAAGGCATCAATTTTCTCACAATTCTGTGTATTGCTGAAGTCACACTAGCAAGAAAACTAGTACAATATATTTGGGCTTATACTCTCCACTACCTACTGCAGATGACTGCATGGCACACATCAGAAGAACAAGTCATAGGAACTTCAGGCGCATGTAGTTTGAGCCTCCATATTTATCAAAAGACTCTGCTTATCACGATATACAAATGACTGATCTCTAACACTACCAGAAAAGAACAGCCACACCCTCTTAAAAAGCAGGACACAACTAACAGTAACTACTTTTGCTGCACTAGTTTCTGACCAGGAACATTACTGATTTCTGCCTGGAAATTCATGCTTTCTTCAATGAATATTAATTCCGTCTTTTGTTAGAAAGCAGTTGTTTGCCTTTTCTATCTTCATAGAATATTGGGCACGTGACATTATCTACAGACACCACAAGGAACATTCCACTTTACCTATTAAATGCTTTTCATGCTTCAATTCAACTACTCCACACCACTTCTCTATGCATCTCTTCACTACACTAATCATCTTTTTAGCTATGCATATCACTGTCCTCAAACTTGCATCAGTATATATTATTACAACTTAACCTTTAATATCCAGAAACAACTATAATGATCAGTACTATTCACCAAAAAATCATGTGTTCTCGAACAAAGCTGATCATCAGATTTTTTCTCTCGCAGCATCCTTATCAACATTAGGAGTCCTTTCTCCAGCACATTTTGCAGGCTTGCTTTTCCAATCTCTTCTGCAAAACTAATACATTTCAACACTTTAACAGAGTATTATTACACTAAAGATTCACTCAAATCAAAGTCCGAGGGCTGCATCTTTCCAACTGTGCTTGCCATAGAAGGCTTGGCCACTATTATGCTGACACTTCGGAAGCGCCACAAGCACATTTTTGTTTGTTTATTTTCTTATAACCTTCAGATTATTTCAGAGTACAAGTGCCATTTCTTCTTTTGAAGTTAGCCTCTAGGTTCTTTCATAGTATTACCAAGATCAAGAACTGGCCCATTCTATGCTCAATATTGTTCAGTGTGGGAAAAGATGTTTCCTTGTCAGTTCTTTGTTCTTTCAAATTTACGTAGCATTCCTTTTTTCTTCTGCTAGTAGACTGGCACACAATTTCCCACTCTCTATCATTAGTTGTTACAAATTTATCATTTAGCCCCCTTTATTCGTGAAGTCGTCTAGAGTCCTACTTTTCCCAGCGTCCTCTCAACTTTTTTCCACAGGACAGTTCTGAGTATTGCCTTTCGTGAAATTATTAGTATTTTGAAGTTCCACATACCAACTTATGATCCAGTACCATTTGACAATGTCAAAATCTTGGCATAAAGCCTTACTAGCCAGATGAAAATACACATCTAGAGGCTCGGGTTGTGCACAGAGCTATTCATATTAAAATATCTGCAATGATGGTAATTCTGGAATGACGTATGTTGGACACAGGCCCTTTCTCAGAATACAAAAAGCCTGCACTAAAGCAGCTGTGAAAAAGACAAAAAAGCATTACTGTTAGCTTCTGCACTTTTCCTTAATTTTATCCTCAAACCTCTGCAGAGCAGAGGGCAGAAGATGAAAGTGTGCTTTCACCTCACAAGTTAATCCTACAAGCAGGAATACCCAGTCCAAAAAGATTTTTAAGTTGTTTTAGCTGCTGCTTTTTCAGGTTCTGAAAATGGAAAACAAATGCCCAGCTTCCATATAACTGATAAAGAATGAAGCTTGTGGTTAAATTCAGTCACTTTTTCCAACATTTTCATAAACTATTTAACCACCATTATGAGAGAACATTTACAAAAGTCTGAAGCATACCACCAATATGTAGATCAGAAATATCACACCAATTTACTTACACAAGGAAGCAGGTATTCTGCTTTACAAATTACTTGACTCAATCTGTCAAAACATGACACTTGAAATTGAAAATTACACATATCAAAAGAACGAAGTCTACCTTCAGTATTAATACTACACCACAAAAACCCGAGTACTTAAGCCTACATGTTCTAGTTCAAGTCCTACTAGCTCTCATAAAGCAATTTCTGTAAAACCTTCACCTGCAGGAGTACATGGACTCCAGGAAGCTCACCCTTCCCCTTTTTTTTCAGCTCCTGACAATTAATATATTGCAGTTCACATTTCAGAATAACTTATTCAATACACCTTTAAATCTGTGGTTTGTGCATCTGCTATTAATTATACATTCTGATGCCTCAAAAGTTTCATTGCATCTCTCAGAAACTCTGTGATGCAAACTCCTTAATATAATTAATATTCTTGGCATGGTCTGAACTTTTACTCAGAGACACTGTTCAGACCAGTGAGATTTAGAATCACCTAATGTCTGAAAACAAATACAAATGAGAAAACCACCTTATTTTCATACACACTGAAGCAGGAGAGCTGACAAGATTAAAACAGAGGGAAAGATTACTAACCCCTAGAGCTTGGCAAATTAAACATCTGCAGGTGAATAAGCAGAAATCTAATTATCTGAAGAAAATTTCAAGTTATTTCGTACCAGAGAAGTACTCTGATAACCAAACAGGGAAGGAAAAAACCCTCCTCCCACACCAACAAAAAGCATGTTCCCTCACTGCAATATTAGCACCAAAAGCATTCATATTCTAGTGGCTCTTTAACAGAAGAAGTAATTAATTCCTCTTCCATACAAAAGTGAAGTTTAATAGATATTCAAATAAGGAATATGTTTTCCTTCAGTGTCCTTAAAAGAAACCCTAATATCCACAAAACATACCTAAGCTGCTCTCCTGTGTTTTCCCATAAAGACCTTTTCTTAAGAAACAGGCCACTGTCATCTTGTCTCAGTTTAAAACACGGTAAAGGCATGATAATTTCAGAAAAGGTAATCCCTAACCTTGCCTTCAAGTACATGAAACAGGTGAATAAATTCTAAAAAAAATTACAGAACTAGATCATTAGCTCTACCAAATACTAACAACTAGTTAAATCAGTGGTAAATTTATCCAACCTGTATTTTCAGCATTGAACCATCTTTACCAATATCAGTTAAACATATACACATAATTAAAAGCGTGTGTCTAATTGAAAAGGGGGGGCTGTACTGTGTATTACAGGCATTGTCATTATATCACATTAACATTCACATTCCTCACCTGTAAGATATACCTATGCTTACATGCAAACCAAATGCTTTAATATTTTTTGCTTGGAAAATAAACCAAGAAACAACTTGACAGTTGTCATTTCAGGTGCTGCAATAACTATTTGGCATTTCAAAACAGGTTTTTTATTTTATTACACTCTGTATTTTGGTACAAGATCTTATGTAAACAGTATGGTTTCACACTAAAAGCAAGCATGTCTATTTAGAAAAAAGAAGGCTAAATAAACTTTTTCCTTATTACAACTTTCATTTGCAGTAGATTTAAGAACACTACACAAAAAAATAAATATGCTCCTTTTAATCTCTTTTCCAGTTATGAAAATGTTTTAAAACACATTTTAAAAGAATGCATGTTTACATTCTATGTATCCAAGCACTTGGGTGCTTTAATTCCACCAACCTAGTGAATACTCTTGTCCGGCTCACATAGATATTTTCGACATGTCATTCAAGTCAGCATTAATAATTAAGATAAACCAGCCTCACACAGGGAAGTCGTAGTACCAGCAAACATGTCCTTCCTTAAGAGTAAGCATTAAGTAAAGCCAAGTAATTGCAGCAGACAGCTTGTGTAAGTTATCTGGGTTTAAGTTTTGAGATGCATCCACTACTTAGACTCTCAAGAAATTCAAAACCCTTCAAAACGACAAGCCACTCTTATTCAGCCTATCAAGCTAGTTATTGTACTGTCTTATAATCTAACCCTTAGGGATAAGATTTTTTTTACGTAGCCATGATGTCCCTTAAATTAAGATTTAAAGAAACACCACAAAACTTCCATGTTTCATTCATTCAACAAACATTGAAATCCTGTCCAACAGATCTGCAATATATTTAAACTTTATCCACCAAAATCTCACAATTTAGCAGTCATACAGAAGGCACTAAAATCAAGTAGTAGCTCAATAGTCCTGAACTGGAAAGCAGTGACTGCATGTCCACACCATTTTGAAGAAAACGTATTTTGGGGAGAAGACTAACAAGCAGAAAGTACCAGGTACTTGCCCTGCTACTGTCCTCTCTGCCCAACAAACACAAGCTCCACCCAGCTCCACTTTTAAAGATAGGGCTCGAAAACAATTGCTACAGGGCTTTCCCCAACTCCAACACTAGCAGAAGACAAGATGTCCAAACAATTGCAAAAGAGGAATACATGATCTTCAAATTTCAAGGACGGCTGAAATCCATGGCAACAGTGAGTCATTTTGAGTTGTTACACACATGTAATACTACACTCGCATCAGACTTAGGTGGGTTTTAGAGGAAAAAAAGAAGTAAAATTAGCTACTGAAATATTTAAAATCATACCAGAGGTGCACAGAACAGCCAAAAGAAGTACGAGCTATCATTTTTTTATTTTTTCCTGCACATGGCCCACAAACAGTACTTAGTCTTATCTAGTACCATAAGTAACATCAAAAACGGAAAATAATTTTGCTGATGTGTGTAAAGCTACCAATTTGTTTATATAAACTACCTACGCTACACAAATTTAAGCAGTGAAGAAAACAGACCTAGACAATCACCTCTTTCTCAGTTTCTTAATCCATCTCTGCAGATCATCAAGGAATATGTCTAATGAGAAATATTACTTCCTTTTTCTCAGTTCAATGCATTTCATTAAATAGCATCTGGCAAAATCTTTACGTTTAACATACAGTTCTATGCTACATAAAGAAAAACTGTGACAAAACAAATTTGATACTAGTAGATTAACTGATTTTACCTTGCCGCATCAGCATTAGCTGATGCTCATGCCTAGCTGCTTCCATTTCTGCCTCTAGTTTCTCTTTGGCTTCTCTAATGTTCCTGTCAACCTGTTCACGCTGTTGCTTTTCCATCTCATCAAGAGCCTTCCACCGTGAAGCATACTCAAATTCAAATGTTCCAGGCTGAGCGAAACGTGGAGGCTGTTCTCTTTCCCTAATAAAAATTTGGCAGTTAAAATGCATGGAAGGACACATTTAGATTAACAGCTGTAAAAGCGAAAGAATTGATAAACAATCACTTTGAGTGTAGGTCTGACTTTGAATCAATTTATCAGATTACTATATTCTAAACCAGTCAAAGCCTAATTCAGCTAAGACAAGTAGTATGATCAATCATTCAAATAAAGATCTATTCAATTTATATAATTTTAAAATAGAAATTCATATTACTTCAGTACAAAATACTAAGATGCAACAGTAGATTAACTGTGTTCAGCATTCTAAAGCAGTCAATTCATAAAACCAGTTATTTAAATAAATATCAAAGCTTACTAGACAGCTCAGAACATTAGCTAGAACCTCTAAACATTGCCAATACACCTTTTATTTCATATTCTAACATTAATACTGTAACTAACAGTGACACATTTTTAAAAAGTGGTATTCTACATCCTTACTGGAATAAGCATTTTAGCTTCAAGCATCATGATTTCTAAATGGCAATCAAATTTCAATATTAAAAATCAATATTATAAGGTTCAGTGACATCTCTTTCACCTCATGATCAAGACTCACTTTCTCATGTCATGCTTAACAAAGTTTTATCTGAACCATGGAAGCTGCAAAGATTTACACTCCGTTGACTTAAACAGTTAAGGGGCTATTCACAGAACAAAACAAAAAAAAAAACCCTGTGGGTATCCCAATCTCTGCATGATTAGACCACACTCCTAATCTGTAAAAGACTACAGCTTGGCTGGCAACAAGCTCCAACTGACTTCAGTGTAGGCCAGGAGTCTACCTACTTTGGAAAATGCAAAGAACGTTAAATCAGCAAGTCGAGTCTGAATTTTACTATGATTAGAAACTCTTGGCAAGGTCCTGTTTAATCCTTTGACACAAAACAGCACAATATACAAAACCCTACTTTGTTACACAAACTCGAAAACAGAAATGAGTGTATATTTACCAAGCTAACTGAGAAACATAAATCATGTTTTATAAAACAAAGCTAAACACAACTTACTTGTGATACTGCTGTGTTTTTTGCATTAACTTCTCTGGGAGCCCATCTTCATCATCAAATTGTTCCATTGGTTCTACAACAACAGGTCGAGGTGTTCTGGAAGACGGTTTCAATTGAATAATCGAATCATAAATAAAGCAGTTAAAACTTATTTTAGTATTCTGAGGAAACACTTCAGAAACCTAACATACATTATCTATAATTCCTGTGTCTTTCAAATCCTTCTTAAATCGTAAAATTCTAATGAATTCTGATTTTTAAAATTACTTTGAAAATAATTGTTTCTACACCCAAAACCAGCTATTCTGTCTAGAAATCACAATTTACTTGATGTAGTTCTGTTTGCTATGAAGCATTTAAAGATTTTTTTAAAAATCTCAAAAACCTTCTACAAAGAATTATTAAATATTTAGGCAGGAACTACCTTTTTGTTTCATCAGTGAGGCAACATGGTTATAATGGGAAGGCACCAGACAAACCCAAAACAGAGCAACACAACCTATTTGTATTTCAGCAGAATATTAAAAGTTATTTTGAAAGTTACTCTACAAAACAGCTTGATAATCTGGCATTAATATTCCAATGATAATTAGAAAAAAACATTTCTGCTTAAGTTATTTAAAACCCATTATTTGAACAACCATACCCTCTCAGAATCCTAACTTAACTTTGAAAACACCTTCCTTCAGTTCTCATTATCTGAAGTAATCAGGGGCAAGTATTAACCAGTACTGCCAAGGACAGCAGTATAAGGATCCTGAACTGTGTAAAAAGCTCTCTGCACCAGTCTTGGGAGAACAGCCTACAACACACACCTTAAAGAAGCAAGGAAAGAGCTAGAGACACTGTTTTCAAGACACCAGCGCTTATTTACTGTGTTCCACACCTTTATTTCACTTTGTAGATCTTTTCAAGGTAAAAACATCAACATATTTTAACAACATGGACAGCTGAGAAAGAAAACTTTATGCACCAAGTGCAGATTAAAAAGATGAAGTCTGGAATCACAGCACAACTCAGCAAGTGTTTCTTCTGACGTTATCTACATGGCAATTACTGGCAGTTCTGTTACTGAAATGCAACTCAACAGTGGTGTTAAGTCGATGATTTAAAACAATTTTAAATCTCTAAAATAACATTTCAAATGCCTAGTTTTGATATATTTAGCCCATAAATTGAAAGATTTCTTTTTTCTGATCAGGCAAAGACTTTCAGATAAAAATGTAAAATTTTAGATTCTGAAGCACATCAAAGCATCACGGCAGCAGATTCACGCTAACTGTCTTTGCAGCTACTTACTAGGGAACATGTCATCCACCTAAGCTACACGAAGATCAAGTGCTTTTTACTCACTCAGGCCATGGCTAGACTGTCATTTCAATGCAAAGAATCTACCCAGCTGGTAAAACAAAAATACCCCTCCCTCATATCCTAGCTTCTTTTTCCCCTAACATGTGTCTCACACCAACAGTATCACGTAACACTGGACTAGATTAGTTCCCTGGTTTGGCTCACTGTGCTTCCATTCAAATACTCATGCCAAGAAAACCCAGAGGTAAGAGCAAATTGCTGGTGCCTACTGATAACAGTAATGACGTACACAGATTGAATTTACTATTAGCCACCAGGTCAGTTCAGTGACACACAAGATTTATGAGATTATCATGAGAAGTTCCAGACCCTTTCCCCACGTGCAATCCCCTCCTGGCAACACATGCTTAAACCACCAAAAAGGAACCCAACAAAAAACAGCTGAATACTTTTCTGTTGTTTTAGCAAGCACAAGTGGCTTATGGAAGTACCACAAACAGTTCTCCAGCAGATAAATGATCAACAGCACAGCAAGGGTAGGAAGGGAAAAGTTCACCAACTTCACAGCAGCAAGCTTCCATGCTGTGGAACCACTGCCTTGCTTTCCCAAACGAGAATCAGTAAAATAAAAAAAAAATCCTGAATACCTATAATTTCAAACAGTCTTTTAGAAAGCATTTGAAAATGTCACTAGTCAATGTGTTAAAGCACAGTAGTTAACAACTCTCTTCAGCAAGTACAGAAATAACAGATGCAAGAGAGAAGTGCTGTCATTTTCAAGCTTGCTTGCCCTTGAAAGTTTGTTCCAGAGACTGCTGCCATAAACTTCTGCAGAATCTAATTCTTCATTAAAAAAAAAAAAACAAAAAAAAACACACACACAAAAAAAAACATACTTCTGGACTTTCAAGGCACAAATAAAATTTCTGAGATAGAAATAAACACAGGAACACTTTCCTGAGTTTACAGAAATATCAGCAAAAGAAACAGGAATATTCTTTTGTCACATTGTTACTGGGATCAGGGAGAGTGCAACCAATGAAAATAAACTCTCACTAGAAGAAGCCCCACTGTATAGAGAAGGAAAAGCAAAATGTTGCTATCAGACTGTCATACGTTAAGCACAAGTCTTACAAACAGTAAGAAGAAAAAGATGGTTTTCCTCACAAAAAAAATCACAAGTATCTGAGGTATTCATGTAAAGTATCTCAATCTCTCACCTCATGGCTTCCATAATTTGGAAATAAAGTAAGACCCAGGGAACACCCATGAATGCAGTCTTCTTTCACATCAGAAATATATACTCACACAAGTTCAAACAAAAGCCTGTGAACTTACGTTGTTAGCAAGAATGCCCCATCACTGCATCTTTCTAGAGCTTTCCGTGCTGGAGGTTTTGCTGCAAACTCTACGAAACCTTTTCCTGTAGCTCTGCCACGATCATCTACTACAACAACAGCTCTTTCCACTGGCCCAAATTGAGAAAATGCTTGTTCCAGCAGCTCATTAGAAACAACGGGTGAAAGATTCTTGACTGTTAGGGCAGCTCCATGTGTAGCAAATCGAATTCGAAGTGGTCTGCTCTTCAGAATAGTACCATCAAGTTCTGCCTTTGCTATTTCAGCCAGTGTCCTGGATTCCTTTTTCAAGATATAAAATATTTTATATATTATATTTTCAAAGACAACATATCACTTCTGTGCCACTGCTCCCTTCCCTCCCCCCCCAAAACCAGCAGATTTTTCTTTTTCCTCAATTTCAGCACGTTCGCATCAGGCTTATTCAACTCCCCCGTCCAAAAAAAAAAAAAAAGCTCCTGCCGACTGACTGCAAAATAATCTGCATTTGTCTCCCCTATGATTTATTCTAAAAAAATTACATCGGCGCAATTTTTTGTTGCACATTAGAGAACTTTAATTCTTATTATGATAGATAGGTTTGTGCTGCTTTGTAAAGGCTTTCACTAAAGGCGATAACTTGATGCTTTTTCATCTTTACCTACTTCTATGTTTATATTCTGTATCACTAGCTCCATATACTAAGTATTTTCAAATATTACACTACAGGATCTAAGGTGTTTTGGGTTTTTGGTTTGCTTTCAAATCAGCAAGAATATCACACTTGCTCATTACCACTACTGGATGAACTCTATGGATGTTCAATTTGAATTTCACGAACAAACCATGAAATTACCTTCCTTGCTCATGTATTCATTCCTCTCACATTTACGGGCGTTCTGTACCCACATCCATAACAGTCTGTATCAGTAATTGTCTTTTCTCTCATTTCAGAGATTTTCACCCAGTTTGATATCTGCAATCCCTTATATTTAAAGAAATTATTCTTTGCATTATAGCCATTTTCTCCACAGTTCAACTGACTAGCTAAATTGTTAAAAAATAATATATTCCCTAAACATAACAGAAAAGGGACGTTCAGATAAAAGCTACATCTGATCAAAACTGAGAAGTGACATGTAACAACACTTCCTCCAGAAAATCACTGTTTCAGGCCGGGGAATTCTGGGGGTAAAAAATGTATAGCAGAATGCCACAAGCACTTAATCTTTAAGATGACAACCAAAAAGAATAAAATCCTAACCAGCAAATATATAGAAAAATGGTAACTAGAGACACCCAAAGCACTCTAAAGCTATTCCCAGAATGATACAAATCAGTGCATTCTAAACATGGTGGTCTTTAAAACTAATCCTAAACTTCATAAACTATCATAAGCTTTTCACATTATTCCTTTTCTGCATGCTCAAACTGAGCATATTTTATGATCAACATATTGGAGATTTTATCCCTAAAAGTCTCGTCTTATCCAGACAGACGTAATTTAGACAATCCAACGTCCCACTTCGTTGCAATTCTGAAATTACATGTTGTTTTCACGATGTGTGAGCAGTGGTATTTCCTAAACAAAACTATTCAGTCTTTAAAACTGTGTTTTCGTAGACCAAACCTATACTCATAATGAACTGTACAGGCTGAAATTTGCTTCTGCACAAAGAAGGATTTTCTTCTAGTCCTGAAATACGATAAATTGTGCCAGTTAAATAAGGAAAATCTTTATACAGGTACCACACGAACAAAGCAGATGGCGCAACCACATCTTCCGTTCACGGAAGAGGCTGCAGGAGTGTCCGTGGTAGCAGCACGTAAACGGTGACCGGCGAAGCGGCCCTGAAACCGGCCCAGTACCGCGTTAGCGGGAGGGGAACCTGAATACGAGGGGCTGGGAAGGCTGCTCACAGTGCAGGCCTCCGGCTTGGAGATATAGAGGCAAACACGGGAGGGGGAGAAGGCAGAAGAAGCTGAGAGAACAGCGCTAGCAGCAAGGAGAAAGAGAGGGAATGAGGGGCGGCTACTGTGGGGTTTTTACACGCGCCCGACTAGGAAAGGCGGGGCGGGGGGGG
>Ga0065711_1050217_pt1 | contig 10931 bp, 16 predicted proteins | sample Hoacrofraction12_FD_59098 | JGI IMG/M metagenome (GOLD analysis project Ga0065711, IMG submission 59098) | Hoatzin crop microbial communities from Cojedes, Venezuela - Epithelial fraction 12 v2 (version 2) | ecosystem: Host-associated > Birds > Digestive system > Esophagus > Crop | place... | reverse complement strand
GGCGGACGCGGCCGCAGCTCCCTCTGCCGGTACGGCTGCCGGTACGGCTGCCTGCCGGCCCCGACGGCGGGGACCGAGCCGCGGGCATCCCCCGGGACGGGCGGGGTACAGGCCCCGGGACACGGCACGGCGGGCGCTCCCGGACGCGACGCAAGCCAGAGACCTTCCTTCATCAGGGCCAGAGTAAAGGGGCTTCTGCAGACCCCGCTCGTTTCGAGAGCGGGCACCCCCAGGCTGAGCCCAGGCCCTGTTTCTTAACGCCGAAGGTTTCTTTCCACTTTAGAAACAGCATTCTCACCTCGCCCTGGTAGCCACATCACATATATTTAAGCGTATATTAAGCATCCCCTTTCCAAGGGCTCCAGCTAGCCCAAAACCACCTGCGAGAGCAACAGGAAGATGCTTTCGCCTGACCCAAAACGCCTTCTCTGGGCCGAGTCCCGCTGGCCTGGGAGCACGCTCGGTCTTGGCATCACAGCCTGTGCTGTCCAGCCCGAGACAAATCCCACGGCCACTGGCAAAACCTCAAGGCCAGCCAGGCTCTGCTGCAGAACTGCAAGGGGCCACATCCGGGCAGAGGAGGAGATGCAAACTCCCCAGCCCCACCACACGTGGCCAGGAGACCCTCCTGCAAGCCCATGGGGACGCGAGCGTGACAGCACATCACGCGTGGGGCACCAGGCAAGTGGAGAACCTGCGACACAGGTCCTGAGGACGGGGAGTCCCATTTATTTTCCATGTTTCTGAGCAATTCCCTCCCCCTGATGCAGCGTGTGCACCCATGCAGAGGGCAAAACACTGTGGCTCTTTGGCTTCTCCCTGCTCCTGCCAAGGTGAGCAGACGTACCCACACCCCAGCAGCTCCCGAGCTCCCCCAGCACAGGCTCCTGCAGCGGGGTTGACACCAGCCCTTGCCGTCCCGGCAGAGCACGGCCCAGCAGCTCGGCTGTGGTACGAACGCGATTCAGGGAAAGGTCCACAAACACATTTGCATGTGCAAGGTGCAGTCTCAGACCAAGCAATTTCCTCGCTACATATGTACAGCCTGGCCACAGCTGCTTTTGATCCGATTCTCTTTGTATCCTCATAACGTACAGAGAGCCTTTGTGTGTCGGTCTGTTTATTTAAATGGATTTGGAGCAAACATTTTTTTTAAAAGCTGAAGCTTTGAGCTTCTAAGTGGGTTACCAGATTATATGCTGTCTCCATTTTAATTACATTTGGCTCGTTTTGTTCTTTGCGTACATTTTCGAGAATTATGCTCGTCGTGAGAATTGAAAACATTTTGCCTTAGAAGATACCTTCCCTATAAAAGGATCCAACATCACACAGGAGAGACAACGCAAACCTTCCCAGCTCAAAGAGCTCTCCCCCTCCATCCAGGACAGAAGAAGAAAGGCTCGACAGAGCCAGGTACCCTCTAAGTTTAAAGGGAAGCATCCAGACATCAGGAGGGTCAAGCCAGGAGCGATCTAGCAGGATTTTGGCGTCTATGTACTACAGCAAACACAGATGAGGATGCTCTTGCCTGGCAAGAGCGGTTTTGCTTGTGGATCACAGAGGGATGAGAGCACAGAGCCTGTCACAGCCTGGCTGGGATGTCTGTCATCCCCTGTCTCAGCCGGGAGCGGAGCAGAAGGGGCACCCAGAGCTTTGCTGTCTCACCTCGGGTGGTCAGAGGAGGTAAACTGGGAGCCCCCCCAGCGCTGCCCCCACCTGGGGAGCCCTTCGCACCCACCCAGGGTAGATCAGGAATTTGTCCTCCTCAAACACATTGGTTGGGGAGGGGGGCGGATGGTGTTCAGCTTTGAGATGGAAGCAGAGCCATCAGTCAAGGATGAGGAGCACGGCTCTGGCCCAGAACCTTGGCGAGAGGGATGGAAAGCAGCGGAAAGCGACCCCAGAGACCGGAGCTGCGCATTTAGGGATTGGGGATGTAAATGAGAAGAAATTTCAATACAGCGTAAGAAACTAATGAGGTCACATTCACCTCACACGCACAGTCCTGGCCTCCTAATTAGACCAAAGATAGCACAGGAGAGAGGGATGGGGGTGAGCCAGGGACAGCTCGGGTGACGGCAGGAATTTTAGGGCTGTGGCCTTTTTGGAGGGGATGGTGGGAAAGCGGCTCACACACTGCAATATCAGAAAACCTCCGACAGCGGATGCGATGCACCCCAAATCCCTCAGCAGAGACGGGAGCCGTGCCACCCAAGGAGGAGGAGGAGGCAGAGGCAGCAGCCCCGCTGCCATCCCAGCACAGACCTCTCGCTCTCCTCTCCCCTGCAGCAGAACCACTCCCCCCTGCCATTTCGGGGCTCTTTTGGGGGGAGCACAGCCCTGCGCTCTCTTTCTCCGCGACGCTTCTAGGAAAAGCACCACGAGCAATGTTTCACGTCAGCGGGGGAGCTTTAGCCGAGCCCGTGCTCACCGAAGCCGGCTCCGGCGTGGCAATGGGATTTGAAGCCGGCTGTACAGGAGCTGCGCTGAGCTCTAATGGGAAAATCCTACATCTGTAACCATTTCAGCAGGAGGTGGCTTGAAGACAGCCTCAACAGAGAGGCCCCACTCCGATGAGAACTGGTCGCTATTTGTTTTGCTGTTGACATGCAGCTGCAGTAGCTGTGGGTGATTTTAATAAGATGGGATAATATTCCTATCGGTTCTGGGAGCTATAGATTGAACCCATATAGGCGTCTGGCTCGGGGCTGAGCGATAAATCGCAACAAAATCCAAAGCTCTTCCCATGCCTTGGAACCGGAGGGAAAACACACGTTTCGTTTCGGATGTCGCAGTCTGGGGGCAGAGCAGGCCTCCCACGACTGATTTACAGACTCGAGTGCTGAGGAGCACTTTGACAGCAGCGAGCCCGCTCTGCCCTCGCTCCCCCACCCCACCAGTGACAGCGAGTGCGGTGGGTCCGGAGCTCTTGCTGTGCGTGGGGCTCCCGGCTGCCCCCACCAGTGAATTAACCTCCTGAGAAATGCCATTCACCACATTTCAGCTGACACAGCTACAGCAGAGACCACCCTGTCCACCCCTCCTGCCTCTTCCCACCAAACCTGGCCCCATGCAGCCCCCGCTCCCTCCCCAGTGTGTCCCCCTGCTCCCCCCAGCCTTGGCAGAGCCTGGACAGGGTACTCCCATCCCTCAGTGCCCACAGCTGGAAGAGCCCTGGACTAACAATTTGAACACCTTCACTTCTCCAGCCAGCAGCTAAGGACCTGGGAGGAGCAGGAGACCAGCCCCACCTGCGACACATCACAAGCTAACAGCTTTACTCCACATAACCCCGTCCAAACAGCTGCTTTTCCCAAGAACTTGTTTTGCTAATTCCCTTTCTCATCACCCAGGCGGTTTCTTGCCCTCCTCCGTTATCCCATCAGTGCCATGGCCTTCACCCTGAGCAACCCAGGGTTTCCCACTCTGGTGCTGCATCCTCAAACCCCGGGGCTGGGTACCGGCGCCAGGAGCCACCGTGGAGGGCTTGGGAGAAGCAATTGCTGCCAGAAGCTACAAGCAGGGCTTCATCTTGTGTTTTTTTTTTTTCCTCTTTAATGAATGTTTTTATTGTCTCTCTCAATCTTTATTAAGTGAAGAGCCAGACAAGTAGTTGGAGGGAAAATATACTATGGCATGAAGCACAACCACTGTGCAGAAGGGACATATGCGACCAGCACAATCTGTTTGGTGTGCAGAGAGGAATTAATAATTTAGGCCAGGGAACGCTTATTTTTGGCTGATTACCAGCATTTTCCTGCATGATCAATGTTTGCACCTTGACTTTTTGGTACACAATCAATCTGTGCCTGAATACGGCCCGAGTTTTGGGAACTGCTACGTCTGCAAGGGCTGAGCCGCTCGGGGCTGTAGCATCGGCGCAGCTGAATCTCCTGACTTGGCAAGAGCTGGTTTCAGCTCTGGGACTCAGAATATAGTTTATAATAAACACATAATTTATAATCAAAATCTGTCTGCCCCTCCCATCTTTTAAAAAAAATTGTGTTTTCCTTAGCAACTGCTATTATCTCCAGAAAATGTCAAGAGGAGAGGGAACCATCCTTTCAAGACTGTCCTGGCCAGGCAGGTGGGGTGTTTTAATGACCAGATCCTAGCAAAGGTCCACCAGCCCCACAAAGACCCCGTACGGGACGCAGGGACCCAGCACCACACTGGACATGGGCTCTATTCAATGCCCTTCGGCGTTCACTGCAGCTCCCACCGGAGCCCGTCCTCCCCCCTGCACCCAGGCGAAGGTTACAGTTTTTCAGCAAACAGCTAAGAAGGTCTCTACATCTCTCCGAAGCATTAGTGCAAAAAAGAAGCACAGCTTTTGAGGGAGAGGGGAAGGGAAAAAGAAACCCCAACTGGAATCCAGCCTTCTGCTTGTGCCGCTTGGGCGAGGCACCCCCCGCCCGACGCACCCGGGAGCCTCTGCCTTGCTCTCCCCTCGAGCGCCGACCCCCAGCCCCGCTCCCTCTTGCCGCTGTCCCGGAGACCCCGCTCTGCAGGGTGAGGTTCCAGGCGAGCAAGCCCTGCCCCGACACCGAGCCTCACCCTCTGAGCACACGCAGGGGGGGGTTTGGAGCAGGTCCCCCCTGCCCCAGCCCGGTGCTGCCCTGAGAGCCCCTCTGACAAGCAGGTATGAGGGTCTGGAGCACAGCCCAAGCCTCCACCCAGCCCTCAACCCCCCCAAATCACCATTTCTTGCCTTTTTCTCCCATGCTCTTTGCCAGCCAAAGACCCTCCCTGTCCAATACCCTCCTCTCCTCATCCCCCGCTTTTGGCTTCCATCTGGCTCCCATGCAGCATGAGCACGCCAGCACCGCTGCTATCAGCGGCTCCCACTCTAATTGAATCTTCAAATCTTGTCTGACAGGAAGAGACAAGAGGGAAATGAGACGCTTGTTGCCGAGCCCCGGATTCCCAAGCGCCGGGACGCCAGCGAGCATCACATAGTGCTCCTGAGCATGCCCACCTGGGCCCCCAGCACTGCTACGAGCACTTCCAGCATCCAGTGAGCCCAGCAAGGCATCGCCATGGCTCAGGGTGGCCCCAGGAAAGACGGGGATGAGGTGCCAAAGAACCAACAGAGCTGAGAAGTTAGACAAGGGGAAGGGCAGAGCCATGCGAATGCCCTGCCTGCACCAGGCAGAGGATGGGCTGCAGACCTCAGCCCTGGCCTTGGTGGGGGTCAGAGCACTGAAATCTTACTCACAGCACACACAGGTTTGCAAGGAAACCTCCTGAGCAACTGCAGCACACCCACAAGTCACCCCACAGCCTTCCCAAGTGACTCCAAGCTCAAGGAAAGCAACATCCAGCTCTCTGTCCAGGAACTCACAGCACCCAGAGGCACCCAAGGGCATCTCCACCTCCCCTGCCCCAGCACAGGGTGCACAACAACGAGAAGTCTCACCACAATTTGCCTGGGCCCTTACCTGAGCACTCGGGAGCTCCAGCCAGAGGACACCTTCACCCCAGAGCTGCAGCAGCATCTCCTGACCCAGGGCCTTGGCAGGGGGGAAGGCAGGACCCGGAGTGGTGATTGGCATCTGCTGAGCAAGTGCTAATTGAGAAAAGGTGGAGGTGGGAGGCGGTGAGGGCACGGAGAGGACAGCAGTTTCTGATGGCTAGGCATGAGCAAGCCATGTCTTGGTCCGTACAAAAAGAATTAACCAAAATCTGCTCTAGTAAGGGTTTTTCCAGCCAACTCCCCTGGCGCACAGAGGCTGGGCTGCGACGGCCGCAGCTGAGCCCCGCGTTGCGGAGGTCAAACTCCTTAAACCTCCTTGCAAGGGCTGTGCTGCCGGGGGGAGAGGGGCACCATCCCACCCCAGAGAGGCTGACTGTGCCCCCCAGCCCCGGCTGGCAGGTCCCGGGGGGCACGGCACCCTCTGCACCCCTTCCCCGTCCCAAGACTGCAGCTTCCCCACCAGCTGGGGAGAAAATGACCCAAATGATTTTAAAATAAATGAATATTCAATGAGTACGCGGCACTGATAGCAAGGACCGACTGACCAGGCGTAGATGTCTCCTGCTCTCCGAGGAGCAGGGAATAGCAGCGAGGGCAGGGGACAGAGAAACGCATCCCTGGGGGGTCAGGATGGGAGGGAGAGAGGGGCTTTGACCCACAGTCTGTGGAGGGAGGGGAGACGCTGCCAAGCCAGCGAGGTGCTGGGTCAGGAGCAAGAGCTCGTGCCCTCCATCCCACCGAGCACAGCGGGACACGGGTGGGAGCTCAGTGGCCCCGAGCTGGTGGCTGGGACGGCTGGGAGAGCGGCCCTTCCTCCGGAGAGGGGGCTCTGCGGCTGCGGGCAAGCTTGTCCACCAGGTGGGGACACCCCTGAGTGCCACTGGGCCTTCTGCACCCCAAACTTTGCTCCTTCGCTGCTTAACCCCTCTCAATCACTATTCATATTCCAGCCCACGCAAAACAACCCTTGATGTGGAAGGAGCCCCTTTCCTCTTTTTTTTTTAAGGCCTTTGCTGGGATATCTTGGTAATTAATAGCCCTTTAAAGTAAAATATAATTAAAAAAAATGCAGAGCATGCCATAGACTCCTGGCAGCTGGCGATGCGGGAGGCTGGTGGGGAGCGGGGCAGCCGGGCGGCTGCTGCTGCGGTGCCGGGGCTGGGGCACGCAGGTACCCGCTGCGAGATGCTGGGGGGCTCGTCCTGGCCCCGGTTAGCTCTGTGGCAAGTTCTGAATCACCAAGAGCGTGGGGCTTCTCCGTCACACCCGTGGGGACAGTGGGACTCGCTTCACCCCCTCCCTCCCGTGGGAGGTGGGGTGCGGGTGGCTCTGCCCGGAGGAGATGCTGGACGTAAAGCGCTGGGGCAGGGGCAGACCCGCTGCCACCCAGCTGCTTGTGGGGTGTGATGGGTCCATCTGCATCTGGGGGAGCCTTCTTGGGCAGAAAAATCTGATTTTCACGCTTATAGAAAGCCAGGGTGGGAGAAATGTCTTGCTGAGCCCCCATTGAAGCCTGCGCTCCCCAGTCACCCTCTTGCAGGAGCTGGAGCGTCGCAGAAGCGTGCAAATGAGGACTGGCTCATTTAAATTTAATGCTGATGAGGAGATCTTCCTCCTCTTTCCAGCAGAGAGCAGATGTTCTCGTTTCACATAGGCAAGGCATCTCTAAATCACTTCCCCAGCAGTGAGGTGGACGGTGATATCATTGTTTATAGGTTATCAGTTCTTATTTCATCGACAAACCTGACATTTTTCCCTTTTAAAGGTACGTTGGGATGGATTCTGGGTTTCTGCCGCTGAAAATGTCCTGGCAATCCCGTCGTTAGCTTCCTCCCAAGATTCAGGCTGCTTTCCTCACAGCACATAATTAAAACAGCGCTTTGAATTTTCAGCAGCTTGCAACATCTTCACACTGTACGGGAGCCCAGGCAACAGCCCGCTGCCGAGCCCAGCCCCTGCCAAGAAGCAGCGCCCGGCGAGCGCGCGTCGACGTGCGAGATGCGAGCGAGGGGAGCGATGCCAGACGAGGCAGAGCAGCGTGGCAGCCCCGGCGAGCCCTGGGCACGCGGTGTGGTCCTGTCCCCCGTGCCTGCCGCGGCCGCTGCTCGCCGTGCCGGTGGGGAGCTGCCGGCGGAACCCGGGGTGCTCTGAGGTTCAGCAGCGTTTAGCTGAATCACGCAGCCTGCCCTTGGCCTTTCTCCGGCGTGAATCGTTGTTACCTTAACGAATCCCCGGGGAGCACGAGCAGCTGGCTGCTGGGGTTTTAACCCGGCCGGTGGCTCTGCGGGCTGCGAAGGTCATCACTTGAATGGGGCAAAAAAGCAGGGTTTTGGGGCTGCCCAGCCCTCGTGAGCACACACGGCTGGAGCTGTGCGGGGCCGAAAGAAGATTCACGGGCGCAGGAGGTGCTGGGTCCGGCGGGTCGGGGCTGCCAGCGTGGGAGAAGGGCAGAGCCGGTGAGCGTCTGGCTGCCCCGTGGGGTGCGGGGAGCCCAGGGGGTGAGTGCGGGGCTGGAGCAGGGAGCGCGGTGCTGCGAAGCCGCACCAGGGCAGCCCAGTGCCAGCCCCGTGTCACTGCTCGTGCTCAGCACGCTGGTGCGAGCCCACTGTGTCCCCTGTCCTCCCCTTTCTTAGGTGACCGAGTGGATTTGGCAATTGCAAGGCAGCCTTTGAGCAGCTCGAAGCTCCAGCCTTTCCCTCAGGAGCTCTCCAGGGAGCAGCCCGAGTCCCCACACCACAGGAGGACGGGGTGAGGGACGGGCAGCTGCCCCGCACCGACCCCCCGCAGCCCCACAGCAAAGCGCAGGGCACCGGCAGGCTCAGCGCCTGCTCCCTGCCTCCGCTTTGCCGCTGCTCCCACCGCACCGGAGCCGATGTGCTCGAGAAGCCTTGCTCTGCCTTAAAACATTCATAATGGCACAAAAGGCACTTTGGGGGTAGCTTTGGAGGGGAGCCTAGACCCAGCTGTGGCCCAAACCGTTTCATCTCCCCTGGGACAGACCCGGGCAGCCCCCAGCACAGCAGACCTGGCCACAGCGCTCCGTCACCGCCAGCACAGCAAGTCCCGAGACCTGCCCTGAGAGCTGCTCTCCTGTGGTGCCCAGGCCCTGCTAGCTCGGGGCAGACCCAGCTCGTCCCCACAGGTAGCACCCACCACCCAAAAATCCCTCCCAGGAATCCTCCTGCCATGGCCCTTGCCAGTTTTACCATCCAAGCACTGTGGTTTGGCAGCCCTGCCCCTGCCCCAGCACAGACCAGTGATGCTTTAGTTCATGCCCCACCTCACGTGCATCCCCACTCAAGCAGCAGCCTAGCAGGGACATGATCCTGGCTTTATTTCATCCCAAACCAGGCTCTGTTCAGCCCTCACCCTGCCAGACCAGAGCCTCAGATGCCTCCTGCCCCCCACAAGCTGCCCCTGCCCTTCCCACGCCCCAGTTCTCGCCTGTACTGGTGTGACTGGAGCAGCACCCACTCGGCGCTTGCAGGCACGGAGGAGCCGTCAGTGAAAGGGAACACATTAGTGCTCCCCTAACCGACGGAGGGGAGTTAAAGACATCAACATTATTGTTGTTGGTTTTGATTATATTTTTTTTAAGATCTGGCTTCTATCTGTCGTTACTGTTACATTGCATAACCGGGGAGAAATCTGAATGAAGTTAATACCCGCGGAGCGTGGTGCGGAATATTCATGTTCTGGGAACCAGAATGAGGCAAATGTGAATCTTTATTACCAGTGGAGGTTGTTAAATATTTATATTTTCTGTTTGAGACACGCTGTGACACATGAAACTCAATTAGAATATAACTAAAAACCATGCTAAATTATAGATAAAAGGCAACAAATGAAGGGGAGCAGTCTGAGCTCCCCCAGTGCACAGCCTGGGGGGACAAAAGTGACAACTCGGGAAGACAAGGGCAGCCCTACCAAAGGCACTGCCAGCCCGCAGTGGCCGGCCAGCGAGCACCGGCCCAGCGCTGCGTTTCCTTGCAGGGCTGATTTTTGCCCTCAGACATCCCGAAGGAGACCCTCGGGGAAGCGGGACGCATCCTGGCTCCCTGCAAACCACCCCGCACCTTCGTGCAAGGCAGCCCCAGGCATCCCAGCCTCCTCACTGGTCCCAAAGCATCATGAGGACCCTCAGCCCCCTCCTCCTGGGCTTTTACCTTAGTACAAATGTGTCCGGTAATAAAAAACACAGTGAAAAGGAAAGGCAGATGTTACAGAGGGGCCAAGCGCTGTGCTGGTGCTGTGCTATGGAAATGGCTGGCGATTTCCATCCCTCGGCTCGCTCAAGCCAAGCTAAGGACGCAGTAGGGCTGGAAAATTAGGGGCTGAAAGGACTGTGGGGTTAATTCTGTAATTATTTGCTCTGGGAGATGCTCGTCATCGCCGGCGAGGCTGGGGAGCGGGGGAGGCCGTGCGGACATGGGCTTTAAGTGGCTGCTGCCGGGGCCGAGATCAAGCAGCGCCTCTGTGCAGTGTCCACAGGGACATTGCCGTGGGCGGACAGACAGATGGACAGGCAGACAGCCATGCTCCCAGACCAGACAGGCGTTTTCTCCCCGACCTTGCGCCGTGCCGAAGGCCCCAGGCTGCTGGGATTCCCCTCCGTGGCCTTACAAGAGCATCCCGCAGGAGCATCCCTCCGGAGCATCCCTCCAGAGCATCCCTCCAGAGCATCCCTCCGGAGCATCCCTCTGGAGCATCCCGCAGGAGCATCCCGCAGGAGCATCCCTCCAGAGCATCCCTCTGGAGCATCCCGCAGGAGCATCCCTCCGGAGCATCCCGCAGGAGCATCCCGCAGGAGCATCCCGCAGCGTTGCCATGGAGATGCGGCTCAGGAGGAGCGCCAGTGCTGTACCCCTCCAGTACCCCGTCGCAGCCCTTCCTTCCTCTTGGCTGCCCTGGGAGATAAAAGAGATTTTAGGGCTTCATTAATGGCGTGAGGAACCTGGCCAGAGACGAGCGCAGGATCCGTCCCGGCGATCAAAGCCACAGCCCTTCATTAGTGGCACCAGCCAGGACTGTCATTCGTGTGTGACGAGGGAGACCAGAGCAAAAGGGCAGACAGACAGGGATGTGGCATGGAGAGAGAACAGCACCTTCCCAGAGGGGTTTTTCCCTGTGCTTCTCAGCTTTGCAAGCCTCAAACGACCCCAAGTCCCCGCTGCCCTCCCGCCGTGCTCCCATGTGAGTCTTGTTTAACTTCTTCATCAACGACCTGGATGAAGAGTTAGAATGTACCCTCAGCCAGTTTGCTGATGACACCAAACTGGGAGGTGTGGTAGACACACCAGCAGGCTGTGCTGCCATTCAGCGTGACCTGGATGGGCTGGAGAGCTGGGCAGAGAGGAACCTGATGAGGTTCAACAAGGGCAAGTGCAGGGTCCTGCACCTGGGGAGGAACAACCTCATGCACCAGTAGAGGCTTGGGGTGGACCTGCTGGAGAGC
>Ga0065711_1050214_pt1:7500-10931 | contig 10931 bp, 11 predicted proteins | sample Hoacrofraction12_FD_59098 | JGI IMG/M metagenome (GOLD analysis project Ga0065711, IMG submission 59098) | Hoatzin crop microbial communities from Cojedes, Venezuela - Epithelial fraction 12 v2 (version 2) | ecosystem: Host-associated > Birds > Digestive system > Esophagus > Crop... | reverse complement strand
CGTCCCCTGGGCTGCATCCCCAGCAGCGTGGGCACAGGGCGAGGGAGGGGATTCTGCCCCTCTGCCCCGCTCTGCTGAGACCCCCCGGGAGTCCTGCATCCAGCTCCGGAGCCCCTAGCACAAGAAGGATGTGGACCTATTGGATGGGGCCAGAGGAGACCCCAGCAATCATGCAAGGGCTGGAACCCCTCTGCTGTGAGGAAAGGAAAGGAGAGTTGGGGCTGTTCAGCCTGGGGAAGAGCTGGGACACCTTAGAGCAGCTGCCAGTGCCTGAATGGGCTTATAAGAAAGAAGGGGACAAACATTTTTACAGGGCCAGTTGAGATAGAACAAGGGATAATGGCTTTAAACTAGAAAAGTGTAGATTTAGACTTGATATAAACATGAAGTTCTTCACTGTGAGGGTGGTGAAGCCCTGGCACAGATTTCCCAGAGAGGTGGTCGATGCCTCATCCTTGGAAACATTCAAGGCCAGGTTGGATGGGGCTCTGAACAAACTGGTCTAGTGGAATGTGTCCCTGCTCATGACAAGGAAGTTGGACTAGGTGACCTTTAAAGGTCACTTCCAACCCAAACTACTCTATGATTCTATGATTCATTGCAAATTATTTCGTCAGTTTATGATCAACATCTGAAAAGAGGTGACTGGTATTTCTGATGACTCTTTCACTGCTTACATTTAGTATGAACTTTGATTTACTTAATGGTTTTATGTTTCTCACTCCAGATTAAGAGTATTTTAGACACAGGTATTCCCTGGAACGCTGAAAAAGTGCATATCTAACTTTAAAATGTTCTTAAACCTGCTGAACTGTAGCTAGTATTGCTGCTTTTTCTCTTACTGAAAGAAAAATAGTAGCTGAACAATTGAAGAACTTTTGCACAACTTATAACAAATGCATTCACATTCATTTCAAGGTGTGGCTTGAAATAAAAATTTCATCTTGTCCTATTTTGGTAGATGGAAATGAATGCCATGGATTTGTTGGTTTTTTGATTTGGGAATTTTGATGCTCCCACCATCCATTACTGATGGGAATCAGTGTTCCCGATGCAAGCAAAATGTTAAAGTCAGCTGATCACTTTGAAGGACCATACATGAGAGCTGAAGAGCAGGGAGGTGAGGGAATTACAGGGAGAGAAGCAATGAGATGTTAGCACAGTTTAGAGTAGCTCTCTCCCCAGAGGTGCCCAAATGTCTTCATTTGTTTGTTCAATCATACTAAATTTCCCTAACTGGGGATGTAGTAAGTCAGGTAGAAAATGTTGCATTCTGGTGTGGAGGCTCCAGATTTGTGTCTCTGGACATGTGCTGGCAACATTTCATGCATCTCTGGTAGAGTTAGGGCTGGGGGTGGTGAGAGGCAGTGGCCCAAAGTTTGCTTCTGGTGATGTGTTGACAGTTGGGAGAGAAAGGCTGGAAGGTGGAGTAAGGAGAAACCTGTTTTAAATTACGATCTCATGAGCTTACATGCTTTTCTATCTTTAAGCTGTAAAAACAGTGGACAAAAAAGCATCAGACAAGTAATTTTAACATATTGCTGTGTGCAGAGTCTTCTTTATTCCATGCTCTTTTCATTACATTTAGTCCACATTTTGCAACAGAGGCCATACCAACTTTGAAGTTTTTTGAGAACTGCGGATGGATAAGTCAAAGGATCAGTCAAGACAGAGCTTTTGTCCGTGTCCCGAATCCTGATTCAGATCATTTAAAGAACCACTGTCAAAGGTATTAGCAAAAGCAGTTTTAATAAGATCTTGTAAAAGTGTGACTTAACAAAGTTTAATGGCAAGGTTCCCTCCATTAATTACTACATGGCAGAAACATAGAAAGGAAACTTGAGTCACACTGGAGTTAGAATGATTCGCTGAGCAACAAGTGACAAATGGGTAAGGGAGACCCTCCCGTTGAGTCACAAGGTGCAGAATGGACTCACTTTCTAAACTCCTTCTTGGAGAGGAGCCTAGGTGATGCTGGATCCAAACTTCACCTCAGGCTTGACCAACGGTTTCTGTCTAAAGAATTATATATGCACATTTCATTAGCATCTGTTCAGCAGGCAATTGAAGCTACCAAGGCAAAATCCAGCTTACTATAGTACAGGGTTACGCATGATATCCGTTGCTTATCAAAGATCTGTCACTGGTGAAGGGTCTCTCTGCCTGGAGGAGCAGCCTTGCGGGATGTTCCAGCTCAAGGGGAGATGAGCATCATGTAGCCACATTGCCTAGCACGGAGAGCTCAATAACTGCTCAATTAGGCGGTTATATTTATGGAATAAAGTGATTGGCTTGTAGTCAAATTACATGCAGTGGGAAAGGTATGCATGAGACTCCTTGTACCCACAAATTTCTTTGCTCCTTGATAAATGAGTCTTGAAAAAGCCATCCATTATTTATGGGTTAGTGACACGATTGGTGTTCCAAGCTCATATGCATCGATGCTTACTCTGTCACTCTGCTTCTTTGCAGGTATTCAGAGAACAGATTAGAACTAGAGGAGTTCTTGGCCCAGCTATGGCTCAGGCCTATATCTCCTCCAGAGTCTGAAGCAAGCCACCATCAGTCTGATCAACAGGATGAGCACACTCACCACAGTCTCTTAAAACAAAATAAACTTGTGTAGCATTTTAAATATTGTGAGTGGAAGATGAATGTTCAGGGCTCTTGCTCTTGTCAGAATCAAGTAGCATTAGAATTTACTTGAATTCAGGTGCTTTTCACATCATCTGTCTGCTGTCTGTGTCTAGAGATTTTGGGGCGTTAAGGGCAAACACACCAGTCGTGGGAATGTTGGTTTATTTTTCAATGTGGAAATCGTACCCTGTGCCTAAGACTGATAAAGACTTACACATGATATGCTCAGAAATTAGTTTGACATCTGAGAAAAGCTGTATTGAATGTGTTCCCAATTCTTCTCCAGAGACACTTGAATTTTGATTACTTCACAGTACTTTAAATCTAGAATTGTGTTTAGCAGCGTTTAAATAAGTAACATAAGTAATTTTTCAGCTTGGTACAGATCACGTTTCTAATTTGCGACAGAATATCTACTGCTAATTGAGAAAAGTAGAGATCCTTTCAACTTATTATTAGTCATCAGTTTACCAGTTGTAGCACCTAGCACCAAAGTTTAACTAATCTGCTTTTCATACAGATTTTTCTGTTTACTTCACATTACTCTTTTTCTTCCTTTGTCTTCATGCTTCACCTCAAGTAGAGGAGAAGCACCTACCTGAAAGAAGCTTGTTAATCCCAGATTTTCATGTCTGAGGTTCTGCAGTGGTCTCCACTGTTTTTTCTGCTACCACTCTACTTAATCAAACATTGGATCTTTATAAAATAAAGCTGAATGTGCTGAGACTTTGGGCTCAGGAATGACATGAATAGGAATAGGCCCATTAATGAAGAGGAAAACTGTGCCCGAGCAA
>Ga0065711_1050214_pt1:0-5000 | contig 10931 bp, 11 predicted proteins | sample Hoacrofraction12_FD_59098 | JGI IMG/M metagenome (GOLD analysis project Ga0065711, IMG submission 59098) | Hoatzin crop microbial communities from Cojedes, Venezuela - Epithelial fraction 12 v2 (version 2) | ecosystem: Host-associated > Birds > Digestive system > Esophagus > Crop | place... | reverse complement strand
AAGCTTTCTAAAAAATTAATTACAAGTATCTCCCCTTAAGTCAAAAAAGAAGAAATATATATTTTGTTAGATTCTGAATGTTTGGTTGAATAGACCAAAAAAAACACAACAAACATTACATCATTTAAATAAAATACATGTCCATTAGATAATAGCTTCATCAGCTACTGAAAATATTCTGCTCCGTCTGACTTTGTTTGGGATCTCTATAAACCACCCTATGGAGTTTCCCTGGAAAAACCTTTACTGTGGGAAAATTTGGCAACGGCCAACAGATTCAGATGAGTGAGGAAGCACCAGCAAACCTTGTGAAGTTGTGTAGTCACAGTTTCTGATAGTGTGGGTTGAGACTGTACTTAATGCCCACCTTTTGGGAGGTCCCTTTGCGTTTCTTTTCAATGGCCAAGGTAGAGTAAGGAGCAACCAATGGTGAAAACACTGTTCCAATATACCGCATTATTCAAAGCAAATAGGATGCAAGCAGACATGATTTTAAAATTATTTTCGTATCAATGTTCAGCATGTTTCAAAGGGCTAATGGGTTTGAACAGTATAGTAGTCCAAAATGCAGTGGCTATCATCAACGAGGAAAAATTTGAAAAGAGTACATGCTGAGAGGAAAGGCCTGTCCTTAAGTGTCATTTATACAGAAAGAGGGCATAAAGATTACATCTACAGCTGTAATGGTCACATGTTGGCTACAAGTCTAGTCTACATTAGTTAAGCTTGTGCAACAGGAGAAATAACATTTTATAATATAAATTACATTAGAATCATGGAATAATAGGTTGGAAAAGTCCTCTAAGATCATCAGGTCCAACCATCCACCCAACACCACCATGCCTGTTACACCATATCCCGAAGTGCCACATCTACACAGTTTTTTTAACACCTCCAGGGATGGGCACTCAACCACCTCGCTGGGCAGCCTGTTCCAATGTCTGACCATGCTTCCAATAAAGAAATTTTTCCTAATATCCAATCTAAACCTCCACTGATGCAACTTGAGGCCATTGCCTCTAGTTCTGTCGCTAGTTACCTGGGAGAACAGACCAACATCCTCCTCACTACACCCTCCTTTCAGGTAGCTCTAGAGAGTGAGAAGGTCTCCCTTCACCCTCCTCTTCTCCACACTGAACAGCTCCAGTTCCCACAGCCGCTCCTTGTAAGACTTGTTCTCTAGACCGCTCACCAGCCCGCTGCCCTTCTCTGGACATGCTCCAGCAACTTGGCATCTTTCTTGTAGGGAGAGACCCAAAACTGAACACATTACTCGAGGTGCAGCCTCACCAGTGCCGAGTACAGGGCATGACCATCTCCCTACTCCTGCTGGCCACCTATTCCTGATGCAAGGCAGGATGCCGATGGCCTGCTTGGCCACCTAGGCACACTGATGGCTAATGTTCAGCCGGCTGTCCACCACCACCCCAGGGTCCTTTTCCTCTGGGCAGTTTTCCAGCCAATCCTCCCCATGCCTGTTGTGTTCCATGGGGTTGTTGTGACCCAGGTGCAGGACCTGGCATTTGGCCTTGTTGAACCTCATACAGTTGGCCTTGGCCCATCGATCCAGACTGTCCAGATCCATCTGCAGAGCCTTCTTATCCTCAAGCAGATCAACACTCCCACCCAACTTGGTCTCATCTGCAGACTTACAGAGAGAGCACTCAATCCACTCATCCAGATCATTGATAAAGATGTTAAACAAGACCAGACCCAAAACTGAGCCCGGAGGAACACCACTTGTGACTGGATTTAAAGTCAGCTGGATTTAACTCCATTCATTACCGCTCTCTGTGCTCGGCCATTCAGCCAGTTCTTTATCCAGAGAAGAGTACACTCATCCAAACCATGGGCAGCCAGTTTCTGCAGGAGGATGCTGTGGGAACAGTGTCAAAGGCCTTTCTAAAGGCCAGGTAGATGACATCCACAGCCTTTCCCTCATCCACTACGCGATTCAGCTGGTCATAGAAGAAGATCAGGTTGGTCCAGCAAGACTCGCCTTGCATGAACCCATGTTGGCTGGGCCTGATCCCTTGGTTGTTCTTCAAATTCCCAGTGAGCACACTCAGGATGAACCGCTCCATAATCTTTAGTGGTATTTTAGTCAGGCTGACAGGCCTGTAGTTCCTGGGATCCTCCTTCCAGCCCTTCTCATAGATGGGTGTTGCATTGGTGATCCTCCAGTCATCTGGGACTTCTCCTGTTAGCTAGGACTACTGATAGACGATGAAGAGTGGCTTGACCAGCTCCTCCGTCAGTTCCTTCAGCACCCTTGGGTAGATCCTTCACAACCCCACAGACTTCTAAATGTCCAAGTGGCACAGCAGGTCGTTAAGTGCTTCCTTCTGGACTATGGGAGGTTTGTTCCACACTCCTTCTCTATCTTCCATCACTGGGGGGTGACTACCCTGTGAATAACCAGTCTGACTATTAAAGGCTGAGGTGAAGAAGGCATGAAATACCTCAGACTTTTCCTCATCCTTGTTGACAACATTCCCCTTCGCATCCAATAAGGGATGGAGACTCTGTCCCTTTTCTTGTTGTTGATGTATTTGTAAAAACATTTTTTGTTGTCCCTTACAACAGCGGCCAGCCTGAGATCTAGCTGAGCTTTTGCCTTTCTAATTTCCTCTCTGCATGACCTCACAAGACCTCAGCACTCCTCTTGATTCGCCTGCCCTGTCTTCCATAGGTGGTAGACCCTCCTTTTTTTCCTGAGTCCCAGCAAGAGCAGCCCTTTCAGCCAAGTCGGTCGTCTTCCATGCTGGTTCGTCTTGTGGCACATGGGGACAGCCTGCTCCTGTGCCCCCTTGCCCTTCAGCACTCTCTCCCAAGGGACCCTTTCAGCCAACATCCTGAGCAGGCCAAAGTGTGCCCTCTGAAGGTCCATGGTAGTGGTTTTGTGGGACTCCTTCTTAATTTCACCTTGAACTGAGAACTCTATCATTTCACGGTCTCTAAGCCCAAGATAGACTCCAATCACCGCATGTCCCACCTGTCCTTCTCTGTTAGTAAACAGCGAGTCTAGCGAGGCACCTCCCCTGGTAGGCTCACTTACCAGCTGCTTTGGGAACTTCTCTTCCACACACTCCAGGAACCTCCTAGCCTGTTTCCTCTCTGCTGTGTTGTATTTCCAGCAGATGTCCAGAAAGTTGAAGTCCCCCATGAGAACAAAAGCTAGCGATTGTGAGACTTCTGCTAGCCTTTTGTAGAAAACGTCATCTGCCTCTTCATCCTTGTGGGATGATCTATAAGAGACCCCCAGCAGGATGTCTGACTTGTTGGCTTTCCCCTCATCTTTACCCATAAGCATTCAACCTTGTCATCACAATCGTTGAGCTCTATACAATCGAAGCAGCCCCTAACATACAGAGCCACCCCACCACCTCTCTTTCCTCACCGATCCTGTCTGAAGAGCTTATAGACATCCATCGCAGCACTCCCGTCATGAGAGTCATTCCATCAAGTTTCTGTGATGATGACCACGTCATAGCAGTCCTGCTGTACAATGGCCTCCAGCTCCTCCTGTTTATTTCCCATGCTAGGTGCATTGGTGTAGATGTACTTGAGCTGGGCTATCAATCTCAGCCCCGACAATGGCATGCCAAGCCTGGGCTCATCTTTAGTGAGCCAGGTTATGTCCCCTTCCCCCTTCGAACCTAGTGTAAACCCCTCTCTCCTCACTTGAGGAATATTTGTAAGTTCTAGTCTTTTGATCCACCTAAAAACATTTAGAGAAATGTAAATCCCTAGGCCTTCAAATTCAATAACTGGAGCACCAAAGCCTGATATCCTCTGTCTGAGAAAAAAGAAGATACATCAAAATCCACTAAATGAAACAAACTTCTTTATTTTTGTTAGTGGTCCCAATTTGAAGCCCTAGGAGAAGAGGGGATTTAAGCCCAAATAGTTTAAAGACTATTTTATAGGTAATGTAGGATACAGAAAAAATGAAAGACTAATGGAAGAGTTATAGGATCTGTGCAAGGTTAGTAAATTCTGCTGCTTGTACACTGTTTCTCAGTTCAGCTACAAATATCTCAAGTATCATGCCTCCAACAATACCCACTGGAAGAACATTCCAGAACCTAATTTAAGCCAGTGAATTTTTCTTTCTTTTTTTTTTTTTTAAATACACAGTCAGCATTAATCTCCCTAACCTTCATTTCGTCCTATTATGCCTGACTATATTATGTGCTATTGCTTTATATGTTATATCACTTCTGTAAAATTTTTAATTCTCTTACTAAAAGACCAACTGCTACTCACTATTTTCATTCTTCTGACCTACCTCTGTAGCTGTGGCTGCTTTCTAGAAAAATTGCTATGTAAATTAATTTTAATTTATTTTACATACATGAATATAATGAAAATTATACACGTCGCCAAAGAAATGGTAAAAAGTTTTATACTGTCAAGAAAAATAATAGTTCCAACATTCTCAATTATTTTGTGATTACTAGTATTTCATTTTCTTCTAAAAATCTCCCCATCATTATGCCATGATTTAAGACTTTTTATGAATTAAATATATATTTCCGGACAATTACTAGGTTCATTGTTAATCTAAGCCCATCAGCCAGCATGTCTTTTATCATATTCATTCCAGGAAGTAGATTCAATAATGAAAGACATTGCATGGTTGGACAGTTAGCAAACAGGGCATATTCAGCAAACTAATTTAAATAGTGCATATTCTTTTTGCACTCCGGGAAGAAGACTAGGTTAGACAGCTCACTAGATACGAGGGCTCAGCTGACCTTCTAAATTGTTAAATTAGTAGGAACCAGAGTAGTGGGGAGCGGTGATCATGCTTCAGATGTCCGTCATCTATCACCAGTCCTGGCTAACTGGGGAGGTTCCAGATGACTGGAGGATCACCAATGCAACACCATCTACAAGAAGGGCTGGAAGGAGGATCCCAGGAACTACAGGCCTGTCAGCCTGACTAAAATACCACTAAAGATTATGGAGCGGTTCATCCTGAGTGTGCTCACTGG
>Ga0065711_1011823_pt1 | contig 10931 bp, 3 predicted proteins | sample Hoacrofraction12_FD_59098 | JGI IMG/M metagenome (GOLD analysis project Ga0065711, IMG submission 59098) | Hoatzin crop microbial communities from Cojedes, Venezuela - Epithelial fraction 12 v2 (version 2) | ecosystem: Host-associated > Birds > Digestive system > Esophagus > Crop | place... | reverse complement strand
GCCTGTACTGGTGCATGGGGTTGTTCCTCCCCAGGTGCAGGACCCTGCACTTGCCCTTGTTGAACCTCATCAGGTTCCTCTCTGCCCAGCTCTCCAGCCTGTCCAGGTCTTGCTGAATGGCAGCACAGCCTGCCGGTGTATCCACCACTCCTCCCAGTTTGGTGTCAGCAGCAAACTTACTGAGGGTACATTCTAACTCTTCATCCAGGTCATTGATGAAGAAGTTGAACAAAAGTGGGCCCAGTACTGACCACTGGGAGACACCATAGCCCTGATCTTGAAAATATCCATATACGTGGGAGCACTTACTTACCTGATCAACCTCAAACACTTCCAACAACTTGTTCTAACCAATCCATCCCAAAGAAGGGTCCAGTCTGGTCTGACGCTGTGGTGATATCAATGCAGCAACACAAACATTGCTGAACGAGGCTTTGTTGTTCTTACGAAAAATACAGATAAAATCCAGAGTTCTTCACTTAGGAATTCCTGGGCTGGGGAGGGGGAGGTTTGGGGGTGGAAATGTACACAGAAGATGTTCCCAGAGAAGATACAATTTAAACCAAGGCATTTTGTTTACTCTGTTGAACAGCAGAGCTATCCACGCACAAGTTCTGTCCACACCTCTCTAGGAGCATGCCACACACCATCTCCAGGCTGGGAGGACATTTGTGAGTCACTGCTGCTCTGGTAAACACAGAGCACTCAACACCTTTGTCTGCTTCCTCTTATTTGTATATTTAAAGACTTCTTCCTTTTCTGAAGAGTTTTAAACAGCACAGTTTCGCTATTGTGCTGTTTGGCAACTGTAACTACAACCTCATAAAATGAAGTGTGAAATATGACATAAGATGTATATAATTACATTTATATTAATACAATACTAATTATAAGTGTATTTTAATGTCCTTTGTATCTGAAATCATGTACAGCCTCTTCACATATTTAAAGGGCAAGACGTGTGCCTGACTCCCACAATAATAAAATTACCTCACTTCAAAGCAGTAGTTAGCACACAACAAATCAGATGAGTTGGAGGGCATAGGAGCAGCAGTGAGGAAATGATAAAAGCAGTTAGTGGACTGAAATTAACTGGAAAGAAACATTTAAAGATTAACTAAGGGGAGAGGAAAGGGAAAGATTTCTCAAAATATTAGTGTGTGGTGGGGAATTAAGTCTTTCTCTCTTGTGTTCCCTGTCACCTAGGCGGTCAGAGCTTACAAATTCTTTGCTATATTTACTCACTTAAATGTATTGGGCTTATAGGACTTTAACACAAAATCTGTCCACTTTTTGTCCCTGCTATAACATTGCAACCCCAAAGACATTCAAATGTGTGGGGCATTTTTGTTTGGCTGCGTTGTAACTCTCTGTTATGCAGTTATTCAATATAATGCTACCCTTCTTCAAAGTAACGCTACTAAGCAATTACTACGTATTTTGGAGCATGCCTAGAGAGGAGAAATCAATGTAGTTTTCTGGGTGTATCCCAAACAAAATCCGATTTAGTTTTTCTTATACACCGCTTAAGAGGTTATCAGAGAGTTGACCCCTTTCCTCATAGATCTGTACCAACAAACAATTCCCAGAGGCTTCTGCTTCAAGAAAAAGAAAAATCAAAACAAACTAATAACAGCATCAAGAAAACCCAGGTAGGCGGAAAACAACCTCGAAGGCAGAAGCTAGACTATTGAAATTTAAAGTGTCATGGAGCAGTTATCCCAACTCTGGAATGGAAATCTACACAGCACCGCCTTGTGAGCTTCCCCTAAAAATACTCTGCAATAAACTGTAAAGATACAGTTGCATGCACACTGATCAGACTCAGAGCATGACTAGCAAAAAGAGCCAAGGTTCTGAATCTTGGATCCGAAATGCGTAGTGTGTTTAAAATCATCTTAAAAAAAAAAATAATATAAAAGGATCGGATGGCATTCAAAAACAATGCAGGAATTAACAAAGACCAGAAAAATCACCTCTATGTATATGGAATAGGCAAATAAACACTGTGAGTGTTAGCAGAGTCCTTCATCATAGGGTCTGCCAAAAGTTCTTCTAAATAATCACCATATCTTCAAAAAAAGCTGTATTTCTGACCTTACTGGGAATGGAGCAACCCTGCAGCAGTGGAGACATCGACACCATCAACAGCTCTGGATGAAATGACACAACCTTTTTGATGGCTTCTGCTACTTCATTCCAAGAACAAATAGATACATCCCTTTTGGAGACTGGCAAACAAATGAAATATAGAGCCACTGCACCCCTTGTACATACCCAAAGAGCTCCATCATCAAAATAGTGTGAATAAAGAAGTTTTGTACATTGAAATAATTAACTTGGGATAAGCCCTGATGTAACTGCAAATACACAAGAATAGAAGTTCCTTAGAACGCTGCAGCTTATACCCTTTCCTTTCAATAAAATTATGTCAATGTAAACCCATATACCAATGAAATAATATCAAGCCTAGAGTAGTTGAGCTTTAAGCCTAGTACCTTTTGCGGCTGTGTCTGCAAATATGAAAATACAAGCCACTAGTTTTTGTAGAGCTGGATCACTTCAGAATACTACTGGTCACAGAATATTGCTTTACAGAAGAGGAAGCCTTGCTATTTACCCTTCAATAAAAAATTCCACTTATGCTAAACATCAGAGAAGAAAACACTGGCAACAGCTGCAGCTGCTTTGTTTGAGGGGTTCTTCTACTACCTATAAGAAAAATCAGTGGGTAAAAAAAAACTAGCTGAAAAATTCCATGTCTTCTCTGCCTTTTTCATGGACATGAGGTTTTGTGCTTTACTCTCCCCACCAAAAAACCTCACAAAGTGAAACACTAACTTCACTCAGAGGGAATAACAATGAAGTTGATTTCCCCACATTCACTCAGTGGTAAATTTTGCAGATTGTTATTCAGACCAGTTCACAGTAAACTCAAAAGAAAGTGTTCTCTGGTTTAAAATCAAAAAATCCCAAAGAGCTCATTGTAAGTAGGATTTAAATATGAATATTTAATTTCTATAATCTAATAAAAAATGAGACAAGAATGCCTTTGTTCCCCTCTTAGCACAGAAGTTTACTATTTTTTCCTTTTTTCCACTATACATTTTCTTTCATTGTTGCAGTCTGATTTTGCACTGTTATCTTAAAAAAAGAGAAGTGACCATAATTACACACTGTACACCAGAGAAGATTTTAGCAATGTTTTGTACAAGGGCAAAGTACTTTAATACTCCTTATTTCTGCAGAAATAATATGTCTCATATAGCCTAGAGCTACATTTCCTTTCCTTCCCTGTGTGCCTCCTTGTGTCCGTATTTTGGGAATGGCTACTATACACAGTGTATTCCTCAAGTAACTGTCCCCCAGCATCCTATTTGCATTTCAGCAAAACCCACAGTTGTGTCTCCTCTGACCCTTTATCCAATCACCCACACTACTTCCCACCTTACTATTGTTAGTAACTTCTCACAAAGCATCACACCAAATCCTTTACTGAAGTCAGCAAGAATTACATTTTATCAATTCCTTTGCCTGGATAATTATTTTTCCAAAAGAAATAAGGATAACAGACTCCTGGTGGTGAACTGCTGCTCCTTTTTATTTCATTCCCCATGTCTTTAGTTACTTTTATGTTTAAAGCTTACTCTAAATCTTTGTGCGCTATTGATGTCAGACTGAGAGGCCGGGAGATGTCCAGAAAGAGTATCAACGAACTTGTCTCCTGAGCCAACTCACCTTGAAGCAAGGGATGTGTTTAGATGCACTTAAAGTCATAGGATGTAGAGGGTGCTGCTGCACTGAGCATCTGACAGTTGTCTTCCTACAGCTCTGAAAATCAGGCATCGTCCATACACTTTTACTGGGTCTTACAGCTGAAACTCAGGATATTTACTGTCATTTGTTAAAAACAAATACTATTAAAAAAATCATAACTCAGGGTGACTGAAAGGGAAGAAACGCTTTAAAAATATTCTCCAAAACATATTTTGTCCTAATTTCAAATAGAGTCTAATTTTAGCTTGAGCCTTTCAATAAGTAAGTTACTATTTTCATGCTGTCTTGCTCAGGTTTCCGATATATTTATTCAATATCAATATCCAGCGAAGAAGTACAAAGGGAGCCAACAGGCTTCCGCTAGCGAAAGGCTTTCCTTTGTTTCTGCCTGTTGTGAGTGGAAGATGACTTAAAAAGCTAAAGAAATAAATACTCTGTAAGTCCAAGCACCTGTGCAATTTTTAGAAAACCCAGCTCTTGAAAGCGTTTTTTCTAGAGGGAGACAAGGAGGGGGAGGAACATGTTCCCCTTTCTTCTCCCTTTCCCTGTCCAAATATGGCTGTGAAGAAGCATTTCAAATATATAGCTGGTATATCTTAAAGACTAAAAAATAGGTAGCGAGTAAAAAACTCATTTGAAAATATACCCTTCCCTCCTCCCCCTCCTAAGTATTCTTGGGTTGGCATTATGACAGTCAGGTAAGAACAGCTGCTGTCTTAACATTAGGCTGACAAGACTGAAAATCCAACCCTTACACTATTAATGGATTTTTTTTTTTATTTAAGAACAAAAGATTTTGTCTCATATACAAGAATTTTCTTTTTTAAAAAAAAAAATCATGTCTCCTGAGTGATGAAAGCTTATGCTGCCTTTACATGATGTCTTACAAATTTTATCTTATCCTGTTTTGACATTGAAGATTTGCAACACATACATGAGTTCAAAAGAGAAAGGTAAAGACTGTGCTATAGTGCTCACAGCTCTTCTCTTAGGAGCAGCTAAGATAGAGCTGAGAATATTCTGGCTGGATAAATTATAATTCAAATGTACTATATTGAGTTGCTCCCTTGGTAGAGATTTTTGCCATGAAGACGTGCTAGCATTTGTGAGTTGTTTCCTGTTTGTTTCGTTTTTTTTAAGAAATGGTAGATGAATACCAGATGAAAAACAGAACAAAAACATTTTTAAAGTGGCATATTCTGTTCTGTACTGGGGTAGATAGAAAAGAAGAACAGAGCCCCGATTGACTGATGGTAAGAAAGATGAAGCACATGAACTGGCTACAGTAGTCACCCCGAGGGACTTCAGCAACTATTGCCTTCACAGTTTGCTGAAAAGAAACAGGAAGAGAGCTTGCCTACCACCTGGCCTAGCTTGATCTGAGAAGAACAGGGAAGGAAACTCTATTTTGCACACTTTTCCATAAGCCCACACTTCAAGCACAGAGCATCTTACACGCTTTTATTTGCATTCCCCAATGAGCGTGGTAATTTAGATCATAAGCTCTGTGGGACATGAACTTCACCAGTGTGAGTGTCCAGCCCCTTGTATCACACATGCCTCGATGGTGACAGAAATCCTTTGCAAACCGTGCTGGAAGACAAAAAAAAAGCCTACACAAGAGATTCGGTACAGTGGATTCAGGACCAGCACAGTCATAATACAAACACAGTGCCTAAATTACTACACGTGCAATGTCTAAACCTAAAAGCAAGTATTTCAAAGTGTTAAAAGAATAATTATTTGATTGGCCTCAACAGCATGCTTGGCTTGGTGAAAGGAAAAGTCTGCAACTCCAAGTTCATCACTGAAGGCAGAAAGACAGCAATTTCCATTACGACTTTTTGAAGTACACTTTTTGATGCCCTGTTGCTGGGAATGAGGGAAGATGAAAGATGACTCAACTCTGGAGAACCAGTTGATTATTAGTTTTCATGGTGACAGCTGAAATGATGAGCTGTGAGATCAGAAAATTGATACTTGTCCATCAAGGCAAAGGACCAAATTTCAGTGTAATGGAAGAACACAAATGGCTATACAGATGACAACTCAGTACTAGTTTGTTACTGAGGAATAGCAGTTCAACACACTGAGACTAGCATTTATGAGCTTACAAATACTTTAATTGCAACAAGCTGACTCACTAACACCTATGCATTCTCATCTAAAATAAATCAGAAAACTAAACTCAGGCTAATATCAGGTGCCCTGAAGTTCATCCAAAGGCTTCGAATCATGGCAGAGCTATGTTATCCTGCAGTTCTTCCTTGGACAGAACTGTAGGCTCTTAAATGGCTCCATTTCTAACCACCTCTGTTCACTGGTGCATAACTTTACTACAGACAATTCTCCATGAGCAAGTCAATCCAACAGGTATATTCTTCTGGAGCTCAGCCTGACCTGTGCTGGAGATCCAGCAAGCTGAACAAGGTCACCAGCCTCTCTGGTGAGACAGGTCTGCTTCATCCATCTGAGCTGGGACAACACCCAGCCTTAATTGACATTCTTCCCCCCTTTTCAGGAAGTCCTCCCAGATTGTCAATCTCTCCCTAAGCTTTTAGCTGATCATTGTCTTTTGACCTCGGCTTTGGTCAATAACCAGGTTTGCACTGATGTGTCTGACATCCTATTTTGTTTGAAGTGGTGGACCTTGCCAGCACTTTAACTTTCCATTAAATTTTTTTACCACCTTCTGATTGATCTAACCTCAATTCACATACTCTACAATCATATCCCAGTTTCCCAGAACTTGTATCTGTGATACAAGCAGTTTCCTCTCATGGTTTTATCCCCTTCTACTTTAGTACATACATTTATGCCAGCTATACTTGCAGAATGAAACCAAAGCATGCATATAGCTATGACCTGTAATACAATGTTTTAAGCTGCTAATAGAGACACCTACAAAGAAGAAACACAAGACGATACCACACAAGTGGAATTTCCTTTCTCCCTGACCCCCACACTCTGGGATTTGACAAAGAAAAATATTGTGGATGGGTCTTTCAATATCCCTGAGAAACCACCAAGGTAGGATACCTGGAACAATGCCTGTAGAGAGTTCTGTCATAGTATTACATTGCTATGGTAACAAAAACATTCAGAGACCTAATTTGAAGCACATTTCTGTGTTCTGAGAAAACTTTCCCAGCTTCTACTTCTCTTCCCAGCTCCCTAAAGTTTATTATATACTGCTTCTGACCAAACACAATTCCAACCCATGAAATTGAAATAGGAGGTCATGTTAAATCATTAGACCTCATGAATGAGGTACAAAATTAATCAATGACTGAAGCACAGAAGGAGGACACACACTGCACTTCAGAGGGCGCCCATATAGCACACAAAACAATGCTGAAGCTAAACCATTTGCTACTGTAAAAGACAGGTATTCCCAGCAAAGAGGGCAGATAAACATGAAAGTAGATTATGGCAAGAGTTTACCACAACTTGAAACCTTTTTATTCAAACAGAATACCTTTGCAAGGCATAGGCTATAGCACAGTGACACGGTAGTCAGCCCAAAACTCTGAAATTTTGTACTGGCTCTACTGAGGTTGGAGATTTAATGTTTATTATTAGCTGTCTGATTTTCTGAAACATTTCATATTTTACCAACTATAACATAAAAGGACTTACTGTGTCTGCTTAGAAATAGTAGACTGTTTCCTCAGCCCTTAACCACCTCAGGAACAGAAGGAAGAGTTCAAGATCAGTGTCCTACCTAAATGAAAGGTAGGACATTTTATTCTTAAAAAGAAAAAAAGTTTAGAAAACCACTACCCCCTTGCTTGCAGATGGGAAAATGTACAGAGAGGGGCTATTTTTCTCTGAGGTAGCATCACTGTGAGCTTGTGCTGGAAGCACATATCAGACCTGAATAGGTTGCTTCCCAATTCAAACAGCTACACCTGCTGCTGTTTCTCCCAACACCTGCAGTTCACTTGCCAGCTCATACAGACTTCATACACCAGTAACCCCAGGAGTGTTCTGAGCCTAAGGATGGCATGTTAATTTTTACAGCTGTAAAATGAGATACTTTTGTTTCCCCTCACTCGAGGGCAGCTCAAAGGCACCTGTGTTAAGCACCATCCAGTAGCTCTAGCATTCTTTAACTGTCTATGCCTTATCTGCACAGGCAAAGTAAATATAATTCCCCAGATTAAACCCTCCAGTGATTTTTATTCTGGGTGCAGAAGCTGTTTTGGATAAAATAAAGAGAGGAGAGATATCAAAGGAAAAAATAGAACAGGAAGGCAAGGAAAGCAGGAGAGAAGAACAGACGATCCATGGAGATTATAAAGACAGTCCAGACTTCAAAACTGGTATCAGCAGCTTGGTATCACCAGCTACCGACACCAGTTCACATGAGGATAGCTCTGTCACTCAAAACTCCTCAACTTCCTAGCAATTCTGTGTGGGGAGAGGTGGTTTGCTAGGGAGGAGGGATGGGGACGAGCAGTGTGCTGGTAGTGTCCCGATACAACCTTCTTTAACAGTATGCTCCTTGTGAGCTACCATACAACTGATGGCAGCAACCCAGGCAGGTCCCTGCCTGGGGGAAGTACCAAGCTAGTGGGAGCTGCAGCAGCCACAGTCACAATGTCACCCTGGGACTACCTGCTTGTCTCAGTCCAGGCCCCTCTGGCAGCAGGGACATGGGATCCCTGGCTAGCTGCAGCCACTCTCTCCTTGAATGCTTCCCTCGAAGCCTTTCTCCTCAGGTTTCTTGGCAGGCTTGTGGATAACAGTCCCATTGGTCAGGATGGCAGCTCAGGGAGAGCAGATTCAAAGCATGGGCAGCAGTAGTAGGTAATTTGATATGCATGGGAAGAGAGCAGGAGAGGCAAAACAGATGCCAGCTCCCACTACCAGCATGTACATCCTTACTTGCCTACTTTAGACAAGATCCTTTTGCTGCTTAGAAGAGCCACCACAACCTTCACGTCTTCTCTGTGTGGCAGCAACAACAGCAACTGGCTGTGAAGATCTGGAGACCAGGTCCATGCTACATATGGATTTCCTCAAGACAGCCAGAAAATAGTTTTCTGAGAAAAAACAGAGGTTTCTGATATTTCCCCAAATTCCATCTGTTTACCTCTTGCTGATTGTCCTCAAAGTTATGGGACATATCTCCTTTCTTCTACAGAGAACCAGTGTTGACACGTTGAAGCTCTCTATAACATTGTCAGCCAGTCTTAGCAGCACTGTATCTCCCAGTCTTGATAATCCATCAGACACAGGCTACTTCCTACCGAGAAGGAAGAGAAAGGCACAAGAAGGATAATGACCCTCGTGGTGCAACCAAGTAGCCTCTCTCCCCACATCTGTATGGAGCTGCATCTAAAGCTGTTTTTCAATGTAATACTGAAATAGGGACACCTAGCATGGTCTCAGCTACAAATCAGCAACACATACCCCCCTTCTTGCCATTGCCTGCCAATTTACAAGCAGACTAAATCTGTTGAAGGTGTAAATAGGCTGCCATTGCCACACACCTGCAGAGAAAGCTGTAATCTCCTCAGCTGCGGGGAGTTCTGCAGGCTGCCTGCTCCCATCCCGTTCTCAGGCTGCACTTGCTTCTCCCAGTAAGATTCAACACAAACAAACAACTAAACTCTGCAAAGTTAGTTGATGAGAGAGCAGACAACATTTACTAAATCACACATTCTTTGTGGCTATCTGTTTTGGTTTTTTTTTTTTTGCAAACTGCTCTTCACGAGAAAATTCAGCCCTCTGCCCTCCATAAGAACAGTGCCTAAGGAAACCCAGAGACTTTTTGCTGTAAGCTGTTTGCTTTCCCACTTACATTACTGCTAGAATGAGCAACTAGAATTCTTCTCACGAAAGTGCCCTTCACATCATCCAGTCTCTAGGTCTGCCCCTTTCTTATAAACCATGCAGATAAATCCCATCTAATTCAATCCAGTTACATTTTTCAGTGTGTTTCTGCACCCAAAAACACTTCCATTTTTTTCTGCTGTATCAGCTGGTACACTGGAGAAATTATCTTCTCACCCTACGCATGTTACTTCCTGGCTGCAAGAAAACCCCTGCTATACTTCTAAGCACAAACAAGAAAATGTGAGTCTTGCCGTACATGAGACTGTTTGGTTCACCAGCAGTGATCACAGAAGACAGTGAAGGCACCTTGGCTGGCCACCCTCATTATGATCATCAGACAAGGAGTAGGAAACACACAGTAGCACACAGATAGTTCTGGAAATGAAACACTCTGCCAAAGACTTCAACTTGCTGTCAGCTCTGGCAGAATAAAGCCTAAGCATAATTAGATTTTCAGTGGCACAGGCTAGTTAGCTCTCAAACTACCATAGTCCTTCTCAGGCAGAAAGGGCATCTGATTCTAACTATGTCAGGGCCCAGCAGGGTGTGAAGTGCAGCACTGCATTTTAAGCATCAAGCAGAGCTGGGGATGGATATGCCTTTCACAAACTGTATCAAATGCTCACAACATCTTTCCAATGAATTACTTACAACAGAATTAACTCCCATGACTGATGAAGTCTGCCACTAAGTATTGCAAATATTCTCTGTAACTTCAAAGACTCTGGTAAGGTCAGAAAGGTAGAGGGCATGAGTTTTCCTCCGTCACAGATCATCAGAATTGCTCCATCCCTCTCTGCAGACCTTGCTTCACCACTGCCTTGCCCCTCCAGGTTACTGCCAGGCTGCAGGCTGCTCTGCTTAGGTGCACTTCAGCTCAGGATGCGGCTCACTTGTTCTTCAGCTTGTCACAGGAGATGCAGACCAGCTGAACCCAGCTGTACCACCAGCTTCTCTCTGAAAGGGTGTTTGTTCACCAGCAGAGTGGCTTTACCTCAACCCCAGGTCTCCTTTCCCACAACCTTGGCTTCTTTGTGGGCCTGAGTGAACCTCATGAGGTTCAACAAGGCCAAGTGCAAGGTCCTACACCTGGGTCGGGGTAATCCCCGGTACCAATACAGGCATTGGGGTGAAAGGATCGAGAGCAGCCCTGCTGAAAGGGACTTGGGAGTACTGTTAGATGAAAGGCTGGACTTGAGATGGCAATGTGCACTGGCAGCCCAGAGGGCCAACCGTGTCCTGGGCTGCATCAGGAGAAGCGTGGCCAGCAGGTCGAGAGAGGTGATTCTGCCCCTCTACTCTGCTCTGGT
>Ga0065711_1050216_pt1 | contig 10932 bp, 9 predicted proteins | sample Hoacrofraction12_FD_59098 | JGI IMG/M metagenome (GOLD analysis project Ga0065711, IMG submission 59098) | Hoatzin crop microbial communities from Cojedes, Venezuela - Epithelial fraction 12 v2 (version 2) | ecosystem: Host-associated > Birds > Digestive system > Esophagus > Crop | place... | reverse complement strand
TCTTCCCTCTGAGGGTGACGGAGCACTGGAACAGGCTGCCCAGGGAGGTTGTGGAGTCTCCTTCTCTGGAGATATTCAAGACCCGCCTGGACAAGGTCCTGTGCAGCCTATTGTAGGTGACCCTGCTTTCGCAGGAGCGTTGGACTAGGTGACCCACAGAGGTCCCTTTCAACCCCTACCATTCTGTGATTCTGTGATATGGTGTTTCATCAATTATTTCTGATGGCAGAATAGGATATCAGGAAGGACACTAGGTGTAGTAGTTTGAGAGTGAAAATAAAGACTGTTGTTGCATGGTGCCAGCAACAGTGGTCATGTTATATGCAGTGTACATTTTGATGTCAGATATTTAATTATAGCGTGACCAGGATGTCTTCTGTTGGAAATAGATCTGTGATGTATACTCAGATCCTGTAGTTACACAGCATTCAAAGGAAGAAGATAATCTACGTCCAATTGTAGGCTGACATAGCTGTCAGTATACTGGCTTCAGAGTCCCTGGTAGAAGAAGCTGCAGTTTTGCAGGGTGGTTGTAGCCTGTGTTTTTGGCAGTCTGGAAGATGGCACTGCCTACATGGCTACACGGGTATAGGTACAGCACTGCTATCGAGACCATGACTTCGACAGAATCTGCGAGAATGATTTTTGATTTTTTTTTTTTTTTTCCAATTACGGCATTAAAGCACAGAGGATTTTCTGCCCTTGTACAAGTCGTTATGAGATGTCCTTGTCATTCTGTGGCTAGTCCTCAGTGTGCAAGAAAAATGAGAAGTGTCTTGTATGGCTGTTTTCTTGCTTTCCAGGTATGCCTGAGGGAATGCAATGCTGTGAGGTGTTTTATTATATATATTCATTAGTTTATTATTGCTTCTTTAAAGACTAATTGTGGTTCTTGGTCTCTGGTTTTCTTTCCCTGCCGCATACTCTTTCCATGAGGCCAAAAGGCCTCTTTCTGACAGAAGACAGAGCAGAGTATTTGTTGTTCTTTTTTTGAATTCATAGTATGATTTCCTAGACAGGATAAATGTTTGCTCTCTTTATTATATTTCATTTCTATTGTATTTCATTTCTAAGCATTGACTTTTTCTGAGTTGCTCCTAGTGAGACTGCTGGCCTGCATGTACTTCAGGAGGAATTTCAGATTTCATTTGCTAAAAACCAGTCAGCTTGACTGGAGGGATGGAAGGAACATGCTAAAACCAGGGATCTGTTACAAGCTTTATTTTAGGGGCTGGAATAACATCAGGGACAAATTCTCTGCAATTAACCCTCAGCAGAAAAAGGGTCAAATTTTGTAGCATAGAGAGGAATGTTATCTATCCATGGAGAGCAGATTCAGATTGATGGCTGGATACACAGCCTTCTGAGGAATGGAGAGAAGTAAAGCTATAGGGTGAGGTGTTTAGAGTCTGTTCTCATCAGTTGACTTGATTTTCTTTATTTTCCAACATATAATGTTCTCCCCCAGTATATCTTGTGGAAATGTAATGGCATTGGCTGCTTACCGAGCTGCAGTTTCAGTTGATGGTTTGATTTTGCTGCAGTTTTCTCTCTGAGCCTTGTTCCCTAGTCAGACCGTGAGAGTGTGACCTGAAGGCTACTTGTCCGGGTGCAGGGTTTGTTTCAGCAGGGTGATCTCTTTCAGGGCTTGTGTGCCCTTCCTCTACCATTTTTTTTTTTAAATGAGCTTAACCTTTGATGCTGTCTGTACCCTCTACCAGTTGTGCAGATGTGCAAAATGTCAGACTAACCCTGGTAGAGGGCCTGCCATGCACAACAATGAACTCCGACTCGAAGGCTGGGGCCAGCCCGAGTTTGAACTCCTTGCTGAAGAGGGATGGAGACGAAGCATGCCAGGACTTGCCGTGTACAGGCATCCTGAGGTTTTTAAAATGCTCTTTTTGGTGTGTTGCTCTCCATTTAAACCTCACCTCTGCCAAGCTTTTCAATATACTTTCATTCTGCTGCAGCCGAAGAGTGCATTTCCCACAGTTGTGTTTGCTGAACTCGCATGACAACATGGCTGTTTGGGAGGTGAAGGCGCACTGAGGCGGATCTTTATGTACAGCAAGGCGAGGACCATCAAAATTGAGCTGGCTGAGTGGAATGATTAACCAGCTGTCTATGAATCCACGGGTGGCCTCCAGGGCATTGGAGCTCAGAGAATAAGCGCTACAAACAGAAAATAGAAACCTGGGCAATTGTGAAATGACACTGGAGTAGAAAATAAATTTAATATTTTGGTCCCAGCTATACTTCCACTGTAAAAAATATGGTTTAAAAACTGCCTTAAAGCAAAACTTGGCATGATCCATATGAACCCTTGAGACATCCTGGGTTCAAAAGCCGTGTAACATGTTTGTAACGGTTTTGTATGAGGCTAGTAGAAGGATTTTAGACTCAAAGCTGGCTAAGAGACTAGTTACCAGTGACAATCCTGTTAGGATATAGACAACAAGTATACAATGTATCCTGGATCTGAAAGGTCGAAGTTCTTTGGTCAGATTAATTCACGTTTTAAACAAAGACTTTTTCACAGTAGAGAAAAGTTAACCCCCTTCTTTTTAGAATGCTATTTGAAAAGAACTAAGGAAATTAAGATAATGATATAAATTATATCCTTCTAAAATTAGAACAAATTCAGTAGGAGTATATATTTTGGTTTTTTTGTTTTGGAGAGAGAGATATCAGGGAGGCCATGTGGATCAATAATAATTAATCCATTTAGCATACCGACCGTAGGGTCTCTGGACACAAGCTGCTTGTAATTCAGCAGCTACAATGACTTGGTTCTGTCTCGAAATATGTTTAGACACAGCAGTGCAGATTCTGGTTGCGTTTTGCACTGGAGGCCCTGGCACTGTGCATGTGCGAGATGCAATGGAGCAGAGCTGAACCCTTTTGTTCCCTGAAAAGGAATTAAAAACTTAATGTGTTTGTTCTTAGACCAAGTGTTTTACTGATCTGATAGACCCCTTCCCATTTTATGCTGTGTTGTCTTGAAAATAAATGCCTGATAGTGCAAATCACACAGGATTCTTTGGGGGTGGGCGGCTCTGGAGGGGGTCAACTAGGATCGTAAGTTGTTGCTTAATAATTCAGTAGCACTGGTAAAAATATGAAAATACATTTCGAATGTTGGAGACAGATGCTGCAGCCATTACCAATATTAAAACTTTGTGGGAATCTGGTACACAATGAATTAATTTCAGAATGTAATTTTTGTGGCACTTTAGATGACATGACATGGATAGGGATGCAAAAGGATTTAAAAGTAAAGAATGACTAAATAAACGTGGAGAATAATATGTCCAAGTCTATTAACTGGCAGTAAGACATGAGCAAGATTTGTTAATAAGTGCTATTGCATTTGTATCTGGATAGTCTCTGACACTCTGACTCATGTCCTTCCCAGTATAGGTCTAGAGCTTTATGTCTAAATCATTTGAGGCCAAGCATATTAATACTACCTATAAATCTCCTGATATTTGGGCTAAAGCAAATTTTGCCCTAACTCTTAGTCTCACATTTGTGTTTGTGAACTGATCTATGTCTTCTTGAACACCTTTTTTAATGAGTTATTTGTTTTCCTTTCCCCGTCTTTTCTCGCCACATTCTCCCTCCCTGCTTTGAAGTACTACTTAATTCCTGTAGGAGCTCTGAGATGACAGACCACGTAATCCTCCAAACATAGGGATTGTTATTGATACAGGCGATTGACTAGTAAATCTTTTTGTAATTTTCTTATTTGCTTTACCAGGTGCCTGTCTAAATGATCTGTTGTTCTGAGGAGCCATTTGTATGGTGCAAATGAATACTCATAAATAAAATTCGCTGCTTACATTCAAAACTATCAGGCCTTGTAATGTCAGATGGTTGTATAAGTTTTAAGTCACACTTCCAGAACTGTGCTTATTGCAGAAAAGGCTGAGAACTTCAACCTTTTATAACCATATATGTGGCTTTTAAGCTGCAAAGGAAAGCCTGAGGATGGCTGAGAGGCATCTCAAGAAATTATTTCTATCTTCCTAACAATTTTTTTTAATTAAAAAAATATTCTAGTGATATCTTAAACCAATCTCTTGTGATTTAGGGAGGGGACAAAGAGTTCTTCAGCCATGGGTCTGAACCTTTGGGGCCAGGTAAAGAGGCCTTTTCAGGCACACTTCTCCCACTGTTCTGTGTATCTGTAATAAGCTACTTAACATTCCTCTATGAGTTTAAAGGAGAAAGCTTTGTTCTCTTCCTCTGTCTATTTTCAAGTAAGTCACTTAGAGCTTTCAGGAATAGCATCTTTCTCCCTTGTGTCAAAGTCTCTGTGGGATGAAAGTGAAGCCTTTCTAAAGAAGAGTTATTACTGAAGCATCTTATAAGGATGTCAGAACAAAAGGCAGCTTGTTCATTTCCTATTATTAGTTAGGCCTACATTAAAATCCTTTCTGCTTTCTTAGTGCCAGGAGTTTAGACTCAGTCATGCTCATATGTGTCTATAGTATGCATCTCTCTGTCCCACCACACTCGCAAAACATGCCATTAGATTTTCCTCCTTAATTAAGAAATACAACCAAAGAAACGCAAAATTTGAATCGGAAAATGAACATGGAACCTCTTTCCTCCATCACTGTCTCATAAGCTGAAAAAAAAAAAGAAAAGAATCATGCCCTATGACAAAATCTCTTTGAAGTAGGGCAGGTAGAGCTGATGTTTCTATTGTTTTTGTTTGCTCCTGTCACCTGTCTTCCTGGGACTCCATCAGTCTCTTAAAAAGCAAACTGTTCTACCTGTCAGCTTTCATCAGAAAACACAAACACATCAGAAACTAAGCTTGAAAAAAATGCTTGCCTGTGATTTGTTCACTTTCACACTAGACTTGAGCTACACCTTATTACTTTCTATACATGCTGTTTTCCTGTTCAGCTTGGGATTAAAAAACACATATATATTTATTTTGGGTTTGAGTGTCACTACATACCCTGCAGTGCTGTAAATATGAAACTAAAGTATGAGAAACTCAGGATTCTGCACAAAAATAGTGACAGCTGAGCTTCCAAAGTCCTGATTTCTGTGTTTAATATGAACCCCTGCCACCTTGGTCTCCCAGAGGGAGGGAAGCAGTTTTAAAAGCATCAGTTTACATACTTCTAAGGGTGGAAGTGTTTGCTTACTTTGCTATAATTATGTCAGGACTTCCACTGCCAACTCTTTATTTTCACGGATATAACATTTGACTCTAGAAATGATTCTGGCTGAACCTTTTAATTTAATGTTGATCTATACCCCATCCGGCCAGAAGCTGAAGTTATTATACAGGAGCAGAGAAAGAAGGAGAGGAAGCAGCGCTTAATATTGTATGCTATCAATTGCTGTTCTTATGATTAAAAAGAAATAGAGCTCCAAAATCCATTTGCACAAAGGCAGCTCCTTCTCGGCAGCTGCCTGGCTGGCTGTATCTGTGCCTAATGGTGGCAAGCGTGTCTAACCTTTGGGAAGCAGAGCCACAACGTGCCTCACTGCGAACAGTTCTGTCCTCACAACCACACAACTTAATTTGTGCATTACAGGAGAGCAATTTAATCCTTCTTCGTGTGAAGGAAAGTGCTTATCATTCACCTGAATTTACTGCAGCCTTTCCTAGTATTTTTAACCCCGCGCAGCCTTACACCGTTTGCTCAGGACCCTCGGCACTGTCTGACCCTCAGCTCTCCTGTGCAGCCCTCTCTGTGGTTCTCAGCCCTCAGCGTGCCAGCCTGCATTCCTCCAGACAATGTCAGACGTTGGGGAAGTTTCAGAAAGTAGTGTCAGCATTTTCTCTGTGTGTAAGACGCCGAACCTGGCTCTGCAGCTCTCTTGGTGTTCTCTGTGCCTGAGCAGGCATGCATCAGTCCAGGATACTGAGTATATATTGGACTTTTCCTGACTGTGGGAGCAGAAGCCCTGCTGAGATGGAAATCCGATGTGTGTCTGGAGCAGTGTAATAAATCACCTGTGGTGATTATAGTCCACTTAATGAAAAAAAAAAAGTGCAAACAACCAAAACCTTTAACCTGTATTATCACTGGGATATGAACTTAACTCTATGCAGTTTTCACTCTGAATTCTGGCCAAGCCTCAATTGCTAAAGAAATATAATATGAAATAATAAATACAAATGGACCGATTAGTCCATGAAATTGTGATCAAGACAGGTAATGAATAGGTGTCACAGAACTTCTGTGCCTCCTGCATTGCTAAATGGGAAAGTTTCCAGCTACTGGGAATATTACTTAGGATAGGGAGCCAAGTGATTAAAGCTTACAGCTTCTCTTTCTGTGCCAAAGGGCAGTGTCTTGGGTGTTCACTGCGAAGGAATATTGTAAGGAAGGTGAACAGAATGGTTGATTGGGGGATGTTTTCCCAAGCTTAAAAGAGAGAAAGGGAAAAGGCAGGGATGTTGTGTAGAAGTCAAAAAGAAAAAAGGCAGTACTAATGGAGACAAATGGTACCTATCCTTGAGATAATTAACAAAATAGCTATTTAAATCCAAAGAAAGTGCAGAGAAGAAACAAGTGCTCTAGTTTCAAATTGATCCTCCTATTGATCAAATTGATACTCCAGTAAGTCAAGGAGTTAGGAAAAAAGACATAAAAAAATGAGAATTTGTATTAGAGTCAAATATGAAGAAGACAAAGAGAACTTATTTGTTCCACTGAAAACTTAAGAGGTATTGTGAAGCTATAAAAACAAAATATTTGCTTGGTTATCCAGACAAGACGTCAGTCCTCACATGGATTCCTTAATTTAAGTGTTAAAAAATGAACTTTTATCTAGCTAAGTCGTAACTCTTGTGAACTTTTCTATGCAAAATGCTCTTTTTAGAAGCCCATGATTACAATGACTTATGACACTTTGATTACCAATCAGACCAAAACAGGTTAAATGCTAGCTTTTGACTAGCTGGGCTTTTTTTTAATTCATCTTTATTTCAAAAGAATATTTAAGTAATTATTCCCCTTCCTCTGAAAATAAGGCAGGTAAATTTCTATTATAATATAAATTTCTGATACAATATAAAACAAAGCCATGATAGCTTAATCTAGGGTTATAGTATATATCCCCATGTACTTACACTAATGAAATCCAAATTAATCAGGAATTAATAAAAAAGTTATCAATGCAATTAATAAAGAATTGCCATTAATCAACAGTATGAGCCTGGAAAGGAGAACTAATTTACAGTATCTACAATGTTAACCATGTTACGTAGTTTAAATAAAAAAAAAAATCTGCACACTTTGAATTTATTTATAATTGTGAACGGATACATTATTTTTGTTCATGTGGCTGGTAAAATAAAAAAAAGTCAGAAATAAAATCCAGGCTTTCATACATAAATTAGAATTTTTTCTTAACTATTTTGCTCTCATAACCTGAATATCAAATATATATAAATATCCATGATATAAATTCAGTAGCTGCATGCACTTGAATAACAACTTTCGTAACAATATTCACAATAAGACTGACCAACAAAAGTTCAGGAGCTTAGTAAATGTGAGTTGTTTTATATTCTTTTTCAACAGTAATCTTCACTGAAATTTTATTCAAGGCCCACATATCCACTAGTATAGCACACAGGAGATAATGATTAGCAGAGGAATTTTGACAAGGGAAACATTTCTCTTACTTTTTCTGAAAATGTGTGATAATTTCACTCCATTACAGTTTTGACAGAAAAGATACAAAACCTTTGTAAATCCTTTATATTAAATAGTGTAGGAGTCATATTCGCTGGAAATTGTCAAATATTTATTCAAGAATAGATGATTTCCTGTTCATGGGGGATACCTTAATATGACAACCTATCAGACAGTTGTTGTAATGACAGTTACAATAAGGTTTTGTAGATTTTGGTTAACATTGTTATTGTCTCAAGGAAAGAGAGAAGAGGGCTCTGGTCACGTAGTCTAACATGGCAGACTGTCATTTGTACTAATTGCACTAAAAAAAAAAAAACTGATGAAAAATGTTAATGGTCTGAGAGACTGCATTTTAGATATATTTTGATTTTAGACCCAAAGGAGTTTTATGAACTTCAACTGTGTGTTTTTCTCCCATTGTTTCAAACTTTTTTTAAAGTAAGAACTCGAGGCCCTGCAACAAGTATATTTCTGATGTAGTCTTGTTTGTTTGCTAAAACCGCTTACAAAGTTCTACTTCCCTGAATGTGTTCGTGGGGGGGAAAGCAGCTGTTGTTTTGTTACTTTAAACTTCAGCCACCCTGTTCCAAAGACAATATTTCCTAAGTTCTTTTTAAAGTCTTGCCACAACTCCATTTATTACCTTTGGTTGAGCAGGAAACTTCAGTCTTACTTGACCTTAATTTTTTTGGCCACTTGTGTTAGGCAACTAAAGGGCATTATTTGCTTATCCAAAAAAGAAAATGATTGTGGCTTTTGTTATTCCTTTCAAGGAGTTCTTGGCACATCTTTTGGTTTTAATGAAATGTATGATTATGCCCAGGCTTCAGTTAGCACTTCTCAGCTTAGCAATGCAGTTGTATTGCCATGCAACAGGTTTTCAGTAAGTTTTCATTTTCGTGTGCTGGTACCAGTTGTTTTGTTACACCTATTGGCTGCTGAAAGCTTACTCAGTGTGAGGGCTCAGATTCATCAGGAACTGGAAGTATTTTTCACATAATCAGAACCTGCTTAGGAAGGATAGACATCAGCATAGACATGAGAGAACAAAGCTGGGACCACCTTGAGTATTCAAACTGAAAAGTTAAGGGTACAGCTAGTACAGAAGAGATCATTCTCTGGGATGATGTTTCTGTTGTGGATGAAGCCCTGTATCTTAAAGTGAAAAGCATGGAAATAACAAAATAGAGAAAGGAAGACAAACAGATTGTCATGAATAGGTTATCAAAAAAGAATCTAGATAGCAATGCATACGCTTTTACATGAATGTTGTGATTCTAAGAAATAAGATGGGGGAACTGGGATGTCTGTTCCAAAAAGAAAAAATCAGTAAGCTGGCTGAAGTATGGTGGAAACCTTGTGGAATGAAGACAATTTGTGTGACATTGCAATACCAGGTTAAAACACACACAAGAAAAACAGAATAAACTGCAATGTTGATGAGGCATTTGGCAAAGAGCCTAGACCTACAGTCTAACCAAATTAACTGACTGACTGTCTCAAAGATAACATAAAATCTGTAAAGAATGGAATTTGAGCTCTGAAATGAGCTAGTTATTGACCTTCTGTTTAGAAAGCTGATGCTGGCTGTGATATGTTCACAAAGATCAGACAAGCATTTAGGGACACGAAATACAATAAGCGAAAACTTCAGTTACTACTAAGTATTCCTTGGGGATGTAATTAAAATGACTGATGACAAAGCACAGCCAGACCTCAGTAAACTGTTCTGATGGATCCTACAGAAGGTCTGCAGCCTGGTCTATTCAACACATATGCCCCAGAGCCACCTTCTAAAGGACCTCGTGAACTGTACCATGAACATGGCTGTGTCCACTGCTCCACAAAGACCTTCCACGTTACATCCCATGTGTGTAGCAGAATCAGCTCAGAGCACAGGGTGGCTTGCTGGGGGTCCTTGCCCTCTTCTCCTTGGGCAAAGGTGTGGTGGGGCCCAGGAAAGAAAATGGAAAGGATGGAGCATGAGGAGGTTCCTGTGGTTTGGTTCAGAGGTGGGCTGACTGGAGCCTGCTGACCCTGTGGTGGGGGTGCGTGGAGGAGATCTGTGGGGCAGAGGCTGACAAGGAACTCTGTGGCCCCAAGATGCTGGCAGGTACCCACATGCTGGAAGTGGGGCAAGGCAGATTTCTGGTCTGGCCTGCTCTGACAGCTGTTGTGTTCTCAGATAATCTGCTATACTCTTGTCCTGATGATGGGCTCCAGCCATCGTAACATCCTTGACGTACTTCATCTGTCTAGATAGTGATAGCGCTTGACCATGAGTAGGTAGGAAAGGAAGTCTGTAGTCCTCACAATCTGATGAGATGAGAGTGCAGGTCAGTCTTTGTATAACTGATATTTGCAGAAGAAATGTCATAATCTGGGAATATTTTATATCTCAAGACACCTGCACCTAGCAGGTTAGGATGAGCACATAGCCTGAGACATGATATAGATTGGTAGCATATAGATTGGCGATATGTGTGATCAAAGTATGACTGAGCAGTACCTTCATGGAAAGACCATATAATGTGTTTGATGCTACCACTGTTTATGGAGAAAGAATAATTAGAATTAATTGCATTATAAAATAAAGAAGTATAAGAGAATAGTTATTTATTTTGGAATCAGAATGATAGAAGGGACATAGACATACAATATGTGCATGGTCAGTCACAGAGCTGATTACATTTTTTTTTTTTTACTATAATAATAGCAGTTATATTTGGTAAACAGCACTCCATCATGATAATTTGCAGATGTATGACAGAAATAAAATCTCTTGGTCAATTAATTGAGGTGAAAAATTTTAACAGCCACAGAAAATCCAGAAGCAATTATGAAACTGACAATGAATGAAAATCTTTCCAGTATTAAAAAATACCCCAAACTGGCAATTGCTTTTGTTTGTGTATTTGTCTTTAATTCCTCATTCCCTGTGCAGGCTAAATATTGCAACATTGGGCACTTCAGGATAAAATGGAATGTTTATGCAAACAGAGTGATATTTTTTCTTTTTTGTTTTGAGGTGGGGATAAAAACAATGAATTAACAGAAGGGAAAGCAAATGGACTTCAAAAGTGCTTGAATTTTTACAGAATCACAGAATCACAGAATGGTAGGGGTTGGAAGGGACCTCTGTGGGTCATCTAGTCCAACCCTCCTGCCAAAGCAGGGTCACCTACAGTAGGTTGTAGAGGACCTTGTCCAGGCGGGTCTTGAATATCTCCAGAGAAGGAGACTCCACAACCTCCCT
>Ga0065711_1050215_pt1 | contig 10932 bp, 6 predicted proteins | sample Hoacrofraction12_FD_59098 | JGI IMG/M metagenome (GOLD analysis project Ga0065711, IMG submission 59098) | Hoatzin crop microbial communities from Cojedes, Venezuela - Epithelial fraction 12 v2 (version 2) | ecosystem: Host-associated > Birds > Digestive system > Esophagus > Crop | place... | reverse complement strand
CACGCCGGCGGGGGGAGGGGCGGCCGCGTGGCGCTTTTGTTGCCGGCGGCAGCCGAAACCAAGACAGTGTAAAGCCTGCATTTTGGGATATTGGGATAAGAAAAACTAGGTCATTATTATTTAACTGTATTTTCCATGAAGCATATGCTTCTAAAGTATGAGATATCTTTGTTCAGTACTCTTCTATATTAAATATATATATATGTAAATATATGTATATGTAAACTGAAATGTATGTATTCTTGATTGGTTCTGGATAACGATAAAATTCCATGTTCACTCACTTACTGGTCTTTCTGCTGAGATTTTTCAACACTGGATTCCGTGGTTTATGTGGACAGCTGTCTAGTAGGAAGGGATTGCCATGTTTAACTAAATTAAATCTACCTTCTGACAGATGGCAATGAATTTTGGTCACAGTCAGCAGTACCTGAATTATTTAAAGGTAGGAAGCTCTATATTGTACTATTGTTCTCTTTAGTATAATTTTGCTGCTGTCTGTAGCCATCTCTATTGACAACAGAATGGAAGAAAACATGGGATTAGAGAAGAGGTAAAACTGTATACTCTGAAAACATTATTTGAAGAAACATACCAAAATAATATGAAGTTTAATATAACGAAGTGCTGTAAGTGCTTCAGGGAGTGTAGTAAATGTTCTTGACAGAACACATAAAATGTTACGACTTATAACCACTAGGGCTTTCCTATATAAGAGGAAAATAGCCCAAATACAGGCCAGGTCTAGGGAGATTTATTTGTTTATGTTAGCTGGAACTGATTTTGAGAAGATGTTTCTAGAAATATAAACTTAACAACTAGTTAAGGCCCCATTGTTACTATCTTAATTTGCTTGCAAGAAGGCAGCTGACAAACATGAGCCCTGTGTCTGATATTTTAGGTGAAGGTCTCCTGGTTTCTATGTTTCTGGAGAAAAAGCAATGAAATATTTTTCAAGGAAGCAACTCTTTGTAAGCGAGGACTCAAAAGCCCACTCCACATCAGGAGCAGAGTGTAGGAGACCTGACCTGTAATAACAGGGAAATACCTACCATAAAGACAAAAGAGCTTTCACACTTTATCAAAAATATCAGAAGGTCCCTTGCTTCTCCGTAAAAAAAAACATTGAAAGGAGGAGGTGATAAATTAATCTGTCCTGCCTATATCTCAGAAACCAATGCCAATGTCAAGATCTAGGACATTGTGCTTCAGCCCGCATGTCCAAAGTCATACTAGGGCAAAGATCCCAAGGAAATAAATTGAAAATGCAGACATTTCTTTTTCTTTTCCAACTCTTGTGAGAACGTTTTTGTTCTTTCAGATTATGAATAAGAACAGCATGTATATATTTTGGACAGAAAATGGCACCACTGGCAGTTTTCTGAAAGTAGGTTCAGTGCTTGCCTTTATCTCCAGTTCTGTTAAATATGTTAGAAGCAGTGTTGTACAAAAGGTGAAACTGCAAGTCCTCTCACAATGGTTTCTGTTACTGTGCTGAAGAGTTGGACAAGGCTAATAGACAAGGTGCGATAAGACTGGAAGAGTAGGTGTACATTCTCCCATTGCTGTCCCACCTTGCCTGCACAGTAGCATAAATAACTGTAGTGATATTTAAGAAGTATTCAAGTGGTAATTCACAAAGAAACAGGATAAGTATTTGTAATTTCTTATGTGAAATAAATTATAATTTCCAGTACTTTTCAGAAGTCATACTTTTTTAGTCTACCTTATCATTTGTTTTAAATTTTCTGTTAATTTTTGGAAAAAAAAAAATATTTTTTAACTTCTGACAATGCTGCTATCACCTATGTTCATCACAGTTGTGAGACCACAATCAGTTTATGCAAGTTGAAATTCAATAACAACACACAGATCCATTTCATTCACAGGTGGAAATTTCAGACCCAATAATATCAAAATACATTTAATTCACAGTGGATAAAGCTGATTTCACAAAATAAGTTACTTTGTCCATCAGTTTTTATCCATACATTGTTTGTCATATGTGATCTCAAACAGTGAATCTTGGAATACATTTCTTTTTGTCCTTTTATGTGGCTTCTTGATCACTTGTTGTTTCTAGTCCCTTTCTTTTAGAACTACTAACACCTTGCTGACCTGCATTGTTTCACTCTGAAGCACTTCAGAGCTGTGGGCTGATCTTTCAGGGTGTTACTACCATCAAGGCTTGGGTCAAGCAGGTGCAACTGGAGTACAGACAGGTTTGAGATGGGGAAAGTGACATATGCACTGCACAGCAACGAAGACCCTGAATTTATTGATCAAGAACATGAACAAATCATCCCAACTCCCATGATCTTTGATGCTTGCTGGAATGGTACTCCTTAGACAGGCTGTGGTCCTTTTGGAGAGGGTTCGCCCTCCTGTCATGTTGGGCCAGACACAGTTTTCAGACACCAGTGTTGGCCCCCCATGCTAGTTTTTCTGTTCAGACTTGGTGAGGTAGTATATTGAATACTAACTTACAATTACGGAGTTACTTTTAAAACAGGAAGAGCCTGATATTCAGACAGAAATCTAACATCTTCTCCACTATTTGAAGCACAGTACAAACTATGAGAGTTACAAAAACTGTTCTATAAGGAAAACAATGATGATTTTTTTTTCATGCTGTAATTTTCTTCAGCTGTGGGTTTTATCCAAGCATGGTTCAAAGGGAAATGGACTTTGACAAGAGGCAGATGTTGTTTTCCTTTCAAACTCAAGCTAACAAAGCCATCAAATATGAATGGTATCAAATTATCTTTGGCACATTTTATGTCCCAATACAAATTCTTTGGATAGAGAAAAAGAAGTGTTTTCATCTGATTAAATAACCACATTTTTCTACAAGTACTGAAAAGAATCTGCTATTACTTAGAGCTAACCTCTAGAGGAAAGTCCATACTACAAAGTAGACCAAAATAGTTACCTTTTGTACATCAAAGAAGTAACATCAGAATTTATAATAAGTATTGTCAATAGTAAATGTGATATTTTGTGGCCGTTAAACTCTAATATTAATGTAGTAAATCAATGTCATATTCTTATAGAACCCTATTCTGATAAATTATATTAAACCTATAAAAGAGCTCTCTCTAATTAAGAAAAAATAATTGACTTATGACCTATGTGTGGTTTCTTTCCTCTGTCAAATTGGTCCCTTCTGATTTCAAAACCTGTGTGAGAGAGAGGTCTTAGGCTGTGTGACACTTAGATGAATCTGCAAATGGTCTGTGGTTTTGGAGAGCATGCAGAAGTAGGATCTTCCTGCAAGATTTAAGGTTTCTCATTGGCACATGCAGCTCACATATGTCCACAACTACCAGAGGAGCTTGATTTGAATAGGACCTAGCAAATATGTTCTTACATTTTATGCCATTATTCCCTGATCTGTTATTCTAAGCACATTCTAAAACAATACCAGTCTTTTCATAGAATCATAGAATCATAAAGTTTGGAAAAGACCTCTAAGATCATCAAGTCCAACCATCAACCCAATATCAACATGCCTGCTAAACCATGTCCTGATGTGCCATGTCTACATGTTTTTTGAACACCTGCAGGGATAGTGACTCCACCACTTCCCTGGGCAGCCTGTTCCAATGACTGACCACTCTTTCAGTACAGAAATTTTTCCTAATATCCAATCTAAATCTCCCCTGACGCAACTTGAGGCCATTGCCTCTCATCCTATTGCTAGCTGCTTGGGAGAAGAGACCAACACCTGCCTCACTACAACTGCCTTTAAGGTAGTTGTAGTGAGTGATAAGGTCCCCCCTCAGCCTCCTCTTCTCCAGACTAAATAACTCCAATTCCCTCAGTCACTCCTCATAAGACTTGTTCTGTAGACCCTTCACCAGCCTCATTGTTGTTCTCTGGACATGCTCCAGCCCCTCAATGTCCTTCCTGTAACGAGGGGCTCAAAACTGAACACAGTACTTGAGGTGCAGCCTCACCAGTGCCGAGTACAGGGGCACGATCACCTCCCTACTCCTACTGGCCACACTATTCGTGATACAAGCCAGAATGCCATTGGCCTTCTTGGCCACCTGGGCACACTGCTGGCTCATGTTCAGCCAACTGCCAACCAGTACCCCGAGGTCCTTTTCCACCAGGCAGCTTTCCAGCCACGCTTCCCCAAGCCTGTAGCATTGCATGGGGTTGTTGTGACCAAAGTGCAGGACCTGGCACTTGGCCTTGTTGAACTTCATACAACCGGCCATGGCCCATCAATCCAGTCTGTCCAGATAAAAACAAAAAACAGTAAAACAAAAATAATTTTGGAGTTCTTAAATATGAAAAAAAAAAAAAAGAAGAAAAATTTTTATTCTTGACTGTTACCAGCTATACTTTGTTGTGGACTGGTGACTGAGACATTGTTGGGGCAAATTATCTCACCTTAGGAAAAACTGCAAAGAATCCTAAACTTAAATACACCTTCTGTATTTAATCTGCTGTACATTTTCATACATGAAGCATTTCTTAACCAGGCCTTTGGAATCTGGAGGTTATTTCCTATAAAATCAGTATTTATAATTAGATCAAATTTATCCAAGCACTCATTTACCCTAAGAGCACAGTCATAATCATATTAAACCTCAGTGTTACAGATGGATTACTAATAAAGTAATTCTCACAAGTAACCAAAATATTCTATCTTAACAAAAACATTGTATCTTTGTTTTCTACCCAATAAATAAGAGCAATATAAGTGTTTTGAGTAATAGAATAGCTTCCACACAGTATTAGATGCACCAGCTTGTATTCCTGTAAATAAAAAACCCCAACCCTCTCTAAAGTCAACATCACCATAATTCTCTTTGTTTAGCTAAATGTCCTCTTGGAAATGTGGGCCAAATTCACAAAATTTAATAAATGATTGAACATAGCAGGAGGAGATTGAGGGAAAAATATTTCTGCTTCTTTCACTTAAAAATCTGACCCTAAATGTTTCCACTAAGACCTGAAAATACTTACCATTCGGATTAATGGGAGGCTATATATCATTAGCACTTGCTGGCTGCTGTATGACTCACCTTTCAGTTTTTTACTTCTGTTTTTCCAAATTAGTCAATTCAGAGATGCCATAGATACTATACACATATAATTTATATGATCTTCTGAAAAGGTCTTCTGTGCTTCATCCTTTAGTGAATTAGAATATTATTTTGTTAACAGTTGCATTCCCTTATTCATTGATCCAGTTTAAACTACTGTTTTGCTAGAGACATAATTCTGATGTCACAATTCACTGATGTTTTCTCCTGGCAATACTTTGTAGCAGAAAAATTTGAGTGCAGTTCATTTCACAGTGCTGTTCCCATTGAAATCAGTCCCTCGTATTTCTGGGAGACAGATGTAAGAGAATAAGGTGTGGATCTTTCATAAGAACATGAGGGAATAGCATATTCAAATGCTAGTACTTACTTTAAAATTACAGTTTTTCTTCTCTTTCTCTCATTTTTAAGAAGTTTTGTCATGTTAAGGAAGTTTCAGTTTACTTTGATTGTATATCCTGGGGCTTAAAGACACTTTGTTTTGAATCCAGTAGCAGGAAAATGTACTATATTCATTGAATGTAGCTAATAATATGAGAGAGTAATTCAAAATTCATGCTAAATTAACAAGAATGTTATAATCTCTGATGATTCTGAAGCAGTGAGATTGTCTTCAGCTAATCAGATCACCTGTCTCTGCGAAAGTCGCCTGATTGTAATCATTCCAGAACTTCCTAGGTATTAATGAGGAGAATTCATTTTAGCAGGCCATTAATGATTAAACAGCTTACACAGAAAGAATGTCACAATCAAGACGAAATGGTGAAAGAACAAGTAACAATTTTGTACCGAAGTGACACCTAACTTAGGTATATTTCAGTTACCCAACAAAATGTTCATCAGGCAAAACAGGGGTGGGCCACCAGTAGTATAATAACTAACCTTCTTCGCTTACCTTTCCGGCTGAAAATCTACTCCAAGTGGTTAAATCCAAGAAGGGAGCAAAAGTGGATGAGAAGACATCAAACAAGATTCAGCCAGCAGCTTCTGAACTGTCAGCAGCCTTAGTCAAAAGAGAATGATGATTTCTGTGCGTACCTGTGTTTATGTGCACTTCCCAAGAAGATGCGGTGTGCCTTTGCCAAAGCTATTTACTCATAATTTTTTTAAGCAAAGAAATGAAGTGAATTATTTACAATTTTTTCCTTCTGCTTTTGGAAGAATAAGGCTGTATAAATCCCTTAATGTATTCAGATGAGATATAATCCAATAGTTCTGATGGAATTTAATTATAATAACATCCTAATCAAAGGTAAATTAAACAAGACTATGACCAAGTGCTGTCACACTAAATGAACAGTTAAATTACACCTGTAACAGACAGCTCTGTCCTACAATTTTGACTCAAAGAGTGTGACATTTTGTTTTGAGGTTAATCATTGTATGCTTCACAAATACTTGGAAGCCTTCCTTGATCTTTTATAGGCTAAATTAAATCTAAACTTCTGAGACACACTGAGCAGGAGAGCCAAGTGAGTTCGCTTTGGAGAGGACAAAACATGAGGAATGCGAGGGGGGTTTCTTTGTTCAGGAGATGTGACACCCACACAGCTTGAGGTTTCCTTCACCAAAACATACAGTGGTGCGCTTGGCTGGTATATAATCAATTGCTCTCTTACTGTATTTCCGAAGTATCAAAGGAAACATTTCTTGACAGGAAAAACACAGATCTAACAGACTGATGAAGCTTACTGTCATTTCTCCTAGGCCTTATTTTTGCCACCATGTTCATCAAGGAGTGTGCCCACTATACCTTCCTGAGGGAGCGCAGCCGGTGTCCCAGCCGGCAGATGGAATGGCTGTGCTGGCAGCCAGCTACACACTTGCTGTGTGATTGCCCCACAGAGCTTGTGTGAATGGAAGGAGGGACTCAGCACCTCCGCAGAGTTTTTTCCCGCCCTCCTCTCTGTCTTGGCTCAAAGCACAATTCAAGTTACATCATTTTATCACCATAGAGGTATCTATCACTATTTTGTAAAAGCTGTACCTCTCAGTTCCCCGTAAATCCCTTTGCTTCCTGACATGCAGCCTGCACTGTCCCCCACGCTGACCCAGAAAGAACTCAGGCAGTTTTACTGACTCATACTCTCCTTGTGATCACAAACCTAGGTATTTTTTCACCACCACCACCCCCAAAACAAAAACCCTGATGTGAATTTGTTCCAGTCTAACTCACCAGTCACATCAATCCCTTACCTCCTTCCTGCTTCCTCGGATGTCTAGAAAAGAACCCTCTGCAAAAAAACCAAGCCCTTCATCAATGGAGCTTGTCAGCTGTGGGCTCTGAGACTGCATTTTCCTGCTCTTTAGCAGCAGATCTTAACATCTCTAAGAAAATGACTGCACAACTAACAGCCTGTACTTTTCATCCATCCATAAATGCACAGCTGGCATCCTTATGGGATTTTCTATTATGCATATTCAGCCTAGCATTTTCAAATCCTCAGATGGTCTGTAGTATTTCTTCTTACAGGGAAAAAATATTATAGAATCAGAGGCAGTTCTCTGAATCCACTGGATTTAGCTAAGGGATGGTTTGGGATTTGAACGGAAAGGCTTTTCATTTTTATTCACTCCTATTTTCCATGGGGTCCCAAAATCTATGTGGCTGATGGTAAAGAAAAGGTCTCAGACTCATTTTAGAAAGTATGGAACCTCTCTTCACCTAGGGGTTGTTGAAAACACAGGTTCCAGCCACCAGGTTAATGTTTTTCTCTGTCTGCCATTTTCCCAACAAGGAAAATTGCTTTTGTTAGATTTAATGGTCCTATTGACAGCAGCCAGAGGGACTCAAAAAATGGGAGCTGGTTTATCAGTTTGTTCCAGTTTTTCTCACATTCACTTACCCATTTAGACAGCACTGTCAGAATAGTGCCTTTCCGGAGCTGCTTGCATATTTAATCCTTGTGATTAAATTTTGCTCTTTTGCCTTCCTGAACTCTCAAAAAGTTATGTTTGGCAGCATCATTTCTGGTGATCTCTGCAGTAGCATAACTACAGAAGCTCAGAAATGTTCACCACAACACTGTGATACAAACCACTTATTTTTCCTTTAGACAGATAATTCTGTCTGATTGAGGGTCTGTCCTGAAATTTCATTAATGACTACCAAGAGAAAGAGTGATTGTCAAAAGCTCTTCAACTATATATAAGACTGTATTTGCTAGAAGCATCACAAGTTACTTTAGAACAGTTCCTAACACTTACGAATCATAATTTTTCCTAACACTGTGTTGCTGATCGGTTTATTTTTGCATGGCAATCTGCACAGTTCAGTGTCAGTGGAGATCAATAATCCATCCAGAAACTAATAATCAATACAGATATCACTGCTCAGAAGAAGCCATTAGCCCTTTTGTTTTCCATCTGGTGGGGTAGATAGTAACTGAATGCTTTTAAACAGCTATTTTATTTCTCTCTCATGACCAGCTGGAGCCATAATCTCTTCACAAGCCTGAGTGTGCCTAAAAACCAGAGATTTATTTTACTTCTTTGACTGAAAACTCTGGGTTCTCATAGATTTGTCTAAATTCTGGGATGATTTTATGAGATACAGAAAAATTAGAAGGTATCTCTGCTGCCTTTGCACCTGGTGACTTCATTGGGCCTTACTTGGAACCTGAGCCACTGAAAGAACAAGCACCCTACAGCCTTCAGATCAGGCATGGAGGGGACTGCAAAATCAGATGAAACACCACCACTCTTTTGAATGTCTGACTCAAGTAGAAGAATCAAAACCTAGAAGTTATCTCCTAGGCCTCCTATATAATGGGAGAACCAGAAGCCTCTGAATGAGATCTCCAAAAGGCAGCATATATTCAGTACAGCATCATCCAGTCAACTCACTTGGTGAATAGATATATAGTGTGAGATAGTGTAAAAGCATAAGGCTCAGGATTTCCCTTCGAATATCCCCCCATGAAGACACATATAGGAAAGTAAAATTATTCCTGACATGGCCCTGAGCTTTCTCCTGAAGGCAAGTGTCTATTTTCTTCTTTTCAGTGGCTTGAACTGGCCATTAGAGTAGGAAGGTTATCTCCATTTCTGTTGGTATGCTGTAGTCTACAAGTTGCAGCACTGAATCAGGAAACAGTAAAGGAAGATTCATTCTACATTTTCTGCAAGAAGATATTATGGACAAATACAGTCATGAGATAACCTGCAGAAACTGTATGTTTAGAAGAAAGAGGATTTCTCTGTCGCAGCTGAATTATGTCCTCTGTTGCATTGTCTTCCTGATTCAGGGTTTTCAGTACTTTGTTACATCCTGGAAGAGTATTGTTGGGTAGAAAATTCCACAAAATTGATTGCAACCTTTAACTGTTTTATTATTTCACCCTGCTGGGCTGAAGGAGATGCCACTTTGCCTCTTTGCAGGTAAAGCAAAGAGCTGAGGCTGGTTTCTGCAAGAGGACTGAAACCAGTCTCAGTTTTTCTTAACGAGCACTCTAAGGAGAGGGAGAAAACTCCTAGTCCAGTATTTTTTAACTACAGTGGAGGCTGCAACTGTATTTTTGAGGAATTATGATTTTGTTTGTGCTCATGTGTTTATAGAATATGGAATGAGATATGCAGGGAACAGAGGTAGGCATACACTTTCTTGATCCTGATTGCACAGGTGATAAATTGGCAGGATAGTTTTGAATGTGATGTCTCAGATAGAATTACTTTACTGTAAATATTGAAGATAAAACAGGTAAGCATTTATGTGGCATTTCTATTTTGCAGTTTGATTTCCAAGTTCAGACATCCTTCTGCATAACGTTGTTGCTCAGAGATCTGAAAAGCAATACTAGTATTTACCTATAAGTGCTCTTGATGACTTCCTATTTTAATATTTGCTCATCATCCAATTTTGAGACTTGAGCCAGTAAAAGTTAAAGTCATATATCACAATGTTTGTGACAACTATTACTGTTAAGGGTAGTTAAACTACTGGAGCCCAATTATCTGCATTTGTTGTGTTGATTCTTTTTTTTCTTTTTTTGTAATTTCTGGGTTCACAGAATCAGCTGTTTACACTCAGTTACAGAGAGAGTGATCGTGGTAGAAACACTAAAACTGGCTATGATGCTAAAGTTTGCCTAGTTGTTAACAATCCCCTGGTTAGAACCAGTGGAAGATCAGGAGACTGATTCCACAAATACATTGTTTCCTGTAAACTGCAAAATTTGGTGACCAGTGAATTCAGGAAATGGAAATTTACCATTTTTAGGGCTCACATGTTGTTAGATAGGGTCAGGTTGAGATATTTACATGGCTAGGCCAATTTGGTCCAAGAATGTGTAGGCACTTTATAAACGTGCATTTCTGAAAGCTCAGTCCTGTGACTGCAAATTTCTCAGGAGTCCTGCAAGAAGCTGACAAGTTAATGTCGTTTTTTACTAGCAGTTATCAAAGCATAAACATGTATGCCTTTTAGTTATTTTCAAATAGATGCATCTGTTTTCAAGTAACCAGGTGTCTACAGTTCCCCATTAACATGTGCTTAATACAAGCACATTGCCAACAACATACTGATGGGTGTCTTCAAAATGTTTTCTTAGTATGATTTAGACCTTTCATCAATCTACATTATGAAATGACACTTGCACATTATACGTGTGCTAAATGATAACGAAATGCATAATACAGCCTGTGCTCTACGTTGCTTAAAGGCCTTGTTGTTCATTAATTAATAATTCCATTTTGTTTTGAGCACTTTGGAACGTCTGGGAGGAAAGTGACTGTGTAACCTTGTTTGGGAATGGGTTTCTCAAAGTTAAGGGACTGCCTGCTTTAGCAACTCTCCTCTCAGCTGCAGGAAAATCACAGAAGTGTTTTCCTGTGAAGGGTGGTACTTTTTTTTTTTTTTTTTTTTTTTTTTTTT
>Ga0065711_1010027_pt1 | contig 10932 bp, 9 predicted proteins | sample Hoacrofraction12_FD_59098 | JGI IMG/M metagenome (GOLD analysis project Ga0065711, IMG submission 59098) | Hoatzin crop microbial communities from Cojedes, Venezuela - Epithelial fraction 12 v2 (version 2) | ecosystem: Host-associated > Birds > Digestive system > Esophagus > Crop | place... | reverse complement strand
CCCCCACCCTTCAGATATTTGTAGGCATTTATTAGGTCCCCTCTCAGCCTTCTCTTCTTCAGGCTGAACAAGCCCAGCTCCCTCAGCCTCTCCTCGTAGGAGAGATGCTCCAGTGCCCTCCTCATCCTCGTAGCCCTCCGCTGGACTCTCTCCAGTAGCTCCTCATCTTTCTTGAACTGGGCAGCCCAGAACTGGACACAGTACTCCAGATGGGTACATATCTCTTGTGTCAAAACAATCTCCTAACTCATCATTGGTTTTACAGAACATCTGGCTAAGCAGACTTAATTTTTTTTCTAAATACGGAGTTGGAAAACTGTAATTCAGAGAGGTGAGCTCCAGAGCTCAGGGCTGGCCACAGCGTGTGGGGGGAAGCAGGAGGAAATGGGGTACCAGCACTGGGGGTATGGACATGTGCATGGATTTCATTAGGACTGTGGATGGGGTCAAAAAGCACAGCAATAAAACGTGAGATGAGGTTTGAGTATGAGGAGACGTCACAGCTTCAGCTGGGTGGGAACTCTGTGTGGGGATTTCGTTGTTAATCATCACAATATTTTTAAAGGCCGAATGTCGGTTGTGGTTGCAAGTGAGAAATAGCCCAGCAGAAGTCAAGACGTGGCCCATGAACTACGTGCATAGCACCTTGTGTTGCCCCGTGCCCTCACGCAAGCTTTGCGTATTTCCCTTTTCCGAAGGCTGGAGGTGAATGTAGTTTTCTGGTTTGGTGCTGTCAGCTGTGGCGCAGGGGAAGCTGCCTGCTGAGTTCTGGTTTGTGGCTGCAGAGCGTTCCCTGCCCCTTAGCAGCTCTAGCTGTCCCTCTGGCTTTGAGATCGAGCGAGACTGCCTGTGTGGCTGACCTGTGCTTGCGCTGGCTGCACGGCAGGTTTCCCTGCGGGCGATGGCTGGGGAAGGGCGTTGACGACGGCAGTTTGGAGCGAATCCTCATTGGAGAGCTGGTGTCCTCCACCTCTGACGAAGAGCTGGGAAAGCAGTGCCGCACCCCACCCCAGCAGAAATCTCCTACCATGGCTCGACGACTGAGCATCACTTCCCTCACGGGGAAGAACACCAGTAAGTCCTTTCCTTTCTCCCAGGGCCCTAGACAAGGGGGCAGCAACTGCTGAGCGATAAAGCTCCTGTGAACAGGAGAGCTCCTGCGGAAGCAAGGCTTGGTGCAGAGGAACAGCTGCAAGCTGAGGAGTTTTTCCTGCCCTGGTTTGCGTGTCTGCAGCTTGCTCTATGACCGTACACGTTGCCTCTTTCAATGTCCCCATCTGACAGCTGAAAGATAAAAATCTCTTTCCTTGGAGCACGGAGATACGAGATGAGGGAGGAGGCGACAGCAGAATTTGCAGTAGCTGACGCTGCTCAGCTTCCCGACTCGCTTTGCAGTCAGCTGGAAGACAGTCCTCTCTGAAGGGCAGTTCGGAGCCTGATGTGGATGCTGTGAACTGCCTTCTGGAGGAGCACGTCTCCAGGAGACATCAACTTCACGTCCCTGGAATTAGTTTTTATGAGCAACTGTATCTGGCTGCAGTGGGGCATGGGACTGGAAGGGCCACGTGAGGCGTTCTCTGATGGAGCGCGCGGGTGAGCGCAGTGTGGATCCTGCTCGTAAACCTGTCCAGCTCCTGTATGATTAGGGGACATGACTGCTGAAATGTCAAGCAAGAAAAAACTACCCTCCAAGAGTAATGCAGCATTTAAAAACCTCCCCGGGACCACTGCAGCTCACACACTCAGTGTGTGAGTCTGTGTTAGCTGGAGGAGTGGGCACCAGAGCTACTGGCAGAGCATTTCCTTAGGTCTGAGAACACTGAGGCCCAATAATTCATTTGTCTTGTGAGCTGCATGAGGCTCTGTTAGTATCGTGTACTAAAATGATACTGAATTACTCCGTGCTCCCAAAATAACAACTGTAGGACAAGCTAAGAGCAACCTACGTATGTCTGAATAACTAGGAAGGACTCACAGCAGAACCGTGAAAAAGTTTGAAGTCTGGAAAACATCTGCTTAAAATGCAGTTTTAAAAGTTCAGTCTGTTTTAATCGGAAAGTGAATGAGGGACTAGATGATTTGCTTCAGGTACCTGTAGAGGCAGATGAGGTGGCAGCAGGTGGAGCATGATTCACGAGCAGAGGCGTACAGCTAAGCAGATTCAGAGCAGAAACATGGCATACATTTTAAAACAGAAAATAACTTACTCTTGGGAACGTTAATAAGGAATATTCTCTGCCTGTGGCCCTTCACACCGGTACAATGTCTCTAAATGGATACTTATTTTGGCTCAATAAAACATTGGGGTTTCAAGTCAGGAATTAACGAGTGCTGCGTTTCCTGGCCTCTGTCACATAGAAGCGAGTCAAACGACTGGGCTGCAGCCTTTCAGCCCGTGTCTCTTCGTGTGAGGGCTGCTGTACTCTAGGTGATGAGCAAGATGTGATTAACTCCAATAAAATATTTATCAAGCCAGATCCTTGAGTTTTGCATTTTTAAGTGGGGTGATTTATTTGACTATTCCAGGGTTGCTCATCGGTTGCTTGTAATTAAGGCACAGGTTTACCCAAGACAAATGATTGCCTAAACTCTGTTAGAGATACAGAATAATTCCTGCAGTTCAGACGATGTCATCATGAGAAACTGATGAATGTTTTAAAGTTGGTGTCTTCATCTAGTAAGCTCTCCAACATTTCACAGAGCCTAATGCGGGACAGATCCAAGAGGGCATCGGGGAAGCCGTGAACAATATTGTGAAACACTTTCACAAGCCAGAGAAAGAGGTACTTGCTACTTTTCATTACTTGCCTGGTATCTACAATGTGTGTAAATACTTTTATAGAGAAATGGAACTGAAGTGCTAGTAGAGACTGTTAACCTTTAGATTTGAAGCTTCTGACATGCAAGCGAGGCACGTTGTACTCACAGACTCTCTCTTTCCTGCAGAGAGGGAGCCTTACCCTTCTGTTGTGTGGAGAAAATGGTCTGGTTGCGGCACTGGAGCAGGTCTTCCACCATGGATTCAAATCAGCTCGCATTTTTCATAAGAATGTCTTCATCTGGGACTTCATAGGTAAGCCAGTATGTGGTTTGGAGGCAGAAGGAGAAGAAAGATTAGGGCAAAATGACTACTTGTGCACAGACCTCGGATTGTTGTCGGCTAGGGTGCCACTTGCTCCTGCCTAGCACCTGCGCGGTGTTGCTTGAAGTCAATGAGAAACAAGACAGAAGATGAGAAATACTGAGCTCTATATAAGGGATGAGTATGAATCTGTGCAGAAATTAAAGAACACTTCAAATTCTAGTCATTTATTCATAGATGAATGTTCAAACAGCTGCTTTTCTACCCAGAAAGAAGGTGGGCTGGAGGCTGGGGTAGAGTAGCACTCAGTGTTAGGGGGAGAGCTGGGAAAGGGCCAGGATTTCTAGTCGTTCATGAGAACTCTGCTAGTCACCGCAGTGCTCTGCTGGCGATGCTTATCTGTAGGCCCATGTTGCAGTAATTTAAGGCATATTTATTCCCTTAAAACATGCTCACAAGTTGAGATGCTTAGCCTGAGGGTAAGTGGTTACTCAGAAAAGGTGAAAAATCAAAGCTGGTGGTATCACTTACCATGAAACCGTCGCTAGGTAGTCTGGTGCGGCTCCTTGATGTCACCTAACCGCGCTGGACATCAGCCAGTCGGCTGACCGCGGCGGTGTAGCTACGCCGGAGATCGTCACCTGCCTATGGCGTTCAGAGTGAGGAATCCAGATAGAAGCTGTGCAGTAGCTCTCGGCAGGTTGTTTTTTTTAAGGATTCCCTGGTGTGATTCTATGTCACAACGAAGTACTTCTGCTCACTGGGTTCTGATTTTTCTCCCTGCCGCAGAGAAAGCTGTTGCTTATTTTGAAACCAGTGAGCAGATTGGAGACAACGAGGAGGCCCTTTTGCTTCAGAGATCTTCATGCAAAACCTTCTGTCATTACGTGAACGCCATCAATACAGCTCCGAGGAACATTGGAAAGGATGGCAAATTCCAGATTCTGGTTTGCCTGGGGACAAGGTACCTAACTGCTCTTTGTTATACGTGTCCTCTTGCGTTAGACTAGGAGAATATTTTTGCACCTTTGCTATTACCTTTAGTTTTCCATTTTAAGGCATCTCATGCCCATCTATTATTCGGTACCTATTTTAGGCAGCTTTAATACTACATGAAGAATTGGAGCAAAGAAGCAGTAATGATACATGGCTAGTGTCTAAACTGCTAAAAATGTTTTGAGCTGTTCTATAACTGTTAGCTTGACAGTTGTATGTATGAAATCTGCTTTGAAATTGTATTTTTGATGAAGTGCTGGCTCTGGGAATGCAGAGTTCCTTTGCAAGAGCTGGTGCATTCCTAAATCCTCAGTGAATCACTTTGCCTATGAAAATGGGATGCCTGTTGTAACTTTGACAAAACTATTCTAGATGAATCTTTCTTTCCTAATAGGATCCTTTCTGTCTTGGACTTCGGGGGGCACAAGGGGAGGAGCTTAGTTGTATTTTGGAGGGTGGAAGTTGGTATGTCTAGAAATAAGTACCGTTTTTTGTCTTGTCTGTCTGGATACATAGAAAGCCAGTTGGAAAACAGTCTGTTGTTTTTTCCTGAATTTTACTTTCCCTGTTCCTGATCTGAAAATGCTGCTGAATTCTTCCACAGTCAGTTGCCTAATTCTGCTGGTATCTTTCCATCTTCATTCCTACGGTATGTTTGGCTACCTGTATTTTACTAACAAAATGGAGGGTTATGATTACACAGGAAACTTGTGTGTGCAGACAGCGTGCACCACCTGCAGAAAGAGACTGCGTGTTCTGGGTTGTGTTCTTGGAGAAGAATTGGAGTTTGAGATCTGTTGTGCTCAGTGCTAAAATAATTCCTTTCATCCCCTTTGCAGGGACCACTTGCTCTCTCAGTGGATCCCGTTGCTGGCAGAGTGCCCGCCCATTACAAGGATGTACGAGGAGAACGCTCTCCTGCGGGACCGCATGACTGTCAACTCCCTCATCCGAGTCCTACAGACATTGCAAGACTTCAACATCGTCCTGGAAGGATCACTCATTAAAGGAGTGGATGTTTAGCATGGCTTTGCTGAGAACTTCGTTATTCCTTTCCCAAGCAAGCAAACCACGGTTGGAGACCTGTCAGGACTTGAACGCGATGGTAGTGCACCACTGTAAGGCAAAGATGCCAGCTGAAGCGGGAGTGGGATGCCCAGTTTGTGCCCGATGGGGACTGTCCTCTAAAGCTGCAGAAAGCTAAGATGCAGTATTGTAGTTTATTTGAAACAGAAATTTAGTAAAAAATAGAGTATTTTCATGTGTTAGATGTGTGTAAATATGCTATCTTCTTTAAGAAATTATATTACTCTAAGAAATTTTTCTTAGACTGAATGTTCTTGTTCTGACTATGAGTAGCTTAAGCCCAGGGGAGGGACTGGGAGGAGGGAAGGACCGAGGTGGGAAGGGATGCTGCTACTTGCTTGCAAGGAAGAAGCCAAGCGATGTGTAAATACAGCGCAAACCCAGCAGGGCTTTTTTCAGGTATTGTGAATTAATACAGCAAATATCCCTGTGTGGCCATCGTGACTGTCTCACTCTTGGAGACATTGTAAGCCCGTGCTCTTTTACCCCGCTGTACATGGTCTCCCTTAGTTTTCTGTTTGTTCAAAGACTCACCCAACCCTTTCCATGCACGGAAGTAGCGAGTTGTCATTTTTTCTTTTTCTGTAAGGTCTTTTGTGTCACTTCTGTTGTTCTCCAAAAGGGGAAACGGGTGTTGAAATGCTTCAACGCTGGAGAGGAGGACCGCTGTCGGCCTGGGAGCCCGGCAGCGTGCGAGACCTGCGTCAGCTGCGCTGCTGCAGCCCGAGGTGGGCAGTGATGGCTTGCTTGGCTCGCTCGGTGTGCCCCTTGCCTGTCTGGGTGTTCTGATGATTCCCCTCACCCTCGGTTTGTGCTGTGGATTACTTTTTTTTCTTTTTTTTCTTTTTTTCCCCCATGTTGAGGAATTTGATTCAGACCGAATTCCTGGCTGTACTTGAGAAGAATCACTGCTGTAGAGCCACAAACACTGATGTTGCTGTGCTACTGAACTGTATCAGCTGGTTTTGAAATGCTGACAGGTTATGAGTCTTCCTTTATCCCGCAGAATGAGTGTTCCTAGGAAGGACAGGATCTTTCATTAATTTTATTTTTTTTTCTTCAAATTATACAACTACAAAAAAAAAAAGGAATGAAGCAAAAGAAGGGAAAAAAGAATCCAACTTTGGTATTTTAAGGCTCCTTTCCTACTCTCTTTCCAGTTAATATGTTAGTAATACAGTGTGTATATATAGATACAGCTTGAAGAGGATCTGGGAGCAACTGAAATCCTGTACATTAAAAATTTAACAAGTGATTATATCAAAATCACCTTGTGGATACCATGCAGCAAATACAGGGTGTATTTTCCATTCTTGTGGATGGGAGTTGGAAGGATCCGAGGGCATCGTTAGCTTCATCTGGTTTTCATTTTTGGAGGTTGGTTTAAATACAGGTGTTTGTTTTCACTTGTTTATTCCCTATGGTCTTGGCCATTTCGTGAGTGGATTTCTGCAGACGTCTCGTGGTCAGCTGTGGCTTGGGAGAGGCACCCGACGGGTGCTGTGAGAAGTTTGTCGCCTTGCGCTGTGCTCTCAGGCGGCACAGGAGGGGCTGGGGAATGGTGGGCAGCAGCAGGTCCTGCTATAGCGTGCACGTGGTGGAGAGCTAAGGAAAAGGAAAGAGGATGAAAATTAGGGTTTGCTTTCTCACCTGCCTTTTGTCAAGCTGCTCTACTTTCCTGTGGTCCTTCTGCTGTCTGGTTCTTAGAACAGAACTCACTTCAGTGTCAAAGCTTCACGTCGTATTCCCAGCCCGAAGAAGACTCTTCACGTGACTTTGTTTCGTTAGAAGGGAGGGGTTTATGTTGTGAAAGTTTTTTATTGTTTCGAAGAAAGCAGTAAAATAACACTGTGAGGGAGTCATTGACTTTAATGAGGGTTCCCACTTTTAATAACCGCTCTTTCCTCCTGGGCCTGTGCTTCCTTAAACTGCCCAAACCCATCGCAAACCCTGTAGGCAGCGCCGCTGCGTCACCGCTGTGGGTGTAGCTAACGTGAAGGCTGTGAACGGTGTCGTGCGTTCGCAGCCGGAGCCCACAGCTGCGTGACAGCTCAATGAACGCTTCCAGAAATGTGAAATTTGGGGGGCTAGGGTTTTCTGTGTGACCAGGCAAGTCTGCTTAAAGCCAGCAGAAGATGCACGACAACCCTTCAGCAGCAATTGGGAGATGTGTCCCTAGTATTTAACTCTTATCAGTAAATTACACATTCAGCACCAGAAACCACGTGGCAGCATTATGTGGTAATGACTGCTTAGGATGTTTTGATTTCTATTACAACTCAAGCCTTTTATGTCTAATAACTGCTGTACGTGATGTTCTCACGCCCAGCCCAGTCTAAGTGACTTTCATTTGACTGAAACAATAACCTCTTTAGTCCTTGGATTTCCTCGCAGCATCGTCTGCGTTTTTGCCAGCTGGATGCTTCTCAGAAGGGTACTGCGGCGTACTTCTCCAAAGACTATTTATGACTTGAGCAGACGTAACATTCATCCAACGTGACACGGGTTAAGTGCAAGCAGGAGAGAGTAGAAATGTGGGCACCTCTAAAGGTCAAGCACAGATGAATAAACCACACACAGAGAAAAGGGCGAATAACTGTACAAAGTCTTTCTTAAGTTAAAATAAAACCTGAGAAATTTTGGAATTCATAACAGGGCCTCCCTATTTCAAACTACGTTAAGGAACCTTTAGCACTTAACTTTAACACAACTTCATGTCAGTTTGTTTAGCGAGTCTTGACTTGTTTGGTTTGGTCAGGTTTCACATCATGTTAGTAGTAATACAATAAAAATAATGTATGTCTAATATTTCCTTGTAGGCAATAAAGCGCCCTAAGATACGATGAAAGGGGCAGAGCTGAGTGCCTCAGATTCCTAGAAGACTAGTTATTTGACACCCTTGGGAGTACGGTTCTTGGTAGTGAATTTTTATCCTACCATGCATGATTTTATTTTTTTTTTAGTAGACTTGTGTTTATTGTAAACTGTGAGGTTTTTTTCTGTTAGGTTTACAGAAATCATTCTACCCACTAGAATGGTGAGAAACCCATCAGGATTCTTCTAACACAGTTTTTACTTCAGTGTTAAAGCACCTTCATGGGTTGAGAAAGGGAATCTTGGAAAAGACCAAAGCTCTCTGGTATCTTCTTTAAAAAAAAAAAAAGAAATTCCTATCCAATACCCATCTGCAGGTGTCTGAGTTCGCACAGTCCTGTTATACCAACACCCAGCATGGTAACTTGAGGGAGTCAGAGAATCCAATGCCTCACTGTGTACAAAACGTGTATTTACAGTTCTCTGAAACGAATGAAGTTCCACTGTTCAGCGAGAAATCTGCTCATGCTTATTCCGAGTTGGTTTGTGTCATTAGATATCACTGTTCAAAAAAATGTCTTTCTAGAATAGTTGTGCAACGGCATATTTGAGAAAATTCCTTCTTTCAATCAAATGAAGGTGCGCATCTTAAGGGGAAATATTGTATGTTACACTTGAAATGTACAGATGTGCCCTGTATAGCTTAAAATGGTCTTTAAATGTCTCCATTGAGTATATTTTGTCTTTACATTATTACTAACTGAATAAGAACTGGATTATTTTCAAGACGACATTAGTAAAGGTATTGTTATATCAAGCACTTTAACATACATATCACAAACTGACATGGGTTTTTCAGGTTTTGAAGTACACTGAAATACAGCTTTTCATGCTCTGTCCTTTACAAATAAAACTGTGAGAATCAAGGTCGGTGTCTCTTTCTCCTTGCAGAGGAACCGAGAGGTGTGAGTCTCAAGCCGAAGAGCTGACCTGAGCCTGGAGGGCACGTTTCAGGAAGGGAACCAGTCGAACAAAATGATCCAGCTGATCATGGCTCCTGGGACTGGGGACTTGCTGGAGCAAAGAGGGGAGGGAAGGGGGTGTCAGGGTCCGCGCTCGAAACCTGCCCTGCTGCCTCCCCTGAGACGAAAGTCTGACTTCGCAGGGCGGCGTTCGCTGGGCGGCCTGGGTTGCTCTCCCTTGGCATCCAGGAGGAGTGGGGAGAAGGAGGGTGGGGAGAAGCAGAATGGGAAGTGCGGGATGAGCTGCAGCCAAGGGTCTCCCTCCCCTCTTCGCCTGGGTTGCTCTGTATTTGAACTCCAGGTTAAAAAGCCGGAATGAAGCTCGTGCCCTCCGGTTTGTGGGGTAGTGTGTCCCGTAAGGAGAGGGGTTCATCGAGAAGGGAGAGGTGGCTGCTAGCAACAGAAAAGGGGCTAAAGAATGCCAGTGAAATGCCCTGCTTAGTAAGTAAAGGCTTTTCAAAGTTGGACTGGATTTTCAGAAATTCCCCCCACCCTGTCCCTCCCAGCTCTAGCTCTGCTGGAATTGGCAAAAACAGGAGAATTTTTGAAAGCTGCATAGTTGAAATGCAGTTCCCTGCATGCGTGTGTGCGCACGGTGTGTGTGAGGTGGGGCACGTCGGTTCGTTCATGTAACTCCTGGTTTCCAAAAGGCAGAGAGTCTCTGGAGAGGACTGAAAGTCTCATCAGAGCTTGGGGCCGTATATGTGGAAATCCTGAAAAACACCGTGTGATGAGACTGACATTTGTCAACAGCGTAGCAGCAAAACTACAGGATCCCATAAATGTGAATAAAATCCGGAGAGCTGCTTGTGGTCAAATTTCAGGAGGAGGACTGGCCGTACTTAATACACCTCCTTATTAACTCTGTTAGGCTGAAGTATGTAAATTAGAGATAGTGGGATCTGGCATCTTAAAGGCAGCAAGTACTTGAAGTAAAGCAGGACTAAACCCGTCCAGATGAGGAAGTGCAAATAACTTCCTCTCCGCCGNGCTGTCATCGATGCGGTCNGGGAACACGGCAANGTTTTCTGCAAANGGTAAGNAGAAAAAAAACTGTCTGAGAATACTTGCAGGGGTGGGAGTTGAAATGGCTCACCGACCCAGTTTGTTCCTTGCCAGCATTTCAGGTAAGCTTGTTGGGACAACTTGTACTTGGGTTAAGAGCGAAGCTGCTTCCCTCTCGGTCACCCGGTCAGCTCAGCAGTCGAGGCTCCTGTCACTGCAGTCGGGGAGCGTTTCATTGCTGCCATTCCTACCTTCTCTCCCGCTGTTCCATCAGACGTGGATCGTCATCAGCTGGTCTGTGCATGTGAAGGGAATGGGAAAATTTCTGTACAGGTCCGCTATCTGGTGGCTGGTTAAGGTAAACTGTCTGCCAAAGCTACCATGGGGCCGATTTGTCAGTGGAAAGCTGTAGTTCTGCAGGAAGACCGGACACTTTAATGGGCCCGTCTGTATTCCCTGCAGCCCTCACCGCACATCTCGGCTCCTCTGGAAGAACTTCATCTGGAAGAACTTCATCTGTCAGAACAGAATGTGGCCAGACAAATTATTTTCTCCTCTAACCAAGCCCACCTTTGTCTCAAAGGGGAAAAAACCAACCAAACAAAATAAAGCGAAGCAACTCCCTTACCCACAGCGTATTTTTCAAAGGAGTTTGTTGTAAAGGACTTCCGTGCTGTGTGATCTAGTGACAACCTTGTTACCATTCAATAATTAATTCAGTGGGATCCACAAACAAAATAATTGTGTTTTATATCAGACAGGCTGAACTATTCACACCAGTTACTCTAATACGAGCAACAAAGTCATCATTCAGCGTGACCTGGATAGGCTGGAAAGCTGGGCAGAGAGGAACCTGATGAGGTTCAACAAGGGCAAGTGCAGGGTCCTGCACCTGGGGAGGAACAACCTCATGCACCACTACAGGCT
>Ga0065711_1050213_pt1 | contig 10933 bp, 6 predicted proteins | sample Hoacrofraction12_FD_59098 | JGI IMG/M metagenome (GOLD analysis project Ga0065711, IMG submission 59098) | Hoatzin crop microbial communities from Cojedes, Venezuela - Epithelial fraction 12 v2 (version 2) | ecosystem: Host-associated > Birds > Digestive system > Esophagus > Crop | place... | reverse complement strand
GGTTCCTCTCTGCCCAACTTTCCAGCCTGTCCAGGTCTCGCTGAATGGCAGCACAGCCTGCCGGTGTATCCACCACTCCTCCCAGTTTGGTGTCATCAGCAAACTTGCTGAGGGTGCACTCTATCTCTTCATCCAGGTCCTTGATTAATAAGTTGAACAATACTTGGAGAGTATCACTGTTACAACAGAATTAAGCTCAAGAGGAATGTCAATATTTGGTAAGAAAAACAAAAGATAAAATAGGTGCAATGTTAGTAAGTATCTGCAGGAGCAGTTGGATTGACAGGGGGATTTTTAGGGAAGGAGTAGGCCAGAAGGGAATAGGCTCAGTGGGATTTTTATGATACTTTGAGGAGACTTTTCTCTCAGTGTTATTCAGCTTCTGAATGTAAAATTATTACTACATCGAACTGCTTACATTTGCATTATTGAACATATGTACTTCAGCAACTGTTTCTCGTTTGTTGTATTTGCAGTTTGCTGACGGGCTGTAACTTCCTTATACACAAGAACCTGTGCATTAGAACTGGAGTCCTGCAGAAGCAGCCACCTTCTAGGACATTTTTCAGTGGTAAGTGAAGGCTTGTATCTACCCAGTGTTTTTAAATTCAGGGTTACTCAAAGTTAGACAACTTACAGTCACATATTGATCAATACGAAGTTCTTGAGATGAAAGCGAAGTGTGAGTCCAGCAGCAGAGACCTGTTCAATTCATGGCATTTCCATGAACACCAGGTTGCAAATTATGCTTTACTCCTTTGGTGTTTTGTTTTCCAGAGAGTAAAAGAAGTGTATTTACCTATTTCATAAGATTCCGTGTCAGGTGTTATTCATTGTTTCTCAGCTATTTTGGAATACTTGGATAGCAAATGTTGTAGCAATAAAAATAAATTTAAAAAAAAAAAACAAAATGAGAAATAATTTCCTTGAAGAAGAGAAGTATTTTGGACAAATAGCTTCCCTAGACATAGTTGAAAGCTTCTTTCTTCTCTCTGAAGTGCCATCAATGCTTTTATAGCACAGTGATTTTATAGGTGTGAGGAGCCTTGCAGAGACACAGAAGATCGGGGCAGCAGCTTAGATGCTGTAGTACCCAGAGCAGTATTGGCTAAAACCGGAAGGGCAGAGCTGATCCTGTCTGGGGGAACATCAGCCCCTCAAATCAGGAATACCTCCATTGGGGCTTATTAACAGGCTATGCAATTGTTTATTTTCTGGGTTTTTTTCCTCATTATTTTTGTTCACTCTCAGGCTGCATTGTACCTGTGTGGTTATTGTAAAGTTACAGGCTTGCTTTGTCATTGTGACATCTGCTGCCCTAATGGTCTCTTTTAATGTACGCCCTTTGAGGGTATTTGCCTTTTTTTAAGCTGCTTTGATACAGTTTCATCTGTTTTGCTGCGATTGTCACTTCCGAACAAACCTGTATAACAGGGCCAGGAGAAAAGGAGCTAGGATAATAAAGTGGACCGCAGCCACATTTCTATTTTCTCTCTTTTTTTTTTTTTTTCCTAAGGGAAATCTATATTGGCATCAGTTTCCATCTTCCCAGGCAATTTATGTTTTTTGACAAGTTTGATATTTAATTAATATGTTCAAACATTACAATAGCTGGGCAGCTCTGCATCCTTCATACGTGCCTTATTGTATGTAAATACAATGCAAATACACCTTTTTCATATCATGCCCATCTCAGCACACCTATGAATCAAGCTTTTCCCCTGCGAGCATTTTTGTACAACTTAACAACATACTCCAAACTAGGAGCTAGTCATGTAACAAAAGTGTCATTTTCTTGGCTTCATCAGGTCAGCTGTATGCGAAATGAGGGATTTCATGTTTCCCTGTACTTCCTACTCTCAACAACTGAAGAAAGTAGAATATTTTGTAAAGCAAATTTAATCGGATATACCACGATACTAATAAGAGGTGCTAGAGGAAGGAGGACTCTGGGGAAGAGCATATATAATGGAATCTCTTTACCTGTGGCTTTTAAACTCTGCCAAACATCTGAAATTTTTCTAGTGAAGATGAACTCTGTATAGAAAATTAAAATCCATTAACCATAGGTTATTTTTCTTTAGCTTCTGCACATTACTTAGTTTTCTGAGGAGTCTACAGTTGAAAAATTACTTTTTTAAAGACACAATACAATTTAGCAGAGAGATTCATGTTAGGACAGTGTTTTTATAGCAAAACCCCCCCACTTTTTCGTGAACTAGCTGAGCCAATAGTTCGTGTACTTCCCACACCTACATTGTATCATTCTCTATCATTTTGAAATGTGAAACTTTTTTACATCACTTTAATGGTTTTGCATTTTTAAGTGTTCTGTTGCTCTAGCGTGTTTCTAGCAGGACAGCACAGCCAAGCAGCAGGCCAGGCATGCTTGTATCTTTCTTTTGCTGGACAATGTCATGAAGGTGATGTGAAAGAGTCTGCGTGGATGTTGGCTGAGAGATCTTTGTAATAGCATAGTCATGAATAATGAGCCTGACAGCTAAAATGATATCCGTTGTCAACATGAAAGCCGGTGAAATAATGTTAGACATAAAGTGACGGACTGAGAAGGCCAACATCAAGCTTTATATATAATGGATAATAAGAAAGTAGCAGCGCATACCAGGTGGGAATTTGTTGAAAACTGTTCAACTGTATTGCCTGCTTTGGAGTGCAACTCTTATCAGCTGTTCGCCGTGGGAAGTCTGAGGAATTTGGACGTCAGCGGTTTAACAGGCCTGTAAGAAAGAAAAAGTATAAGTATCCTCTTGTATTTCAATCTCTACTTGTGATTTTAAGAAGTCAGGAAATCAAAGTAGGTTTACATGAAAAGTTTGAGACCTGATTAAAAAGATGCTTGCACTTGGAGTTACTCTAGCTGGATAATGCTATGAAGTTCAAATATTGTTGTTTGGTTTTAATACTTGTTTGTAAACTTTAGTATATGTGTTGTCATATACTAGTCTAACAACTGCATGCAGTCCTCAATTTTTGCTTCCTTGCCAGATGAAGTATTGATCCTATTTCTGTAATCATTTCTTTGGGTTAATTTGCCTCTCCAAATCCTTTGTCTGGCATGTCATATATGCATATTTCATTATTCAAAAATATGCTTACATAGATTAATAGAAACAGCAGCTCTTTGTTGTCCAGAAATCAAAATTAGTCCTTATGAAAAAAAATCTAGGAAGCTGAGACACACAGTGCAATATTGTTGATCACATGGAAGAAAAGGTCATTTGAAGTAAGCTTTGAGTTTTGAATAAATTTTTTAGCCAGCCATTTTCTAATCCATTGATATTTCAAATTCTGATTTGGATTTAAATCTAGATGACTTGCAAATGATGTCATTAGGAAGAGAAGATAACTCTTCTTTAGTTTTATCTGTGCCCCTTACAATGGCTTGCTTTGAAGTGTTTGTATCCTTTCCTAGAAGAAATTCTTAGTTTGTTCAGAGTAACAAAGCAATATTTATATCGTTGCATCTGATTGCTTAGACTAGAGCATGCCTTCGACTGTGCAGTTTGCTTTCTCATCATGCATTTTGTTGATGTTTTTGAGGGAACGAGTCTTTTTCATCTGTTCCAGAGGAGGAAATTGTGACTTGCTTTTTATTCTCGTTTGCTGAATATACTCAATGTTTAAAAGAAATCTGAAAAAAGTTAGCCTTATCTGTAAGGAGTTCAGATTTAGGGTTCAAAGCATCTAAAAGTACGAAATTGGTATGTTGAAGTCCTACAGCTTTTTCCTCTTGTCCTGGACTTGTTTCTACTGGCTCATGTGCCACGACACGAGCTTTCCTCACGTTTGCATGCTGCGTGCTGGGGAGCTGCAGCAGTGTCAGTATCATGAGAGAACGTGGTGTTCATCTGAACTCTCTGAACAGCACGAACTGCCTGAGCATGGTTTTGTTGCCAGAATCAGTAACTAATCTTTTTGTCTTGGAGTTTGTAAACCTGTGTGAGTTTTGTTCATATCTGAAAGGTGTGGAATTTTATTTTGTCAGGGCAAAAAAAGCTTAACAGTGGCATGTTAGATGCCTTTGCCAATGATCATGTTTTGGATACCAGTTACAGAAGTGCTGTTGTATTAATGCTGGAGATAGGGAAAAGTCAACTCTTCATATCATTTATCAACAAATTAAATTGTGTTTGCTGTGGCTTGTGGAACATCAAGTGCTTTGTTCTCTAGCACAGGAAGAGAAGCGTTCACATCAGTGTAATCGATAGAGTCTCTTGAAGCAGAAACAGCCTCTCCCTGGATACGAACCAGAAAGAGCTGTTCCCGCTGAGGAGTGTTGGTTTGGGAATTTGCAAAGCGCTGGTGAAGTAGCTGAGCAGCTTTGCTAACCAAAGATGTGGTGGGAAGGGAGTTACAGGCTTCAGGGCCAAAGAGTATCGTTGGCCTTGTTTGTTTGTTGTTATGGGGCTTTTGTCCCAGTAAGAATAAAGCTGTTTTCATATTATGATTTAACTTAAGACATATAATTTAAACAATTTTTAAAATCACATACGTAGGAAAGAAATGAACAAAAATATTATTTTGGTAAAACAATATGTGAGCAAGAATTAATTACTTTTATTGGGATTTTTTTGCAGCATCCTGGATGAAGAATAGCCGAATGCTTGTAATCACTCTACTACTTTGAGCTAAAGCTTCCCAGATTGCTGAGCCATTATGCTTTGTCTCTATGGGTGCCTAGAAATAGATTCGGTGTTTACTGAATTCATTTGGCTGTTAATGCATCCTTCCACCCGTCAAACCCTAAAAACCCTAAGCCTGACATAGATGGAACAAGATATAGTCCATTGGTTTTGATTCCAGCTCATCCATGTTAATGATTGTTGTGGAAATGACACCAATCAGTATGCGAGAATTAATTCTTTTGGGCATTTTCTCTGTCTGGTAGTGACTTTTACGCTCATTGCTGAGAACTTTCAGACTGACTGTAGTGCAGATGGAAGCAGCACGGTCTAATACTGATTTAGCCCGTTAAGCCTGAACATACTTGTTTTCTCTGAAGATTTTGCGAGGGAAATACTTCCCACCGCTGTGACTGCTCTGTGCGGCTGTCCTGTTACTTAGTGACTGTGCAGTGTGCATGTATCTCACAGGTGATGTACAAGGCTTGCGTTATGCAGGAGGAGCTTGGTAGTTCTCAGTAGAAATAGATGTAATACTAGACTTTTTTTTTCCATGTGGTGACCTGTATTACAGCAGAAATGTGACGATTATCCTGTTTACCAAGCCTACACTAAAGCAAGTCGTCATTTCCTTCCCTCTTCCAGTTAGCTGTACAATTTGGGGATTCCCTAACTATAATGAAAGCTTTAATGACTGAGAAGCATGAAGTTCCACAGTACTACAACATGGGAGATCTCATAGTTGGAAAGTATTATAAAAGTCCAGAGGCAAATTCATGAGAAAACCAGTCCCATGGTTCTTTCAGGCAGCTCACTATATATATTTTTGGGGGAAGAACATTGGAGGGATGTGGTAGGGAGAGGTGGATGAGGTTAAAAACACAGGTGACCCGTTAGTGTTTGTCAGCTGAGTTTCAGTAACTTGGTAAGCTGCAGGAACTGGAATACCTAGGAGCATCTGTACGTACCTTCTGTGTCATAGATTTCTGATGACATTTTCATCACCTAAGCTGACATCCCTCACTGCACATCATAGCTTTTTCTTTACAGTGTAGTTCTCTTTCCTGAAGTCTGTTTTTCTTCTGTTACAGACAGGAAGAAGCTTCATACTGCTTCGGTAGGGCAAGTCTTCCGCCTGCGCCCCTTCCATGTTCTGGTAGCTACAGGTGGGGGATATGCAGGATACAGAAAATACGAGGATTACAAGTCGGAACAGCTGGAGAAGAGGGGCATAGAAGTGCCTGTGAAGCTTGCGAGTGAGTGGGAGGTAAGAAACTTGGGGCAATTTTGCTTCTGCCACGTTTGATGCTAAGCTCCTTTGCTTTCATTCCAACAAGGAAATGTTTATGTTGTCCTCTACTGCCAATGCATTTTTGACAAATCATGGAACTAAAGTTTCTATCACTGAAGTAACTATTTTGTCTGAAGTCAATATAATGATACATTAGGAACTGCTGGCGTCTCCTGCATCTTTTAGTACAGCTGACACCTTATTTCTTTAAATACTTGTCAAATCAGAGGTAGAGGGGATAGTTAATCAAGAGCTTGTATTACGTATTTTGAATAAAAAGATATTTGATATACATTGAATCATTCAGATTGAAGTCATGTAGTCCAACCTCCTGCTTAAAGCAGGGCCAACACTGAAGTCACACCAGGTTACTCAGGGCTTTGTCCATGTGGGTCTTAAAAGTTTCCAAGGATAGATGCCACAGTGTCTCTGGACAGCCTGTTCCAATGCTTAATTATCCTCCTGTTGTCCCAAAACCTGGGGTTCATTTACCCAGTGTGCGAAACGCCAATACACACACAGAGCAGGGGTATTTTATTGCATATATATGCAGATATGGGTGTCTGTCCCAAGACAGCACACCAAGCTTCCAAATCAACTGTTATTTATACACAAAGCATTAACATATTAAAGTTCCTAATACTTATGTATTGTTATTCTGTTAAAAGATTGGTTAAGGTCTCTTTGCCTAGCATGTAAATTAGTGTGCGTGCTCAGTTGTTCTTCTTAAACTTCATCATCTGGGTCGGTGGTATCGGTGTAGGTGGTCCGTGAGTTGGTGGTTGTGATTTCCCCCTGCCAGAATTACCTTTCCCCTAGTTACCTGCTTCTTTTTGGCAAGTCTAAGCATTTCTTCATGGTTTACTAGCTGAGCTAGTAATATATCAATTAACTTCTGCATCTGCTGCTTATTAGACAAAGGCACATTGTTTAGGTAAGATTAATTTCTTGTCTGGCTTTAAACCAGCAGGGGTAGAGCTAAACAATGGACGTGTCTAGCAGTAGTGTCTCAGGACAGCTTAGTTCGGATAACACTCCCAGTGAAAAATATTTTCCTTATATTCAGTTAGAACCTTCTGTGTTTCAGTTTATGGCTGCTATCTCTCCATCTCCCTCAGTAAAGAGCCTGGTTCCATCTTCTCGGTAATCTGTTCTTGGGTGTTGGAAGGCTGTGGTTAGGTTCCTCCTAAGTCTTCTCCAGGCTAAACAAGCCCAATACCCTTAGCCCATCCTTGTAGGCTGTGTGCTGCAGCCCTTTGACCATGCTGGTGGCCCTTCACTGGACATGCTCAAGTCGATCAACATCTTCCCTGATCCTAAGAAACTGGCCATGGTATTCCAGATGTGGTCTAACGTGCACAGAGTAAAAGGGAATGACGTTCCCTTGGCTTCTGCTCCTCTGTGCTGTTGGCCTTCATCACTGCCAAGGCACGGTGCAGGCTCATCTTCAACCTACTGTCCACTTGCACTCCTGAGAGAGCGTAAGCCATGCCACCTGCGGCAACTGATGGAGCTGCGGCTCTGCTTAGTGCAACGCATGTTCTCATTTTCCCCACCTTGCGTTTGCAAGGTAGCAAATTAAGCACATTATGCAATTTACAGAATTAAATACAGAAATTGAAATAGCCAAGGCTAAAGTTATGTATCATAAAATTCAAAAAAACATTCAGTGCTGAGTCTTTTTGTTCTAGTAGTTCTGGCTACGGGTGCAGCTTGTGCAGCAGTTGTGGGGTTTATCTTCTCATGAGCTGCTCAGTCTGTGCTCCTTTTGGCACTTTGGGTTACTTCCTTTATGCCTGAAAGCCTTATATACTTTACAAGGAAGCTGAGACAGAATTAATACCTAGTTAATAAAAATCTGCCTGTTTTCTTTGTGAATATATAGCAAGACCCTTTTTTCATAGGTAACACCTGTGTCTGTAATGGGTCTTGCTGATGCTAAGGGATTTCTGCCTTTTCCTTCTGGATTCCCAGGAGTTTAGAAATTACTGTGGAATTGCAGTATGTGTTCAGATTCATAGGTCAAATATCCATTGCAGCATTAAAGTAAGGAATACTTGATAACTTCCTATAACTGCTGTTACTCCTTTGAAATATTAAGTGCGTTGTACAATTCTTGTGTTAGACAGTTCAAAGTGCATGTGGTATTCTTCCGCACAGCCAGGTGAGTGCCTGCTTCAGTGCCGTTTCTGAAGGCAAGGAGTTAAAAATTGTAGGATTGTAGGATTGTGTAGGAGATGCTTCGGTATGACCTTTAGCATCCCGTTTCTTTGCATTCCTGAGCACACTTCCAGTTTGTGAGTGGTTTGGCCACATGCCTGCGGGGGACGGGGCTGGAATCCCTAAATTCATTTTCACTAGTGACCCAAATCAGATATGATCCGGACAGTCCAGATGCTAACAGCTTAGGCTGTGATAGCCCCTGAGGAATTTGCCTGTAAATCTGTCTTCGATGTATTCTTTCCTTGTTGAAGCTTCTTTCAAACAGGTTTTATGTTCTGATTAAAAAAAGAACTGGTAAGTGTCCATGGAGTGTTTATTTAAAAAGGCAATGTCAATTCAGTTTGATACTCAAGAACACATGTTTTCTTTGTTATTGTTCGTACTTCTAGGTATGAAATTGAGTAATTCCCTTTGTAGATTGGCTTGCTTTCATTATAGGGATATGCTGGTTTGTTACTATTTCATGGTTATTTGGTGAAGCTGCTTCTGAAGTGTTGCTTCTGATTAAACGCTGTAAAGGATTTGTCTTTTGCAGTGGGGAATCACACAAAGAATTTCAAACTGATAAGCAGGGCTCCAAATGCAGCAGATACTAGTCGGAGACACTAACAAAGTTTCCTAGTCCTTCCTGATGTGCTTAAGTTCTGTCGAATGCTTCTGTGGGAGGGAAAGAAAGCTTGATGGTTAAAAGAGAAATTGTGTTCAGACGTTGCAAGAAATACTCCAAACAATGCAGGATTCAAGAAAAATAAGAGCTGCATTGTTCTTTCCTATTGGAAAGTGGGGAGTCTTTTTTGCTGACGTGTCGTTTTCCATTCTGGTTTTTGCATCCCTGGAAGCACACTTAGGAGTCTGGCAAAGAGGGGTGTCGCCTTGTTGTTAGAGCAGAATAAGGCTTTGCATAGGCAAAAAGAGACCACGTGTGATTAAATGGGCTTTGAAAGAGTGGTATAGAACAAGAAACTGCTGCGCAGGCCCTTGCTGCCGAGCCTGCTGCTGTGAAGTTCTGATTCCCCAGCACCAACCTCGTGTTCTCGTGAGCCCATGCACCATCTTCCACCCGACAGCTCTGTGTGTAAGGCGGGTTCCCTTGCTCCTGGGCAGAAGACAGAGCTGAAACAGGTGATCATCACCGTGTTGTGCAAGCAGGGAATCTCTCCCTGTTGCAGAGGTGCATAGCGGTATCCTCACAGACGTGTGCATAGTTTTTGATTGGATTAAAAAGAGTATACTCCTATATGTTTTTGCTTTGCTCAAGCTTCATAAAAGAATGGGGGAAAAAAACGAATCTGGTTTAAGTCAAGTGTCTCTTAAGTTTTTCCACAGGGAAACACAAAACTATTGTTTCTTTAGTATAAACTTTTTCTTCCTGTAATTTTCTTAGAGTCATTGTGCAGCTAATAGCTTGAGCCGATTAACGCCTTAGTGTGTCTCCTACTGTGAATACCAGTGAGGATCAGCTTTCATTTAATTAGATGAGGTAAAGCAGAGGGCTTGGAGGGAGACAGGTAGACTTATCAGATGGATGGAAGCTTATTGTTTCAAATCCTTGCTGTCACAGCACATTTCCTGGCTGGGATCTGCATGCATAGCAAGCCATTCAGATGCTAGCCAGAGGCATTTTGCCTCTTCTCACCTGAGCACTGGGGCAGTGTTGACACAGGATCAAAGAATTGCTATGGGAAACAAACCTCGGCCAAAGAGTGTGTTTGGACGAGCAGAGTGACCAGATGGACAAGAGTTTTTCTCTAGAGAGAGGAATTTCTGGTAGCTGTCCTTTGCTTCCAGAGTTTGTTCTGTTTTGTGCAAGCAGATAGCAGTGTTTGCTGGAGTGACATGCACCAGAAAGAATGCGGTGAACCTCTAAGGGAAGTGAGCTGCAGTGACATCTGATAAGACAGATGACAGATTAATACACGGTTCTGTCCTGTTCGAACCTCAGCTTATTGTCATGGGCCACAGGTTTTAAAAGCAGCTTAACACAATGGGGAAGTGCTTGAGTGTAGGATTAGGATCTTGGTTCTCAGAGGTAGGAACAACACAGTCTTTCCTATTGATATTAAAAACTGCTCGTATTTGTGTGTAACGGAGGATACTGGATGCTGTTTTGGCAGTACAGTAGAGAAGGTGCTTTTCTTGGCCCAGAGGAGACAGACATTTAGTATTATGTTAAGAGGTGTGCATCAAGTAGACGGAAGAGCTAGTAACGGAAAAATCTCTAAATATTTTTTTTTAAATCCAATTTTGGAAGAATGAAACACAACCTCCCGTTTGTTGGTCTCTTATTCTTCATTCTTGCTCCCATGTTCTGGTGTTTGGAGCCTTGTGTTGAGCAAACATGCAATTGCAAAAAAAAAATCTCACAGAGTGGCCCAATGCACGTGACAAAGGTGGCCAGAAAGTGTTAAAATGGGTGAAATCTCAGCATCGAAATACGTGAAGGGTGTGATGGTGCACGCTTCTCTCGGCTGTCCCGGAACACCGAGCTGAGTAGAACCAGTATTTTTTTAAATCCAACCATCGAGGTGGCTTTTTGCCCTGGTCAGCCTGTTGTGCCTCGTACAGCCTCCCGAGCGGCTCCCTGGGATGACGGGGCCGGGCCAGGCGCAGCCTCCCGGCAAGCTGGGCCCCGCACGGCGGTCCCCGGGCCGCCTTCTCCCTGCCCCGGGCCGGTGGCTCCGCGGGGGACGGAGCGGTGCCGGGGGGCAGCTCCTCTCCCCCCTCTCGCCCGGCCCGGCTCCTCCTCCGAGGGGGCCGGGGCCCCGCGGGCGGGCCG
>Ga0065711_1009520_pt1 | contig 10933 bp, 5 predicted proteins | sample Hoacrofraction12_FD_59098 | JGI IMG/M metagenome (GOLD analysis project Ga0065711, IMG submission 59098) | Hoatzin crop microbial communities from Cojedes, Venezuela - Epithelial fraction 12 v2 (version 2) | ecosystem: Host-associated > Birds > Digestive system > Esophagus > Crop | place... | reverse complement strand
CCCCCCCAATTAAATAAAATAAATATTTTTTTCCCCAAAGATATAAAATCACAGGTTGAAAAAGACCTCCAAGATCATCAAGTCCAACCCATCGACCCAACACCACCATGCCTACTAAACGATATCTTGAAGTGCCACCTCTACAGGTTTTTTAAACACCTCCAGGGATGGTGACTCCACCACCTCCTTAGGCAGCCTGTTCCTATGCCTGACCACTCTTTCAGTAAAGAAATTTTTCCTAATATCCAAACTAAACCTCCCCTGGTGCAACTTGAGGCCATTGCCTTTCGTCCTATAGTTACTCCGGAGAAGAGACCAACACCTGCCTCACTACAATCTCCTTTCAGGGAGTTGTAGAGAGCAATGAAGTCCCCCCTCAGCCTCCTCTTCTCCAGACTAAACAGTCCCAGTTCCCTCAGCTGCTCCTCACAGGATTTGTTCTCTAGACCCTTCACCAGCCTCGTTGCCCTTCTCTGGACAAACTCCAGCACCTCAATGTCTTTCTTGTAGTGAGGGGCCCAAAACTCCAGGTGTGGCCTCACCAGTGCTGAGTACAGGGGCACGATCACCTCCCTGCTCCTGCTGGCCACACTATTCCTGACACAAGCCAGGATGCCATTGGCCTTCTTGGCCACCTGGGCACACTGCTGGCTCATGTTCAGCCAGCTATTGACCAGCACCCCCTGGTCCTTTTCCACCGGGCAGCTTTCCAGCCACTCCTCCCCTAGTCTGTAGCATTGCATGGGATTGTTGTGACCTAAGTGCAGGACCCGGCACTTGGCCTTGTTGAACCTCATACAGTTGGCCTCGGCCCATTGATCCAGCCTGTCCCAATCCCTCTGCAGAGCCTTCCTACCCTCAAGCAGATAGACACTCCCACCCAGATCTCCATACATATCCCTGTGATTCTTTTTCTTTTGCTTCACATGCATGCACATCAGCTTTGAGAAACCCACATAACACAACAGCAATGCAGCCTTAAGAATGTGAGCACATATTTAACCTTCAGCAGGGAAATTTTATATTGCAGACTTCTGGGAAGCTCCAAAATCAGGAAAACGTTTGTATTTTCAAACACAAATAAATTGCGCTAGTGATTTTTCAGCTGAAGACTCTAAATGTGATTCTTCCCACAAGCCATTCCATCTTTGTTTTACTATTTCTAAATCAGGCCTACTAAGCTAGAAGTACTCAGAGCAACATTTTCCTCTCCTGTTCTGCCAAGCTACAAGGATTTGGGCAATCTCCTTCTGGGGGTTAAATTCACCTTCCTCTTTAGCTAATGGACCAGGGCACGTAACAGAGGAAAGCAACAAGGACAGGAATTCAGCTGGCTGTGGAGAAGTGTAAAGGATTGCTCTGGCAGTGACTTCTGAAAAATTACAAGTCAGCCAAACGCATTTTGGACAGTTTTGGGAACCACATGAGCACAGCAGACGCTGAAATGGAAGAGTTCAGTGGAAAAGAACATAAATTTCTGCATTTCTTTTTGTTGGTCTTTTCTGATCTTATACTCACTTCTCTACCTGGTATCGAAACATGGCTAAAGTGATTCTTTCGAACCAATTTTTGTAAATTGTTATAAGTATAAAGTAAATAGCTGGATATGTCTATATAGGAACAACACCCAAAGACAGAAATAGAAAAAAAAACCTGAAGACACATGAAATCTCATTACAAATAATGCACAGCTGTCTATCAGGAAAGATATATTTTGTTATAATACTTCCTATGTTATTTCTGTCTAATTCCTAGGGTGATAACTATAGCTGTCAATCAAAAAATACCACTTCAGTAAAAGAATGCTGCTCTTTTTCCTGAAGTACAGGATGACTGAAACAAACTCAATGTACGCAGCAGAACTAAGTCAAGGCAAAGTCCTTATTTCACCTACTTTTCCTGTCAACAGGCTAAGAAACTCCGCTTGTACTAAAAACTATTTTTTAACACCTCAAACACAGAGCCTTTAGCCAACAAAAATAGTTTTAAATTTCAGGCTAAATGCTGTGCTTTTAGTCACGGTTTGAGGTACTGAAACCTGATATGGAATTATGACAGTCTCTCATCAACCCTGCACAACAGTTTTCATCTGTCACCTGTAAATAAGCTAATTTCATGAAGGGCTTTGTTACAGTGAGCAGTTCGCCTGTAGTTAATCTCTGTCTTGACCTGTACATTTATTGAAACTTCCTGCAAGCAATTACTCACCAAAGGTTGCAATATACTGAACTGTAATTTCCTGTAGAGCTTTCAATATTATCCACCATAAATCCTCAAGTGCTTCTTTAGACTAAACAAGCATCAGTTCTTCGTGGTTGACACAAGGCAGACTGACTCACAGCAAAAAACAAGAGCTGGCACAGAGAGATGTCACCACAACGTTAGCTGCAATTCATTGGTTTGTTCACAGTTTTCTGCTGTTGAGGTCAGAACACGGGCGTTGTACAGACTTGATCGACCAGATCTTGACAAATCAGACCGATCTGTCTTTCCTGGAAAGGTGGCTACCTCCAATGGCTAAAACCAGTACCACAGTAAGATGATCAGTGTTCAAAAATAACAAATCAGAGATGTGTCTCTGCATCCTCTGTTTTGAGGATATGCATCAGTAAATAATAAGAGAAATTGGAGGAGACAAAGACTAGACTTGCACACTAGATTTCCACAAACCCATTCTTTATCTACAATTTGAAAAGGGTATTTCTAGAAAATAAATTACTTGGAAAAAGAAAAATTCTACTTTGTGTGAGGCAGAAACAGAGATGCTGTTATACATAGGTGTGGCTGAAGAGTTCATTCAGTCATCACTTTGAGGTTTTCTGATTAAAACGTGTTTTGTTTTGTGGGGTGGTTCGGATTTTTTAGAATCTGTTGAAACAAAAACTTTGTCAGGCAACTGTTGATGACTGAATTTAAACATTACTAGTATTCAGATAGCATACTACAAGCAAAAAGCATGCTGAATTTTAACAGCTATAAATGTATAATGTTTATATATGTAAAACATATTATATATAACATATATAAACTTAAAATATCTATGTTAAGTTTCTATTAAGAATCCAAAACAGAATCAAGCTAGTATTTTTTCATCAAAATAGAACAGGTCTATTATTTTGCTTACTTTGTTCTGTCAAATTTTTAAAGCAATTTTGTGCCAATTCATAACAACAACAAGTGATACTAGGTTAGAATTTTTCAGGTAATGCAAATTTTAAGTTTTAACCCAGCTGAGATTCTTTTTTCAAAACGATGATGGTCTTTAACGCTGACCAGAGTGAAGCTGCTGCTGGAAGCTAAGAGGAGGCTTTGGTCTATGCATGGGTAGGTGAGTACTAAAGCTCCATGCAAATGAATGTGTTTATTTTAAAATAAAGTCTCCCATCATCCACATGATGTATCTCACAAGCCAAATCAACTTCTGTGGATGGACCTGACCTGAAAAAAACTTTTCAGTTTGTGCGTATCCACTCATCCCCAAAACTAAAGATATCTGAGGATTGCTTTAACGTCAATATGTTTATGCGAGCTGCAGAAATGTCAGTAAGTTTGTGGTCACTGGCATAAAATAGACAAGTGCATTGATCGCAAAAACATGAAATACTTCGCCAGTTACGTAATTGTTTAATCTGAAGGACACTCACTAATAAATATCAGCTATGACTAACTTAGCCTAGAAAGTTGAACATGAGATCCTGTAAAAGCACGCCAACCTTTGGCAGACAGCATTGGACACTCTTAAATGTGTTTTGTCTGTGAAATTAAATTGCATTAAAAACAGTTAAGAGGTGAGCAGTAAAATTCACGCAGAAATAACAGGACTTCTTATAGTTTGTTTGCTTATTTTCATTAAATGATCCCTACCAGTGATCACAATCCAAATCTTTCTGTGTTATACTAATAAAGGAGAAGGAAAATAAAACAGACCTGAAGGAATCTGCAGCTAGAAGCAAGCCTTGGTCCAAAAATCAAGAGACTTACCTTCATCTTATAACCTAGAATGAAAAGTGTAAACATCAAACCAATGAACAGCATAAAATGCAATCTGATTATTCACATGTTTGTCTCTGTAAATGTCCTTCTCTGACCTTGCCCCTTAAGCTCTGACTTGACACAGACGCTTTCTTTCCCCTATGTACCAGACTATTTAGCAAATAGAGAATATGGATCCTTAAGGATTTAATAAGATTTGCTTTGGATCAGAAAATCTAGATTCAATTTCTGATGCACCATAGGTAGACAATGATACTTATGAATTCAGATTGATTGCAGTGAAAGTTTTTCATCCTGGTAACACTGTTGCCATAGAGATCCCGGCTGATCGGATATTCTTAGCAACCACTCATAACTCTCCATCCCCAATGCTCCCTGGGTTCCTCCAAAGCTAAGCTGCACAACCTCATTTCCAAAACCCCAGCGATCACCAGAAGAACGATTAGAGTAGCACGAGCTCATGAACACAAGTGCCTTCTCTGCAAATAACCACACATGCCATCTGATATGCTGGTACAAAGCGTGTTTTGCAAATGCGAGGACATGCAAAGAAAGCTTGGCTTCTGGGTACTGCACAGGAAAAGATAAGTGCGCATTTAGCTTCTCCAGAAATACCTTGGGGACCAAAGGGCTGTCATTTACGTGAAACTCAAATTCTTACATGAATTATGTGAACATTGTGAATTGCACTGTGTACTATCTTCACATAAAATTGCAGACTGAATTTATTACTAATGTTGGTTCATTGCAGGAAAGGGGGCAGACACCCATGATGTGTTTCTTATTTTTTAGTAGGGTCAGTTATTACTACTGTCCTGAAATTCAAGTCCAGATTTATATGGATATAACATGAATTTTTCTTAACCTTCTCTTTGATTGTATTTCTCCTACACTTCTGCAATGTCATGTAAAGGACTGGAGAGTCTTCCAGCGTTTACTGTTAATTCTCTAAATTGCATTACTTTGGTGAGCAATGGGATAGTGCTTAGATTTGGCTTGCTAACCCCCGTAGCAGTTGCTGGGATGTGCTGCACAGGGCAGCTAGAACCATAGTGGATGCACAGTGTTGCCCTTCTCTATACACTCTACACTGGGTGTGTAGAGCAATTAACTGGTGAAGGTAAACGAGCAGGACCTTTGCTGCCAGGACTTCATTGGCCCTAGCTGATGGCCTCAAAGACAGGGAAAGAAAAGTCATGCTGGGCCTATTCAGTTAACATTTTCAAATCTGCAGGACACAAACAGGAGAGCAGTGAGGCTCCAGGACCATAAAAATCTACCTTATTATTTCTACATGCATACCTAGCTCACTATCAGTCCTCTGTGCTAAAGTAGCATTAGATAAAGTCAATCTCAAGTTGCATCACTTTAATCAGAAGATGATGTACGCAGGACATCATCTCAGGTTTTATACCATACAGCAATGAAGTGATAAACTATTAACACTTAACAATTGTTTCTCTTGCACAGAACTACACAAACTGTATTAACAAGTATGCTTCTAAGCCAGCTGAAGATAAATCAGGATCTGGCAAACCACACCAACTATGTTACTCCAAATACACATACTGTGTTTGGCAACCGCCTTCAATTCCCATCAAAAGCTGTGTGCTGCCTCTGCTACTTTGAGCTGGGCTTCCCTCCGCTACTCACTCAGTGCGACAGTGACAAAAAATAGGAGTAACCAGACCCAAAATAAAATGTGAGTTTTCATGCCAATTCAATTTAGGACCAAGTGACTCACATCTCTTCAGCTGGGTGATACTTTACGGACTTCAACTGGGAATGAAAATGGGAACAGCAACAAATAGTACTCATAGTAAAGGTGGAGAAGGAAGTTAAATGGATAGAGTGGCTACCACTTAAAAACAGATTTGGACCTGCTACCAAACCTGGATGTGCTACCACTAGAAATACTAGGTAATGCCAAGAGCAGTGAATTTGGCACAACTGACAGACAGTTGCACCACAAAGCCTGATGGACCTGCTGCTCTGTTCTGGATAGGTACTCACTAAATATACCATTTACAACACCTGTCAAGAAAAAAAAAAAAAAACTGTACCTGCTCAAAACCAATAATACATTACTAAGTATAAACCACAGAAAAGTAGGCCTTCACGGAGGTCTCTTCAAAGATAAGTATAAAGTTTGCAAGAAGCAAGCAAACAAACAGAAAATACTACCTAACTGCACATTCTGAAATAAAAGAAACAAACTACAAAGAAACATAATTTAGAAGGCCTTCTTGGCTCTATTTCCAAAAGCCAAACAACAGCAATTTTCAAGAAAGTATGTTCACAGGGTCACGTTAAAGTTTTTTCTATTGCTATAGCAATTGCAAGCTACAACTAAGCTCAGGGTCCAAAATACATTCACACTACAAAATGTGGAATAAAAGACTGTCACTAAACGAGGTACTTCAGTGTTTCTAGACAAGAAAGCTCTTGATAAATTTCTGGCTCCTTTCCTAAACAGAAACCTCCCCATGTTGCCTATTGTAATAAAAAGCACCTCTAGTCTGACACCATGAAATCTGCAATTTGCAAGAAACATAGCAGGAGAACAACAACAACTTGGCAAATAGCCTGATCTTGACCCCACACTATGTACCAAAGGAAACTTTCCCCAGCTTTTCAGAATCACACTAGCTTAATCTCAATACACATAAATAAAATTGAGATTAGGCCTGACATTTCAGTTTTGTTACTTTCTATCAGGTGAAAATTATGCAGAATTCTGCCAGATGTTTAGCTAATACACAGATTTGATAAATATCATCTAGTGCTTTATTGTTTCATTTCCTGCATATTTCTACTCAGAGGGATCCTGGGAAGATGCAAGACAGTGCTGCAAAGCACCCAGCTATATTGTATTTATTTGGACAGATTCTGTGGTTTCTTTCAAGTGTGCTAAATATAGCTGATTATTTTTCTTTCTAGCCTAGAAGAGGAAAATCACAGTTGACACAGATTTCTTCTCAGCAGTTGCCTGCGAGCCCTGGTTGCAGATCTCCTCCCACAGTGAAGAACAAGCAGCATAGTCCTGCGGTTGCAGGTGCTCTGACCATACACTGGACTACTACCATACCTTGTTTTCTGTTCCAAAACTAAGTACAGGTAACAAAAAGGAAATGTTAGAAATATCCGTGCTTCAGGTCAGTTACAAATTTATTCTATTGGCAATTTAATCCAGAAATAAAAAAAGAGATTCCACATAGCGTATCTTATTAACCATTTGGCTTAACATATTCGCAGTGTAGAATCAAAGCAAAGCCTGCATATACTGCAATATCCAATTTAAACACACAAAATTTTTTTTGAAGACCAAAGAGATGCCAGTTGACAGCCTTTCACAGTTAGGTCACTGTGATGGTGTTGAGCCAGAACCATCATATTAGGAACATAATTTATTCAGGTTGTTTTCTTCCAAATAGATTAAGAGAGATATTTTAAAGATTTCATATTAAACAAGTCAAATCTTCTCTTTTTAACCTTTTTAAAGTGTTTTTAATAAAAAAAAAGCTGAAGATGCAACCCTTTACCCTATACAATTTATCCTCCTTACTTTCATAATCTCCTTATAAAGCTTTACTTTTCAAGGTGAGAAAATGTTAAAAGCTCTCCACTATCAGCGTATGGTGCATTAAACTTACGTACGCCACACTGAAAGAAACAGTGCTAAAAGAACATAATACTTGCAAATCTATAAGCTCAAACAGAAGGAAAGCTAGAATTACACACTTTAAAATCTGCCCTTTCATGTATATCGATATTGTCTATCACAACACCATAGAACAGAGTATTGTTTCAGTAAGATCTCACAGTAATTAGGTGATGTCTCATCCAATCTCTATTTCTTCACTCCATTTTTGACCCAATTCTTTCCTTTTATCTGTCTTTTAACAGTGTCTTTTCCCAGCATGAGAGCTGTTATTCCTCCTTGGCCGGTCCACACCTGCCCGCCTCCCAGCTGCAGCTGCTCTCTGCCCTTCCCCACTGCTGACCCAATGTGCCTGTGCCCCCTTCCATCTCCTGGGCAGAAAGCTGGCTCCTGAGAATTTCCTCAAGCAAACTGGGAGCTCATTAGCATGACTCCTAGGGCTATTGGCACACACTCAGCTCTACAGCAATCCTTCCAGTAAGAACCATGATGGATTCCACAAATCATTAACATCACAGTGGGAAATTTATCTCTTTTTTTATCCATCACAACTGATATGCAGCTTGGGTACAGCGACTTCAAAACATCTGCAAACATCTGAATTGCAAGAGGTCAGTAGAAATAAACTGTGTTGAAAATAAAACCGGTCTAGGGATGCAAATTGTACACAGTGTTAAACATAAATGAACCATGGCAACTGCTTCAGGGGCAGAAACTCCAGCCTCACCTCGCTGGTATAAAGCTGACAATAACTGAATCTCCAGCCAGATTCCAGATTCATTAGAACTAATTATTCCAGCAGTTCAGGTAAAGGAAAATTAAACCTGCGAAAAAGCAATGGTAATTCGGTAAAAGGAACCACAGAATGGTAGAATAAGTCAGGTTGGAAGGGACTTCAGAAGCTCATCTCTCCGCCACTCAAAACAGGTCCAATTCGACCAGGCTGTTCAGGACAGTACCCAGTCAAATACTGAATGTCTCCATGGACGGAGACGTCACAGCGTCCCCAAGCAGACTCTCCCAATGCTTGACCACTCTCACAGTGAAAAATTTTGTCCCGACATATAATCAGGAGTTTCTGTGTTGCAGCTTGTGCCCGATGCCACTTGTCCTAGTCTCAGCACTACACACCTCTGACTCTTCCCCATTTAGTAGCTGAAGGCAATAACACAATCTCCCCTTAGCCTCATTTTCCTAAGGCCAAATTACAAAACACAAAGTGAAACACTTACGAAGCAAAAGAATCCTCTCAAAGTTCTAAGGAGATGTGCAAATGCATGCTAATCAAAAACATATACCCTCTACAGGAAATAAAGAGCAACACTTAATCCTTTTTATTTCTTCTAAAACTAAGATGTTGGCAAATTTTTCCCACATGAACGACAAAGATGATGTTTAAGAAACAACTGGCAAAACACCAGAAATAAAGAATAACTGGCATATGTGGCATACTGCCAGGAAAGGGGCAAAGGAGGGATATCAGGAAACTACGCTACAGTCATACCTAGCTCACTAGACCAAATACAATAGAAATGTTTTATGGTTTGGGGGATTTTTTTGTTTTATTGTTGGGTTTTGGGGTTTTTTGTTTGTTTGGGGGTTTGGTTGGATTTGTTTGTTTTTAAAACCACAAGTTACCTGCCAGCAGGTGGCCAAATCATTTCAGATTCTTTTTAATTGGATTTTTTTACCAATTTGAATGGAGCACAATGTGAAAAATATATCTATGGCACAAGTTACTTGGCTGTCAAAAGCTTGCACCAACTCTAGAATGGTTATTTCAACATACATTCTTCTCTCAAAGAAGAAAGTTGGTTCTTCCAGCCTACAATATTTGTTGTTGTTCACAGATAAAAGACAAACATTTCGCAGTGGTTCTTTAGTTTTAAGTCACTGTAACTAACAGACTCACAAACTTAAAAAACAGTATGTGTGCTGCCTGTCACATGATCAAAATATTACACTTGATTTCCGGAACCCCCTCAGTCAGCACTGAGCAAACGAGGCTTACACCATCAGGTTTTCCAAGACGGAAGTTGCCTCGAGCTTCACTGCAAGGAGTGCCCACCTATCGAGGGCAAAACCAGGCACACCACTGCACCTTTTTTAAAACATATTTTATTCATGCAAAAAGAGAAGAACTTCCGTAAATCAGCGAGGGAAGATTCTCAAACCTTCAGCAATTCACGTGTAATACAGTGAGGCATGCTGTTCCTATTAAAGGTTATTTGGCAGTTTTTGAATAAGAATCCGGCAAACCCAGCCCCTTATGCAGTTTAGTATTGAATATGCGCACAGCGTACATAATCACTGCTGGAAAAAATTCCGGCTGGAAACATGTTAACAGAAAAGGTCACTAGCAGCTGAAACAATATTGCAAGAGAGACAGCCAACTATCACATTTATCTTTACACTGTGATGAGTGTGATGAGAAGATGATGAGAAGGACACGTGCCTGTTCAATTACAAATCGGTGGCCTCTGGCGAGCATCGCAGGACCGCACTCCGTGGCCTCTGTTACATACTAGATCACATTACAGCTCCATGGTGCCTTCCTGTAGTCTCAAATTCTACTAGTTGCACCAATGTTAAAAAATACAGACTAACAAGATATGGTCACTAAGCGATATTTCCCCCCAAAATCAGGTAGATTCCTTTGTGTACTGGATTACTTTAAATCAGAGGCAAATCCCCTTTCTTCACTGGCAGAGCGCAAGTGCCATACTACCTGCATCTCTCCGACACCAACAGCCACAAGCAGAAACTCATAACAACCTTTGACTCTTGCATGAAGAAATATTTTTCATTCTTGCTTTAAGAATGTATTGTGAACCATGGGCAGATGAAATGCATACGTAATTCCACTTCACGCACAAAAATCTCTGCCTAATTCTGGGAGCATCTTTAGAGTTTGATCCTGCAAACCTGCATAGCTTTGTGCTTTTATCTTTGAAGACACATTTCCAAATTTAGCTCCATCCATTATTAGTAAGGAAACAAAGAGATTTACATTTTTAAGTCTTATCCCCTACGACTGTAAACCTTAAGCTGTAATAAAATAAAAGCTATAGAGCTCACATGAATTTCTCCATAGACTTGTATCTCTGAAAAAACATTTTTAAACTGGACAGAAGCCCGAGATCTATTTTCTGGAAGTTCTGTGTTTGCAAAAAGACAGTAAATGACCTACTTACTGGATCTTTCTGAGCAAACACAGGATGGTGATTGTTAGCCTGGAGTGCTTGAGTTTAAAAAAAAAAAAAAAAAATAGAACCAAAC
>Ga0065711_1050212_pt1 | contig 10934 bp, 4 predicted proteins | sample Hoacrofraction12_FD_59098 | JGI IMG/M metagenome (GOLD analysis project Ga0065711, IMG submission 59098) | Hoatzin crop microbial communities from Cojedes, Venezuela - Epithelial fraction 12 v2 (version 2) | ecosystem: Host-associated > Birds > Digestive system > Esophagus > Crop | place... | reverse complement strand
AGAACTGAACACAGTACTCAAGGTGCGGCCTCACCAGTGCCGAGTACAGGGGCACGATCACCTCCCTACTCCTGCTGGCCACACTATTCCTGACACAAGCCAGGATGCTGTTGGCCTTCTTGGCCACCTGGGCACACTGCTGGCTCATGTTCAGCCAGCTGTCAAACAACATCCCAAGATCCTTTTCTGCCGGGCAGCTTTTCAGCCACTCCTCCCTGGGCCTGTAGTGTTGTGTGTGGTTGTTGTGACCCAAGGGCAGGACCTGGCATTTGGCCTTGTTGAACCTCATACAGTTGGCCTCGGCCCATCCATGCAGTCTGTCCAGATCCCTCTGCAGAGCCTTCCTACCCTCAAGCAGATCGACACTCCCGCCCAATTTGGTGTCATCTGCAAACTTACTGAGGGAGCACTTAATCCCCTCATCCAGATCATTGATAAAGATGTTAAACAAGACTGGACCCAAAACAGAACCCTGAGGAACAACACTCATTATCCGCCGCAAGCTGGATTTAACTCCATTCACCACCACTCTCTGCACTCAGCTATTCAGCCAGTTCTTTATCCAGTGAAGAGTACACCCATCCAAACCATGGGCAGCCAGTTTCTCCAGGAGTTTACTGTGGGGAACACTGTCAAAGGCCTTACTAAAGTCCAGGTAGATGACATCCACAGCTGTACCTTCATCCACTAGGCGAGTCACTTGGGCATAGAAGGAGATCAGGTTGGTCACGCGGGACCTGCCTTTCATGAACCCATGCTGGCTGGGCCTGATCCCTTGGTTGTCCTTCACATTCCCAGTGAGCGCACTCAGGATGAATCGCTCCATAATCTTGCCCGGCACCGAGGTCAGATTGACAGGCCCGCAGTTCCCTGAATCCTCCTTCCGGCCCTGCTTATAGATGGGTGCTACATTGGCAAGCCTCCAGTCATCTGGGACCTCCACTGTGAGCCAGGACTGCTGATAAATGATGCAGAGTGGCTTGGCCATCTCCTCCGCCAGTTCCATCAGCACTCTTGGATGGATCCCATCTGGCCCCACAGACTTGTAAATGTCCAGGTGGCATAGCAGGTCATTAACTTCTTCCTCCTGGATTATGGGAGCTTTTTTCTTCTCTCCTTCCCTATCTTCCAGCACTGGGGGCTGAGTACCCTGGGAATAACTGGTCTGAATATTAAAGACTGAGGCAAAGTAGGCATAAAGTACCTCAGCCTTTTCTTCACCCTTGTTGGCAATGTTCTCCCTTGCATCCAATAAGGGATGGAGATTCTCCTTGACCCGGTTTTTGTGCTTGATGTATTTTTAGAAACATTTTTTGTTGTCCCTTACAACAGTGGTCAGCCTGAGTTCTAGCTGGGCTTTTGCCTTTCTAATTTCCTCTCTGCATGACCTAACAAGACCTTTGTACTCCTCTTGAGTCACCTGCCCTTTCTTCCATAGGTGGTAGACCCTCTTTTTTTTCCTGAGTCTCTGCAAGTCCTCCCTGTTCAGCCAGGCCAGTCGTCTTCCCCACCGGTTGGTCTTGCAGCACATGGGGACATCCTGTTCCTGTGTCTTTAAGAATTCCTTCTTGAAGAACGTCCAGCCTGCCTGGATCCCTTTGCCCTTCAGGACTCTCTCGCAAGGGACCGTCTCAACAAGCTTCCTGAATAGGCCAAAATCTGCCCTCCAAACTCCATGGTGGTGGACATAGGGGTGGTGTTCATCGGGGGGGTAAGGTTTTGTTAACCTTCCTTTTCTGGTTGACATATTTGTAGAAGCCCTCCTTGTTATTCTTAGCATTCCTTGCCAAGTTCAGCTCCAGCTGCTCCTTGACGTTTTTGACCTCATTCCTGCACAAACTGGCAGCATCCCTATACTCTTCCCAAGATGCCAGTCCCTGCTTCCACTGCTTGTGCAGTTCCCTCTTACCCTTTAGTGTGACCAGCAGGTCTTGACTCCGCAATGCTGGTTTCTTCCCTTCCCTGCCTGAGTTCTTACACCTGGGGATTGAGAGCTCCTGTGCCCTACGGAAAGCATCCTTAAATACGTGCCAGCTCTGTTCTGCCCCTCTGTCCCTGAGGACCATTTCCTAGGGGGTCCTATTGACTAACTTTTTGAAGAGCTGGAATTTGGCTTTCCTAACATTTAGGATCCTGTCTATACTCCTTGCCTTTTCTGTATCCCTCAGGATTAGAACCCAGTAAGACTTCTTCTGAGAGCTTTTCATCAAACTTAGTTAAAGCAATCAAACAAAACCAACTATTTATATGTTTGCAACTTCCAGGTTACATAATTAAAAGTTTATTTCTATGAACATGAAAGAGCACAGAGAAATAATGGCAGGTGGGAGAACACTGGTAACTCACTCAGAGATGTGAGCCCCTGCCCTGACCCTCCCAGGGTTGTCTCTGGAGACCCTCAGCCACATGGGCCAGGAGGGACATCCATCAATTTGAGTCCTCAGGGAAAGCTCTCCGTATCACCTTAAAGAGTGAGGTGAGGTTTACTTATCTGCAACATTTAGGTGAGGAACCTGAGCCAGGAAAAGGAGGGATCAAAAGGGAGTTAGGAAGAATCTGTGTGGGAAAGTAGAGGGATAAGAAGTAAAAAGCGACCAATCTATTAAAAATGTTCAAGTGTTTTTTCTTAACTTTATTTGCTTATCTGCACAATTCTCAAGTTTTTTAAAGATTTCTGGGCTCTTTGATATATACACAAACCATACTAACTGAAGACTGACACTTCCTATGTTCTGTCTTGCGTCCAACTTGAACAGAATAACATAAAAAAGAGAATACTGTATCACAGAATCACAGAATAGTAGTCCTCCTCATGTTCAGACGGAACTTCCTGTGCCTCAGTTTGTGCCCATTGCCCCTTGTCCTGTCACTGGGCACAATTCACAGGAAACACACACCATTCTCTTCGAATGTTTTGGAAAAGAAAAAATACTTCGAAGTGTTACTGATACAAGAACATGTTATTAAACTGAACAGAATTTTCATGCCGAAGCAAGACCACAAAGAATGGGAATACCTGGGAATGCAAGAATCTATTCTGTGGATAGTGAAACTTGGAGGGAGATAGGAAAAGAGGAATGACACTTGGAAATACTGAAATGACACTGAGGTATCAAGTATTGGTTCAGTAGTGTGTTGCTCTCTGCCACATTGATAAAAGATTACAATGGAAAAGGGCTTTCATTTTTTCAGTTCTTTCCTGCTTTTCATTGTTTTTTAATATCTTGAGATAAACTGATACTATCTACAGTCTCATCATGTTTAATGATTTCAAAACTGAAGCCTGTATAGTAAATTTTAGTTAAATCAACTATTTGTGAATAAAGGTGTCAGGGGACACCAGAGATACGCAGGACAAGAAATCACAGAATCACAGAATTACAGAATGGTAGGGGTTGGAAGGGGCCTCAGTGGGTCATCTAGTCCAACCCCCCTGCCGAAGCAGGGACACCTACAGCAGGCTGCACAAGACCTTGTCCGGGCAGGTCTTGAATATCTCCAGAGAAGGAGAATCCACAGCCTCCCTGGGCAACCTGTTCCAGTGCTCCATCACCCTCAGAGGGAAGAAGTTCTTCCTCATGTTCAGACGGAACTTCCTGTGCTTCAGTTTGTGCCCGTTGCCCCTCGTCCTGTCTCTGGGCAACACTGAAAAGAGTTTGTGATAATCCTAAGAAGCAGGTTGAACTGACATCAAGTAGATATTTTTTAAAGTTTATTTCTTCTTCACAGAAGAAAAATATTCCAACAAAAAATATTATGCAATACAGATAAAACTTCTTGTGCTGCTGAATTAGCCCCCTTTTTGCTATGCTGTTTCACACTTTTGTAGAGGAATTTAGTTAAGGAGCTTTTCTTAATTATTAGATTATCTTTATCATTCTTGACAGAAATACTTGGTCATTTACTCAAACAGGTTTCTTATCTATCATTAAAAATATAGTTTACAGGCCCTCCTTAGTTTTATTCAATTTCTTCTCTTCAGTCACTTTTTGAACTTCTATAGTTGTGGCAGAATTACAGGACTGATACAAAAATAACATATTCTTAGCCTTCATGTGACAACCATGGCTAAGATAACATAACCATCATGCATTGTTTAACCAAATTCTTTTTCTGCAATAATATGATACCCACCAGAAAAAGTGAAAGGTTACATTTTCTGAAAGTATATAGCCATCTGTGCTTAAAAAGGCCATTCTTTTCTTTCTTTTTATTACTTATTGAATGAAAAATCTGAGATAAAAATCAATCTTTATGAAATTTTTACAAGGATGTGGAGAAGAGACTCTACAGGTGCCAAAATTACAGTTAAAATCTGAATTCTTATGAGAAATGAGAAAATGCAATACACTTTACTTTCTTCTCCCTGTCTTCTCTAAATGTTTAATTTATTTACAGGAAAGTTCTAGAAAACAGTCCAAATAATTCATGCTTTGAATGACATAACAACATCTTCCTTTTGTGATGATATGTCAGGATAATGACTTGATGAAAGAAGTGGGTGTGGCTAAATATATTTCATGTTACTGATCAATTAATTCAGCTTAACAATTAGTTTTGTTTGTGTGACTTACCTCATAACTAAATGACTACACTCTTTGTTAAATGGTGGACAAATTAATTTTCTACTTCGAATTAGTTGTTTTTTCAGATACTACAATGGCTTAAAATATTCTCCTTTTTGTCAAAATAAAAGAACCAGTTTAAAAGAGTATTCATATATTATGCACTGAGAAAATCATGCACAATCAAGCCAGAAAAAAATAAATACTTGAAAAACAAAGCAAGCAAACAAACAAATGGAAAAAAATGCTCAACGCTTGTTTCATAGTTCACATGTATTTTTAACATGTTCTTTTCTTCGTAGGAAATTCCTAGAAGACAGCATAAAAGGCAGTACAGAAACAGATAACCCTGAAGACCTGGTCCTGTGAATCTCTACTGTTTAGTCATTCTTATATCTTGCCTGAATCTGTTTGAAAGTTCTATATACACCATCGAAATCTGTTAGTCATTAATTCCTTCACTCCAATGTATACAATTAGCCACTTTAAAACTCTTTATCTCCTCTCTAGTGACAGTTTTTAAAGTATTTCATTGATAGGAATCCATTCTTGAGATTCTTTAGGAAGCACGTGGCTTCAAAAGAGAAAACCTTTTCAACAAGGACTCAGAGTTCATCTTTGTTCCTAGCTCACACATAAGATAGGATATCCTTTTTTCAATTTCAGCCTGACAAGGGAAATAAATATATCAAGGGAATGGAAAGAAACACTTCAAGACCTAAGAAGGTACTTGAAGAACATAGCTGAATTGCCCTCTCCACATACAGTTGACTCTTTAACGAAAAATGACATTACCCTATAATAAAAGAAACAGGAGTGGTAGGAGGAGGAACTAGTTGAATAAGTACAATGAGCAGAACGTTTCTAGTTTTACTTCGCCTAGATCTGGTGAGGACAATTTCAGCTGCCAGACAGTCAAAGACTCTACCTGCCTCTGCTCTACACTTAGAGAAGTTTTTTAGTCAAGTTCACAGCAAGGTAGTAGCATGTCTTTCTGCTCTGCTTAAGTGTGTTACATTACTACATGAGTCAGAAAATTCACTTTTTCTTTAGATCTACATTAAGGGTAAGCTGTTAGACTATTTATAATGTGGATTTTGGTAAATCCAACTTTTTTAGCGACTAACAGTGCAAAAATAAGGTCAAATTAACTTCTGTTGATTCAAACTTGTTACCAGCTACTGTTATGGCTAGGTTTGCAGATAACTTATGCCCTGTGTTTGGATTTATTTTATTTTTATTTGCTTGTTTGTTTGTTCTGGAGACACTAAATGCATTATGCTAAAACTGCTTCCTAGTCTTATTCTGTACTAGTTAAGCTATGTATCAGAGTTGTAACAGAAAATTCTACTGTATATACATAGATATAAGTAGGAAATAATATGATTTGTGTTGGTAATAACAAACTCTGCATACCCATAACAAGAAAATGGAATTACTGTGCTTAAAACTGATGGAAGAGGAATAAAACAACATTTCTTATAGCAAGCTTTATTACTAAAGGACAGAAGTTAAATATATCTTGCAAACGTATTCAAAAGCAAGCCACTTCATCGGATTCAAAGTTGAAAATCCAGAATAGTAAGTGCCTGAAGTTTCTTACTTCCTAGATTAAAACTTGCAAGATGCAAGATGATTCAGAGAATGGAATTTGTAAAATTGTAAGAGTCAGAACATGTTATGAAAGACATTTATTTTGCAGATCACTGGGCAACACACAAATTGCTGACTGCAGGTCACATTCAGATGATAGTTCTGTAAGTTGAACAGAAAATGGAGCTGCACATAAATCTAAGTTACATCACAAAACCTAAGAATAACACATAACATTTCCTACTCAGTTTTAGAAGGACAAAAAAAGAAGAGTGATTAGAATTTCAGAAATGAAAGTGAGAGTGTAGAAAATACTCTTCCAGAAAAGAAAAAACATCATAAACAATTAGTCTTAAATATACACAAATATACACTAATAGAAAAGTTATCATACACTCTCAGTGGCTGATGTGCTGATGTTTTAAAACTAGAGAAAACAAGCTGTGGAGGAGGAAAGAACAACAAGGCCAACAGCTTTTTTCAGAAAAAAAACCACTTTATTTTCTTCCTGCATAAAGTTGGTAAGAGAGGGTTTGAATCCTGAACATATCTTAAGTGTAACTGAAAAACAAATAGTAAGTTATAAAAAACTGCAATTGAATGTCCAATTATTGCTTCAAGAATGTGAAAAATGCTCCAGCAAGTGATACATTCCATCGCAGAAAAAGATCCAGCTTTTCTGTCAGGTCTTTTTTCTTCTCTCAGAGAATAAGAAACTCAAATGGAATGTATTTTTCTTTGTTGGAACTGTATTATCGTAAATTTTCACACTCAACAAATAAAAATCCTTTTGTTATTTTTTTTGCTAGGATTCCCTTTTTTTTTTTTTTTCTATGAAAGAAATGACTGAGAAAAAGTAACCTCTTAGGTTTTTGAGAGGAAGAGGAACAGGGCACAGGCCCGGAAGTTTTTGTTTCAGAGGTTTTTTGGGGTTAGATACTGTTTTGCTCTTCAGCACTTCAAAAGACCTTTGAGAAAAGTGGTCCTATCTAATTATGAAGCAATTAAATTAAATTTTATATTCAAATACTTGATGATATGTCTTCACAATGAAATATCTCTTCTATGCTTACAAACAAAATTTTATATCTAACGTTTCAATTACAAAACTGAAAAGAAGACCCCAAAGAGACAATCTGTGTCTTCATTAGAAAGTATACTCACATCTATATTGGTTTTGGCTTAATATCTTTCTCAAAGGTCTGAAATCTTTGTTATTTACTCTGCTGTTCATTTTTTTCCCCACTGTCATGAACAATTTTACAGATTTAATAACAGCAGTTAAGAAACCTTTACATTAATGTCATGGCATCAACACAACGGCATTAATTTTCTTTGATTGATTGATATTTGGTAGAATCACCTCTTTCTTTCTTGAGAAATCCTATCTGGAAATTGCTGTAGTCTGTAAGAATACAAAATAATGTAGGAAAAGAGAAATTCACATTTCAATGCTCTGCTTTTTCTGTTTTTTAATTTTTCTACTTTTTACTTCCTCTAATATTTTCTCTGTCTACTTCTGTTCCTGGGAAATTAGTGCCTGTGAGTTGCCCATCATAGGTCTCTAAAAGTCGTTTCATAGAATGATTTTATAATATTCACTTAAATGTTTGGTTTTCTACTCGATCTCCTGCCCTCTCTATATAGGTCAAGTGCAATAATTCTTCCAAATTTTTATTGATGATAGTTGAATTGACCCAGATGCTAGTAGTCTGGATCTCAGATGCAGTGAAGGCAGATCTAAATTTCAGTCACTGCAGATTCTCGTATTATTGTAAATTTAACCGTTTCATCTCTGATTAATCATATATTCGACTTTGTAACTTGTACTGAGTTCTTTCAATCCACTAAGGGATACCAAGCCCTCCAAGAAAATCATTATTACAAACGATAGATTATATCTTCTCTTGACGGTAAAACCATGACTGTATATGCCAAGCTCAAAAAGCTTCAAGTTTGAGATATATATATACATGGCATACTGACAAAGCTCTGTTGTATTTGAAACACTGACAACATATGAGTTATCACCTGTACTCCATAGTTTGTCCTTTGTACTCGATAGTCAGAGTTATAGCATGCATTGTTGGAAAATGTAACTGAAGACCTGGCAATAAAGCTCTCGTTATAGTTCTGCTGACATCCCCCATATCTATCCACTGGAGAATGACACAAAACAATTTGCATTTAATTTTTTATTGCTTGTTGAATTATTTGTAGATTAACATCCCTCTTCTATCTACCAAAGAACTACTCTAAATTTTACCTTACCTATGATAGTCAATTCATTTTGACAGCTCGTTATGTTAAAAATAGCCTCCCAGACATAATGGTAGGTTTTATTTGGAAAGTAATATAAAAAAACTGAGCAAATTTGAGCTAAATTTCTGCCACTAACCCAAAGATTTATGTGTATTTGAGTGGTTATAAAGTTTGCTCCTGCAAAAATTACTTGCTCAACTTCATTATACCATAAAAACAAAAGTGGAGACAGTAGCAAGTCATGGTGTTCACTAGCTGAGTATCAGGGTATGTAGAAGGAGAGCGTCTGCTCCTTTAAGCATATCCAGCCAAAGGAGGCACAAGCCAGAACACACAAATCTGACCAAAACATGAAAAGGAGGTAGTGATCAGAACAAACCTGGACAGTGGCATGAGTTGGTAAGGACATGTGGTCTACGGGTCTGGCTGAGATCAAAATAATTTTCCCTATAGCAGCCCCCATAGTGCTGTTCTTTGTATTGGTAGATAGGGCAGTGTTGATAACATACCAGTGTTTTGGTTACTGCTGAGCAGTGCTCATGAAGCATCAAGGTTGTCTTTTCAACATTCCCCCTCTCACCAGCAGGCTGAGGGTGGGAAATACCTTGGTAGATGACATAGCCAGAACAGCTGACCCAAATTGGCCAAAGGCATGTTCCGTACCATATGACATTTGCTCAGCAACAGATGCTAAGAGAAAGGAGGAGGAGTGGGGGCATTTGTTATTATGACAATTGTCTTCTGGAGCAATCGCTATATATACTGAAGCCCTCCTTCCTGGTAGGTGGCTGGACATCTCCTGCTGATGGGAAGTGGAAGATAAATCTTTTGTTTCCTTTTGCTTCTGCACACGGCCTTTGATTTTGCTTTATTAAACTGTCTTTATCTTGACCCATGTTTTTTTTTTCCATCTTATTTTCTCCTCACCCTTTCCTGCTGAGAAGGGAAGTGATAGAGCAGCTGGTGGGCACCCGGTGTCCAGCCAAAGTCAACCCACCACAGTGAGGATTTTCTTTTATATGGGTTTGATTCCTTGATTATTTTTAAGTTTTGCATAATATTATCACTGGAGGAAAAAAACAAACAAAATTGCAGCAAATTAAAATGAACTGAAAAAAAACAAGAATCAAAGATAAAGACCAGAGAGCAGAATTCCTGGTATCTCACTCCTCACTTCTGTACCCAGCAATAAGGACATAATTTTCCCATTTTTATGGCTTTGGAATGTCATTATTTCTGGTTATCCTGTGCGTTTAACAAGTGCACTGAAAAGTATTCTTCCACTTATCAGCTTTTTAACTTCCAGTAAGGAACTTCTGTGAAGTAGGAAAGCTATGGATTACAATGAAGAGACAGAACTCAGTCCTCCCACTTAATAAGTGACCAGTCTGATCTGTGTTACAACGAATGTGGACAACTCTCCTTGTTGCAGTCTAACCATTTATAGCCAAGATCCTCTTGGACCTAGGAACTACAATGTCAAATGATGTTTGGCAGAAGACAAATGCCTAGGGAATAAGATTAGGAAAGACAGAAGTGCAGTTCACAAATGAGCTGTTAGACTCCCCAAAAGGTGGTGGGGGGGTGTTTTTTGGTTTTGTTTGTTTCTTTGATTGCCTTTTCTCTTTTGGGATTATGTGTACTTCCTATAAAAGCTAGATTAGGCTTATCTAAATTACTTTCTTGAGCTTAGTCTTCTACATATAGAAGTGCCTACATGTTTGTTAAACACTTGTGTGCTCATGTGATAAGAAGTATTACAAAATAATCAATCCTTTCTATATATTTCTCATGACAGGGTGAATTCTCTCTGTTAGTTTGTGTCTACTTGAAATTACGTGATATGAACACCACTGAAATGTCATTCAGGAGCAATGTATCTCATGGAAAGTACACAGATTCACATCAGTTATTTTCCAGTAATACATGGCAAAATTTTCATGATGGAGTGCTACATTCTGGGTGCTAAATGACTGGAAATCAGGTTTGTGTAAAAGGACCTGGGGATCCTGGTGCACACCTAGTTGAACACGAGCAAGCAATGTGCCCTTGCTGCAAAACAAGGCGAATGGCATCCTGTGCTGTTTTAGGCAAAGTATTGCCAAGATGTCAAGAGAGGTCATCCTTCCTCTTTATTCAGCACTGGTGGGGCTATACCTGGAGTGATGTGGCCAGTTCTGGGATCCCCTCTACAAGGGTGACATGGACATAATGGAGTCCAGCAAAGGACCATTAAGGTGAGAAATGGTAATTCTCATGAGGAAAAACAGATGAGATGATTGTTCAGCTTGGAGAAGAGCAGCCTCAGGAGGGATCTCATCTATGTATATTAATTCCTGAGGGAGGGGTGCAAAGAGAAAAGATCTAGGCTCTTTTTGATATCAGACAGAAATATTCAGACCATACCGAAGCTGAGGTTGTAATGATACAGGGCAGAAATGCTTAGGTCGTAGTGACATTGCTGAATTGAGACCTGACTACTTTGTAGAAACAGTGATGCCTTACTAACAATTG
>Ga0065711_1050211_pt1 | contig 10934 bp, 6 predicted proteins | sample Hoacrofraction12_FD_59098 | JGI IMG/M metagenome (GOLD analysis project Ga0065711, IMG submission 59098) | Hoatzin crop microbial communities from Cojedes, Venezuela - Epithelial fraction 12 v2 (version 2) | ecosystem: Host-associated > Birds > Digestive system > Esophagus > Crop | place... | reverse complement strand
GTGCCAATTTTTATATGTTTGGAAATCTTTTTGTGAGGTGGGACTAAGTCAATTATTGTGTATCGATTGGCTCTTGGCATGGAATGTCGTGTTGTCAGAAGTGGGACTCAGCAGTGTGACACGCCTTCGGAGCGGGCATCTTGGTATGTGCATTCGGGGGCCATCTGTGCTTTATCCATAGCAATCTCTGAAGCAATCTCTGGCTGCACAGCAGCCTCTGCGGCGCCCCACAGATCACTGAGTTTACAGTGATGGGCTATCCCCCCTTACTTTTGTCTGATAAGATAAGCACCAGTTAATTACTTTCTTTGTTAGCTCTTAGACTCTTGACCTTGACGCCTCAGGTCTTGCATTGGACAAGTCCAGCAAGGCCATCCATTACACTCAGACATCCCTGGGAGGGGTCCAGACAGGGTGTCCCTTCCTCTGAGTCCTCAGTTTAGGTTTTCCACCTTCCTTTTAGTTCCTATTATTTTCTGGGTTTGTGGACTTGGGCTTTAAATGAGGTGGTAGCCCCTGTGATGGGCATGCAAGTAGCCAGGCCTCTCTCATATGTCATTGTCTCTCTGTGCTGTTTTGTGGATGGGCTTTCGTCACATAACCTAGCATAAAATATCTTACTTGATTGCATTTTGAAGAATAGATATGCACTATTTTTCACAGAATTTCAAAGGCGTTCAATTAGATATACAAATTCTTTGTAGACAGCATGACTGCACATGTTCAATTTTCAGAAAAATAGATGACGCCCTCAATTTGAATTAAGAACAAAACAGTGTATTGTTGGAGAAATTTATATCAGTGCTTAAATGCTACCACATCTGAAAAGTTAATAGGACTTTCACCTGCTGAGATAAATCAGCATTATCATGTTTTTCTTTTTTCAAAGTACTGCTTCTAGAAATGATTATGAGAGATACATAAAACAGCAACGAAAACAAAAGGAGAAAGAAGGATCATGGGTAAAAAGAGATTACAAGAAGATTAAACAAAATAATTAAAAATAACTAAGACAATAAAATGGAAAATAGCAGTGAAAATGGAGATGGAACAGGTCTCGTGGCTGTCCAGACAGAGCTGGCTATTGCAGCTTTATGAACTCACTTCCCCAAGTCAGCAGTCTCCTGTTTGCTCTCATTAGGGGACGGCTTCAACCCTAGCCCTAGTTTCTGTCGCTTATTTGGACAGTATACAACCTGCAAGAGATTCTACTTGTACCGCACCTTACCTAGTTTTCATATTTCTGCTGATAACCCTGATCAGTCAGACCTCTGTTCCCTTCTGTGAGTTGAGATGAATAACCTGTATTTTCTGTACTCTACTGACTGGGATTCATCTCAGTCTAACTTCAAATCTAGATTTATTCTCCCCACTTGCTAGTCTTTAGCCATCATTTCTAGCAGTTACAAGAAATAGAAGTGCCAGAATGTTCTTTCAGTGGGAAAATTTGCTTGGTTATAACTATTTACTACTCTGTCTTAAACCAGCAATACCTGAGAAATTACTTTTAACTTTGTGATTGATTTTCAGGGGAATCACAGAATCGCAGAATCACAGAATCACAGAATGTTTGTGGTTGGAAGAGACCTCTGTGGGTCATCTAGTCCAACCCCCCTGCTGAAGCAGGGTCACCTACAGCAGGCTGCACAGGACCTTGCCCAGGCGGGTCTTGAATGTCTCCAGAGAAGGAGAATCCACAACCTCCCTGGGCAGCCTGAGGGGAAGTTTGAATAAATACTGACATCACGTCTTGTAATTTTTCCTTCACAAATTTGTGGCCACATCTTTTTGTATTTTTGGGGAGGAAAAAATAAAAATCAAATGAACAGCAACAGATGTCCACTAAGAAACAAAATTAAACAGGAAAAGAATGCAAATGGTTGATTTATGAAAGCAGACCAGATATTTCAGTTTCTTACTAGCTCAAATGTCACTTTCTGATTGGACCTGTGTATCATAGAGTAGTTAGTCTAAAACATTGATAATTAATATGCTTTCATTATCAGACAAATAAAGAGCACCAAATTCTCAAACAAAAAAAGACTTGCAGACCAGAGTAGAAAAAATAAACCAAACCAAAAAAAATTACCAATCTGGTTAAAATAAGTTTTCATTTGTAAGATTAACTGATATTTTTATAAAAAAAAAAAGCCTACTCTAAATTTAATTGAAGTCAATGGAAAACATTCCACTGATTTCATTGAGCTTTGAAGTTATTACGATCGTCTTATGAAGATTCTTCACTATGCTAGAAATTTGTATAAGCTGAAAATTAATTCAGCTTTATAAAAATATCTAATGCATCATCTGACAATGATAGATGAATTTTTTTCCTTTCTGGCTTATTTTATTTGTTCTATTCAGAGACATCACTATAAAGACAGGCACAGATGTAAATTGTAATGTGTCCTGGGCATGTAACTAAAGAAATTTTGATCTTTACCTTAAGGTTAAGAGGTGAGAGCAATTTTAAAAATTTTTTGCCACTGTGATGGAAAAGAGTCATTATTCTGCTCTCATTTCTCTTGAAAACAATGAATCAGGCTGTACTATTTGAGTTCAGTGATGTTGAAGCTTTAATTATACTAGCCTAACTTCTTGTGGATGGCAGGAATCAAAAGAGGGAAACCTAACCTGAATCACGAAGCCAAGTCAAAAACTGGATCAAGGAATAAACAAGTTGCAGATCCACAGATACTGATAGAACATGATACTGTCAGTTATTTGATAAAACTGTATATATTTATAACAGAACTATAAATGTTACAGATAAAAAAAAAGCATGCAGTGAAGTCTACCAAATGTCTGCATTTCAGGCAAAAAAAAAGAGAGACCGTAAATGAACTGCTAAGCCCTAAACCCTGTCCCCCCATCATCACTTGGTGTCTCCATGGCTACTCCCTCCTTCAGGAGATGTTATGACCTATAAAAGGTACGCTATCTATGGGAGTGTAAAGATCGCAACAATAGCCTTGCAGGATTCTTTAATATACAAGAACATAGAGTTTTTATCTCCTAGGCTTCTTCATTACAGATTACTACAAATTACTATTAGTAAAGCAAATATACTTCCAATTAACAAAAAAAGGGAAGTATATATATATTTCAATAGGAACTGTGATCAGTAGCAGTATCAAACAGTAGTAGCAGCCAGGTATATATTTTGATATTACAAATTACTACAGGATAATAATCAGTAAAGCAGGAAATATACTTATCATTAACTACTTTTATGCATGCCTATATAAATATTATTCAAAGTAGTACAGGTACAGTGCTAATCAAACCCCTCCCATGACTGGGCCTCAAAATCACTGCGAGAAGTGGGGCCTCAAAATGAATCCCTGGAGAGGAGTCAATCAATGATGGAGAAAGTCTGACTTCGAAGATGATCTGCATCGTGGAGTCTGAAGTCAGCCACCCGTCCCTGGTGAGGGTCCAACCTGACTAGGAGATCTCACAGAAAAGTTGATACAGAGGGAGTTCTCAAAGAGAGAGAGAGGCTTCATTTTGGGTACCAAGAAATTAATTTTTCTATCACAGAGACACAAAGATGTGCAGGACACTACCACCTGGAGTAGCCAATAGATATTGCTGATTTTTATTATTCACTTAGAACAGTCAATAGATTAGGTTTTCTATTCTTTCAGACAAGTTTTAATTTTTCCAGACTATTTTTCTGTTCTTTCAGCTAGAACAGCCAATAGGAATTATTCATTCCCACTTTCTTAGGATGTTTTCCCCCTTTTCCAGGATTTTTGACTTTTTGTTTTCTTTTGGCCTGGATAAATGCCAGATGCCCACCAAAACCACCCTATCACTCCACCTCCTGAACCGGACAGGGGAGAGGAAATATAATGAAAGTCTCATGGGTCGAGATAAGGATGGGGAGAGATCACTCATTAGTTGCTGTCACGGACAAAACAGACTGAACATGGAGAGAAAAGGGAGTTTAATTCATCACCAATCAAATCAGAGTAGGATAGTGAGAAGTAAAACCAGATCTTAGAAACAACTTTCCCCCACCCCTGCCTTCTTCCAGGGCTCAACTTCACTCCCATTTCTCTACCTTCTCCCTCTGGGCAGTGCAGGAGCATGGGGAATGGGACTTATGGTCAGTTCATCACACATTGTCTCTGCCGCTCCTTCCTCCTCAAGGGGGAGGACTCCTCACACTCTTCCCCTGCTCCAGTGTGAAGGTTCCTCTCACGGGAGACAGTTCTCCACAAACTTCTCCAAAGTGAGTCCTTCCCACGAGCTGCAGCTCTTCATGAACTGCCCCAGCATGGGTCCTTCCCACGGGGTGCAGTCCTTCAGGAATAGGCTGCTCCAGCGTGGGTCCCCCATGGGGTCGCAAGCCCTGCCAGCAAACCTGCTTTGGCGTGGGCGCCTCTCTCCACGGGTCTGCATGTCCTGGCAGGAGCCTGATCCAGCATGGGGCTCCGCATAGGGTCACAGCCTCCTTCAGGCATCCACCTGCTCCAGCATGGGGTCCCTTCCACGGGCTACTAGTGGATATCTGCTCCACCATGGAGCTCCATGGGCTGCAGGGGGACAACTTGCCTCACCATGGTCTTCATCATGATCTGCAAGGGAAGATTCTCTGCTCTGGCATCTTGAGAACCTCCTCCCCCTCCTTCTTCACTGACCTTGGTGTCTGCAGAGTTGTTTCTCTCACATCATCTCACTCCTCCCTCCTCACTGCTGTTTCACTGCAGGTTTTTTTTTTCCCTTTCTGAAATATGTAATCACAGAGGCGCTACGACCATTGCTGATTGGCTTAGCCTTGGGCAGCGGCGGGTGTGTCTTAGAGCTGGCTGGTATTATCTTTATCAGACATGGAGGAAGCTTCTCACATCTTCTCACAGAAGCCACCCCTGTAGCCCACCCCCTACTAAAACCTTGCCACACAAACCTATAACACCTTTCCAGATGATAACTCTTTCGTAGGGCCTGTTGCAATAGGACAAGGGGTAATGGTTTTAAACAAAAAGGGGGTAGATTTAGATTAGATATAAGGAAAACATTTTTTGCAATAATGGCGGTGAAACACTTGAACAAGTTTCACAGAGAAGTGGTAGATGCCCTGACCCTGGAAAGATTCAAGCTCCGGTTGGACAGAACTCTGATCAACCGAATCTAGTTGAAGATCTCCCCACTCATTGTAAGAGGGGTTGAACTAGATGACCTGTAAAGGTCCCTTCCAACCCAAACTATTCTATGATTCTAAGATTCTGCAAGTTGTTGTTGCAGTGTCTTGTATTTCCTCTTTACAATGGTATCTCAGGATTTCTGTGGTTTTAGTTAGCCAGCTGCACTTTTGTCATGAATAAGTGATTTAGAATTGCTTGAAGAACCACTGTCAGAGGTATGAGCAGAAGTGGTTTTAATATATGATGTCGTAAAAGTGTGACTTAACAAAGTTCTATGGCAAGGTTCACTCTATTAATAACTATATGGAAGAAAGATACAAAGGAAAATTCAGTTACACTTCAGTTAGAATAATTTGCAGAGAGACCAGAGACAAAAAAGGGTGAGCAAGACCCTCCTGTTGAGTCACGAGGTTCTGAATGGACTCCCTTGCTTCCTAAATTCCTTCTCAGAGAGGAATCTAGGTGCGGCTGGATCCATACTTAGCCCCAGAGTTGGTCAAAGCTTTGTGTCTAAAGGATTATATACGAATTTTTTATTAGCATCCACTCAGCATGCATTCAAAGCAACCAAGACAAAATCAAAGTTATCATACCACAGGGTTACAGGCAATATTGGTCTTTTACCAAAGATCTGCTGCTGTTGAAAGATGTCTCTGCCTTGAGGACCGGTCTTGAGGGACATCCCAGCTAAAGAGGAGATAACTGCCATGCAGTCATGCTGCCTAGCAGGGAGAGCTCAAAGAAAGCTCACTTAGGCTGTCATATTTATGGGATAAAGTTGTTGGTTCATAGTCAAGTTACCTGCCATGGGAAAGGTATGCAAGAGACTCCTAGTACCCACAACTGTCTTTGTTCCTTGACAAAAGAGTCTTGGAAAAGTGCCCTACTCTTCATGAGTTAATCTCATGACCAGTGTTCCAAGCTCATATGCATTGATGTTCACTGTGTCACTCTGCTCTATTGTGGGTTTTCAAACAACAGATTGAAACCAGAGAAGTTCATGGCTCAGCCATGGCTCAGGCCTTTACCTCCTCCAGAGTCTGCACCAAATCACCGCCAGTCTGGTCAAGGGGCCAAGCACGCACTTCACAACTTCGTAAGAATGGTTCTAGTTCACACACTGAGTTCCCAGCCTAGCAGCTCTCTAGCATTTCCCAGACTGACAGGCATCTTCTTCTGTCAGTGCTTTAGCAGACATCTTCTGTCAGTATTTCTCCCATTACAACCAGGTCACCTTTAGGGCCGCTCCCATCAGGAAGACACATCAATTGCATTAGGGACAGAACTGTGCCTAAGATGACTACCAGTCAGAAAAGTGGTCATAAATAGATACCTAGGGAAGACTCTGGTCTTTGAGATCTTTGAGCCCATACTTCAGCACTCACAAGTCTAGGAATTCCCCAGCACACCTACCTATAGTGTAAAGTATTTGCTTTTTTTTCATAAACCAAGATCCTACTACCTGTAATTTAACACTCCTTGTTCCTGAACATGTAGAAATAGGGATGATTTAATGCCTATATATTCTTTTCCTACCTTGTGTGATTTTATAGACCTCTTCTGTTGTCTTTTTTTTCCAGACTGAAGACAACTTTATGTTAAGAATATTAGACAATTGTTTCTCTAATGGAAGAGGTTTCAGATCTTTCACCATCATAATTACATTTATCTGAATTTCTTCCAGTTCACTTACACATTTTTTGATAAGTTGAGCCGGAAGTACAGACCATATTTGACATAGGAATAAACCAAGCATATACTAAACTGCATCATAATATTTTCCAGTTTTTTCAATATTCCTTTCCTAATAATTTTGAAAATTTACATGCTTTTTTGACTGCTACTGTATATTGAGCTGCCAGGTTCATACCAGTAAGACTTCAATTGTCAGCAATTACAGTTACTGCAGAGCCCATTATACTATTATTTAAGTTAAGATTATTTTTTGAAAATGTCACTTTATATTTGTCTAGATATAATTCTACCCCACAGCCACTCAGTCCCTAGTCATTATGCAGTTGTTCAGAATCAGCTCTCATCTCTATTTGTCATCAGAAATCTTTTCACTTCATGTTTCATAGAATGTACACATTGAATAATACAGATTTCCACCCCCTTTGCTGCAGAATTTGACTGGTAATCTTCCACTGCAAAAACTGACCATTTACCAAAATCCTGCTTTTTAATCAACTATTTAAGCTATCAATTACCATTATTTTCATGCCTTGGCTGCATTCTTAAAAGCCTTTGGTGATGAAAATTGCCAAAATCTGCATACAAACCAAGGAAGACTGTATTAACCAGATTATAGTTACTCACATATTTGGTGTACCATTCTAGAAAGCCTGAGACTTATGAGGAAGAAATTCACTTTATAAAAGCCATGTTCCTTTCCCCAGCTACCTTTTATTTATACATCCATCTAGCATTTTTTTTCTTTATATTGTAGCACAAACAAATGACACCAAACCATAAGTCAGTGATACATAGTTATCTGCATTTTTCAGGACTACAGCCATTTGCATGAGATATCACACTACACAGAATCACAGAACAGTTTGGGTTGGAAGGGAACCTTAAAAATCGCCTAGTTCTAACTCTCCTGACATGGACAGGGACATCTTCCACTAGACCGGACTGCTTAAAGCCCCAGCACCACATCCAGCCTGGCTTTGAACACTTGCAGGAAGTGGGCATCAACAGCTTCTCTGGAAAACCTGTTCCAGAGCCTCACCACCCTCACAGGAAAGAATTTCTTTCTTATATTCAGTCTAAATCTACCCTCTTTCAGTTTAAAGCCCCTACTTCTTGTCCTATCACTACACTCCCATGTAAAAACTCTCTCTCCAGCTTTTATGTAGGCCCCCTTCAGGTACTGGAAGGCTGCTCTAAGGCCAGTCAGGAGCCTTCTCTTCTTCAGGCTGAACAGACCCAACTTTGCTGAGGTTCTTGTCAACCAGCACCCCCATACTTTTCCTCAGGGCTACTCTCAATTCACTCTCCTCGCAGACTGTATTTGTGCTTGGGATTGCCCCCCACCATTGCACCTTACACTTCTCCCTGTACAAGTTGCACATGTTCTCAAAAAAGCCGTCAAAACAATATTATTAGGGTTAATCTAGAGATAAAACTTGGAAAAAGTTGATTTTTTAAGTCCAGAGATAGTACGTAACTTGTTTGTATGTACAAGGATACATAAGTATTTAGAAGAGTTCTCGCTCTTCGTTGTAAAGGTTAATGAACATCTCTGACAACTTCAAGTGCTAGTATAACCATATCAGCTACCAGTTTTTTAAGGAGAGGATATTTACTTTCATGACAGCCTTTGCCTCAGCATATTCTACTCTTAAAACCCTGTCTTGACTTTGCTATAATAAGCTTTTCTTCTCGAAAAGGCATAGGATGTGGCAAAAGTGTATCTCACACACAAATGCACATATGAAGACCACACTGATGTGAAACACAGTTTTGATGTTAAGGGTTTAGATGCTATTTTGCTTATATCTAATAACCTTACAGTGATAACAAACACAAAACCACCATATTGGCTCATGAATTCTTATATTTACTTAGGTATTTATGTACACAACACTACCAAAATCAAACCAAATCAAATCTAATCCAATCATTAATCTATTTGTTCTCACAACATTCCAGTGGGACAAAAATTTCTATTATAAATTGAAAGACAGAACAATGACAGGTACAGCACAGTAAGTAGAAACTTAAGTCAAACTTATGTCAAAACTCTTTAATCACGCAAAAAGTTTGCAAAGGTTGTTTCATGGCCAGTTACCAGCTACCTTGGTCAGCTTTATTGCTGGATTTGTATTTGCTGTCGGAGATACTCTGTGTGTATGGGATTATTTCCCCTTTTTTCCAATTTTTTTTTTCCCAGGTGTAGTGGGAAAGCACACATCAAAGTATGAGTTTAGGGTCATCATTGTAATATATGAACAGATATGTGTGTACCATTGTCAGATCAGTTGGTCTTGGAGTTCCTGGTAGAAACATCTTGCCCTGGACATTGTCAGACAGAGTCTGTATGCAGTTTAAGTTCATCTGCCTTCATGCATCATGTCGCCCTAGTCATAGATACTCTACAGATGTTACCATAGGTTTGCGAAGTTTAGTTAGAGAGCACAGGTGACTACCATCTACTATTCCAAGCTCTTAAACACAGTGTAGACACTGCTTCAATGCCTTTGCTTCAGAAATTACTTAGGCAATGCCAAAGGCAAAATCATAAGCCACATATGATTTTGTATTTTGTATTAGTACTTCAGTCATCCCAGTCTTGTAGATTACATAATTCTTCCTGTAAGAATTTCTTATCCTCGATAGCATTGGTTGTGTCCAACAATTTTCTTTCATGCGCCAACCTCAAATCTCACTTACCTAGTTTATAATCCTAGGACACTGATGGACATAATTAATAGATGAGCAGCATTGCCTTAACAGTGAACCCCAGGGATCACAATTAAATGTTCAAGATTTCTACATTTGACAATATCTCCTTTTGTAATATAAAATAATGAAGCCTTACTTGAGTCACGTAAGTCAAAAACTAACATCTTCATTTCTGAACCATGGCCATGCTCACAGATAGGAAGCCTCAAGCTTAATAATAATATTTAATCTGCCTTTTCTTTTCAGTGTTTATCTGTAGTACTTCTTTAACAAAAATAGTTCATCTTCTTACAAAATGCAGTTCTAGACTAGGCAGTATTTTGTCATTGTGAGTGTTTTATCATTCACTTAATTAGTGTTCAGTTTTTACTCCATTCTGACTAAGTTTGTCCCCTAGTGCTCTTGTGTTCAGTGACCTTACCTTCAGAGTGTGTTGATGAGCTGCCTGTATTCTTCATGGTACACATATTTTGACAACTCTGGTGATATTAATTGGTCTCTCAGGAGCTTTCCATAATAAATCTATCTCCCTGGCAGTCAGAAGTACATATGAACTTGCCGCCTTCCTAATCTTCACTGTTCAGCAGAGCAATACAAATGAAGAGTGTGAGGCAACATGGCAAACATGGTATCAATTTTTCCTCCTTTACACTTTACTATTCAGAATGTAAGAAAACAACAGTCATTATCAGAGAAGGTTGTATGACTTCTTCACGTCCCTTGCAACCTCTGAAAATGAACCAAAAGTTCTTTGAGAACACATACAGTTCCTTCAAAGCATGACACCGAAACACTACTATATAGTGGTACTATATAGTACCAAAGTACATTAGGAAACTTGTCATATTTGATGCTTAAAGGTGTGGATTATCACTTCTGAGATCATCAGTTTCTCTGAAACTGCTGGGAGAAAATGATTGTTAAAATATTGGATCTTGATGTAGGCTAACACTCACACAAAGAATTAAATGTCACTTAAAGGACAGCCAGTAGCCATTTGGTGGTGATCATAGAATCACAGAATGGTAGGGTTTGGAAGGGACCTCTGTGGGTCATCTAGTGCAACTCCTCTACTAAAGCAGGATCACCCAGAGCACGTTTAATAGGACCTTGTCCAGGCAGGTCTTGAATATCTCCAGAGAAGGAGACTCCACAACACCTCTGGGCTACCTGTTCCAGTGCTCCGTCACCCTCAAAGTGAAGAAGTTCTTCCTCATGTTCGGACGGAACTTCCTGTGCTTCAATTTGTGCCCGTTGCCCCTTGTCCTGTCACTGGGCACCACTGAAAAGAGTCTGGCCCCATCCTCCTGACACCCACCCTTCAGATATTTATAAGCATTTATAAGGTCCCCTCGCAGCCTTCTCTTCTTC
>Ga0065711_1050210_pt1 | contig 10934 bp, 7 predicted proteins | sample Hoacrofraction12_FD_59098 | JGI IMG/M metagenome (GOLD analysis project Ga0065711, IMG submission 59098) | Hoatzin crop microbial communities from Cojedes, Venezuela - Epithelial fraction 12 v2 (version 2) | ecosystem: Host-associated > Birds > Digestive system > Esophagus > Crop | place... | reverse complement strand
GGACTCTCTCCAGTAGCTCCTCATCTTTCTTGAAGTGGGGAGCCCAGAACTGGACACAGTACTCCAGATGGGGCCTCACCAGGGCAGAGTAGAGTGGGAGGAGAACCTCCCTCAACCTGCTGGCCACACTCTTCTTAATGAGCCCCAGGATACCATTGACCTTCTTGGCAACAAGGGCACTCAAATGGGATTGTAGACATTATGGACCTAATTACATTTGGAGAAGGACCTTAATGCAGGGCAATGAAATCCTCTGTGGATGTTTTCTATATATTTTACTTAAATGAAAGTCAGATTTTTGTTTCTGGTCAAATATATGTCATTGTATATCTGTATATAGCACAGACACGCGAGTTTGATTTGGAGTTGTCTGTTGCAGTGAAGCATCATCTCATGCTCCAGTGCAATATCTTCCATCGGTGTTCTGCCGCTGAAAAGCGAACGTCTCCTGGCCAAGGAGGGCAGATTTGTCGCTGTGGTATCGCTCGCAACGCAAGAAGCAATGCAGAGCGCACGTCGGGTTTCTTTGCCCAGCACGCGGCTCCTCCAATTGCTCGTTCTGCGCACGGCTCCAGAAGGAAAACAGAGGTTTCGGTCTGTTCCAGTGCATCTGTCCCTATTTTCAGAAAACATTTCCCTAAGTAGGCCAAAAATGCCTCTTCAGGCTCAAGCTTTAGAGGAGACATTTGTAAGGCAAGACACACATGAGCGGGGTGACCAGCTGTTCTACTTTTGGAGGTACTGCCCTAGTTCTCAGGAAGCCAAGCTGCACTGCACCTCCCATAGAGGAGAGAGGCCAAATGTCCTACTTTCTGTTCTTGGTGGCCTATTTGCCCTACCATGAGAAAGTAAGTTGTGTGACTGCACGCAGGAGGACAGAAGGCACCCTCCCCACCGTATGCCTGCACAGAAAGCCAACAGAGATGCAAAAGGCCCAGACAGCTTCCAGGTTAGGTCTCAAAATCCTGCCATCTCAGCTCAGACTCTTGTCTTGCAGCTATGTCAAGGTGCAGCGAATGCTATTAAAAACTGGTTTCCCTGTCCTCTAATGTCACTTCCACTCTGAAATCTCACCTTGTTAACACACGCAGTTCACTGCTCCCTCTCAGCTAGTGGGAGCACATTATCGCTTAGCTCTGATTCAGCAAGACAACTACATTTACACATTGCCTGTGCCTGTTCAGTAGGGCAGCAAGGGACACTCCTGAAGCTGTTTTAACTCTCTCGGGCATGCACTTAAACTTTAGCATGGATGTAAGTTCTTGACTAGACTGATGCCATGATGGAAGAAAGGTTACCACATCAGAGGACTAAGCTTTGAACTGAAAACATTTTTGATCGTGAACTTCAGAAAAAAAAAATCTTTAAATACAAAGAGTTTCTTCTGGAAATGCATGACAAGCATGAAAGTGATACACTTTACAAAGATCCTGCTCCCAAGCAGTGGTAGCAGAAGGCTGCTGTGAAAATCCAGGGTGCAGCAAGGCAGTACATGAACACAGCACCTTTCTGCATCGTCTGTGTTAAGCTTTAGCCAACCAACTTGCACTGAATCCCTAAATTAGAGAGAAAATGGATAAAATTAAAGCGTGAGTAAAATTAGAGAGCATCCCGAAACTAGAACCACGCACTTTTTCTCCTGCAGCATTTACTGTCAGTCTCGATCATCTTCTCCTCGGTAAGGCAACCTGGGAAAGCAGCGTGGGCAAGCTTCACGTTTGCTTCGATGACTTTAAGACCAGAGCTGCTCTGTCAGTTATGCAGACAGCAGGAGGTAGAAAAGGAGGGGGACCATCTTTGTGCTTCAAACATCCACAGCCATTGACAGAAGCAGTATCTGTAAGTAAGGACAGAACTTGGACTTGTCAGGCCTTATTCAGCTTCTCTGAGCTAGTTATCTCTGCTAGCAAGGTTTATACACACGCAAATCCCTCTTTCCCTGGGTTTCCATCTCCCAGGGTGCCAGTGACCACATTCACACAGGCCTTTTAAAAATCTCCTCAGGTCCCAATGCTGTACGGCAGAGTTTCCTGGTCTTCTGCGGGTTACGTCTCAGGAGAAAGGTGACCCGACAGATCAGATCTGCTGTTTCACACCCTCGGTTTCACACCTCTCCATTCACAAGCTGTTTTGCATTTCTCCTTACTCTGCAGTTTCAAACTTTGTAAACTTTGCTCAGAAGTTTGATCACAGGGTGGCAGCGACTTGGGGGCTGAGACAAGAACCTACCCTCCCTTCTTTCTTCAAAGCATCTGTCCCCCAATATCAGTGACTATTTTTTATAAAAAAAAAGGTAATGCACTTTCAGAGAAGATATATTGCCTTCTACATTTTGACATTTTGGTTTTAGTTAAAGCATAATTAAACTTCTCAAAAATAAGGGAGTTGGAAATACCATCTTGCTGCTCACAATTTGGAAAAAAACCCCAACATTCCTCCATTTTCTCCTGAGAGTAAACATCACTTGTCCTTCACTTTCTGCACGGACAGTAATAGTGGGTTTAGCCATCGTGTTATTGCAGCCATGAATAGCCGAGAACGGAAATATCCACATCTGAAACTGGGTGAGCTTTTGATGCTACCTCCGTACGACAGCTTTAGCAGGACTCCCACCCCTGGTGAGTCACCCACCCGCTGTGCAAACCCCCAGCCGGAGCGGGAAGCATGAGGCTGCGTTGTACACAAAGCCCTCCGGCATGGAGAATTTTTCAGCTGGGTTTGTGCCACGCTGCCTCTGAATCTGCCACATCCCACCCTCACCGTGGTCTGCAGCACATCTGCAGGGTCCTCAAAGCATCTGCTGGGGCTTCAGGTAAAATGTCTTTGCGTTTGCTGGTGACCTGGGATTTCCTTGAACACTAAAGACGCTTGAAAAGGAGCAAGCAAGCACCCTCTTTAGCATCATCAGAGGGGCAGGCAGACTGTGGCAAGATGTTGGGGTCAGTTAATCCAGTGCTTGGCAGGCCCCGTGGCTCTGTGGGGACAGAGCGGTTAACGCACTCTTCTGATTACAGCAGTAGTTACTAATCAAAAGACACATTCAGTGGGTAAGGGTGGGACGTTCTCAGCTCCCTGGCTCATACGGGAAGAAAAAAGCACCCCAAGAAATTCAGACTTTGCAGCAAAAGGACGAAACACGAAGTCCCTTTGTAGAAGACACTAGGTATCACCGGGGAAAGAAGGTCGCACCCCCCACACCGCGTTTGGCGATCGGCTGGGGCAGGAATGCTCTGTGCTGCCGAAGGTGAGGTACCCCCAAAGTACAGGGGACAGGCAGGAGGGGAGGGATGCGGTGGAGCCAAGCCAAGAGCCAGCGGCAGGGCCTCGCCGGGCAGCTGAGACATCTCGGCAGGGCGGCGGGCACGGAGAGTGGCGGAGATGGGCTCTGCCTGCCCTCGCACTGCCAGGACGAGCCCCACAGAGCACGGCTATTATTTGCTTTAGAGGACACATTTTTGGCACCCAGTGTACAATATGTTGCTGTCACCCTCGTGACAACTCCGTAATCTCTTCTTTCCTTTCCAGTGTTATTGTCCCGGTTTCCAAGGAGCAGACAAGAAAGATTTACTCTTCTGGAGTGGGATAATTCCTCACCAGGAAAGAAAGAAGCAGAGGCAGACTCGGGAAATTCTTCACTTGTCTGTTTTTATTTACAGTGGTGTTCCTGTTATTACCTTGAACCAAAATAGCACAACAGCAAGCCTGCAGCCAAGTTCCCTTTGCCTTCTGGCCATCGATGCCAGCCCTCGGCCGCAGCCCCCTCCCACCGCCTCTCCCCACGGCCAGGACCTGCTCAGCCCTGGGCAGCCCCGGCTCAGCGAAAACAGCGCTTACAGCTCCCAGCAAGTCCTGTCTGCATGTCAGGGTCCTGAGACAACTGGTAGCAGCCTGCCGGCATTGGTGCCAGCAGTGTTGAGACCATCCCGGTAGCACACGGTACCCCTGTGGTCCCCCCGTGAGGCTGTTGGAGTTCAGCCACCCAGGTTTAATATTCACCACCAGAAGCAAACGGATGGTGATACCCCTGTCAAAAAGGTAACACGGGCTGCACTAAAGTACTGCCAAAAGATGACACAAAAAGAGGCAGAGAAGAGGTACTGCCTCCACAGGTACCAGCCTCCATGTTGAGAGGCTTTCGGGTTTCCAGCAAGGTTATGGAGGGCTACGAAGATGATGAGGGGACTGGAGCATCTCTCCTATGAGGAAAGGCTGAGGGAGCTGGGCTTGTTTAGCCTGAAGAAGAGAAGGCTGAGAGGGGACCTAATAAATGCCTATAAATATCTGAAGGGTGGGTGTCAGGAGGATGGGGCCAGACTCTTTTCAGTGGTGCCCAGCGCCAGGACAAGAGGCAACGGGCACAAACTGCAGCAGAGGAAGTTCCACCTGAACATGAGGAAGAACTTCTTCACTCTGAGGGTGACGGAACCCTGGGCCAGGCTGCCCAGAGGGGCTGTGGAGTCTCCTTCTCTGGAGATATTCAAACCCCACCTGGATGCGGTCCTATGCAGCCTGCTGTAGGTGACCCTGCTTCAGCACGGGGGTTGGACTAGATGATCCACAGAGGTCCCTTCCAACCCCGAACATTCTATGATTCCGTGATCCTGTGAAAATCACTGGCTGCTTTCAAGTGCTTCTCCTTTAAAAAGCAGTTGGCAGTTTTCACAGCAAACCTCAGTTTTGGACATCATCTTCAAATCCATCATGTTTTATCTTCAGAAAAAAGGCAGAATCTGCCTTTTACAAAGACAAGGAGCTGCCAACTTCTCACTTCCTCTTCAGCAAGGAGATATACCTAGGACAAGATTTTCAAAGCACCTCCAGGGATTAAGCACCCATCTCCCGTTGACCATCAATGGGATGAGTACTCCAAACTCCCTTAAGCTCCTCTGGAAATCTCATCCTTTGATGTCATTTCAAAGGCTTCAAAGCTAAGGTTTGTCTCTTTGAGGCATGAAGAAAAGGAGGCGTGTGGAAGCGTTCAAGCAACTCATCTTAAAGCCCTTTGCCTAGTCCTGCAGGGGTGCAGAGCATCACTGGGGAGCGTGGGGTGGGTCACCAAGGGGGAAGCCTTCCCTGGCCAAGCTTGCAGCCGGGATGCCCGTGACTATGCTCTCCCAGGGAGGGAAGGGACGGGACCAAGGAAGCCGATGGCAGAGCCACCACCTTGGCCTGGAGTTTGAAGAGCCTGCGGCAAGGGAGTGATGTCCTCTACCCAAGGAGACCAAGTGCCCAACAACCTGAGTGCAAACATCACGAGTGTTCGTCCCTGCCTTATGGCCAGGCAGCGGAGGCACAGGCAGCGTGTGCCTCGCTCACGGTCGGAGGCAGGACCTGCTTCATCTGGCTTTGCTTCAAGCATAAGCCCTTTCTTCCCTGCACATCTCCCCGCCTTTCCCACATCTGTTTTCCTTGATACCAACCGGAAAATCCTCTTTGAAACATTTCAGCGTCTGAGATATAAGAAGTTGCAGTTACGAGCTTCATGAAAATACACAGCTGGACAGGGTCTCTCCAAATCCTCCTGCGAAGGGAAAGAATTGTTACACCTTATTGGGCACCGGAGAATTCAGTCTTCAGTCCATGGCCTGCTCTTATAGGGAGTTGCTGGGTTTTAATGCATGCAAACTGTAAAGTTTTTTTCCTATGATTACGGTATCCATAGCAGTGCTAGTGTGAGTAAATTCTCTGAGTGCTCATTTTCTTCAGTATTACGAGAATTCAAAGTCGGTCCTCAGCACCGTGAGAACCATACAAATCCATAGGAAAAAAAGCTGTCAAATAGTTCCACCACTCACTGAACACTTTTTTTTTTTTTTTCCTCCAAAACAGACCAGGCAACCAAAATGAAAAGTTGTGTTTTGTGGTTTGCTCGGGGAGGGGAGAAACGGAGGGTTTGGGGGGTTCCTTTGTCAATTCTGCTACAAAAAATGTGACAGGCTGAACCAGAACACCAGCACGCCCTCTCCTTTTCTCTCGTTAGAAATACTTCCTCGCCGTCATTCACTTTCACTTGGACAGCAGACCAGCTCCCCAGTCACGCACAGCATTTTGGCTGTGCCCCAGCCGAGCCAGGAGGCTGGCCCTGGGCAGAAGAGCCCTGCTCAGGGCTGGAGCTCGTCCTCCGACCTCCCATCCCGCTCCTCGTGGTGATGCCATGCTCGCAAAGTGCAAAGCAGGCGCCCGTTTCTGTTTCCACTGCAGTTTCACCGCCGGCGACGATAAGGATGATTTATTCTGATTACAGCGCCCAGGCGCTCCGGTCAGACAGGGAGGACCCCGCGTGCCAGATGCCGGGCAAAGCAAGAAACGCTGAAGGTCACCTCCTCCCCGGTGAACTTGGGAGCGAGCTCATGCGAATACCTTAGCAATGTAAATTCCATCCTGCGGCGTACTAATGACCTCAGTGAATCGAGAGGGGGCCCTTGTTTACCTTGTGAAAGCTTCCCGAAATAGCACAGCGAACAGAAACTGTTGCTCGTGCCTCTGGGGCTCATAAGCGCTTCACCATCCCCACAGTCCCACAACTGGAGCGGGGCAGCGGGGCAAGCCCCCCGGGGCAAAAGCTGCCATACCCCAGCGAAGCCCCGGCTGCTCCCTCCGTCCTCCCCTGGCTCTCTGGGTCCGCGTTTCGCTTTTACGTGTCCCCGGGGTCAAGAGAGGGAGGGGAGAAGCCTGTTCGAGGAAACGGGGATTAGCCGGCATCGCTGCTCGCCCCGCTGCGTGTTACTGGCCTCCACATGGGACATCCGCCGGCGGCGTCACAGGTCCCACCGCCCTGTGGCACAGATGCCGAGCGTGTCCCCGTGCGGGGATGCGTGCTTCCCATAGCTGCTGCCCCGCGGCCATGGATCCCAAAAGGACTTCTCCAGCCAGAAATCCCACCGGAGCCCGTGGAAGGGCTCGTGTCACCGGATAGGGCTCGTGCCCCCGGGAGCGAGCGGGGCGGCAGGGAAAGGGAGCGCGGGGCTAAGCGGAGATGAATGGGTGTATTGTTTCTTCGTGCCTGCCTGCAGTTTTATAAAGTGCAACATCTTTCATAAGATATTAGAGTTGGTCGACATTTCTCAGCCAACACTTTTTAAAAAAAGTTTCAGCCAAAAGTTGCTTTCAGAAAACCTTCTGGTTGGAATAAAAAGGTGCCAACTTTATCATTTTTTTCTGTTTTCACAGAAAAAGTCTTTTTTTTTTTTAGCGTTTCTTATTCCTTCTCCATTCCTTCAGCTCAAAAAAAAAAAAAAAGAGAGCAAAACTAGTATAGGGCAGTAGGTTTTGGATTACTGTTGACAACCATTCAATAATACTTTACTCAACATGACTTGTTTTTGTGAAAATCCTGAGCTAATTTCACACTCTTCAAGCAACACTAAAAAAAACCCCAAAAAAAGCCAGGTGTCACTTCTTAGAGAGCTTTTTAATCAAACCAGGGACATTGGCAAAGCCTGGGTGGGGTTGCTTTGGGTTCCTCTCTCGCACCAGCTGTCCCCAGCATTGACATGGATGGAGTTAAGCCAGGCAGGAGGAGCACGTGCCCCAAGCCGCAGCCCGGCGGGAGGAGAGCAGGGCAGCAGCGCCAGGCTGGGGAGTCACGAGGACCCTTGAGAAGACGCAGTTGGCAGAGGAAAGGTGTTTCTGGCAAGGAGACAGCAAGGAAGGAATGGGTAAAAGCGTGGGGAGAAAGCACCGAGAGTCCTGGTTCTGCACCTCTTGGCATAGCCAAACCCTGGCCCCAGGCTGACAACAGGGACAGGCGGCACCGGCACAGGTCAGTGGGACTCGCCGGTGATGCAGAGGCCAAGGAGAATGCAAAAGGCACGGCCAAAAATCTCAGCACGAGTAGCACTGAGGCAGTACCGCTCCCTCACAAGATCTTTGCTTGGCAGCTGTTCCCAGGGCTGCAGAAACAAAAGGCTGAGAAGAGAAGGAAGCCCAGGAAAAAACAAGTTGCCGCTATAGAGCGTGACTATCGTCAACTGCTGATTTCGGGAGATCAGCGCGAGTGTTGTTGTGGGCATTGCAATGGCCCGCTGGCTGCATCCATTATGTACGGAAACAGAAATTTGCTGATTCAGCCGTGAGGGCTTTTGAAGTGACGGCAGCTGAATTTGCACTGAGCCTTCGTCTGTCAATTCACCCTTTGAACTGAACAGGCACGTTTTTAACAAGCCGCTGCCTCTCCAGCCTGACAAATGGTTTCTAAGACATCCCTTCTCTTTCAGCTGTTTGTCACTCACTCATGCTCCTTCAGGTATAGACTTTTTTTTTCTGCAGCAGAGCACTCCCTCTTCCTCTCCAGCCCATCTGGCTGTGCAGCATCCCACTGCAGAAACTCTTCTGCAGCACCAGAAGCACAGAAAACAGCTGGGGAAAGGTTACCATGTCACCCACCCTCCTCCACAGATGGTATAATCTGATATGCTCAGCTCTCAGTATCCAGGGTAATGAGGGCAAAGAAAGAAAAAGCAAAACAAATAAAACAAAAGACATGTAAATAAGGCAGCAGGAATGCAGTGCTTTAATACCTTTACCTTTGAGAAAAACAAGTTTAAGATGCAGTACGAGGTTAGAAATGAAAAGGAAAAAACATTGTACATTATACTTTATAATGCCTCTAAAAGAGTTCTGGGTTATTTAAACATGGCACATCTAATCTGCAGCTCAGCTAACGCACCCACGGATAATCGAGAGTTGACTGTAAAAAAACCTTTTTTTGAATGGCAGCTTGAAAAGTTCACGCACATTTCTCATGACAAATCCCCTAATTATCATTTCCATCAATAGACTGTTAACGCGTATTCCGGGCACTACAGGCAGGAGAAAAAAAACCAAGCGGGAAGTACCAGCGCCTTGTCGCTCAGATGAGAAAAAGCCCAAATTCTAAGCAGGGTTACAAAAGGCTGGTGGTCAGCTCAGGCAAGGATGGGATTTCTACCTACACACCAAGACCGCCCGCTGTTGCCGATGTTCTACGTTATGATAACAGAGGGTTCGTGGAAGTGGCCCTCAAACTTAAGTTTCACAGGTTAAGCTGAGCTCTAAACAGCAGCAGGCAGGGAAGGGAGGGCCAAGAGGGCAGAGCCTGTCTGGGGGGCTCACGCTCCCTCCACAGCCCACTGGCTGGCACAGAGAACGAAACTCCTCCTGAGCTCTCCCTGGCAATTCTTGTATGGCTGATAAGACATGTGAACATAGACCTAAAATAAAACCAAACTGCATTTTTTGCCACCACACCCTCCCCCCTCCAACGAGGAGCCCACCCGATGTGCTGTGCATAGGTAACGCTGTTGGTAACTTCTCTCCCAAAGTGGAGCTTGAGGAGGTGGACAGTTGGGATTTCGGCAGCGCGTGGGCCAGTTGGTCATTAAGACAGAGCCAGTCACAAAATATAGATCCAGGCCTGATGAACCCTTCACATAAATCCGTGTTTCAGCCTGTGTTGCAACATCAGGTTCGTCTCTGCCTGTCATGAAAACAACTACCTCCAAAGCACAGCGTTCCCCCCGAGACTAGATTGCCACCTCTCCCTTAAGCAAAGCTCATGAATTTAGGAGCGGACTAGTCAGAGTGGCCGCTTCATGAAGGGATGGAGAGGGCAGTTCAGACCTCTGGCTGAGGAGGAGGGAAGCATTCCCTGGAGCCCTCACTTCACCTTCACGTGCTGTCGCCTCTCCCGGCTTGGCTGAGAGCAGCAGCGGTAAAACCCACCAGGATGCTCCCTGCCTCAGATCTAAACCTCAGCAGATCACAGCTGCTCACATGAAGCCAGCTTCCCGCTGGTGGAAAAGCCCGGTTTGAACACCCGTTCCCAGACAAACCAGACCACATCTCCAAACCAACCTTCAGGAGGATCCAGAGGAGTCAGATTATGGAGATGATGCTAAAAAATGTCATGTTCATCCTTTCATTTCATAACAGAGGCTCAAGCCTGAGCATTTTTCCTCCACTCTGAATCACCGCGGCCTTTTTCAATGGCCCGTGTGTTAGTACAGCACAAGCAGGGCAGTTTCTCATCTCCTGCTGGCTGAACCTCCAGCCAGAAGACAGTAACGCAGCGAAGGAGAGGATAGGAAAGGCTCTGAGGGGCTCCCAGGAGTTCCTTCCCCCAGGATGCCCAGTAGCTCCCCTGTCCGGTCTAAGAGCTGGGCCAGCTTTGTGGGCCATGTGACCCAGAAAGGCAAATGATGATTTGGAAGCAAAATATTTACCTAGCAGAGTGGGGCAAAGTGCAGCAAACTTTATGAAACCCGCTGTGAAGCTCCATATGCAGACCTCATGTACCCGGAAAGCCCTTTGGTATCCTTGTGACAGAGAAAATCCTACAATGGAGGGATCTTCTAACCAAGCACCAGTGCGATTTTGTCACTTGCAGCCACCAGGTCAGAAAGAATAGGCTGCTTCTCGCAGTGACCCGTTTATTTTCCTCTGCGTGGCTGTGCCGTCCTCGGTTAGGAGCTCAGTTTGCCTTTGCCAGATGGAGTCAAAGTCACCACTGTGAATCCAGCTGTTTTTTTTCCTTGTTTCTTGGAAAGCACCAGTCAGTACCATGTCAAGAAAAACAAACAAGAGAGGTTTGCTTAGGATCTATTTAAAGCAAAGCATCAGTGGTAGCTCCAACAACAACGCTGGGGCCAGCGCTCATGTTTGTGACAAAACTGGGGCTACTGTGCGTGAGAAGGGCAGGATCATTGCAAAACTAGCAGCAAACATCTCATCTTTCACCCCAAGAGGTCATAGCCATGCACGATGCAACCAAGAGAGCTCCGCTCCAGCATCCCCACTATCCAGGCTGCTATCTGGAGTCACTGGCTGTGTAGGATAAGTCCTTGAGCTGAACTGCTGCAAGTTGACGTAAGGTCCTGAAATGCAGCAGAGACACCCCGAGCCACCCGAGAGGAGAATCTGAGCTTTCTGCCTCTGCTCCTCAGACCTCGGGCGGT
>Ga0065711_1011630_pt1 | contig 10934 bp, 15 predicted proteins | sample Hoacrofraction12_FD_59098 | JGI IMG/M metagenome (GOLD analysis project Ga0065711, IMG submission 59098) | Hoatzin crop microbial communities from Cojedes, Venezuela - Epithelial fraction 12 v2 (version 2) | ecosystem: Host-associated > Birds > Digestive system > Esophagus > Crop | place... | reverse complement strand
GGATGGGTTGAGGCAATCCCAAGCAAAAATCCAGGCTGGGCGGAGAACGGGTTGAGAGCAGCCCTGAGGAGAAGGACTTGGGGGTGCTGGGTGGCGAGAAGCTCAGCGTGACCTGGCAACGTGGGCTGGCAGCCCAGCAGGCCAGCCATGCCCTGGGCTGCATCCCCAGCAGCGTGGGCAAGGGGCGAGGGAGGGGATTCTGCCCCTCTGCCCCAGCACGGGCAGCAGGTGCAGGGATGGAGGCAGGGAATTGTTTATAGGGCTTAAGTAAAGCTGAGGTTTCTGGCAGGTTCCCGAGATGTTCGGTTTGGCCCCAGGGCTCTCCGCTGTATAAATTGTGGGATTAGAGTCAAACATGAAACTGGAGCAACGGGCCAAAGGCAGAGCTGGCAGCTGGCTGAAGGTCAGTTTTTTCTTCGTGCAAGCGTGTCCAAGCCAGGCCTTTCGTAAAGAGAAAGGGGAGAAACAAAAGAAAGGGGAGCCCAGCAAAATGGGGATGGAAATAATCCCCAAAGGAAGAGGGGTGGAGCAGCGAGGGAGCGGAGAAGTTGATCCAGAGATTGCAGAGTGGGAAGCATGTGCAAAGCAAGGCGATCCAGGGGATGGGGGAAGCCAACACCTCCCTGGGGACCGTCTCTAGGTGGGTGCCACCAGACCTGGCACCCATCCTCGGTGACCCCGGGCACTGTCCCACTCGCTCCTGGGGTCTCAGCTCTGCCGCCGTGCGAGCAGGAGGGTGTTTCTTCTTCGACGTCCGTTATGATTATTGGTTTTGCTCGAGATGCAATTCTGCTTTTCAAGAGCGGGACTGTGCACTGGGTTGACCTCCAGCGTTTTGCTGCCGTGTGGTTTGGATTAGCTGACTCACTGTTTATGGCGAGGTTTCACGGCCGTTTGGTGGGGCCGAGGCGCACAAAAAAGATCATTCATGCTGGGCACGGAGGGAGATTTTGGCTGCAAGGCATCGATGCGTTGTGAGATAGGCAGGGAAGCAGGGTTCTCCTGGGAGTCTTGGAGAAACCCGTGGTTTTTCACTGAGAATTTCTTATGTGCTGCAGGTAGCCCCCAGAACCGAAGGGAGAAACAGATTTCCACCAGCAGAAACCTTATCTCCATCCTCCCAACTTTTGTTTTCTCTAACCAGTCGTCCAGACGTGCTGGGGATAGAAGTCAGACATGGTTTGAATAGATGGGAGGAATTCAAGCAGGGAAAATCATACCATGTGGATGAAGCAGGAGTTTTGAGAGCGGAGCCGCTCCGTACCGGCGTTGCCGCCTCCTTCTCGGGGTTATCTACCAAAAACGGCATCCTTTAATCAGACTCGCCCTGAGCTCAGCGGTGGGGGGATTTGGGGATCTCGAGAACCTCAGCACCACAGGCTTTCTCCTTTCGGAGGCCAAGCAGACCATCAAGCCCTACTTCTTGGCGGTGCCATCACCTCGCACATGACCATATGTGGTGGCACATGCCCGATGTTCTCCCAGTGCGATCGCACCCTGCAACTGGGGAGGGTTTTGCTGAACAAGCCCAATCCTCAGCTGCCACAAGGATATTTGAGGCTTATTCCTCCTGGAGTACGTGCTCTCAGCCATGGCTAAGGGCTAGCGAGGAGGTCAGGTCCATGGCCAGATGTCCGCAGGGTCTTTGGGTGTTTAGATTGCAGACTCTTTCTGGCTCCAATCCCATCCCCATTAAAACTCGCAGGTGGTTTCGGTTGATTTCACCATGCTGCTGCCTTGCGAAACGCTGCAAGATTCAACAAACGCAGCTGCTGATGCTTTCCCCCCCACCCCCCTGAGATGGAGCCATCCCCGCGCAAGGCGTCATCCCCTGTACGCCGAACTCCTTCGTTAGGTCTTGCCAGGCTTTGCCATGGAATATTGGTGCTTAGCAGCTCATAAACGCTAAGCACGGTGCACGATGCGCGGTGTTAAAGAGCACCAGTGGAAGATTTTGGGGTCACCTTTATGTTCTCGACCTCTCTGCCACTGCTCCAAGCTGCTGTATGCCACCCGGCTCCCCGAGCACACAGTGTCCCATTGATCGCCCGAGGAGAGGGTCCCGCTGAGGCCGTGTGGCATCGCCAGCCCCTGCTCGCCCTTGGAAACGCCTCGCACAATGCACAGGCTGTGTACGTCGGCGCGGCGTAGCACCCGCACAGCATCGCTGGAGGCCTGATGGTTCGCAGCACAAAAAGGGTCTTATGGCGGCGGGGTACAGGCGTTCCTTTCTCAGGGCGATAAATGTCGTTGATTTATTCCCTTTTCTCGCTGGAAACAAAATGCCCTTTAAAAATGAAGCAAAAGAACTGATCTGGCTGTGCCTTCGGTCTGAATACCGCCGGTCCCCCCGCCTTGCGTGGCCTTTTCCGCAGGGTGTGTGCCCGTGCCGATAACCCCGGCTCACGCTGGCCCCGGCCCCCAGGGGAAAGGGAATTAGCACTTCGTATTTCTAACATGCAAGTCGGGAGCAAGAGGTGCCGAAATCCCTCCTGCCCTTCGCCAGCAGCCCCGGCTGGGTTTTGTCTGAGCCTTTTTCCCAGGAGAGCTGCCGGCATCGGCATCACCCCCAAAACTCCCTCATCCCACCAACCGCTGTCAGCAGATGGTGAAAGCAAACGTGTGAGGTAGGGACCAGGCGTTGTCAAAATCCAGGTAAAAAGCTGAGGAGAGCTCAGATAACAACAGAAACCCTCCTGGCCGTGAAACGTGGGCAAGGGCTCCAAGGGGCTGGGTCCTGTCGGGGTGTCCGTCATCCAGCCCCGTTCCTGGGGTTGTGCAGTGACTTCGTTCCACTCGGCATTGGGTTGTTGTTTAGTTGGGTTGTTTGGGTTTGTTTTTGTCTTTAATACCATGTTATTTTTATGTAAATCTCTTTCCAAAACAGGGCCTGTAGAATCTTCAGGCAATGTCCCCTCTCCCTGCCCCTTCTTCCCCGAGTAAATATTTTTAGCTCTAGTAAACACAAGCCCTTAAGCACTCGAGAGTGAAAACCAATGCTCTGGGGAGGCACCACTACAGGGCAACCTATGTTTCTCTCCCTCCAGAGATGCTTAAAGCCCAACCCAGAATTACCCCCTCACTTTAGCACCTCTGGCTGGGTCCCATGGTGTGGGTTTGGGACCCACCAAGTGCTTGACCCAACCCCTGCTTCCCTCCTTCACGGGGAGCTGGGAGGAGGCAAAGCTCCACAACGCAGGGATTTTATTCAGAGGAAGCCCAAAGGAATGAGCTGGCAAGAGCTCAGTGGGTTGCAGCTCTCCCCAAAATGTCGCAGAGCTTGGAAAACTCTCATCCCTATCGTTAATTCCCCCGAGGCTTTGCTGGGTACCGGGCAGGAGATGCTGTACACAAGGATGCTTTGCTGCTGCTTGGACCTCGCGGTGCCTGGATCATGTGCTGGTGAGGTGCTGTCTTTCGGTTTAGATAGCAGGGGGGGAAAAAAATGTATAAATTCTCCAGTTTGAAACCCACACAGAGGTCTCCTTTGGTTCAGCCTCACCCCTCTCCATGAGCTTTCCTACTGTTGCTGCCAGAGCCAGGACCAAGATACATCTCTCCACTGCCTGATCCCAGCTTCGATCACGGAATCCCTGCAGCCTCCACCAAATTTCCCTAAAACTAATGGAAAATCCACCCCCTTTTTTTTTCTCCCTAGTCAAAATGTTGACATCTGGGGAAATCTGAGCAGCCCCAGCATTTCTCTGTGACCTACTGGAGGCCAGCACCGTGGTTTTCGACAGATTGCACAAGGGACCGCAAAGGAGTGAAGTTGCCTACAAGGATCATTCGGGGCAGAGACACCGTCCAGTTGCCAGGTCTCAGCATTCGACCCAGGTTGCACAACGGGAGGGCTGGGATCGCGCTGGTGAGTGCAAGACGTCCCCAGGAAAGGGGACATCCAGAAAAGGCTGGAGGAAGCCGGCGGTGCCAGGAAAGGACTCTGGAAAAGCCTTTGAGATGGGAGCAGATGGGACGTTGGCTTGGGTGCAAGAGTCCTTTGAAGAAGCAAGGGGCCGAGGACATGGCTCTGGGACAGAAAGTGGCTTTCTCTGGCTGGTCGGGGTAGTTTCATCTGTCCGGTTCCCATCTGTGGGACTCAGGGTGGCTTTTTGGAGCTGGACTTACCAGGGCAAGGTCTAGAGAGGCAGGCTGAGGAAGGGTCTTAGTGGCACCGCTGAAGTGGAGTGAGATCAGAGCTGGGCTCCCATCCAAGGTTGAGGGCAAGGCGTAACTCTGAGTTTCCCAAGCTACCCGAGCCTCCTGGGCTCGCAGCTTTGCAGCCTCCCGAGGTCCGATTCCCATGATGGATTCCCAGCGGCAGAAACAAAGTTTCCCAAAAGGGCCCGAATCCCATCTGCTGAGCAGCCTTCTTCTCAGGCTATTTGCAGCGTTTGGGTTTTCGAAGAAAGCGGCGAGCAAGGAGGAATTTCTCCCTCCTTTGAGGCTCCCGTTCCCCTGCTCCCTAGGGAACCTCCTTTCCCCCTGCAGCGACGCGAGTCCAAGACCAAGCCCTCCAACCGCCCGCGGTGGCGGCTCTTCCCACCATCCTTCTACCCCAGAAAGCCTTCTGCTGGGAAACCATCCCGTTGCCATCAGACCCCAGCTTTCTTCCTCTGCCAGGCATTTATTGGCTTCATCGTGATGTGATTTGCACAATTTAGGATACGAATAATTTCTTGAGCTCCCCTAATCTCTAAGGAGTTGCCAAAATCTTAGGAGCATTCCCAAAACCTCAGGAGCATCCCAATTTGTGGAGGGTCTCCATTAATATTTATTTCCCTCCTGCTTCTCTCCCACACCTTCACTTTCACTGTGATTGGGGAATAATGTCATCTGTAAGGATTCGTGGACTTTGCTTTCCAAAGGGAAAGGGATGCTGAGCGCTTTTGTAACCCAGCCCCGAGAGCTGAGCCCTCCAGCGCCGTTTCCCCTCACGTCTGCTTTCCCAACTCAGGGGTGGGAGAGTTCTCATCATCAATGGGTGTAAATGGTGGTGACATCAACCAGGAGGGACATCCCTCTCCCTCCTTCGCAATAAAATACGTATATGGTCCACCTGCACCGTTCATTTCCCTCTCGCCGCTCCCTGTTTTATTTATGTTTTATTTATTTATTCTGCCGAAAGCCCTCCTTGAATGATGTCGGGCTTGGGGGGGGCGGGGGAGAAGTCAGCTTGCCCTGAGTCATAACAAAACCGCACGCATTCATTTTCCTGTCAAATCAGCTTTAAACAAGCCCGATGTGAGTAAACATGGGAGCGCAGATTGCAGAGGCTGTACAAACACTCCCGGCTAACCGGTTTATACTCGGCAGATGTTCACGTTTAGCAGGAGGGGACGTGCCAAGGGGATAAAGCGAAAAGGTTTCTTTCCACGGCGGGCGAGGAGGGAAAGGCGATGGGTGAGCCCCAAGCGGCAGTGGGCGGTGGGATGCGGGAGGCAGCAGCGCAGCCTGGAGCATCCCCAAAACCCCCTCGTGTGTGCCCGGTGTGTCTGGTTCGGCCCCAATTCAGCCCAGAGTGCGACTCAGATCATCCATGGGATGTGCTGGGATGGAGATCGCCTCTGCAGGGCACGCTCCGGCGGTTCAGGAGGGTTTGTCGGTCGGGGCCGTTTAGTATCCGCAGCAGCCGAGCTGCGGCGCGTGTAGGAAAGCAGCCGCCATCCTGAAATAATGTTATCTTAGCAAACGGTTTTGTTATGGTTGTCGGCTTCCTCGAGGAGCGTTTCTTAATCCAGCAAAGCAGCGGTCCCGCCGCGGCGGGAAGCTTTTCATTAGCGGCTCCGAGGAGTTTGGAGATGAGAGGCTAAGGGGAAAGGCACACGAATCCACTGCTCCAGGAAAGAAAAATGCGGGATCTCTCTTCGGTGAGATGTGGAAATGCCTTGGAGACGCTGGCTGCGTCCGGACGTGAACTCAGGTAGCCCAAACCTGTGATGGGGCTGACCAGACGCTGGCCGTGAGCAGCTGCCAGCGTTGTTGTAGCAAAGAAAATCCGACCGAAAGCGGAGATAGCACCGGTGACAGCACCGCTCCTCCCCTTCCCTCATCTCGCCACACTCTTCGCCTTGGTTTTCACAACATTTTGAGTGAACCCCAAATATTTCCTGCTTGGAAAAGCACAATATTGGCTCTTTGTATAGATAAATTAAAGGCAACGGTGTTTCCAGCGTGCACAGCACAGCCACAGCCGGGACCTGCCGGGGGGGGAAGATGCTTGAGGACTGCAGGAGTTTGACAGCATCGTGGGGTGCACCCAGCATTTTCCCTCTTGGGAAAAAAAAAAAATGTTATTTATTCTTGCAGCAGGATCTATTTTTTTTCAGGAGACACCTGCAGAAATTGAAGTTGGTCCCGAGAAAAGAGGCAAAGCAGCAGACTGAAGGAGCGAAAGAGTGAAGAGAGGAATTTTATGCATCCTCTGCAACAGGCTGGACCCTCATCCAGCAAAGCAATGTGAGCTCTTGCAAATACTCATCTTTCTAGAGCAAAACACCTTACGTATCTCTTCCTTACGTCTCTCTCCCTCACCCTTGGCTCATGGTCCAAACCCGAGCCCTGACACAGCTCCCGATGGGTTTGGAGTCCGTCACGGACCGAGCCTCCGCAGCCGGGATTTGAGTAAAAGCTCCAGGTCGCTTCTCGTTTCAGAGCTCGTTGGGCACAGCACCCCACAGCCGCGGGAAGAGGGAAGGTTCCTGTGTAGGCGAACCCATCAGAGGGATGGAAAAGCCACCGGGAGAAGACTCCAAGGCACGTGAAAGCCTGGAGAACTGGAAACAGCGGCAGGTGGGAAGCAGCAGCAGAAGATCCCAACCCAAAGGGGTTTCACCTTCACACGAGCAAACACAGGCACTGAAACGTCCCGCTGCTGCTCCGTAAAGGATTTATCCCCGAAGATCTGGACTTGTTACCCAGAATAAAGAGGTTTTAGGGCCTTTTCCCAGATGTCGGCGCTTGCGTCTCTCCCACCCACATCAGCAGAGCCCCACAGCCCCTGTCTTTAGTCCCACCGTGGTGCTCGGTTTATTGACATTTTCAGCCCCTCCGCGCCACGAGGGGAGTGTTGTCGGGGTTTTTTATCTCCTTGCCGCTCCAGTTTTATCAGTTATTTATTTATTTGGGTTTATTGCTCTCCTTGTTCGTTTTGTCACTTCGTTTACTCAATCCCCAAGGCTGCTGAAATGAGGCGCCGAAAAAGAAAATATAGGACAAATAATGATTATTTGCGTGTTCTCTGGAAGAAGCCAAGGAAGAGTCTCTGGGGGGAGGGTGGGATTCGCCTCTGCTTGTTTCTTCAGAGGCAATATGAAAAAGGAAAAATGTAAAAAAAGGGGGGTGGAAGGGTTAACCCTTCCCGGAGCTGTGTCTCCCCGTCATGGAGGGGGCTGAGAGCTCCCAGCAGCGGGGAGGAGACAAGATGAATCAGAAACAGGTTCCCTGGTGCTTTTTGGCTTCCCACCAGCAGAAACAATGCGAAAATAAAATGCAAGAGGAATCCTTGGCAGCGGGGAGGGAAAAGCGGTGCAGTCTGGTACCCAGGGCAAAGCGAAGGGCAGGGTTATTTTTTTTTTTCCCATGTAACCACCCTCCCCAAAATAAAACATTCCCCCCCCCGCTGGCATTTTTAAGAGCGAATCCCAGCTGGATGTGGTGAATAATTTCCAGGCCTGGGCGTGGAGGCGAGGGGCTCTCACGCGGCACGTGCCGGGGCCGAGCGCCCGGCTGCGTGGGATGCTCAGCATCGCCCCGAGGAGCCCCTGCCCAGTCCCCTGGGGAGGCTCGGAAGGAAACATCTGGATGCCCATCGCTTTGTGCCAACTCATTGGCTTCGCAACGGACCTAATTTTGTGCCTTTTCCTTTTTTTCTCTACTAAAAAGAGACAAAAGCACTGACTGCCCCGCACAAGCACNCCACGCGCTGATTACAGCAGATTTTTGTTTTTCAGGTCTGAATAGGCAGTGCCGGCCACGACCGGAAAACCACCTCGGCTGCGTGCTTCCCACAACCCTTTGGCTGTGTTAGAAATTAAAATCCCCAAAGCCTTTCTAATTGCATCTGCATTGGGTATGGGAGGGAGGAAGGAAGGAAGGATGGGTGGATGGATGCAAGGAATTATGCTGAATCATTTATATAGGCTTTTTTTAAATAAAGAGCAGCTTGAATGCTTTAAAATTATGTGCTTTGTGTTTTCTTCAAGGTGTCAGACCCTTGCTCTCAAGGAGACGGTCCTAAGGACTGGAAGGAGGATGCATGTTGTCTCTTTTCGCTTCCCTTTCTTCTCCTCAAAAGCAGAAAAAAAGAAGTTTGAAAGGGAAGGAGCCAAAGTTTTCCTTTTCAAAAAGACACCCGTTTCAAACTAAAACGACTAAAAAAAGCACGCTGCAGAGAGCGTAAAAGCGATTTTCCTTTCGTCCCCAGCACCTTTTGGCAGCCGTGTTTTACCTGCCCTCCTGGCTACCGCACAGCGTGGCAGGCGCAGACTCACGGAGGGTCTCCGGCTCCTCTGCGATGCTCCGGGGATGGGGGGAAGCCAAAAAAACCCCAGGATTTAGGTGGGATAGCAGCTGCTTTGCATTAGCATCTCCCTCTTGAGGCTCCCCTTGTTTTTCTTCTTTCTCTTTGTTTCTTTTTCTCTCTGCTCGCTCCTTTTCCTCCTGCCTTTGGGAGAAAAAAAACAGAGCCCAGGTTCTCTGTGTCTTTCAATGCCCGTTTTTCTCCGCGTTTGTTTTTTCCACCTGATATATCCTCACCTCCAAAGTAAGTGCTGAAGCCAGAGGGTTAATGGGCGACTTGGGAAAACGATGATGAAGGCCATGCCTTGCCGCGGGCGTCCTGCACGACCCCGAGCGAGACCTCCAAACCCAGATCTCGCCTCCCCCGAAATCCTGGAGGTATCTAAAGATGGATGAAGACGTGGCCTTTAGTCTCCCTGATATCATTTAACAACTGTCATGGGGATATTGTATTTTTTCCCCAAACTCCCTGGGATTTTTTAAGATGCCCAGATAGACCAGGCTTAAGCAGACTGAGTCTACTCTTTACTCATCATCCCACCGCACCTTCCCCTCCATTCCTCATCCAGATGTCCTTCCCCTACCTCTCACGCCCATGTTTCTGCAGCATACGGGGCTGCTTCTGGACAACATATGTTGTCGAGAACGCAGAGAGCCTTCATCATCTCGGTCACGATGACGCAGTCCCCACAGTGACCATAATTTCGGGAACACGTGTTTCTGCTGCCCGGAGCCTGGACGCTGCACTTTGAAAATATTCCAAGCGATATAGAGTCGTAGAAAAGGCCAAAGCAGCATAGTACCAAAAAAAAAAAAAAGAGCTTGTTCTGTGACATGAGGAGGAATATATTTAGGATATTTTTCTTGGTTTTGTACACCCCGAAGGCTTTGATTCAGCCTCGGTGTAAACTTCCAGCCTGTGTGCGAAGTTGCTTTGCTCACGGGCTGTACCGAGAAGGGAGCTGCTGAAGTGCCTGCTCAGAATGAAGAACGTGCTTAAGGGCTAAGAAAAAATGTGCGGTATTGAAGCATGAATCACAATTAAGCACCGAAACACGGTCCTGAGTGCCAGCTCCCACCATGCCCGATGCTTCGGCCACCTGAAAGTGGCTCAGATGCTCTGTCGAATCCCTCCCCCGGTCTCTATTTTTGATTTTAGAGCAAAAAGCAGCTGTTACTGCAAATCGTTACCCTTACGCCTGGATGACGTACAGTGTTGTTCCTTCCATGACTCCAAAACATTTTTCCTTGAGGGCTTATATTTCCAGAGCTGTCAATCCAACACCTCTCACTAAACTCATTTATAAGGGGCGGGGAGGGAGGGAAGAAATGCTTTTAAAAACAAATAACCAGGCCATGTTAAAAAACCGCTTGGGAGACCATCCGCCTCCCAGGCTTGCTTGGCTGAACTTGATATTAATGAGGCTAAATCCAAACGCAGCACCTTCCCCAGGAGTCGGCTGGAAAGCCCTCGCCGCTCACCCCATGGCTGCAATTTCCAAGGGCTTTACCTAGTTAAGGATGATAATCTTTAACAGCTGCCTGATTTCCTCAGCTCATTCCCTCGGAGATGCCGACGCGGTCCCCGGCCGATGAACGCCGTCTCTCTCCTTCCACCACCATCTCTTCGAGGAACACGCATTTGTAGGAGCGGAAGTCTGTGATGGAGAACTCCAAAAAGATAAAATCCTGCTCCTGCCACCGGTCAACAGCGAGGTGGGAATTTTCTTGCCATAAATCCACCAGTCCTGCTTGCCAGATTAGAGCTGGCCGGACAAATTTGGCACTGACTGTGTTGTATAATTAGACAAAAAATATTTAAAAAAAATCCAAAATAAACCCAGCAGTGGTGGGAATGTGTCAGTTTGCTGGCTGGGGAGGATGACGGGGGGAAGCTTAGTCTGCTGCAAGCAGCCAGCAAGGGTCGGCATCACCGGGGGGTTGGCATCGCTCCCCAGCCGCTCCCGCAGCGGTGTCAGAGCTCGTCTCCATCACCCGGCTTTCTGCGAACGCCTGACCTGGGGTTAGGAGCAGGGACACATCCTCAGCGCTCCCAGAGTGGGAAAAAGGCCTTTTCTGCTTGGAGAGCAGGTTTTCTCCTGCCAGATTCGGGGAGGGCCGGCTGTAGCCAGCACAGTCTGTCCTCGGCGATGGGCTCTGCAGCAGCCATCGCGGCCGTCGGTGCCGGGAGAGGTGATGGAGAGAAGCAGGGAGAGGGGCCCTCTCTTCAATTTCTCTTCTCTTTAACTTCTATTCTCTTCTTCTTCAATTTCTCTTCTCTTTAACTTTCAAATTCTCTTCTCTTTAACTTCTTCATCAACGACCTGGATGAAGAGTTAGAATGTACCCTCAGCAAGTTTGCTGACGACACCAAACTGGGAGGTGTGGTAGATACACCAGAAGGCTGTGCTGCC
>Ga0065711_1050209_pt1 | contig 10935 bp, 8 predicted proteins | sample Hoacrofraction12_FD_59098 | JGI IMG/M metagenome (GOLD analysis project Ga0065711, IMG submission 59098) | Hoatzin crop microbial communities from Cojedes, Venezuela - Epithelial fraction 12 v2 (version 2) | ecosystem: Host-associated > Birds > Digestive system > Esophagus > Crop | place... | reverse complement strand
CCACCTGGACAAGGTCCTCTACAGCCTGCTGTAGGTGACCCTGCTTCGGCAGGGGGGTTGGACTAGATGACCCACAGAGGTCCCTTCCAACCCCTACCATGCTGTGATTCTGTGATTGCTTTCTGACTTCCTTCTGTGTATGGCTGTGAGGTTTGGGGACGGTTATCTTCCTATTTCTGACCATTGGTAGGACTCTTTCTACACTCTGTGTTTCCCTAAAATCATCAAGTCATGCAAACATCTCCTAAGTTTACAGATCTTGGGAGAGAGCACAGGCAAGAAGTAACAAATAATCATCCCTGATGTGCTCTTGTTAGTATCTTGCTTCAAACACCTTGTCTGGAATTGCATATTTACAGTTAGAGTTCAAGAGGAAGAAATACACTGACTTGCTGGTAAAGGGCTTATTCTAGTTTTGGTTTACTACGAAATATTCCCGTACCTTCTTTTTCCCCCCTTTACATCTGAGAGAACAGTACAGTCTCAACAGAGAGAACGGCATTACAAGAAGTCCTCTATCTTTGCTCTCTTCATTTTCATTCCACTACTACACCCACGGCCAAAGTTTTTCCACAGCCTTTGAAATGCTGCACAACTACACTTGAAGCCCTCTGGCCAGAGATGTTTCTGTTTAACGGTAAACACTGAGAACAGCACAGCAACATCGCTGAGGAATCAAAACCAAAACACGGCGAAACCCAGCTTCGGGACTGCAGCTGAAACTCCACCTGCCTGAAAGGGGTGGAGTGGGTGAAAGTGGAAATACTGTCTGCTGGAGGTCATGGCAAGACAGAGCGAGCGTGAGCGGGGAGCAAAGCCCGCCATCCGATCGAGCTGGGAGTAGCAGTAACCACCAGGGTTTCTCCATTTACTCCCACAGCTTTGCAAATTTATTCACGCAGCTGCGAACAGCCCAAACCCACCCTTGCTCCAATGAAACCGAAAAGTCATCTCGATCCAGCATCTTAAAGATGCTGCTGTTTTCTATTTAAAGGAATTGTTCCCTTTCCTTTCCATTTTCTGACCTTTTTAGCATTATTGAACAAGACTATTGGTTCATCTCTTCCTCTCTTTCATCTTATGTCCATTAAATATTTCCAAATGCCCACCATGTCTTAATTTCTCCTTAAAATATGTGCACGACATGACTTTAAAGGCATATTACATGCACTGCTGTGTTAAAATGTGACTTCTCTAAGTCTGTGCAATATAAGGGAAAAATATTAGGGCCCCAAAGCAGTGTAGCTACTCCAAGTGGTTTGGTACTTGGCATAATGGGAGCAAGACAAGGGAACTCAGTAAGGCAGATTCTGGTTCCAATCACCAGCCTCTTCAGAACCAACTTGTGAACATCTTCACAGTGTTGTTACAAAATGGGGCTACAATTGTGAATATCTATGAAGATGGAGTTCATATCATATTTAAGTCCTGCTTCTCAAAGATGGAGAAACTACAGCTTCTGGAGTACGGGGTACTCAGCAGCTCTGAAAATCAATTTCTTCTCACAGACTTTTTTTCCCCACTGCAAGCATGTCTCCCTCCTTTGCAGAGATGATTCTGCATAAGTTACTGATTCTATCAGCAGACACTGACACGTCAGAGCTCTCTCCCTTTGACGTTGTTCTGGACTCCCAGTTGCACACGTATTAGCTTCAAGTTCCCTCTTTACCTGAAATCCAACTCTGAAACACCTCAAAAAGACGTGGCAGAATCACAGCAGCTTAAAAGTGAAGCGCTACTATTTAGGAGAACCAAAGCAATGGATACACTGAGAAGAAAACTCCACATCCCTCTGCAGACGCCTGCCGGCCCTTCGCAGCTCACTACCCGGGGAAGGCAAACCCGGGCACTGGTCACCATGCAGTGCTCCAGGTAAGGCAGAAAAGGCACATATGCAGCATTTGCCAAGTCCTGAGCTGTGAGGGCTATTTCAGGCAGCAAAACATCAACCCTGCAAGCTATGCATGGTTCCATCAGTCCAAGCTCTTTTCATTCCCTTGGTTGACAAGGTTAGGATACTCTGCTCAAATGAATACAAAGTATTCTATGCATAATAATTTGCAGAAAACGGTAATACCTAGAATAAATATTGCCAGCCATGAAAATGAGGAGGGAAGCAGGTCACAGACACAGATTAAAAATCTGCCAACACAACTTGTACGTCTTAGCTCCCAGCTTCCTCTCCTAACGACCGCGCTCTACTGCCTGTACAAGCTTCAGCTGCTTTTCTCCTGGTGTGTGTCTGTAGTCGCTTGGATGCTGTCATAGTTGTGGAGGAGGAAGAGGAGTTTGTCAACACAGATTTTGATCTCTTAGATGTGATTCCAAGAATCTGATCCATCAGAAGATAGAAGTCAAATGAGCTTCTATTTTTTTCCCTTAGGTGAATGTTTAGTCACGTCTCCCTTTTCCTTCCTTTTTCTTCCCCCAACAGCATTACTATGTTGAGACAGTAACAATTGTCAAAAAGTACTTCTAGTTGTCTACGCTACTCTCTCTGCTATGTACCGAAAAACACACTTCATAGACCTTAACTCCTCTCAGCCTGTATGGGACTTGTATTAGCACTTTCCAGCACACATGCAATCGCTGATACACAACCGGAGACTACCTGGAAATCTTTAATGTAGGCTCAAATATGCACTTTGTGGCAAGGGAACAAAGACTAATACATGCTTGCACCACAGTCCTGTAGGCAGAGTAACACTTCACAGCAGCCACATGTCTACGTTAAAACTCATCTTAAAAACAGATTTAGGGTCCAGTCATGAAAAGGATTGGAGAAGAATAAAAGAGGAAAGAAACAGAAACATCCCTCTCCTCTACCTGCTGCAGTGCCAGGTCACTGCACCCCGGCTGCTCCGACACACGACTCCTGAGTCCCTCGAGCAGGGGGGTGTACAAAGACCAAAGCTGGACTTCTTAGTCCTGTGCTTTTCCAGACAAAATTCTATTCAATTAGGGAAAAAAAGTGGTTTATATTACCGCATATCTCTGTACTATGCATCTAATTGATGAATGAAAACCTGCTGGATACCTTCACTTGTTTTGCTCTCTTTGGATGTATGGTGTCTGAGCACAGAATGTACCTGTATGCTGCTGATGGATGTAAACTTATCCACCTATGAAATGCTGCCAAAAATAGAAAGCCTGCAGTAACACACAGCCCTGGAAGTTTAAAATAATCTAATTCATTTGCCTAGCATGCTTACGTTTCCGACGGAAGTGCAAATAGTCTTTAAACCTTCATGTTGACTTAATTAAATTCTATTCTTCAAGACAAAAAGGTAATACCTTTTCTAGAGCTAAAAAAAAAAAAAAAAATCCTACCTACAGATGCATGTTTTCTGTACAGCAGCGTCACTAGGAAAGCAGAATCCATGTGTGGCCACACCACCACAGCAGAGATGCCACGGATTCCATGCACAGAGGAAATATTCATAAATGCCATGTATGATAAGGCAATTACTATTGCTTGACATTGCCTTGCCAGTGATACCATCCGTAGCGAAGGCTGGCTGTGTGTTCCAAGTTCACCCACCTTAAAACCATTACACCTACTGCACAGAGAATATAAGAAATATCAATGTTACTTGTCTAAACCAGAAACCTTACCTGTGCATCTAGGTTTTTGCGGGAGGAGGCAGGTGTGTTGGCATAGGAGCTGATAGAGGAGCTAGTGTTAATGTCATCAGTACTGAGATTATCTATGGTGTCACTGATCCCACTGCTGACAGAGCTGCTGTCATCCCAGCTGGAAAAAAAGCACAACAAAGGTAGAAAACGAGAGTCAAAAGACAAAACATCATTGAAAAGGAAAGGTATTATTTCTGCAAACCTTATCCTACTTGCGGCTGCCAAAAGAAAACGGACTGTTCATTTTCCTAAGTTGCCTTCTTTGCACTTGAAGTCTAAATTCCTGCAGCTCATTGACTATATGGTTGCCACAAAGCCTAACGTATCCCATCATTAAGCTGGTAGCACCAGCGATGCATCTCTTACTGACTCAGCTGAAAGTTTGTATGAGTAAATAGACTTTACAGGGACTCTCGAAATTTATGCCTGCAGTCCCAGAGCAGGGGAAGGTGGTGGTAACAAGGCATCTCCAGGCAGGCATAGCACTGACTTGCTAAGCCTTTATGCAGAGATGGAACTTAAATTGCAAGGAAAAAATTCATCCTGAAGCAATCTTTTGTATCTGGTTATTACATAGACCTGAACAACAACCTGGATCTACCATTGACAGCGTCACCGGTATCAGAAAATTTTAGTAATTGAAAGTTTAGTTGTTCAGATGGCACAGAACCCTCCTGAGCTCTACCACACGTCCTTTTCAAGGAGATCAATTAACAGCTTACTCTTCAGGACTACCTTCTTCCAGCGTGCGACAGCTTCCATATTTTCTAGTAAATGAGAAATGTGCAACTGGAAGGTTAGGACACAGAAAGCACCAACAAAAAACATCCATGTCTGAAGTGATCTGAGAGTTAGAACAGACAGAATCCAAATGATCTTAAAAGTCAAGCCAGATGCTCCACTCCTAAAAAGCCCTTAGAAACAAGCTGCTTAAGAAGAGATTTCTAAACTGGCTTAGAAGCGGTCCACTCCCAAGAACAATAAAGCTGGGATTGAAACACTCTCCTGTAAGTAGCTCTGCGAAGACATTTCAGTCCACTGATGGGTAACTACTGCTGGAAATGCATAAATACATATTTCATAGAACATTTGCGAAATCTAGCAGTAAGAGCTCATCTCCTGGCAGATCTCCAGCTATTTATCACCACAGCCTCAGGTTTTTGGGAGCTCCAGACTCTCATCCCTATTGCATTTCTGTTTGCTTTACAAACTTGTAACAAAGAGAGTGCAGGGAGGTTTTTGACCATAGACTGAAACTCATTCACACATTGACATACTGGACATTTAATATATGCATTTAAAATTGAATTGTGTGTTGTGCAATTGAACTACATAAAGAAAGGCAATCTAGGTCTGGTTTCTTGAATTTCATTCACTGCTTCACCAGCGATTTATTCTATAGCCTTACTATATAACCTTTGGCAACCTTGAAATGAAAGGCATTTCATTCTTCTCAGTGCTACAAAACAGCTATCTGTATGGGTATTAATGATGTTTTAATAATTTTTAATTGCTCTTTACTTGGGAGTATTTTGTTCACCCACATCTATGTAAGACCTTCTCAGGGACCCGAGCACAGCTTAACCAGCAGCACAATTTGCTGAACAGCAGTGGCCTCGGGGACCCGCTCCTCTGGGTGCCTGCCGAAAGGGTTACTGCTCGCAGCTGCTCTTTGCTGCGGCTTTGTTCCCAGTTACCATCCCTGTCAATCTGCCAGCACCCTCCTCCCTGCCAGTTCTCCCCGTATCACTGCGGACAAGGCCAGCTGGGAAGCTCCGATCAACAGTTGCAGCAAGCCGCACTGATTTTTGCCTTCAGGAAATCTGGGAGTGTCAGCCAGGCTGTTCTGCTGGCCGAGGACAGGGAGGGACAGGGACGGACGGGGACAGGCCCTGGGACCAATTGCCAACCCCTGCTATAGGCTCCATTTCATGGAGCCTTGAGGTGGCCCTTCATCTGGTGTCCTTCAACTTCTAGAAACATGCTCCTGCCAGTTCTGCTTGACTTCTAAAGCACCCCACTTACAGACAAGGTCCTGGCTTTGCAGAAAGATTTTCCAAACACTATCATCTGATAAATCCGCAGACACTCCAGCCCTCCCATTCGGAAAGAAACGCTGTAATTTACAGTGTTGGTGATGCTACAATTTGAAGGGAAGATACATTTTTTTTTTCTAGATTTGCCTTCACCTGAGTATTTTTAAACAGGAATCCACTGTAATGCAAAATAGAAGTACACGTTAAAATAAAACTCCATACAAAATGTAAGACCTGCTCAGCCTGAGAAAGCCAGCCAGCCAGATTCTGCACAACAGTTTTATTTGCTGTTGTTATCTTCCAAAATCTTCATTATCACAACCGAATGAAAGATGTGATGATCATACAAAGAAATCCATAGAATGTGAAGGGGAGGGGGGAGGGGGAGAGGAAATTAATTCCCCGCCCCCCCTCCCCAGTGCCTAGTATGGAAAAATAGAAAACTTGGAAAAGAAATGAAAGACTTCTCTACAGCACCTTTTTTTTAGAGTAGACAATCAAATATTGTAATGCAGAATACTGAAAATTATATGATATTACTTCTAAATTTCAGTTTTTAACAACAGGCCACTTAGCTGATATTTAGTTCTATTTCAAAGCCTATAACACAAAGCATTTAAAATTCCTAGATTTCGTAAGTCAACAAATAAGGTTACAAAACAGTTACTAAAATAACCGCCTAAAAGAATAGGCTCCTTATTTTCCAAAGTTCTGTGCAGCAGCTAACATTTTCTTTTTTATTTCTAAAGGCATAATAAAATCCTACTAATAACAACATCTGCAATGCCAATATTTTCCATGTTTAATTTCCTTCTAATGGAGATAAGGGCAACGGCAAAATAAAAAAATGTCCTTCTGCATGACTCATAGTTCCATCCTGAACGTACAGAAACATCACATTTCCAATCATTCGCCATTCTTAAACTATCACAGGCCCCAGTTCATCAGCATCCCAAGAATGTGTCTCATGTTAATCATAAGTTGTTTTACTGGCATCAACCAGTCCTGCTGACTTCAGTTGGGCAACCTAAGGCATTATGGAAATACTTCAGTGCCCTTCTGAACAGGGACATGTGCCTAAGGACAAAGGTAGAAACATGTACTTGAACGCATCGATGGTTCTGGCTTCCCCTGAAGCACATCTTGGGCTTGAAGTTTTTTACGTTCTGATGGAAACTACGAACAACTCAAACTCTATATTTTCAAGTTTAATAAATTAAAATTGATTAGCCATTCTGAGGTCCAAAGGTAGATGTCTAGTACTTTGACTGCCAGAAGCTAAGCAACACAGCTCTTGCAGGCATGCTGATGACATCAAGAAATTATACCGATGCACACGGCTGCTCTGACAAGGGAAGATGCTGTGTCAGCTAAACCCAGAAATCTCAGGTTTAGGTTCATTTTAAAAAAATAAACCACTTCAGCAGGGGGGTGGGAGAGGTCAGTCTCTAGCTAGAACAACAACAGGATATGAAACAAGATGAAAAATATAGCATCTTAAAAAACTTGAAATAATTTTTAAAGCCTATATAAGAAATTATTATCATAGAATCATAGAATGGACCTCTAAGATCATCAGGTCCAACCATCTGCCCAACACCACCATGCCTACTAAACCATATCCCGAAGTGCCACATCTACATGTTTTTTAAACACCTCCAGGGATGGTGACTCAACCACCTCCCTGGGCAGCCTGTTCCAATGCCTGACCACTCTTTCAGTAAAGAAATTTTTCCTAATATCCAATCTAAATCTCTCCTGGCGCAACTTGAGGCCATTGCCTCTCATCCTATCGCTAGTTACCTGGGAGAAGAGACCAATACCTGCCTCACTACAACCTCCTTTCAGGTAGCTGTAGAGAGCAATAAGGTCCCCCCCTCAGTCTCCTCCAGGATAAACAGCCCCAGCTCCCTCAACTGCTCCTCATAAGAGTCGTTCTCCAGACCCAACATCAGTGTCATTGTCCTTCTCTGGATACGCTACAGCACCTCAATGTCCTTCTTGTAGCGAGGGGCCCAAAACTGAACACAGTATTTGAGGTGCGGCCTCACCAGTGCCGAGTACAGGGGGGCGATCACCCCCGTACTTCTGCTGGCCACACTATTCCTGATACAAGCCAGAATGCTGTTGGCCTTCTTGGCCACCTGGGCACACTGCTGGCTCATGTTCAGCTGGCTGTTGACCAACACCCTAAAATCCTTTTCTGCCAGGCAGCTTTCCAGCCACTCCTCCCCAAGCCTGTAGCGTTGCATGGGGTTGTTGTGACCCAAGTGCATGACCCGGCATTTGGCCTTGTTGAACCTCATACAATTGACCTTGGCCCACTGATCCAGCCTGTCCTGATCCCTCTGCAGAGCCTTCCTACCCTCAACCAGATCGACACTCCCACCCAGCTCATGTCAACTGCAAGCTTACTGAGGGAGCACTCAGTCCCCTCATCCGAATCATTGATAAAGATGTTAAAGAAGACTGGACCTAAAACGGAGTCCTGGGGAACACCACTTGTGACCGGCCACCAGCTGGATTTAACTCTATTCACCACCACTCTATGTGCTCAGCCATTCAGCCAGTTCTTTATCCAGCGATAAGTACACCCATCCAAACCACGGGCAGCTAGCTCCTCCAGGAAGATGCTGTGGGGAACAGTGTCAAAGGCCTTACTAAAGTCCAGGTAGACAACACCCACAGCCTTTCCCTCATTCACTGGGTGGGTCACCTGAATGCTGCACCTATTGATGCTGTCCTTTCAAGGAACACTGTAGACAGTTTTAATGCAAGTGAGAAGCATGCAGAATTCACTGAACTCTGTAAATTAGATGCCAGTGCAAGAAAGTTTATGAGCATACAACATAGACTGTTAAAAAGTAATGCAATTAAAGCGCATGTACTGTTTAACCCGCTGTCAGCAATCCATTACACTAAAAGCTCTTCACCCCAAGAAGCCCATCACGCTGTACTTGGTTTATTATACAACAGTATAGGACACGCCGCTCCACGTCCGTATCTGAACGTGGGTGAAGAGTGCAGCTTCCTGAGAGGACAGCATCTGGTAACAAACTGACATAGCTCTACTTCATATTGTTCTTGAAACTACCCCAAGCCCGCCACATAAATTTGTTCACTTTTACCTCGATCAGTGCCTTGATGGTTAAAGTCAAAAGCAGCATGGGGAATCTAACAGCCCTCCTAATTATGGTGTTCTTGGCTCCCAGAGCTATGATAACATCTTTGTAATTTAGCTGGTGCAATTAATAATTTCTGATGTCAGCAAAAGTCTACTCAGCCATAACCTGAAGCTGAAATGTTTGGGCTTTCCTTTCTCTATTTGATCAATCACCTGAAACTTTACTTTGATTACTGAAAATTACTGAAAAAATCTTAAAAGTGTGTTACATATGAAAATTATACAACCACCCACTTAAAAACCATCACCATCACCACTTAAAAACTCCCACAAAGCTGCCTCCTGCTCTCTATGAAACCAAGCACCCTCCTCTCCCTCCCCATCTCAGCCGGCTCTTCGTAGTGCGAGTAACAACATTGCTGCTATAGGTCGCCCACCTACGGCACCAGGTCAACTCAAAGCTGCTTTTTGAAGCAGGTTTGCAAAGCAGTTAGGCTCAGACTTGTATTTTTCCACAGTCTATCAGCACTTTTCCATCTTGCATAATCATCATCCATGGAATTGGCTCTTCTTTGTCAACTTGGACGGCACACGAAACCATCCTGCAATCCTCAGGACAGCCCCTATCACTGCAGAAACCTTCGCTATTTGCAAGTCCAAAGCAAAGGATTCATTAAAATCCTACTAAATAAAGCTATTGTTCAAGGCTGAAAATGCACCCTTCTCCACGGATGGGTGTGGATTTTAACTTTGTTGGATCTTCAGTCAAAACCAAAATTACAATGAGCTGCTGAAAAATACATTTGTCCAAGATGGGGCCTTGGGGCTCTACAATATTTCAAATGGAAACATGGTAATTATCCTCTTCTACCTAAAAATTTAACTATTTATGAGTTGGTAAGAGAACAAAAAAAAAAACAAACAACAAGAAAAAAAGGTCAAGGTGTAAAATGATTGAAACTTTGCAGCATCTTCAAAGAATTAAACGGAAAAATAAAAAAAAGAGAAAAATGTAAATGTGCTATTAAGTGAGATACTAAATACTGCAATTCCCACTGTTTTCTTCTGGGATTTCCCACAATACTGACATCACTGTGTCAGAAATACAAAAACCATATACAGACCCTTGCATGGATTTCCTCTCAAGATGTTATAAAAGGTGACAAATAACTGCAAAAGAATGGGTGGACATCTACTTCAAGAGAAGTGAATTTAATCAATGTGTCTTACATAGATATTAATCACCCACCTCCTCCACGTCTCCAGTTACTCTCTTCTTGTTCCATCTCATTACAGGTATTTTAAATAAACCACTTTGTTTCTAACCAAAGGGAGAGCCCAGGGACAGCAGCGTGACCTTGAAACATGTCGTAAAGCCATGCCATGAAAAGTAAACCAGGCAAAATGAATACAGACCATTTCCAGCTGTTATTTCTGGAGCAGAATCTAATCCTTTTAACGACATTTTTTGGTGCAACGTTAAACTGCCGTGAGGGTGCTGTGAGCTACTCTAACCATTTTCATGTTTAGTGCCTGTTCGGTTTACCGCCAACAAGCTGAAATTCAGCTCTCTGTCAACCTCTGTTCAGAATTCATCCAAGATTACGTTTCAGGATTCACATTTAAAATATCTATTTGTAAAAGAGAATAACTCACAAAATTATCAATTGGTGTCAAAAAAGATTGGGTAAGAAAAGATTTGTAGAAGCTAGAATTCTAAACTGCATGTGCTCTTCTCATTTAATCCTTTTATATTAGTGTTAATAACCTTATAAAAATTACACAGGATTTTAATTCTGTCCCTTACAAGTCTGACCAGGAACTTGACCAAACCATCGTCAAACTTCAAGTGAACACAGCTGAGCGCACAGACACAGGAGCTGCTAAACCCATCTGATCTCAGGGAGTCCACCATCTGAAACACCCTAAAGCTTCAGGAGGATGGGGCCAGACTCTTTTCAGTGGTGCCCAGCGACAGTTCAAGGGGCAATGGGCACAAACTGGAGCAGAGGAAGTTCCGTCTGAACATGAGGAAGAACTTCTTCCCTCTGAGGGTGACGGAGCCCTGGAACAGGCTGCCCAGGGAGATTGTGGAGTCTCCTTCTCTGGAGATATTCAAGACCTGCCTGGACAAGGTCC
>Ga0065711_1050208_pt1 | contig 10935 bp, 4 predicted proteins | sample Hoacrofraction12_FD_59098 | JGI IMG/M metagenome (GOLD analysis project Ga0065711, IMG submission 59098) | Hoatzin crop microbial communities from Cojedes, Venezuela - Epithelial fraction 12 v2 (version 2) | ecosystem: Host-associated > Birds > Digestive system > Esophagus > Crop | place... | reverse complement strand
CGGCGGGAGGCGCGGGAAGGCCGATGGAAGGAGGTGCCTGGGTGCGGGGAGAGCGCCCGCCGATCCCGGCTCGGGCGGCCGGCGCGGAGGTTCTGCGGCGCTGGGCTGGGTGCTGGCGGTGGAACGGCGTGGTAGCGGGAAGGGCTGAGGGAACTCCGAAGCGGGGAGCGCTGCGCTGGGCGTTCTCGGGAAGGGACCTGGGAAGTGCCACGGGAGGCGGCGAAAGCAATTTCTCCTGAGACAGTTGGCCAGTTTGGTTTTTGGGCTTGACCATCAAGTGTAAATGACTGGAGATGTTCTGCCTGCGGTAGACTGGTGCTACGTTGTATCCATGTTATTGTTGAAAAGTAGTGATGCTTCTGCCTACGTATAATCAGTGACATGATTCATAATTTGCAGCTGGGGTAGGAATAATATTCATTCATTAGTTTTCTGACAGTCACTGGCACAATCTGCTATTTGTCCACCTGTAATCCTACTTTGGAAAATGTAGTGCATGCATACATAAAAAGTATTATATCAATCATCACGTAATAACAGGAGAGACCAGATCTAAAATACAGGTCTCAAGGATCATTGATAATTGGTTTATTAATGCCTGCAGTGTCTTCAAATTAAGTCATGTCTTTTAGCCTTAGCTGTGGTATAAATAAAGTCATATCTAACCCTTTGTCCACGAACGATGACGCTATCTGTACATACTGGATTTGATTATGTTATGACAGGCATGCTGACCTAGAGACACCAGTTTACACTGTGATCAAATGTTGACACATTTATTTATTCCTACCAAAATGGGAAAAAAAAGGTATTGATATACATAATTTCAAAGTGATATTTAAACAATTTTCTGGATTCCATCCCATAGTCTCAGATATCTTTGGAAAAGTCTTAATTATGCAAGCAGATTGCAGAACTTTAAAAAACCAAACAACCAACAAAAAACTTGTATTTGGCTATTCTGAAAAATTTTTCCATGTTCCATTTACACGCTAATTAAAAATATGTAACTAAGAGGATCACGTGCAACAGACTGCAATGTCAAAAATAATTGTTTCTTTGGACCCTTTGTTGTCTTTTGGATCCATGTCCAGGGAACTATTTCCTATCTTCAGTCTCTGCAGCTGATTCCAGGGCTATCGGCAACACAATACGGAATTCCATTCTCTTTATATAGCAAATATGTTCTGATCTCCTTGGCTAACTTGCATGTTGAAGGAAAAATGCTGAAATCCTTGGTGCTGAAAACTGGATGTTTAAGGGAACAGTTTTCACATCCACCTCACTTTTTTGTTTTGGATAAAACATGGTAGCTAATTCCTTGCATTACTGAGAACCTCTCGATAAAAATTCACAAAGTCGATATATTTCCGAAATTATTGCCTCCGAAGTTGAAATGCAAGAGCCATATCAGATATGACTCGACACCCAAATGCTCTGACTTATCTGCTAGAGCCAGAAAGTTGATATCTTTAGAACAAATGGTGATGGGCATTAGCCAGGAGCATTTCTGGCAGGCTGTTACAGGGGGATAAGGTGTTACAACTGCTCTGAAATTACAGAGTGACTCGTGCATTTCAGAATGTTCAGAACTTTGCTTTAAATATAGCTTGTGAGATCAGTCAGCAAGTCTTTATTTCTGAACTAATCATTGCTTAGAGAGGAATGTCTATTGATCAAATGGTGGTAAACTGGAATCTTTCCTCCTTGAAATGAAGGCTTGGAGCAAAGGAGAGATTTCTGTTTAGTTTTACTTCTTAGTCAAAACTTGACAAGGTGTATTTCCAAGTTAAAATGTGTTCTAGTATATTCATAGGTGATTTAATGTAAAATCACTGGAAGTTGCCCCCGCCTAGGGGGTTTTAAGTGTGCCAGTAGCTGTTCATTTGTGGGTTTGTATAATAAAGATGTACATTGCTTCGTGCTCACCAGCCCTTAGGTTAAACTAAAGGTTTAAACTAAACATTTTTAGTTTAAAAAAGGTATCTCTTAGGTTTTGCGTAGTGAATTGCTCTGTCCACCAGTAAATGCCAGAGCTGACTACACGATGGTGAGCTTAAAGTCTTAGTCTGGTAACAGAGAGAGAGAGAGGCAGCTCTTTCTGTTAGAGAATAATAAGTGGATCCAGCAGAATAAGAGCACTTCTGTCATAAGTGAGTGCTACATTTTGAATACTTGATACTGCAATTTTCTTTCTTCTAGGATATTAGAGAAACTCCGGCTAATGACTGTTCTGCCTCTCCAAAACCATAGGTTATTTGTAACAGTGGTACATTAACGGATGGGCAGCTATTTAATTCTGTTAGTTACAATGAGGTGCAACGTTTGTGGTGCTTCATTTGAGGAAAGAAACAGATTTATTATGTATACCCAAATTACCATTGTGTTAGTATGCTGATGCTCTGCTATAGTATATTCTGGACAACAAAACTTGTTTGAACAAAAATCCAAGGAGTATCCTGAAATACATGCTAAACGTGCCAGCAGTTTTTGGTAATGGTAGCAGATAGGTTGTTCTTTTATTCTGTTTTCATTTATGAACAGATACAAGGTCTTTCCTATATTTTCAGTTAAAATGCACATAATAAGTGTGCTAATAAGGTTAAAGTGCCATCAAAGTCTGTTACTAGGTAACTGAGAGACACAACAAACATTTATACCACTGTCTTAGTGTTAATAGTATGCTACTTTTAACATATGTATTACCTCCCATGTGAAGTAAATGGAAAGAGAAGCTCACCTTGGTGTGTTTTACCTGAGTTGTTATTAAATACTGACAATGTAATGTAACCAACATTTTCCATAACTGAGCACCCAGTCAGTCACACTTGCTTGGCCTGGGTGGAATCCAGTCTCTCTGGATGATCAATGACAAAATCCCATTGAACCGCTGCAGCACAAGCATTTCATGGCTAGTTTTCAGCTTTCATACTAGGAGTTACTAGAAATCAGCACGTAACCTAAAAGGTCGCTTTCTTAGATGTCTGATATCTGGTTTTAGCAATAACGTCCTAAACTATGGTCTGCTTCAGAGAGGAATGATGAAGTGCTATGAAAACAGTTCTTGTGACAAAGAAATTTGGATGAAGAATTTGAATGTCTTCAATGCAAGTGTATCTATAAAAGATGAGCGCCCATGGTTGTGCCTTTTGCTACCAGAAGATGGGGTTTTGCTGTTTCTCTGAGCTGCATGTAGAGCTGCTGTCCATTCCAGGGAAAAATGAAACGTTGCTTTCGTGTGGCCTAGACAAAACACGACATAGATTGATTTCTTCCAGAATATTCCTGCTTTTGCCGCATCTGTCACTTTGCCTGCACGCTGTGGCCTCACAGGCACTAGAGGGGTTTAGAAAGCAAGAACACAGTGTGGAGATGCTTTTCAATGTCTTCGTAGATTAACAATCCTGGGGTTCTGGTTCACTCATTATAGGGTAATGTACAGTCCTTTGCTAATACAGAATAGATCTCAAAACAATCTCTGTAGTAATAAAGTGTAAACATCTGCTGTGGTTAAAGTTTTTCCTGACGTGACTGTTATCGCTGGTTACGCTGCACATTCCAGGAATTGTGTAGATTGTTCAAAAGGCAAACCACGATCACAAAAAGAGCTGTGGGGCTACAGTGGTATTCACTGACGTAAGGCTAGATGCCTGAGAGTGGAACGACTTTCAACTTTAATGTGTAGTAGATACAGGATTGACACAGAAGGAACAAATTAATTACATCACCAGGAACATTTGTTAGTGAAGAAGGGAGGAGAAGTTAGCTTAAATGATGTATTGAATGACACTGAATAAGCATTTCCACTGCTTTTTTTTTTATGCCAACGTAACAGCCCTTCAGCCAAAGATATTTCTGGCTGAAGTATTTGATTAATTAATAGCTCTTTGTACGTAATTGGAAAATTAAATGTTTAATATTTATTAATAATTTCAAGTGGTATATCAAGGACAAAATTTAAAAATTAATAGAAAATAGAAGTATATATCAAGGGTTTTCCAGTACAGGGAAGAAATACATATAAGCTGGAACTAGAAGGAACTTTCTGAATCATCAGTTTTATCCTCTGTTGCCTACAGGTGATCATATCATATCATTCCTTTCATGAAGTTACCAAGTTACAGGTAACTTATTTGGAGTATAGTGAATGAACCTGTAAAGATGTCACAAGCTATCAGCACTGCCAAAAGAACCAGTTCTGCTCTTTCCCACTCCCAGTCTCCTTTTTCTTCTCCTGATGCTGCTTTGTGGTGGCTTAAGCGTTGGTATTAACTAGACTACCTACTTTGTTCAACCCTAAATGTACTACTAACATAAAAAGCAGAGGAAGTGTATGCACACTTAATTCTCAGGGGTGAATACACTGCACAAAACAAGGGCTGTGTCTTGGAGAGATTTGCCTCACAATTTGTTCAGCTTCTGCTATACTGTCCTGTTAAAATCTTACTAAAACCTTATTTATTGTATGGGTGCACTAATCATTAGAGAAGTAACCCACACTATGACATCATGCGGCAAGAGTTTGTGGAAAAAGGGCTGTTGGTGATAAATATAGACATTTGCTCATATCTCAAGGTCCCGGGTGGTATCCCACTTGCTAAGTGAGTCTCTAAATGCGAGCAATGACGCAGGTCAGGTCTCTCATTTCTACTCAGAAGTGTAGATGGCATTTGTGGTGGTCATTGTGCATAGAGCCTTAAGATGCTACCAGAAAAAAAGGGATCTCCAATGCTGTTTCCACTGAAAAAAACATCTAGTGCTAATAATGTGATGTAAACAAGCTTTATAATGTGTATGACATTCAGAAAGCGTCATCTTCTTTGTTTTAATAAACCCCACAACATATAAAAGTGTTTCCAATGTTTTGTTATCAGTTATAGCAAATAGTCACCTTCACTCCCTTTCGTGATAGTTAACAAGTAATTTAGGGTAGAGGGAAGTAGGTATTTTGGCTAATACCAAGAGCAGAACAGGGTCAGAACAGGACAAGCTGTGAAGGAGGTAGGGGAAGTGGGCAATACAGAAATACCAGAAGCAGGAAATTGCCACTCACAATTATAGGAAATATTATTAATACATTAATCTTGATAAAAGCTGCAAGCATAAAATAACTGTGGTAGAAAAGAAGGTGCAATACTGCTTATTCTTGAAGTGAAAAAATACTCCGATGAGATAGCAAGTAGCCAGCACCTCCATGTATGGCCTGGCAACGGAAAAGCTTTGGAAACAGGGTGATTCAACGGGAAGTGCCGTCCCCTCTATCCCCCACAACCTTGCAACGCACACCTTTCCCCACCTTTCTACCATCAGTAAGCAGCAAAAGGAGGAATCGTCACTTCACACGGAGAGGTGAGTGTTGCAGAAAACCACATTTCATCGTCCATGTTTGGAGAGTCACGGAATAGCACATAATTACATTAACCGGCTTTGTTTTTCCACTGCCGAGTCCGTCCTGTGGGAAAGGGCTGTGGTTACATGCTACACAACCAGCTCAGCAAGTCCTGCCCTAGCCCTGATGAAATACAGGGAGAGAACTTACCTCATCACAGTTAAAAACCTGCTCTGTTTCCGTCCGTGTAGCATGCGGCAAGGTCAGATCACAGCTATTTAACTCCACTGTCTAACGAGAAAAAATAACATAGGTAGAGACATTAGAGAGGAGGGATTACATCAATCCATCCTGCCTGATGTCCTACTCATATGTGTAAATAATTAAACCTTTCCTAACCTAGTTTTCCATACCTAAATCTACAATATGGAATTATTTTTCTGATTTGACATTTCCAAAGTTCTAATATAGCAAGAGATCATTTAAAAGAGCATTTGTAACACTGAGCCCAAATCTGAAGTCATTTTCACTGGAAGAAGTCAGAATCATAGAATTATAGGTTGGAAAAGACCTCTAAGACCATTGAGTCCAACCATCCACCCAACACCACCATTCCTACTAAACCACATCTTGAAGTGCCACATCTACACGTTTTTTGAACACCTCCAGGGACAGGGACTCCACCACCTCCTTGGGCAGCCTGTTCCAATGCCTGACCAAACAGGTCAAGAACAGCTACACTCCAGTTAGTCAATTTATACCATGAATTCCAATCACAACGGAATCTTAACTCAATTTAGTTAGCCTGAAATGCAAAGTAGCATTCCTGATGCTTTGAGTGAGTATCTATAGAAATTTTATAATAACATTTTAACAGTTTGAGAGTTTCAGTACTTATTCAAGTGTAACAGAAACATTACAACTGGTAAAAAGAAGTAATAGTTGTACAAGTGATATTATCTATACATGCAAATGTAAACATTATTAAAGTTGTGATTTATATGCAAGCTCAGTTTTTTGAAAATTAACCATTACTTGATTAGTAATTCAGAGTGAGAATCCCAGATATTATCAGGTTACTATATCAGACCTGGGCCCTTCAACTGACAAGAGGTTTTTGTGCACTTCTGTCTGAGTCTGATATAAAGTTATGATAGGAAATTTAGTGTATCTACTCTTGCTGTATCTCAGTAAAGCTTCTGACATTGCATAGTACGAGGAATTACCAAACCAGTGAAGACAGGGGTTAGCACATGAAATAAAAGGTGGCGATGGGCCTGCCTAGGGGAGAGACTACTGAAGATAATTTAAAGGAATTGTTACACTGAAAGAAACTTAATAGTGGAGTTCTTCAAAGATCCATCCTGGGACTGACTTCAATATTTTCGTTAATTACACTGGCACTCAGGGCGTTACTGATTTTCACTAATGACTCAGAGCTGAGCAGCATTTTGACCCTTAAGAAGATTTTTGAAACATCATATGGGAAACTTTTGAAGATTAGAGAAGGAATTGCTCATGTGACTAGAGGAAATTCAACAGTGCAGAATGAAAGATCATCCGCCTGGTGGCACGTTAGTGTTTCTGTTATTAGCAGACTCTCATCTGTGGGAAACCATCAGGACAGGAGAAAGACCCACACATGCTATTCAGCTGCAGAATCACCGCAGTTTCTGATGTGATGTAGCTTTCAAAAGGACAAACAGGATCCTAGAACACAGCAGGTGAGAATGTATCCAAAATACCTAAGTATTTCTTGTAGAAAGGGCTTGTGAGACTTCATCTGGAATATTGTGTGCATTTCTGGCCAACATTGCTTAAGGATGTCGAGTTTTGACTGGATCATGAGTAAAGGGGAATTAAAATGATGAGGGCACTGGTGACTGTCTAACAAGAGGAGACTAACTGTTCTTGGCTTGCACTATCTAATGAAGGTTGAGAAGAGATCCCTATAAATACATCACAGATTAAATACTAGGGAGTGAGAAGAGCTCGTTAAGTTAAAGGACAGTGTTGGCCAAAAAGAAATGGATACAAACTGGCATTGAATAAATTTAGTCTTGACTCACAGCCTTGGCTTTCAGATATGACTTAACTGCAAATAAATTTACGAAAGGATCCTGGTAACAAAATACTAGCGGCAGCATGGTGAAATCAGGATGGCCTATGTATGTGAGGACCATTACAGTTTAATGATAACAGCAGGGCAATAGCTTGGTGAAGACTTTGATCTTAATGAGCAATCACATCTCATCCTACTCTTTTGTTCCGTTTATCTGTTTCCTGGGGGTTTAGATCTGTCATTCTCTCCCCCTGCAAATACAGCTCTCTTCTGAAAATGCTGCTATACTTTTTTTCTTCTAAATTGCCCAAGGAATTAGTGTAATTAGTTTAAACAAAGAGAAACTTGCTCTTACAAAGTCTGCTGCTGCTTTATCAGACTTGCAGAAGGATCTATATGCCTGAAGATCTGTTTTCCAACAAAGCCAGTGAGAATAAAATAGATATATTGTATTTCTCTTAGATCAACAAACATGGCTTAGATAATGAGGAAAAATAGGAAATGTGTATAGTTTTAATTGTCATACTTGTATTGTGACCCATGCTAATTTAGAAGATGATTTGTTTGTCTGAAATACAGGACTAAGATTATGGGTTGCAAGAAAAAATATCAAGAACTGTTAGCACATGAACCTGGTTTCCTTGGAGACTCAGTCAGAAATTAATGAGCCAACATTAACTCCTGATCACTTCAGTCAGAGGAGACTGAATGTGTAAAATGATCGCAATCAGAATCTGAGGCAAAAACCTGAGGTAGCAAGAAGGGGAGAGATTATCGTGCACTGCCAGTTCCATCCTGTCACTGAAACCCAACGTTTCAGGGCCAAAGAGACAGACAGACACGTTACCAACAGCCACAGAAGCTTTGTTGTTCCATTCTATCGGAGCCTAAATATTGTGGTTAAGTAATAAAAGGGTGTCTTGTTCTAAAAAGATGATAAGTACAACTGTAAACTTCAGTTCCTTAGAGGTCAAGTTCACCTAAGCTGAGTGGGAAGCCATGGTGAGAGCGAGCGGTGCCGATGCAGAAGCCCAGTCTCTTGCTGGTGGGGCCACAGTGTTCCCTGAGCAGAAAGCAGAGCCCTGGCCAGCAGCACAGGAACACTCCTGGAGGGACGGGACAGACATCACGGCCAAGCAGGATCGCCTTTTCAAAGACTGCAACTCCTTTTGAAAAGTTAAAACCAGTATTTTATTATGCCATAAATACTATTCTTTAAGATTTGGCACCAATACCATTCCAAATCCATTTTCAGCAGCTCCTAACTGGGTTAAAATATAATACCCATTTCAGGGAACTTTGTAAATGAAGACTATAAACAAATAACTGTTGATTATTACCTCAAAAGAATCAATAGCTGGCCTTGCCCAGGCCAGACAGCAAAGACATTTCTAAATAAACAGGATTATTATGACTGCAGTAGGTAATCAGGGTGTGAAGCATCCAGCTACTTAGCATAAAGATAGTAGTTAGAATAGCTGAGACCAGACTGTAATCAAAAATAAGTAAACAACCAACACAGGATGAAATATGTCATAAACAACGTGTTGATTTTTTCAGTGTTTTTCAGTGTTTATAAATAAAGGTGAATTTTCTGATCAGTGATTTAAATGCGAATCTTCTGATCATATCCTCTTATGGATGCAACTTGCTCCTTTCGTATGTATCGAAGCAATATATGGGATTAAGAAAACGAGTCTTCTTAGCCTGTAATCTGATTCCTACATGTCATAAAAACGTTGACGTAACTTTTTGGCAGTTTTTGCCACGTCACGCTACAGCCTATGTTAATAATCTTTTTCTGTTTCCAATGGCAAATTAGACTTTTTCCCAAACCAAAATGCACTCTTCTCTACATTATTATTGATGAAAGGTTTTACAGATGGCCTTTTTAAGCCAAGTAACAATTTCTGCCTTTCACTCAATTACCCTTATCGTTTTTCTAACTGAAAGAAAACGTCTGAGAATACCTGAGTTACAAGTATCAATTTAAACTATTACTCAGCACAGGTGACTTAATGAAATCTCCCTTTTTTATATCCATTTAAGTAACATTTGTGAATGTATTGATGACTTATCTCCTGTAGTATATCTAACTTCTTAAATCTCTTACCAATGACGTATCACTAATATAAAGAAATCCTTGTTTTATCCCTTTTTCAGCTTGAGCTCAAGGAGGAGAACAAATCTAGCACTTAATTTTATCTTGGTAGTTTGTATCACTTTCCATATTTCTTCTGTGGATGAAATGAGATAGTGACCAGAGCTTTCAGAAAAAAAAATTAATACAATTATTTTCACTCTTGAAAATAAAGGCATATTTTTTCTATAAGCCACATGAATTCCTGACACTTCTGTGGACTCACAGAAGTTAAAATGATTTTATCCATGCTAATCACTCCAAATATTGCAAATGGTGATTTATTCTTTTGGATAAAGGAAACCGAGTCTGTAACCTGGCCCACAAAAATTATGTATCAATCACGTTGAAAAGTCATAGGTGTTAATCCTAAGAAAATTCACCTCCATTAGAAGCAACCACCTTGTTTAAAAATCCTTACACTTTCTGTTAGTCATGATTTTGCTTCTATGTTTATAGAGTTGTGCCATGTTGATGTGGTGTTTGATATTAAATCACCTAAAGAGATGTTTAGGTGCAACTTGAGTTCAAGCAAAGTTGATGTGATTTTTAGTGTCAATGCTAATACTATTGAGCTCAAAGAGCACTGCAGATCAAATAGTGTATTCAAACACAGATTAATAACTTCATCATTTTCCCAGCTAGCCCATACTCTCTGATGGACGTCTGTCAAGGGAGAGCTATGAGAAAATTATGCGTTGCCTTTGGTCATCACCCTGTTGTCTCCTAACCATGTGAAAACTAGAATGTCAAAGCATGTTTGTTATTACAAAGAAAGCAAACGGGCTGCTCATAATGGCTTATACTCATGTTTGACACCACCTTCTTCTAGCCGGCAGTCATAAAGCGCCTGAGATTTTTTTCTTCTTCTTCCACCTCCATTACCTAAGCCACTAGTCCATATTTCCTCCACATTTTCTTCTCATTCTGACGTATGTTTTCTTCTCGTTCTCCTGTAGCTTAAAAAGCCCACTGGAACTTCTCACCTATGTTTTCAAATAGACTGGAGAAGGGAAAGGTGGATGAAATTCGGGACGGTCGATGTGCGGTGGGAATCCTCGCGTTCGGGTGCCACATCGTACACAATACTCCCTGAAACATGCCATGATGTGGGGAAATATTTCTCCACCTGACGACAATTGATGTGGAGTGCACGAACTCTCCTCGGGTAATTCCTCTCCGGTGAGGGTCCAGCCGTTTACATTTTCAACTCAGCAGCACTTGTAGCTTAAATACGATGTCTTGAGCTAGCCAGGTGCTTGCAACAGCGCGGGGGTCGGCTGAAGGTGGGGAAAACAGGCCACTGAAGTAGATTAACGCGTGCTCAAGAGAAAAGCGCCTGGAAGCGAGGGAGGCCGGAACACAGGCTGACTGCTACCGCCCGGGATGCCCCTCGGGAGGAGG
>Ga0065711_1050207_pt1 | contig 10935 bp, 5 predicted proteins | sample Hoacrofraction12_FD_59098 | JGI IMG/M metagenome (GOLD analysis project Ga0065711, IMG submission 59098) | Hoatzin crop microbial communities from Cojedes, Venezuela - Epithelial fraction 12 v2 (version 2) | ecosystem: Host-associated > Birds > Digestive system > Esophagus > Crop | place... | reverse complement strand
CCCCCTTGCTTTTATTTCCTAATATGGAACAGCTTCTGAAAAGGAAGCAGTGTTCTTCTACAGCTCGTTCTGTTTTCTTACAAACATTTACACTCTTCATCAGTATTTTGGTTTTGTAGTTCAATAAAATATCATGTACAGTAAAAAAGCACTTGAGAGTCCTGTTTACTACAGTTGAAAAGGGCTGATGACTCTCAGTTCCGTTTTTATGTAACGTTAATTCTCTTCACCCTTTTTCTTCCAGCCTGCATGGGGAATCAAAATATCAATTTTGGTTTTGGTTTTAACTTTACTGATAGAGATCTTATGGCTAGAGAAAAGCACAATAATGCTTCTCACGTCTTTTTAACATATGATTTTTCAGATTTTGTAAACTCTTACTTAACAAAGTCTTATAAGTTAAATCGAAAACTGGGTTCCAAATGCAATGAGTCACAAAATAGTATTATTTTTATGCCAACATTCAAATGACTCAAAATGAATTCATTTATTAACACATAGACAACAGTGAATTAAATTAAAACTGTGGGCAGAGTATTTCAAAACTACATTTTACTTCATCTTTCTTTTGACATATTTTCCTTTTGGCTACTGTCAGTTTTTCTGGCATCAAGTGAAGACACTTGAAACATGAGTCCGTGTAATAGTAAGACTGATTGCAGATGGTTTGGAAGAGCTCATGATAGATGCAGGGATGGACAAAACCCCAAAAATACGTTCAGAACTGAGACTCTGCAGAACACTGAGTGCTTGGATAACAAACTAGCACACTGGAATTGCAAAGAATACATATATGGGAATGTACCAATTTTAGAATTTTGGATAATGGAATTATTTTTTCATACCCCACAGCTTTCGTTTCCAATGTTGCAATTCACAGATACGCACGCTAAGGACTAAAGCAGAAAGAGAAGATTACGTCATTATGTTGGGAACATATATCCCTTTTTGTTAGAACATCCTATCCCAGCTAGGAAGGTGATTTAATTCGTAAATTGAATTGGAACAAACTGCCTGTGTGATAAATAACATGTCTGTATTAGCTGCTATTCAAGATGCCCTGACTGACTGCTATGTTAACTACAGCGTACCAAAACCTGTCCTTAAATGCAATTGCGTGTGATTGTGTTGCCTTCCATGGAAATTTGCCTGCAAGCAGAATTTAGCCCTGCAGCTTCACGAGGGACTGTATTCAGAAGCAAATACTTCAGGAGGTATAACCTCTGAGTTCTGAAGTAAAAGTAAGAAATCTGTGACCTAGAGTCTGCCAAAACAAAAAAAGGTTACTGTTCCATGGACACTGGTCAAACAAAACCTCCTAAAGCACTCAACTACTTGCTGGCATTATCACAGTAACAACTGACAAGTTGATTTTGTTTAAATGAGGAGATGGAGAAGCTGCTAGCAGCTGCTGCTGAAAGCATAGCCTCATCCTGCTTGTGACTTCTTTTGTTTTTTTTCTTACCCAAGATTTTTGGTGGTTCTTAGACTAAGCATTGCTTTCCTCAGATATGCAAATGGCTCTTCACTGGCCAGGTGTCACCTCTTGTTCTTTAATGGCTGAACAAGTCCTTGGGTGAGAAAGGAGTACAACTCCTCTGCTCATGGAATGCACCCTTCATGGCTGCTTGGCTTGAATGTGCCAGAGGATAGGATTCAGTGATGAAGGTGAGATGATCTAGTGGCCTGTTGCTGACACAGAAGTCCTCTGTCCCTGCTGTCCCTCTTCTTGCTCCCATTTCTAGTGCTGATACCAGCACCCAACAGCCCATTTGGGGAACCACAGAAAACTGCCCCAGGAACAAAGCAAATCAACCTTTCTGTGTCTTGAGGAAGGGGCATCGGCTTCGCAAGGGGATGGAGAGCTGCTGCAGCTGCAGCAGGAGCACAGAGGAGCAGGAGGATGCGGCTGGGTGCAGAGCCCACGCGGAGCAGGAGGAGTGGTCCACGGGGCCTTGACCCTGTCCATCAGCTCAGCTGTGCTGATCAGTGGTAGGCACCCTGCACTCTCTGCCAGCCTCAGACTTCAGCAGGCGTAAATGTCTAAGGGTGATAGCTGTCAGCAGCTCGTTGTTGGCTCTTGCTGGAGACCAGACACATCGGTGATGGATTTGGAGGCGACTGCCAGCACCTTTCTTCCCAGAGTACTGTAATCCCTTGCCTGACACTTGGGCTAGAAAGGGCTGGGTAGGGGTCTCAGCTCCAAGGAAATGTCTTGCCCTGTAGTGCTACAAGGGCCCTGGCCAAACTCAGGGCATGTGAGGAGCATTGGCCACTTCACAGGGGACAGGGATGGGCTTAGATGTCATTTTGGGTGTGGTAGAATAGCTTCTTGCTTTAGTGGAGCTTCTGTAATCTCAGGGGAAGGTTAGATGTGTTTTCTCTAGAAACAATATTTGCTACATGGAATGAGATTTATGGATTGTAAAGAAATAGCTAAGAAAATAATGTTCATCTCTTTTTAGCTATAAGATTCCAGGCTCTCCAGTATACAGAACAGTAAATAATATCCATAAATGAACACAAAAATTCTCTTGATCAGGAAGTGAATATTTAATTTGTGTAAACTGGAGCATAATTCTACTCCGTAGAGAGAATCAAAAAGCATTGTTGCAAGATGTGCTCTAGCCATATTTTTCCAATATTAGACAAAACTAAAGGTAAATTTTTTCAATTAGAAAAAAAGATCAGTTCTCAGCAAATGCTGTCACCAGATTCTTCCAGGACAGAGCAAGGTTATTCTATTAATTATAGTTCTGGTCACTTGTCTTACTAATATCACAGTCTTGGTCCACAAAATTCCACCTCAGTGAACAACATCAGCTGAAGATGAGTGGTGGAGCAACATTACAAACTGCATGTCTCTGCTTTCAAACACAGAACATACGATGAGCTTGCTATGGATGTTTCTGTGCAGCTGTGGTGTGCTTCTACAAAATGAATCTTGACTTGTCACACCTGAGATTCAAGATGTTTCAGCTAATAGTCTGCTGTGGGTATTGTTGCATAAGATGTGGGTTTCTGCTGATTTAGTGAGGAGGATCAACTGGTGGCAGGGCCCACAGGTGACATAAGTGACCAGAGGGTCACAGGCAGGAGTGCAGGGGAAGAAAGCCAAGGTGTTTCCACCTGGCCACCAGTACTGAGCTCTGCTTCTGAATTAAGCCTGGAGTTTCACAAAGACAATTGCAGTCAGCAGCAGCGGCACATCTAGCCAAATTAATCTAGTCTGGCAAGGGAGTAAATGGTATGAAACATAAAGAAGATGAAAAAGCCAGAGTGGAGGAGGAATGTGGGGATTACCCTGTACTAGTCATGGTTTCTGTGAAGACTAATACTCTCCTCTGCAGTGTTACCAGCATTTTCTTAGCATGCAACAGGTATATTGAAGATAGTGGAAAGAACATTGCCCTTGAAAGTTATTATGTGGTCTGCCTATTACCTGTGCCCTTTCCCCTTTTGCCAGGCTGAGCTTAATTTTTACTTCAGGATTTATTTTTCTCTCTGTATGTCTCTATCCAAAGATCTGAATTGACTCGCACTAGGATTTCAGTAACAGTAACCTTTTTTCGTGCAAAAAAGGCAACAAAAATGTTCAGTCTTAGTTTCTTGGTGGTGAATGACTAGTTGTGCCCTTGGTGTCTCAGGAGTTATGGGAAGAGGGTTGGAATTGTGGACAAGAATTCTAACTGGATGCTAAAAAAGTGCTCAGTGAGGAAGTGGTTAATAAAAGTGTTTCTGAAGAGCTAATGTGCTCCTGGCTTGGAACAGCTGATACTCTACAACACTGTTTCTGAGGTGGAGGTAGACAACAGCATCTGTTCTTACATTCTTCAGGCAAGCAGTGATACATTGACAAATCTATAGAAACACTATATACACAGAAATGTAACTATGAACAAATAAGAACTGTAGGTTTGTGGTAGAGGATACCTCTGAATATTCTTCGAGCAGTTTATTGTGAGAGTGCAGTATTTGTACTGCCCTCCATAACTCTGTTTTGGGAAGAAGTATCCTGGAATTCTTAAACTTGTGGCTTGCTCAGTCCCTGCAGCATGCCAACATCTCAGAGTATATATAGCTTAAGCTTGTGTCCCTCTCAGGCCCCATATGGAGTTAATCTGCACGTTTCCGCAGAAGCACAGCAAGCAGTCCAGACCTGATAGTCTCTGAATATTTATCAGTGCTGAGGACACATTCTTGTTATTAGGGTAGGTGAGAACTGCTAATCTTCTAGTGTTTAGCAAACTCTTTTGGGGATCCCAGACAAATTAGGTTGTGTGCAGCCCATCAGTGGCCCCTTTTTTGATTTATGCTGGCCATAAATCAAGAGCTATCTCCTGAGCTACCTTCTACACAACCATTTGGAAGGAGGGAGAAATTGCACTAAACTCTGCAAAGAAAAACCTTTCCTTCAAACACAGTTTTTGCTTTAGTTGAAGTATGTTGAAAGTGTAAACAAATCAAGGAATTCCTGCTGACGCTGCCTGATAACACTTGGATGAGTGGTTGCTCTGTTACAGTGTCTGGGGATGGGATGGATATACCCCTTTCTCTAACTGATTACAGGCTTAGCCTCTCCTTGGTTGTACAAAGAGGTGGCTGGAGCGATGGAAAGGACAGTTGAAGTGCCTTAGTATGGTCTTACTCCGAGGTTAAGCCAAGGACTGTCCACTCTACCCAGACACTGATGGTTGCTGGTTTACTTGAGCTGAGGAGTTGAAAGGCAAATATGTTAGTACCCATGGAACAATACTAAATTAAGGGCTCACGTGGACCTAACCACTGTCCCTAATGTGGACCTTGGTCACTTATCTTAATTCTACAAGCAAAAAGACTCCAGAAGACATCATACGGCTCTACTTTCATCTCAGCCCATTTGATCTCCCTTTCAGAAGTTTGCGTTAAGTGGTATACAAATAAAATTATGATGCGAAACCGTGCACCGGTGAAGGATTTGCAGCTTACTTTATCTCTGTCTTCACAAAATTTATGGATGAAACAGTTTTTTTGGCTTGAATTCCCTTATAATCTGATGTGTGCTGATGTGTGGTAAACAGCTTTCTTTAGAAAACTTATGAAAAGGTAGGAGAAAAATCTATCATGGAGTCAAAAAAGAGATAAAATCTATGGAGTAGTGTAGTGTCATTTGTTATCTTTGGCAGTATTTGATTTTATTTTAATTTAACTAAAACTAGAAAAACCACATGAGGCTATTTTTAAAAAATCTAGGACAATCCCAAATCTAAGTTAAGCTTTCTCCTTCACAGGGTTTGGTATTCTCATTTCCGTTAATGAGTGGAAGAAAGGATTCCTGGAAAATATTGATGTGTCAAAAGGAGTTAATCTGAAGCAATTTACAGGTAAGATGTATAGGAGTTTTCTTTAAATTCAGATTTTACGGAACTCCTTTTACCTTTCAGGATGTTTCAGCATTAAAAAAAGGTAAATAAACTAAAGTGTATGTATGTGTGCATCTGGGGAAGAAAAGCTTTTAAACTGCAAATTCTATTACGGTAGTCAAATCTTTGCTCTGATTTGTTACCATAATTTTACAGCTGTTCCCAGTTAAGCCAATTTCTCACAAATCTTTTAAACCTCCCAGTGTCACGGAGCACAGATCATGCTTCCTCTCATTTAATTATAACTGCTACGCTATATGGTATAATTGGATCTTCAGGAGAATTTCCCTCTATGTCATGGAGGATAGGAAGAAGCAGCCCGAACTCAAAATCAGGTGGAAATTGTTAGAAAAGGGCTGTAACTATGTGTTGTAATTTAAGAGTCTGAAATTATAAATTCTTTTCAGACTTAATGCTCTTTTCTTTTTGTAACATCTAGAATTCCCATTTTATGGTATTTCACTGTTTACTACTGAATTTGAGAATCCTGAAACTGAGTTGATCTTACGTCAACAATTCCAGGAACAACTGGGTCTTTTTCTGGAAAATAATTAGGTTTGAACCTGCCACAGAATAAGTGAGTCCCCTACAGGAGAGAGAAGGTGAATGTTGGCATGCTCTTCGTCATGCAGACTTCTGCTGGCCTTAATGTGAGAACTATGGGCACTGACCTATGGAGTGTTTGGCCAAAGCTGGTTACAAAGGAGTTTTGAACATCTTGTCAGCATGATGCACGTACATGTGCAGAGAAAGGAAATGAACTTCTTTCATTCGGTCCAGAGTGCCCTGCTGCAAATCGTATTTTTCTGGTCAGTGTTGTCTCTGCCTCTGACAGGCTCTTGGTGCTGTTGGAAATGGGATTCAGAGAATTAAGTGAAATTTCCCTCACATTCTATTTAAACAGGCAAAGTACAATTCAAACCAAACACAAATGCAAGGAACAGTAGACAGACTATTTATGAAAAAGAACAGCTGTTTGAAGGCACAAACAGTGCATAATTTTTCTCCATAGTGTGAAATTGGTTTTGTTGCCTCTTCTTCAGCCAGTCCCTTGAGTGCTTCTGGATGTGCAGAAGACATTCTACTGGTTTTGCTCTGTATTTTCTGCACTGCTCCCTTGAGGATTTTAGCCCATTGCTGTGTGTGTTTCTCTGAAGGGCACAGCAAGTCTTCACAATGACTCCCATCAATGAGGAAATGCCCAAAATGTCATCCTGCATGCCGCTCACACCTCTCAACGGGGGGAGGCGACGTGCCTTCTTCCACTGAAGCCCTGAGTGGGACCGAGGGTGCAGAACACTGTTACATTCTGGCTCTGTCCTGAACACTGAGAAATGATCGACTCTCTTGGGGGAGTATCTGTAACGTAAACCAATTAGCATTGTACTTCTTGACCCTATAATTTGTCAAATACGGGGGAAACACGGCAATTTACAGAAGCAGTCTGCACCTATATCTGATATCATCTGATATACGATTGCAAAGCAGACTCTCCTAGCAGAGGAAAAATTGCATCTGAATTCAATCTCTGATCAGCCTAGTAGTTTCTCTTTGCAGTTGAAAGACAGTCTCCCAAACTGTATCTCAAACGTAGATGCCAGAGCACCAGGCGAAGAGACCCTAGCTTGTTCATGGAGCAGCGCGATGTCTCTCCTGTAGCCAGCCTCCAGCCCTGGGCTCCCACGTTCAGTATCTCATTGTGTCAAAGCCCAACCTCCCCAGGGCAGCCTGATCTCCCTGTGCTTGGGTAATCCTCGGTGACTGGAGTGGTTGACTTCTGATTTTTGTGCCAGTCTGTTAAGCACAGAAATTCAACTGTATCCTTGGGCACTAATTAGTTTTTCTTTGCCATGAAATTGAAATCATTGTCAAGTGAAAAGTCCTCTGTTAAAGTGCCTGTAGGACTCGCGGGATAATTTCAGTCCTAAGCAGCAGTTCAAGTGGTAGCATCACTTCTATGCTGAATGTTTTAATGAGGGAGTTTATAGATGCCCCTCATTCATGCGTTTTGGAACATCATAATACACCCACACACTTTTATGAGAGAGAACATTCTGAGAAGGAGGCTTTCTCTTATGGACTGTAAACCAAGCTTGAGATGCTATTCAGTAATGTGTCTCAAAGGCATCCCAGCAATTTCTAAGTGTCCAGAGACTTCACTGTGTCACTTAACCAAAAAAAAAAACCCACCCCAAAACCAAACCAATCAACAAACCAAAAAGAAATAACACTATAATAGCAAAGCCTAGGAGAACTGGTGTAGGGACTGGCAGATCTCCAAAAGTGGTTGTTAGTGGAAAATCATCATTAAACAGCAGTATTTCTAATGGACCTGTAAAGACTAGCGCTAGGTCTGATGATACAACTGGGAGTAAGAAGGGCAAGTGGAATTTGCAACTCAGTTTGAAAAGGAGCCTTATCAACATCCAGAAAAGCATAGCTTAGTTAGCTCTAGAGTGACCAGGTTTGGACACGGTGTTAAATATCAGTGGCCAGTTCCAAAGAGCTGAAATCAGTTTAAACTGTACAAAGAACTTGTCTCCGACAACCATGAAAAGTGGAAAAAGCATCAAAAGAAAGATGAGAACTGAGAATAAGTGGTTGAGAAAATACAGCTATTTGGCTTATTGGAACAAGAATATATTGTATAAATAAGCTATTAGAGCCATTTCTATCCTTCTGCTGTTTCTAGCTTGTAAGTCTGACTGTAAAGAGCCTTAACCTTCCGTTCCAGTCTGCATTTGAAGTGGGTACCTGTACTTTGGGAGATAGTCTAAATTGGCAGGCAGATGCATGGGCAGTGAAGAAGCTCTTCTAACTCTTTTGATCCTACTACTCTATAATTATTCAGCATCCATCTGTCCTGAACTCTTCACAGCCTCTGAGCAGCAACACATACCATGTATGTCTTCTCTGCTTTTGGATCTTTCTCACACAGATCAGAAACTGGCGTAAATTGCCATGGTATAAAGCTATTATTCATATATTTTATTTTGGCTAGAAAACAGTGGCTTAACTGTGTTAACAAGTCCAGTAAGCATTGGGTGGTAAGGTTCTCCTGAGAGGCATCATTTTATATTAAGAATTCTCTGAATTGCAGTTTGAATGAAGGATGTCTTTGGATGTGTCTGAAATAGCAGCTCTTACCTAGGAGACAATGCTTTCGGACATTTGTATTCTCACAACCAGGAAGATGGCAGGCATCTGTTCCCTGCTGCAGTCAAGGTAGAACCAAATATAATGTTCCTAGGGACTTACTTCTATAATAAAACCAAGTAGTTTCAGCAAGCGCTACTAAAAGAGGTTATTTCTTATGTACATCTGTTTATCTCTGTGTCAATGACTATATTATAAACTGTCTATATAAAGCCTTCCCTATTTAAGGGAATATGCAATTAGTCTAACTGTCTTTTTAAATAAATTTGTTCAAGAGTTTTTGTGGGTCTTTATTATAAATAGCTTTTCATTTTTTAGGAAAAGGAAGAACATATAATTGTCCTCCTCCCTCTTTTTTCATATAGCATGACTGTTATGTTTAAGCCAGTTCTGAAGATCACCCTGTTTTTCCATTTAGGCCTTGATTCAGTTCGATACTTGCTTGAGTTTAAGCAAATTAATATGCAGAATGATTTCTAACTGAGCTGGACACTCACAGAGAATAGCTTGGTGAATCTGCACTAAAGTTGCAAGAATAATATGGCTCTTAACATGATGATAATGTGGGGGCCGAATTGGGGAAAACAGCTTGAAGATCAATACCATAGGATCAGTTAAGATTAGTTTTGAGTTCATGGATTCTGGAATAAACAAGCACACACATTATTCTGCATAGAATAAAATATTTTTGCTTGATGCAAAACAGAACATCTTGATTTGGGAGCGTTTGTAATAAAGCTAAGGAAACAGAAGACTAGAATTACAAAATAACCAGCACCAGTGGAGACTTCCTGCCCCAATCACCTGATTTAAAACTTTACTGGTGGTCATGGCTTCTCTAGTTTTCTCCATTTCAAAACAACCCAGAGCTAATTTACCATACCCCTCTAAGTTTGTCCTGTTCACTTTTCTTCCACTTTGCAAGAATGGTTCAGTTGCTCCGTGGGAGGGGTGAGAAGGAACAGGCAGACGGACAGACAGCCACGAGTGGTGGCTAGGGTAGTGTGCAGGTCATGTAGGTTGTTTCCAGATCTTCATGTAGATCATTGCTGTGGATCACAATAAGAGTTTCCTTCAGAGCATAGTGGTTGCATATGTTCAATGTTTTGAAATGTCCACTACAGAGGACAACATATGGGTATCCAGTGATGCTCTGTTGTAAATACTCTGCTTTTTGAAGGGCCCCTGTTTAACGTTGCTTTCTGCTTTTGGTATGAAATTGTCAGGGCTAGAGACACTCCCACTTCTTTTCACTCTCCAGGTAAATTACCACTGGCATAGTAAACATGTTCCTTGACAGTAAGATTTACAAATTTCAGCACCCAGTGACCTTTTTTCTATCAGTTTGTGTCTCTTCCCATTTGAAATATCATCACTATTTGTCTGGCAGCTATGAACCTGGGGGCAAATGCCCTATCACTTCATCGTGATGGCAACGTTGAAGTTAGAAAAGCCATGCCAGCTGTACCTGCAGTTTTGCTGCTCACTTTGGGGTCACTATATGCACATCCTCTCTTTCTGCAGAATGAAAGCCCTCTGACTTGCGTTGTGCCTGGTGCAAGGGAAAAATTGCTAATAAGTTTATGGGCCCTTCCACTCTCATTAGCCTTCTCTTTTTCAGAACAGAGTGATGGTTTTCTGTCCTCTCCCCGCTGGCTGTCGGGGTGCAGCGAGGGCCAGGGGGCGGAGAGGGATCCCAAGGGTGCTGAGTCAGGGGCCATCCCACGGCACTGTGTGGGAGCAGGTCCCAGGGGAGGCTTGCAGGGCTGTGGGCACTACTGGAGTGCCCTGACAGGCTCGTTGTTTAAGCAAGGGCAAATAAAAACCAGTACAGCTAGGTAATCCAGAGGAGAACCAAGATTCAGAATTCTGGGAAACTGTGAAAACCGCAGATGGAAATGTTCACATTTCCTTGTCTCAACTGATCCTGACTTCCTTTGAGCAGTTTTTGGGCAGTTATGAAAGGCAATTTTTTTATAAGAGGCTGAGATTTCACTCTGGTTGAAAAACAGTTTCATTGAGTACAATATATCGATATGATTCTCTTCCATAAAGAGAAAAAGAGCTGAGACTTTTTAACAAGGTTCTTACAAATTTCCCTACTTACATTTAGTGCTTCTTTCTATGGCTTCAGATGCCCCTCCAAGATTTTTTTATTATTATTTTTTCTTTGTTTTGTGTTTGTCTGAAACACATGTAACGGACTGTAATGCTTCACAAAATGCTGTTTGTTCTTGAAAGGGCTGAAGTGGGTCAGCAATGCTTCCAGAGATTGCCGAATTAGAAGATGACTGCACTGAAACACCCTGTATCTTTCTACCTCTCCCTAAAGAAACTGCAAGACTAAAGCCAAAGCTTTTTGGTTTTTTTTTTTTTT
>Ga0065711_1010963_pt1 | contig 10935 bp, 6 predicted proteins | sample Hoacrofraction12_FD_59098 | JGI IMG/M metagenome (GOLD analysis project Ga0065711, IMG submission 59098) | Hoatzin crop microbial communities from Cojedes, Venezuela - Epithelial fraction 12 v2 (version 2) | ecosystem: Host-associated > Birds > Digestive system > Esophagus > Crop | place... | reverse complement strand
AAATTAAGCACATTTTTTGGATTGGGTAGGCCCAATCCAGAAGCCTAAAATCATGGGAATGTTGCCATTAGTTCCCATAAGACTCATCCTAACTAATTTTCTTTCATTCTTGCACACCACTTATTTTAATTTTTTTTTTGTTTGTTTGTTTATAACAAGTGTCTTGGCGCTTGAAGAAGTTGTTAATGAACTTCACTTGAGAGGACACTATCTGCCCAGAGAACAGTAAATCAGGTCTATATTTCCTTAGCATGTGTTGGGTTTAAAAATCAATATTAGTAGATTTTATTAACCTGTTTATTCTGCTATATGCCAACAGCATATATGTGATTCACATGTGTTACGATTCTACTACATTTATTTAGAGAACAGCACTGAAGCATATATCAGTATCATTTTATATCATCTACAAATTTTCTGAACTTTACAGTTGCAGGTGACTTTTGGGTCCTTTCAAATTTCAGGGAACAGAAGTTTGCAGTACGCATTATGGAAGCAGGCAGTTTCTTCAGTTCAAAATCAAAGGCAAGAACATGATGACAAATCACAACTTCTAACCTTTTAAAGAAGATGCTGTGTACTGTCTTGCATATTGCAAGACAAGTGGTGTGCAGAGCAACTGGGGTAAAATCTGTGATGTTCTAAAGATCCAGCACCAACACCCAGAGCCACGGAGGGCCAAGGGAGTAACCGCCACAAAGAAATGATAATAAGCCATGTAAATTGACACTACTGCATGCACGGCAGTGATGCTTTCAATGCACCCATTCTCAGAAAAGTGAAAATATTCTTTAGATTATGGGGTCTCCTGGTGAACTCCTGTTTTCTTATTGGAGTCGCTGCAGTGGGAACACGTTCCTACTCTTGGACACATGTATTTCCAAACAGAGACTTAAAATAGGTCTGCTTTACTAGCCCTCTTCTAAAGGATTGTACTGAACCTTCTTGTTGACTGGTCTCTGTATTTTCCCCGGTTTTGTTCTTTCTTGACTCTCTCCAGTGATTCATTTTACTTCCATTTGCTGTCTGTACTTTCCCATGGTACCACTTCTTTTTCTTTTCTTTCTCCCACAATTTTTAACTCTTTCCATTTCATCTCATAATATTTTAGCTGTACATTTCACAGATACTCAAACGATAGCCATTACTCCTGCGAGTCAAAGACGAAGTTACACTTGACAGAGATTTTTGTGGAGATAAGCCGACTGAAATCTTCCAGAGAGGATATAATGAATTCCGAAAATCAGTTTTTGTATGCTCTGTGCATGTTCTTGCTTCTGACTGGAAGACCAAGAGTTATTTCTCAAAGTGTCAAAGCGAAATTCTTCACACCACTGAATACTATCAATCTCACTTAAAATTGCTGGTGACATCTTGACTTGTTTATCATAGTCTAAGAAATGATGGGACCTTTTAATTTTTAAACTATATTACACGATTTGGAAATGACTTACACTTTTTGATTATACAGTTTCATGAGCTTAAAATTGCAAAATGCAAGAAGTGGGATGCGGTAAGAAATTAAAGTCCTCGTCTAGAAGAAAAATTTATGAGTTCTCTTCAGCTAATAAACTGCATTGTCTGCAAAGGCAGAATATGGTGTATGCCGTATATACGGGGCCAGGCAGGTGGATGTTGTGTAAAGGTGTATGAATTGCAGGTGGGACTACACCTACCCCAGCTCCCACAATTCACCCACTTTAGGTCACAATACACAAGTAATTGTTGCGATGGGAACAAGACAGAGACCAGAACTGACTCTTTGCCACAAGAACTGCAATGAGCATTCCTGCAGCTTCGAGTATTTGCTATAATAAATGTTTAACTGTTTATTCCACAGAGAAAAGCGCCCTGAGGAGCAAAAGCACCCCCCACGCAGAACATCTTGTAGTTAGCTCATTTGTTTATTCACCTTGGGAAGATGAAGAGCTGGGAAGTCAAACCCCCTCAGGCAGGGAGTGAAAGAACTTGAAAGCCAGCCTCGTAATTCAGCTTGGCTGAAGACTCCTGGGGCAGAAAACTGACAACTGCACTTCTGACAAATTATGTGATGCTAGCCCCAGAATTTGCTCTTTTCTTTCTTCTTTTCTGTCTTTAATTTGATACCATCCTGTAAATTTAGGTCGACTTTACAAATAGCTTTAGGAGGACCAAACCCACGTTCTTCAGCACACGTGCCTTTCAATTCATTTGCTTCCTCATATCAGATAGCAGGTTGCCCAATTATTTTAAAACTCTATTCATATGAAAAATGAAGAGGCAAATAATGTCATTGGAATAAGAGGCCATGGAAATTTCATAATCACATGTTTTATTGATGGACAGGTGCCTCAGGTGCATTTTTCCTCATCAGAGATAATTCTACTACTAGTTAATATATGAAATAATAATTGTATTCTTATGCTAAAGGTCTGAATTTAAAAGTTTCTGTATATTCTGAAAAAGAAGATCAAAAGGAAACTGGAAAAAGCATTATTCCTTCTAAAAAAGATTTTGGTCTTTCTAAGCTCTCCCCTGCACCCCGAATAGTGGTGACGACAGTTGAAGACGAACCCTGTGCTCTCGCTCTCCCTGTGCCTCAAGGTGGCTAGTGGTTCACAAGCAGCTGGTGCCAGGCTCTAGCTTCTCCTCACCGAGAAGCTGTCTCCGACACCTGTATATCGAAATCGCAGTTAAGATATACTCTGTGATGTGAACTGATGGGAGCCAGGCAGCAGCTACAATTCTTGCTTGAGGGATCAGTTTATAAGTGTCAGTTTTTTTGCTATGTGAATATATCTGGAACTCCTGATGTAGAGACTATGCCCAGAGTATTTATCTTCATAAAAGTACTTTAAATTAATTTGTACAAAAAGCATCTTACATTTCTTGCATAAGAGAATTCCCTAAAGAGTTTTATTAGTTGTAACAGGGAACAATAATCAGGTAACTATACACACTAATCAACAGAAAGATAATAAAAATTGTTGAGTGAAACTGGAAAGAGGACGCTCATAGTAAGGACTTCAATGTTTGTTTTCTTTTCTCAATAGAGGGCAGCCTCAAAACAGTAACAGCAGGCAATAACAATAACCGGCAACAATAAACACCATTTAACTGAAATCCCTGGAAAGCAGAACAAAGCTTTCTCAGATCATTCCACTGCATCCCCCTACAACGCTGACTGGAGCTGTTTCCATCAGGTTGGTGTTGCCTTGAACAGGCGTTAGTTAACTACCACCACGATTAACTGCTCTCTTAAGTACCATGATCTTGTTTACAATATGACATATCACTCTATCTACTACAATTTGTGCATTGGAATCAGAGAAAAACTGGAATATTGGAGTTCTAATCTTTACTCCCCTTTCTCGTAAAGAAGATTAAAAGAACTCCATGGTGCAACGACTCAACATTGCACTTCCTACTGCAGACGTGGTTTCCATGACCTTGAAGAACGTACATGTACTTAAAACACACGTGCTAAATAGGAAAACCAATCCATATTTTCATTCAAGGAAGCCATAACTGACCAACACTTGATTTTGCCAGTAAAAAACATTATCCAACATTTTCTCTCAGGAAAACGAATACTGCAACTTGAAATGGAAATATTGATTGGGAGCAGACAAGACATACATCGGTCCTTCACGGGGCAGGGTCACAACACTCTACACAAACTACGTACTACATAGCGATCTGTTATCATTTATTATTATCACCTATGGTCAAACATCTAAATGCTACACTTAATTTGCCGCTGATACCTTAAAAATGGTGTCCGTTTGTATATTCTGGCCCAAAAGATCTCTTTAGCAACAGCCTGTAAAAGGTGGGATGAAATTACATCACTCAAACGTCTTCCACTGCTCTGTCCCCCTGCCAGCCACCTTTAATTTGCTTCTCTGCAACAGGATTTTGTGATAGAAAGTTATTAAATCACCAAGCACATGACTTCTTTGTCTTGACAGCAGAATAGACTAAATGACCTTGGCTAATTTCAATGTGCCACATCATGCTCTGCTAAGGCAAAAAGATGGGAAAGAGAGTAATATACAAGAAACAGGATATTTGGATGGTGAAATGAGAAGGAGATACAATAAAACCAAAAAAAGCAAAATAAGCCTTTGCCCAGACAAATGTAGTTATTTAGTAGCAGTTCTGTTTCAAAGCAAAAATATCTCTGATCCTCTTATTTTAGTGCCTACGCTTTTTTCTCTTCTCCATCTTCTAACCACAAGTAGTAAAAAGCCTGATGCAGAATGCAGGGCAGTTGCAGGGGGAATAATTTGAATGTTACCTGATGGTTTCAGCAGCCCCACTGGTACATCAGCAGCATTGTGAGATTTCCTGGGGGTTCAAGGTTTCAGTAACCTGATGTGACACGTTGCACATCACAGTCTTAAAAGATAACTGATTTAAAGCTTATCAGAATAATGCAAATGAGTTTACAGGGACTTCTTTTGCAGGTGTGCACTGCTTCCAGAAACAGTTTCATGTGAAAAAGGTGGGAACATTTATAATACTACACTATTTTAGATTTCCTTTGTTACCTTGCGGTATGACTTCATGAGAAAGAAAGAAAAACAGTAAATAAAGGAAGAAAAAAAACAAATTTAAGGATGCAAAAATAAAATTTAAGGATGCAAATGTAGATCCATAACTTCCAGTTTTATAATTTTGCCTCAATCCTGAACGGCCTGAAGTTTCCATATAATTCTGAAATTTGTACTTTCTCCTCTGGTAAACACCACTTAAACTGTCCCAGTGTTCCATCTGTAGAAGTTCCAGAACAAAAATATGATTCAGTAATAGCAGCATTTATCTTCATTTTATGATAACAATTCATTCAAAAAGCCTAAACAGAAAAATACTGCTCTGATTATAGGCTGCTACGAACATAACAATTATTCAGCCAAATCTTCTGTATGCGTGTTTTGAAGTTTTTTTAATACTAAATGATCCAGAGTTTGCCTTTACATATTTTACTGACTAGAGGTTATGGCTCAGATCACGGTTCAAAAAGATTCAAATAATCCAAAGACTTTGCAGGTTGCTATGAGATCTGTTAAGTTCAGTAAAACTTTCAGTTTTAATTAAAAAAAAAAAAAATCTCATGCAACCTCGGTGATCTCTCCTAGATTTTCTTAGTCTTAATTAACCTAAAAATGTAGAAGCATAGAATCATTACGGTTGGAAAAGACCTCTAAGATCATCAAGTCCAACTGTCAACCCATCACCACTCTGCCTGCTAAACCATGTCCCCAAGTGGCACATCTACACGTTTTTCAAACCCCTCCAGGGATGGTGACTCCACCACCTCCCCAGGCAGCCTGTCCCAATGCCTGACCACTCTTTCAGTAAAGAATTTTTTCCTAATATCCAATCTAAACTTCCCCTGATGCAACTTAAGGCTATTCCCTCTCAGCCTGTCACTAGTTGCTTGGGAGAAGAGACCAACACCTGCCTCACTACAACCTCCTTTCAGGTAGTTGTAGAGAGCGATAAGGTCTCCTCTCGGCCTCCTCTTCTCCAGGTAAACAATCCCAGTTGCCTCAGCTGCTCCTCATCAGACTTGTGCTCTAGGCACTATATATTGGGTTACATCTAGTTAATATATCAAACAGAAATTTGAGGTGACTTTCATAAGATATCTAGTCTTCCAAAGGTAATGGGGATTCTCCTGCATATCCAGGCTCATCTTCACTCTCCTAGGTCAGCAGACAGGTAGACACGCACGCAATCACCTTACGCATGGTGACTCGCCAAAATAGTGAGGGGTTTTAATGGATGTCGCTGCCTTGCTGTTATGACTCATGTCAATATGAGATGGTATAAGCAATCCGAATAATCATAATTTCAAACTGGAAAAGATACAGTCACTTCTTTCATGGAACTCTGAGCTCACTGGGGAGCTCCTGTGATTCAGAGCCGGGAAGAGCAACGTCCTGAGCTCTCCTGTGCCCTGGCCCAGCAACTCCCGCATGTTGCAGAGACTGGATAACAGCCAGATACTACTGATAGTAGCAGTGACTGGAATGAGAGAAAGCACCCTCAAAAACCTGCTCACTCCTTTGCACTTCAGGGGTTTAGCATTAGTACAGACGTCCGGGGAATCCCTACAGCATTCCTGCTCTTCCTTCCCAAAGCCTTGGCTTGTCCATCCACAAATCAAAGAAGTACAGAGCATAACCCATGCCTAGGCTGTGACAGAAGACTAGCTAATGAGGTCCTGACGTACTCTGTCATTAATGTGTCCACTGGAGAAGACTACATGCAAACTATTCATGCTGGAACTATTTTGTCTTGTAAGCTAAGATGGATAAACTTGCTGCATTATTCCTGATGCATAATACAACACTGTTCATAGAAATGCAATGGATACCGCAGTGTAACACAAAATATTCTTCAACTTTAAAGTCAGAGCACCCGCGTGTAATTGGTGCCTTCACTGGGCTCTTACCTGGGCCTCTTGTAATTCCATGTCAGTTTTGCTTCTCCATAATTGTTCCAAAAATGTTACATTTTATGATAAACTGGCATAAGCCTAAGATATGCAGACTGTTTGCAGTAGCATTTTTTTCAGTATTCTTTTACTATTTTTTGACTGGAATATCCAGAATTTTAGGATAACTCTTCCTGCAGCTATTAATAATAATGTATCCCTTAAGTTAGTTAAACGAAAAAGGACATCTCTACATTCTGTAAAAGTACTATTTTTCTATAGCTCTAACTCAGAGACAGACCAAAAACTAATTTTTGCACATCAACTTTCTGCCATATATCTATATATATAAAGTACTGATTCATAAAACTGTGCAGATCACCTCTGAAGCTCTGTAAAGCTCTATAAAACACACTTTCTAAAAGTCATGGGAATGTGACTGTAATTCTCTAGAAATTATCTTAAGGATATATCTAATCCTTTACCTACGCCAGGCCAGGTTACTCCATCTAATCTGTGATGGATATTTGCCTAAGCTGCTCCTAAAACTTTCGGTAAAAAACCCACATGTATTTTAACCTTCAAACGATCACAAAGTCAGAGGCTGGAGCAAGCTGTAGCCACACGACATCAGCTTTAACCGACCACAGCCAGTCCCAGTCCCAGTCCTGTATCGGCGATGCCTCCACCGAGTGCATCGAGGGCTCGCTGATACGGCACTGGGATAAGCCGTGGGAAGGAAAGACTTAGAGCCAAATAGTTCAGCTTGCAGTAACGTGGTGACTCCTCTGTGGCCAAAGACCTCTCAGCTCATTGCATGGCTGAGCTTTAAAGGTGGCTGAAAATGAAGCTGAAATAAAGACCTGGTTCTCAAAACACACCTGAAGAACTATGTTAAGGAAAGAAATTTAATTCTCAAGAGCAGCTCCAGATCAGTCTCCTACCAGAACTACTCAAGCTGGGGTCTAGTTTTGGCATTGGTAAATTTTATCTGAGCCTTACCAAGCCTGACATGCACCAGCTCCCCCATCCCGCAGGACTGGATCGTGGTGAAATTATCTGATGAATCCCGGAAAGCCAAACAGCCCCAGCCTATGCTTTACAGGAGGGGTTACGATATACTTTGATCCCTTGCTTATTCCGCCTCTCTTAAGCATTCTTTAATTAGTCAAAAAGAAGCAAAGAACCCAGAATGACCAAACACAGATGTCTTAGCACTATTATACGCTGTGAGTTTCAGTTTCAGTGAACTATGCACCCCTTCTCCTCTGAAGGACATTGAAACTCATAATGTGAAACAACCATACATAATAAAACATTTTTTATTTCATATTGCCACGGACCCTCCTGAATTTATGCATTACATTCACCAGCAAAAATGCATATGTGCCTGAAATAAAAGATTACGAGACAGGAATGTCAGTGTATTTACTACTATTTCCTTGAAATTTCGCACACATTAGCAATTCACACTGCAGATATGATCATATTTTTACCTGCCCAGGGAAAGGTGCAGGCCTGAATATATCTCTCAAACATCACGATATAATGAATTAACATAAGAAAGTTAAATTTAGAGAAAGAAATTAGAATAGTTCTGGTCACTGAATGCTTATACTCTATTAGTTCTTAAGCATTACTAGAAGCTTTCAGCCACATGAAGTTGTGACCTGTACGCTGAAATGGTCTTTGCCACGGTCACCCACCCCACACTTCATATTGTAACTTATTTTCCCGGTGCATAGACCATGACTTCTTTACACAGCACTACCAGCATCGCTAGCAATAGATTATTTTAACATTGTCAGCTCTGTGGCCAACTGAGTTGCTTGCAATTAAATACTTCAAACTGCTATTATCTCCTTCAATCAAAAATTTTGTATGAACAATGTTAATTAAAGATGAACATACTTCAAATACCATTTTTGTTACTAATAACAAGAAAAAGCTAGCAATTTGGCTAGGTTTCTGAAGCAACCTAGCAGCTTTTGGCCAAACAGATGATCTAAACATGACTTGTATATTCAGGACTTGGAAAGTACAGAATGACCCAACGGTTACCCAGGCATTGCTCTGATAAGCGTATAGAGAGAGAGAATAATTACACCTATACTGCATTCGTACCAAATACCTAATACACAGGAATGTATCAAAACGACACATTAGTGGCAGTTGCTGGTATCAAACTACATGATCATAAGGTAAAATTATTGTTTCCTATATGCTTTGGCTTTGTTGACAGAAACGTGCCCACTAATAATTTCAAGAACTGCCTCTAATAAGCAAGTCAAAATATGTAAATGCTGCAAAAATCAGTATGAACAAGTTGTTAACCATTTACTAGAAGAGGTACTGGGAGACATCTTTAAATTCTCAATAAAATATAGTATAAAAGAACTTCATTCTCTATGTGTTCTGTGTGGTTTAGACCAAACGTTTGTTTAGTGTATTTTACTAAATTCTATTGTAATTTATTAGAGTAGACATTAATCTTACCGTTGGGAAGTTTTCATATTCATATATGATAATAAAGAAAGGAGTGGGAATCAACATGAACCTAACAAGATGTATTTGAGCATAAATTAAAAGGCCATGAATAAAGATTGGTATTTTATGTGCTATCACATTCCAAAGTACAGGTTACATATACAAAATGCTATATATGAAAACTAAACATACATAATTACTCTAACATAGGATTTCATTTTTAGTCTATTTCTTTTTTCTGATTCCATTGATCTCCGAATTTAAAGAGTTAAAATACAATGTAAATACAAGAGAGGTATAATACTATAATTATTTAGGACTGGAAGTTTTTAATCTTCTGTCATTTAATCCAGAGTAATTTATACAAATTTATGAATTATTGAGGAATAGACATTTAAAGAGTGCTTAATGGATCAACACTGTTCTCTGCAAAACACTCGTTTGCAACTTCAGAAAGCTTCAGTATGGGCCAAATACTGCTTGGGCCTGTTTAACTTTTGGGGTCTTCTGGTGCTAGGACGAGTTCTAAAAGCTGACACGAATTTTGAGTTTGTGTAACGCTCATTGAACAACGACGATATAAAACTAGAGCCTTCAAGAAGATATTCCTATCACTGTGAATATGAATTGTCATATATTTTATGACAGCCTATATCTTCACCTGGTTATATAAAAATAACTATTTGTAGTTTTGTGAAGTCAGCACTATTACACTGATTAATTCCAGATGTCTTTTTTTTTTTTTTTCCTTTTTTAAATATGGCTTATTTTTGGTGCTGGCTTAGATTTTACTGTGACATTTCTGGAAATCCATCCACATGAACTTTTAAATTCTAATTTAACTTTCTGAGCTACATCATTAACTGTATCTTTTACTGTATATTGTCACACTGGATTGTAGCAGAAGTCCCAGGACCTGTCCCTGGGTTTCTGGTTTTGAACAGGAGATCTGTTGAGCATCATCAACAATCAAGAATAACTGACATGTTCATGACTCATGGTATCCAAGATTGGGGCTTAATATGGCAGCCTCATAGCTATCCCCAAGGCAGAGCTTAATAACGCTTCTGAGTAGTAGTAGAGCTGAGATCTTATAAAAGTTGTCTTCCACCAATTTCTCTGTAAGATTTGTCATTGCCAGAATTTGGTAAGTACACTCTTAAAGAGTAGTTTATTAGAATAAAGTCCCCGAGAAAAGCAACTCTTCAACACAAAATAACGCTCATGGCAAATCTGATGTATTTTTTAGTATTTTTCATTGGTGGTTTTCTTTTGTTTAAACAAAAGTTATAAGGAAAAAAACATGTTCTGGCAAAGAGCGTGCTGCCCAGCCTGTGCTTCCTGAGAAAGGGCTCCCTCATCCTTCATTTGGTATGACCATTTCCATCACACAAGGTTACTAACTGAAAAAGTCTGAAAACCCGTATGTGCTTTTTACTCACATTTGCTTCACACAAAGAATTTTTAAAATTAACTTGAAAAATACAGTAAAATAAGCATCTATGAGTCCACTTTTGTTTTGTATGTATTCCCAAGAATAAGAAAGCTCTGTTTTTCCTTGAACTCAAAAAAAAATATAGCAGCTGACTTCAGGTTAAAGCCTTTTTTCCGCAGTAAATTTACTTACCCCGGCAGTGTACTCCCTCGTCATAGCCATCAGAACAGTCATAAACTCCATTGCAGAGCTGGGACAGGTGAATGCATTTGTTTGTACCGATGCAGCTAACATAATTCGGGGTACACTTGAAATCTGCTTCCTCGGGACCTAAAAATCACACAGAAAATTTTTATACATATTTTTATATTGACCATAAGGCAAAGAAAGATCTATACTGCATTTCCATTTCAAAGCTAAGGGTAATACTCCATGTATTAGACCATTCTGCAGATTTTTAGTGCATTACAGAATCACAGAATCCCAGAATGGTCGGGGCTGGAAGGGACCTCTGTGGGTCACCCAGCCCAACCCCCTGCCGAAGCAGGGTCACCCAGAGCAGGCTGCACAGCACCGCGTCCAGGCGGGG